>Ga0213862_10000007_pt1 | contig 76815 bp, 71 predicted proteins | sample PICome_7_FD_160092 | JGI IMG/M metagenome (GOLD analysis project Ga0213862, IMG submission 160092) | Coastal seawater microbial communities near Pivers Island, North Carolina, United States - PICO266 | ecosystem: Environmental > Aquatic > Marine > Coastal | place: USA: North Carolina... | reverse complement strand
CACATAACTTGTTATTTGTTCGTCAGGAAAATCTAATTTATAAAAAGCTTCAAAAACCTTTTCTTTAATAACCTTAAATTGTATGGAAACTTTAAGTTTAACAAAAACATCATCTTTTGTTTTTGTTTCAACAATTACATCTAGTTGTTGGATTTTTAAGCTTAATCGTCCTGCAACCTTGTCAATAACAGGAATTTTAAGCTGTAGGCCAGATTGCCTTACGCTTTGATATCTACCAAACCTTTCTATAATTGCAGCGCTTTGCTGCTTAACGATAAAAAACATTCCAAGGAGAATCAATATTGCTGGAAATATGTATAAATAAGAAAAAATACCCATTTTTAATTTTTAAAGATTAAGCGCTAAGTTACGAAATTTCAAAGACTTTCTTTTATTTTTTTTACAAGTAACTCTAGCCTACAGATAGTCTTTTTTTTACCTATTATCTCAGAAATAAGAAAAACATCAACCCCTTTTAACTCACCAACCAATCCAAGCCTAATAGGCTGCATTACCTTGCCAAAACTTTTTTCGCCGCTAATGATCCAGCTTTTAATTTTTTCTCCCAAAACTTTTTTATTGTGGTTTTTGTTTTTTTTGATTATTGATACGACCCCATTAAGCACCTCTATAGTTTCGTCGGACTTAAATTTTTTAAAAACCTTATTCTCGTATTTTTTAGGATCCTCAAAAAAGTATTTCCCCAAACCCCAAAGCTGATTTATAGTGTTAGCCCTTTCTTTTATCAAACCTATGATGATTACTACTTTTTTTAATGGCATTAATGCTGCCTCTCTCTTTTTTTCAACAAATAATTTGGCAATTTTTTCATTCGACATGCTCTGTAGGTGTTTGTGATTAAACCACTTTAGCCTGTCAATGTCGAATTTAGCACCAGAATTATTTATTTTTTTTATTTCAAAATCTCTGCACAGCTCTTCTATTGTGTATATTTCTTTTTCCGTTCCTGGGTTCCACCCTAATAACGCTAAAAAGTTTACAATCCCTTCAGGGATATAGCCTTCTTCTTTAAAGCCAATTATTTTTTCTTTTTCTGTTTCCCAAGAAATGGGGAATACTGGCACCCCAGTGTTTGCCCCACTTCTTTTACTTAGCTTTCCGCTTCCAGCTGGATTTAGAATTAATGGTAAGTGTGCAAATTCAGGAGTTTTCCAGCCAAAAGATTGATATAGCAAAACGTGTAGTGCTGCCGAAGGAAGCCATTCTTCCCCCCTAATTACATGCGATATGTTCATTAAATAGTCGTCCACTACGTTTGCCAGATGATATGTTGGCATACCGTCAGATTTATAGAGAATTTTATCGTCCAAAGTGTTTGACCCAAACTCAACCACACCTCTTATTAGGTCGTTAATCTTTACCTTTTTGTCCTCTGGCGTTTTAAACCTTATAACAAAATTTTCTTTGTTTTTTATTCTTTTTTCAACCTCTTCTTTCGTTAAAGACAATGAGTTTTCAAGCTTTAGTCTGTTGTGCCAATTGTAAACAAATTTTTTCCCTTTTTTCTCATGATCTTTTCTGTGCCAATCTAGTTTTTCGCTTTTGTCAAAAGCATAATAAGCCCTTCCGTTTTCCAATAAAACCTCAACATGTTTTTTATATATTTCAGTCCGTTCACTTTGTTTGTATGGCCCATAATCTCCTCCTTTTTTCATACCCTCATCAATTTTAACCCCACACCAGTCTAACGACCTTTTTATATAGTCTTCAGCTCCCTTTACTAATCTTTTTTGGTCTGTATCTTCTATTCTTAATATTAGTTTGCCGTTGTTTTTTCTAGCAAAGAAATAGTTAAATAGCGCCGTTCTAACCCCGCCGATATGTAGCGGACCAGTAGGGCTTGGAGCAAAACGGACTCTTACTTCGTTGATCATTTTTTTTTTTGACAAAGATAAAACAATAATTCCTCAAATCTTTATTGTAATTTTGTTTAAAGACTTTTCATGATAGAGCTTATTAATTACACAAAGTTCGCTTTTGTTGACGCTAAAAGGCTTAAGCTTTGGGTTGCCTCTTGTGTCAAAAACGAAGGCTTTTTTGTTAATAAGATTTCTTTCTTTTTTATTACAGACAACGAGCTTTCAAGTATCAACAAGGAGTTTTTAAATCATACAACCCTTACAGATATAATTACATTTAACTATTCTAAAGAAAACAAGTTGCTTTGTGAAATTTATATTTCATCAGAAAGAATCTTTGAAAACGCGATTGATTTTTCTGTCACGCCAGAAAACGAAATGCTTAGGGTTATGATCCATGGAGTTTTACACTGTTGTGGATATAACGACAAGTCTGATACCGAAAAGCTTGCTATGACCAAACAAGAAAATTTTTATATTTCTAGGTATTAGATATCTTTCTTTTTCTATTACCTTTGCTCTTGTTGTTCCATGTGAAACATTTTTTATGTTTAAAGAGACTTATGATGTTATTGTTGTTGGCGGTGGTCACGCCGGCAGTGAAGCTGCGGCGGCCGCCGCCAATATGGGTTCTTCCACCCTTTTGATAACAATGAGTCTTCAAAATATTGCCCAAATGTCTTGCAATCCCGCGATGGGTGGTATAGCAAAAGGCCAAATTGTTCGTGAGATTGATGCTCTTGGCGGATATAGCGCAATAGTAAGTGACAATTCTGCTATTCAATTTAAAATGCTAAACAAGTCTAAAGGTCCAGCAATGTGGAGCCCTAGAGTACAAAGCGACAGAATGCGCTTTGCAGAATGTTGGAGGTTGATGCTGGAAAACACACCAAATTTAGATTTTTATCAAGAAATGGTTACTGGACTTGTTGTAGTCAATAACAAGGTGAGCGGCGTTAAAACAGCGTTAGGAGTAAAAATCATGGCCAGAACAGTTGTTCTTACTAACGGCACTTTTCTAAATGGTTTAATTCATATTGGTGATAAGAATTATGGTGGCGGACGAGCTGGAGAAAGGTCTTCAAAGGGTTTGACAAAAGAATTGGTTTCTTTAGGTTTTGACTATGGCAGAATGAAAACTGGAACACCCCCACGTGTTGACGGAAGAACTCTAGATTTTTCAAAAATGATTGAACAACCAGGTGACGCTTTTCCTGAGAAGTTTTCGTATTTAGACATTACATCCCCTTTAATTAAACAACGCTCTTGCCATATGACCTATACAAGTCCGCAAGTTCACGACTTGTTAAGGACTGGGTTCAACAGGTCCCCGATGTTTAATGGAAATATTAAAAGCGTAGGGCCAAGATACTGCCCTTCTATTGAAGATAAAATTAATAGATTTTCTGAAAAAGAAAGACATCAGCTTTTTGTTGAACCAGAGGGATGGGACACTGTCGAGGTTTATGTTAATGGTTTCTCAACCTCTCTTCCTGAAGATATTCAATTTGAAGCTTTAAGGTCTGTTGAGGGGTTCAAAAACGTTAAGTTTTTTAGACCTGGATATGCTATTGAATATGATTATTTTGCCCCAACCCAACTAAAGTATTCTCTTGAAACAAAACTGGTTGATGGCTTGTTTTTTGCAGGACAAATAAACGGAACCACCGGCTACGAAGAGGCGGCATCACAAGGACTAATGGCCGGAATTAATGCTAGCTTAAAAACAAAACATCAAGAACCTTTTATTTTAAAACGAAACGAGGCATATATAGGGGTTCTTATAGACGACCTAATAACAAAAGGAACGGAAGAGCCCTACAGAATGTTTACTTCAAGAGCGGAATATAGAACATTGCTGAGACAGGATAATGCAGACCTTAGGCTTACTGAAAAGAGCTATAAACTTGGCCTTGCAAGCCAAGAAAGAGTTGCGAAAATGAAAAGAAAATATGAGCTCTCCGACAAGCTTATAAGTCATTTAAAGGGAACGAGCGTTTCTGTTGCTGAAATTAATCCTGTTTTAATTAAGAAAAACTCCTCAACCGTTAAACAGTCAGGAAAAATTCACAAAATATTGTCTAGGCCAAACATATATTTTGATGATTTAAAGGAAATAAAATCGGTTAAAGCCTTTTTGTTAGATAATGATTTGAACAAAGAGGTTATTGATCAGGCAGAGATTCAAATTAAGTACTCTGGGTATATACTAAAAGAAAAAAACAATGCAGACAAGCTCAATAGGCTAGAGAATGTGAAAATACCAAATAATTTTGACTACTCTAAGATAAAATCTATGAGCACCGAAGCTAGACAAAAACTTAAAGCAATTAAACCAGAAACAATATCCCAAGCCTCAAGAATTAGCGGCGTTTCACCTAATGACATTTCTGTGTTATTGGTGTACATGGGCAGATAGTGTTTCACGTGGAACCTATGAAAAAAACACCACACCTTAAGGTTAAAGATCATCTTGTGTCCAATCAAGAGTTTTTGGTAAGCCCAAATGATTCAACAGGAATTTTAGAAACAATTCCTAGGCCTTCCAAAGAAGAAATTCACAAATATTATGAATCTAATAGCTATATTTCCCACAAGTCTGATAAGACAACCGTTATTAATTTTATCTACAAAATTATTAGAAAATATAGCTTTAAAAGAAAGCATAGTATAATAAGGGGGTTTTTAAAAGCAAATAAAATAAATTTGCTTGACGTTGGTTGTGGAAATGGAGATTTTTTAATGTATTGTGAAAAGCTAGGTTGTAATGTCGAAGGAATCGAAAACAATAAAAACGCACTAATCTCCTCAAAGATGGAAAAGTCTTTAATTGTCTATAATGACTTTGAACAAATGCAAAAGAGTAGCAACACAATTCTTAACAACAAAAGATTTGACGCCATCACCATGTGGCACTCATTAGAGCATCTACATGACTTAGATCAGGTTATTAGTAATCTGCAAAAATCATTAAGCGACAAAGGCGTTGTTTTGGTTGCTTGCCCCAACCACCTTTCCTATGATGCACAATATTATAACAAAGACTGGGCCGCATATGATGCGCCAAGACATCTTTGGCACTTTAACAGAGCCTCTATACAAAAACTTTTCGCTAAACATGAGATGGAGTTGGTGAAAGTTTGTCCAATGAGATGGGACGCGTTCTATATTAGCATGCTTTCTGAAAAAATCAAGCTGAGCCGACCTAATATAATTAAAGCTATGTACATAGGTTTTGTTTCAAACTTTAAGGCCATGTTTACCAAAGAATACTCATCATTATTATATGTTTTTCAAAAAAACTCTAAATAAAGCCTTAAAACCTAGTTTCTTTAATCCACACAACCCAAATATCTAAAAAAACAAAAAAACTCATTAAACGCCTCTTGATGAATCTTTTTTTTTGCAAAAAAACAATAATGCATTTTTTTTAATTGTGTATTTAAAAGAGCTGCTTTTTAATAACTCGCCATCTGCCTGACCATAGGCAAAATTATTGTGTATGACAACATTTATTTCTCTTGTTTTAAAACTTGTTACCTTTTTACTAGTGTATAATAGCCCGTTAAATAATTTAAAGAGGTTTTTAATAACGTCTAACTTATTAAAGTTCTCCGCCAACGTTATGTCAAATAAACCATCTTTTGGGTCAGGTGTCTTTGATAGCCGCATTCCCCCTCCTGAGTATTTGCACAAACCGACACTAATCATAAAAAAGTTTGAATTATTTTTTTTTTCATTAAAACTGATTGTTGCGAAATTGTTTTTATAGCTCCAAAAATTAAAAATTGAAGCAATTAAATAAGACATCACTCCAAAATATTTGTACCTGCCAATCTTGTTTACGACAGAACCGTCAAAACCAACACCAGAATGATTAACGAAATATCTCTCTAAGCCGTTATTTATCTCAACCTTGCCAACGTCTTGACGAGCAACCTTCTCGTTATTTATTATATCAATTGCTTTTTTATAATGTTTCGGAATACCATGAGTTTTTGCCCAATCATTGCCTGTTCCAAAAGGGATAAGACCAATAGAAATTTCGTCAGAGCTTACTATATCTTGCGTGAATATTCCGTTTACAGCATTAGATATTGTTCCGTCCCCACCAACAACTATGATTTTTCTATAGTTTTCCTTAAGTGCATTTTGAACACAACGACTCGCATTTTGCTCTATTTTGGTAGTATAGATTTTTCCCAACAACCCCTTTAACTCTAGGTAGGATTGTATTTTTTTCCATTTAATCTGCTTTATTCCACCTCCGGAACTTGGATTTAGAACAATACACCACTCGTTACTACGCATCAATTTTGTTTGGCTTTTTATGTATTAATCTTGTAAGCTTTAAAGAAAGGTCTGTCAAGATAATTTTTGAATTACCGTTTCTTTCAAGCTCATATATAGCAGTGTTAATTTCTTTAAATAACTCTATAATATTGTTGTCATGAACAAAAGGAGTAAAGCTATCAAAATTAAAGCCAGGATCTATAAAAGCCCTGTCATAAGTGCTTGATTTGTAGTTTTTTAGAATTGCTGCTCTAAAGTTTTCTAATGCGTAAGTCAAAAATTGTTTTTGAAGGTCTTTATTAAGTTTGCTTATTTTTTCAGCCCAATCTACCAAGTTTTTGACAACTGACTTATTAGACTTTACCTTAAAAGCAAGTCGCACCCAATCAATAAACATTTTTTCAAAATTTTCGAGACTTTCACTGTTGTTCAAAAGCTTAATTGCGTCTATAAAATTGCTGTTGCATTGATTTGTTAGCTGGACCGCTTTATTTTCCTCAATATTAAAATAATTTTTTAACCCCCTTTGAATTTGTTCGTCTTTTAAAGGGCTTGTAATTATATCTTGACACCTAGACCGAATTGTTGCCAGCAGCTTAGTTTTATTTTCAGTAATAAAAATAAAAGTAGTTTTTGGACCAGGCTCTTCAATTATTTTTAGCAACTTGTTTGAACATTCCGTATTCATTTTTTCTGCCATCCAAACAATCATAACCTTATGCCCTCCTTCATAGGACTTCATTGCCATTTTCTTGGCAATATCCTCTGCTTCATTCACACTTATATTGCCTTTTTTATTACCAGCTTCAATTTTTTCTAGCCAGGCTGATAAATCAAAATAAGGGTTAGAACCCACCATTTCTCTCCACTCTGTTATAAAATTATTAGAAATTGCTTTTGTTTTTATACGCGAATTTGTATTAACGGGAAAAACGAAGTGAATGTCTGGATGAGAAATTGGGTTTATTGAAGTGGCTTTAGAGCCAATAATTTTTTTCCCATTTTCTATTATCATTTCTGCAAATTTTATCGAAAGAGGTAGTTTTCCAGACCCTGAAGGCCCGGAGACTAAATAGGAATGAGCTAGTCTATTTTCTTCAATATTTTTGCTTATTTCAAAAAGAACGTGTTTTTGGCCTATTAAAATGATTTCTGACATAAAACAAAGATAATAGAAATGGCGAGTATTAAATAGGATGAATAAATTATATTTGTGCTTAAAAATTATTTATGCAAACCGTCCGACAACAAGATTTTTTTAACAAAACAGCACTTATTAGAGTTGATTTTAATGTCCCTTTAGATTCACAGCTTAATGTGACCGACAATACAAGAATTATATCGGCAAAACCAACTATCTTACATGTCTTGGAGAGCGGAGGGTCGTGTGTTTTGATGTCACACCTTGGAAGGCCAGAATCTAATGAAAACAAGTTTTCTCTTTTTAATATTGTTTCTGAAGTAGAAAAGGTTTTAGGCACTAAAGTAGAATTCATTTCGGACTGTATTGGCGAAGAAACATCAATTAAAGTAAAAAACATTAAACCGGGAGAAGTCTTTTTATTAGAAAACCTAAGGTTTTATAAACAAGAAGTTAACGGAGACAAAGGTTTTGCAAAGAAACTCTCTAGTTATGGTAATATTTATATAAATGATGCTTTTGGAACTGCTCATAGACCACACTCTTCAACAGCAGTTATTGCAAGTTTTTTTGACAAAAAATGTATAGGCTTTTTGTTAGAAAAAGAAATTGATTCTATTAATGCGGTTTTAAAAAATGGAAAAACCCCTATCACCGCGATATTGGGCGGTGCAAAAGTATCTTCAAAAATTACTATTATCAATAATATAATAAACAAAGTCGATAACATTATTTTGGGAGGAGGCATGGCATACACCTTTATAAAAGCTCAAGGCGGAAGTATTGGTAATTCGATATGTGAAAACGACAAATTAGATTTAGCGTTAAAGATATTAGAAAAAGCAAAAAAGAACAACACAAATATTCTTCTTCCTGTTGATGTTATTGCTGCGCCAGAATTTAGTAATGAAGCTGAAACAGTAGAATGCGATATCTTTCACATTTCCAAACAATGGGAAGGCTTAGATATCGGTCCAAAATCTAGAGCTTTGTTCTCTAAATTAATTGAAGATTCTAAAACAATATTATGGAACGGACCAATGGGTGTTTTCGAAATGCCAACATTTTCTCAGGGAACCAAAGCGATTGGATACGCCATCAAAGCAGCAACAAAAAAAGGAGCTTTTTCTTTAGTAGGAGGAGGAGACTCAGTGGCAGCGGTTAAAGACTTTGGGTTTTATAACGACGTTAGTTATGTAAGTACTGGAGGAGGCGCAATGCTTGAAAGTTTAGAAGGAAAAATTCTTCCAGGAATATCAGCACTACAACAATAAACAGCCATGAATATTATCAATTCTAAACTTGTTTTTTTCTTTTTATTTCTTCTAAATAATTTATGTTTTTCCCAAACAGAAACAATGAAGAATGCTGATATAACAACAGTAGAAAAGGAATTAAATATAAATCTTGACACGATTAAAAGCAGGTTAGAATATTTAAATTCAGCCACACCTTTTGAAATAGAGCAAACACCTATATTAATAAATACTATAGTATCATATTTAAAAAAAAGACAAAAAACATATAAAACCCTTTTTTATAAATCAAGATATTATTTTCCAATTTTTGAAAATTCTCTTCAAAAATACAATGTCCCCCTAGAACTTAAATACTTACCAATAGTTGAATCAACATTGAACCCAGTTGCAAAATCTAAAGTTGGAGCAACCGGTCTTTGGCAATTTATGTTTGGAACAGCAAAGGACCTCGGATTAACAATAAATAGTTATGTAGACAACAGGATGGATGTTGAAGAATCTTCAGATGCGGCTGCAAAATACTTATCACAATTATACTCAAAATTTAACAACTGGAACTTAGCGATAGCTGCATATAATTATGGGCCAAGAAACGTAAGAAGAGCAATTAATAATTCGGGCTATTCAAATTATTGGAATTTAAGAGGTTATCTTCCTCAAGAAACCGCTAATTACGTTCCTTCTTTTATAGCAACCCTATATCTCTTTGAATATGCGGAAGAGCACAATATTTTTGCTGATTCAACCACCAAAAAGATAGAAACAGAAAAGTTTGAGATTAAGCAAATGGTTTCTTTTTCTCACTTATCAACAATACTAAACATTCCAAAAGACTCTTTGTTAGAACTAAACCCATCATACATTCATCAGATAATTCCATCAATTAAAAAACATAAATATTTTGTCATAATTCCTGCCAGCTATTCAGACTCATTTATACAAAAAGAAGAACAAATATATAAGTTAGCTAAAAGTTATTATGACTCATTAGAAAAACCATTACCTGAGCTATATGAATTAAACTCAAGAGTTTTATACAGGGTTGTAAAAGGAGATTATTTAGGAAAGATTGCTAAAAACCACGGAGTGTTAATTAGTGAATTAAGGGATTGGAATTCCTTAAAAAGTGATAAGCTTAAAATAGGTCAGAAAATAATAATTTATCCGAAAAAATTTCCAAAAAAAGCATAAATTAGAAGAATGCGACTGAAATTTATCTTGTTAACTTTAGTAATATTTTCTTGTAGCGAAGAAAATAAAAAACTCCTGCTTCCGTCTTCTTCTGGAAACCTCAACGAAACCTCAGTTGTTCTTTCTGATGATATGTGGAACGGATCAGTAGGCAAAGCTCTAAAACTTTATTTTGCAAAACCTGTTTATGGGCTACCGCAAAGAGAGCCGACATTAAATTTAAGACATATTCCCGATCAAGTTTTTACAGGGTTTGCAACTAAAAACAGAACTATAATAAAGGTCGCAACTGCACCTAAAGCGAACACTAAAATTTCATATAATAAATACGCCTCTCCTCAATTAATTGTAGAGTTTTTAGGCCCAAATGAAGAAGAAATAGTTAAACTAATTGAAAGTGAATCATTAAAAATAATAAGTAAAATAAACGACTTTGAAGTTAAAGAAAAGCAAAGAAGAATAAACAAGTCTTTGTCAAAAGAAAAAAAGATAAATCAAGACTTAAACATATCCTTAAATTATCCATCAGTTTACAGAGTGGCTTTTTCTAATAAAAACTTTTCTTGGATTAGAAAAGACACTAAAACAGGACATGTTAATATTATGTTATACGCTATTCCAAACAAAGAAATTTATAAACGCAATTATGTTCAAATAAGAGACTCTTTGTCTAGCCTTTACATTCCAGGACCCATAGAAAACACTTATATGAGTGTTTATTCAGGCTATAAAATAAAAACAAGCAAAACGACCTTAAACTTGCTTAATGCTAAAGAAATAAGAGGAATGTGGGAAGTGAAAAATCAGTTTATGGCAGGGCCACTATTAGGATATCAAATTGATGACACAAGAAACGATAGACAAGTTTTTATTGACGGATTTGTATATGCACCATCTATTAGAAAGAGAGATTATATATTTGAAATAGAAGCAATTATTAAATCAGTCTTACTAAATTAGGATTGTTCTTCTTTTTTTTCTTCGTCTGAATCTTCTTTGCGAGCTTGTTTAAACTCTTTAATTCCAGAGCCTAGACCTCTCATTAGTTCTGGAATTTTTTTTCCACCGAAAAGTAATACTAAAGCTAAAGCAATTAATGCAATAGAACCTATACCGGGAACAGCAAGTGGTAAAATGTATATAATCATTAGTGTTTTTTTTACAAAGTTAATAATTCTGATTAATTATTGTACATTTTACACATCTAAGATTATTTAATTAGTTTTGTATTTATGAAAAGCAAACAAGCAGCAAAAAAAAGCTTTATATCAAAACTATTAATCAAGTATAGACTTGTGTTGCTAGACGAGAGCACTTTTGAAGAAAGAATTTCTTTTAAAACTAGCAGGATCAACGTGTTTGTGCTAACGACGACTACTGTATTTTTAATTGCTCTTATTACATCAATAATTATATTTTTCACGCCTGTTCGAGAATATATCCCAGGATATTCATCAATTAACCTTCAAAAGCAGGCAAACTCACTTAACCAAAAAACAGACTCACTTCTTGAAATAGTTTTTCTGAATGACCAATATATAAATTCATTAAAGCAAGTTTTAACAGGAGAGTTAAAAGCAATTAATTATAATCAGGATTCAATAAAAAAAGTTGAAGAAGAAAATTTACAACTTATAAACAAATCCAGAGAAGACTCAATACTAAGAGTAGAGGTTGAAATAGAGGATAAATACAATTTAAAAAATATAATTAAGGAAAAAAAATACTATCTTTTGGCAGCCCCCTTAAAAGGAAACATTACGCATGAGTATTCAGTTGCGGAGAATCATTTGGCAATTGATGTGGCAGCGGACACAGGAACAGCAGTGAAGTCAATCTCGGATGGCGTTGTGTTATTTTCAGAATGGACAACACAAACAGGTTACGTAATTATAGTTGACCATGGTGACGACCTTACATCTGTATATAAGCATAATCAAAAGCTTTTAAAAAAACAAGGCGACAAAGTTAAACTTGGAGAGGTAATTGCCACCTCTGGAGACACAGGAACTTTAACAAGCGGACCGCATCTCCATTTTGAGCTTTGGAGTGAAGGCTTTGCTATAGACCCAAAGACCTTAATTGATTTTAATTAACATGATTAAGCGACTAATTGTAATTGCCTTGTCTATTAGAGCGGTAAAAAAAATCAGAAAATGGTCTTTAAAACCTCACGAAACACAGATAAAAGTTTTTAAAAAATTAATTGATAAGGCTAAAAATACAAAGTTTGGCATAGACCACAACTTTAAATCTATTAACTCTTACAGAGATTTTATAAAAAATGTACCTATAAGGGAATATGAAGATTTTACAGAATATATCGACCTTATAAAAAATGATCAAGTAAATATTTTATGGCCCGGCTTACCGATCTATTTTGCATTAACATCAGGGACAACATCAGGGACAAAATATATTCCAATAACAAAGGAAAGCCTTCCGGAACACATAAAAGCATCAAAAAACGCAATGTATGTTTATATAGAAAAAACAAAAGATGCAAGCTTTATTTCAGGAAAATTTATATTCCTTCAAGGAAGTCCAAAATTAAATAATTTAGGAAAAATTAAGACAGGTCGACTATCGGGTATAGTGGCCCATTATGTTCCGACTTATTTACAATCAAATAGATTACCCTCAATGAAAACTAATTCTATTGATGATTGGGAGGAAAAAGTTGATAAAATAGTTGAAGAAACAATAAATGAAAATATGACTCTAATTAGTGGAATTCCTTCATGGGTTCAAATGTATTTTGAAAAAATCAAAGAAAAAAGAGGTTTAAATGTTGGCGATGTTTTTAAAAACTTTAATATGTTTATCTATGGAGGCGTTAATTTTCAGCCTTATAAAAAAAAATTTGATGAGTTGATAGGCCGAAAGGTAAATACAATTGAATTATATCCAGCAAGTGAAGGTTTTTTTGCTTTTCAAGCTTCTCAAAAAAACAAAGACCTTCTTTTACTTCTAAATTCAGGAATTTTTTATGAATTTATTGCGTCAGATGAATTTGTTACTAATGACTATCAAAGACTGGACATTAGTCAAGTTAAGTTAAACGTTAACTATGTATTAATTATTTCAACAAACGCAGGTCTTTGGGCCTATAACACAGGAGACACAGTAATCTTTACTTCTTTATTACCATACAAAATTTTAGTTACAGGAAGAGTCAAACATTTTATATCTGCTTTTGGAGAACATCTAATAGTTAAAGAGGTAGAACAGGCGATGAACCTAATGACTAAAAAACTAAATATTACAGTAACTGAGTTCTCAGTTGCCCCAAAAGTCAATACAATTAAAGAATTGCCTTATCATGAATGGTTTATAGAAATTTCGTCCAAAAAATATGACATTTATAAAATGCAAGAAATTTTAGATAAATCTATTCAGGCTCAAAACAAATATTATTTAGATTTGATCCAAGGAAATATTCTTCAGCCACTTAAAATCAAGGTTGTTAAAAAAAATGGTTTTAGATCTTTTATGCGTTCTAAAAACAAACTTGGAGGACAGTTTAAAATCCCAAAACTTTCTAATGATAGAAATATAGCGAGCGCTTTATATAATCTTAATCTAATAGAAGATTTAAAAGCCTAAAATAAACCAAACAATTTTTCGTTAGTTTTATATATCAAAATTATTAGACAAAAAATCATAAACTATGAGCAATTTAGAAAAAGGAGAAATAGATTTAATTATTTTAATTAATAAATTAAAAAACAGTATAATAAAGCTTATCCTTAAGTTATTTGTTGCCAGTAAATATTTAATTAAACAGTGGAAAATATTTAGCATATTAATTACAGTCGGACTAGCGCTTGGCTTTTATACCCAAAAAAATAATGAAATTAACAAGGAGGCTAAAGTATTGATAAAAGTTAATTTTGATGCGGTCAATTATGTCTATGATGCAGTTTCTTTAATTAATCAAAAAATAGAATCATCTGATATTGACTTTTTTAATAGCCTGGGATTTATTTCAAAAAATCTAGAGGTTTCAGAATTAGAAATATTACCTGTTATTGACCTGCAAAATATTCTAAACAATGAAAACTTTAATGCCAACGAAATAAGGGCCTTATTTGAAAACCTGAATTTTGAAGATGACAGTTTTATTACAAATAGTTTTATATCTGACTACGACTATCATTTACTTAATATTTCATTTGAACCAAACGCTAATGATCAATCTTTAAGCCTTTTAATCGATTATATAAATTCAAACCCTCTTTTTAATGAACTTAAACAAAGAAAAACTACCAGTATAAATGAAATTTTAAATTCAAATCTTATTTCCATTGCACAAATAGATGATATAATATCAGCATACACTGATAATCTTAGCAGTAGCGCACCTAACTCAGAACTATATATTGATAATAAAGACATAAGACCAAACGATTTAATTACAACAAAAACTGAGCTTCAAAAAGAGAACCAGATCTTAATGGAGGAAAAGCTATACTCAAATGAAACGGTTGTTGTTATTAACGATTCTAGCTTATTAGTAAAAGACAAATCATTAAAGGACAACAAAATTATATATTTTCCAATACTATTTTGTTTAATATTTGTATTCGCATTAATGTTAAAACATTTATATATGTTCTTAAATAGCCTAGAAAAAGAGACCATATAAAACTTATAAACATGCTTAATTCTAGCTTTTTTAAAAATAGTTTTTATGTTCTATTGTTAAGGGTTTCTGGGGTTATACTATTGTTTTTTCTGTCCTTGTTTTTAACTAATTTTTATTCTGCCAACCTTGTTGGTAAATATGATTTTGTTAGATCAACTATCATGTTATTAAGCGGTATTTCATTGCTTGGGACTAATCAAGCTATTATTTATTACTCAGGGGTTTTGAGTTCTAAAAATTCTTTTAAATCAATCAAGGCGGTGTATGTTAAGATGCTTAGTATAATATTTTGTATGTCAACTTTTATATATCTTCTTTTTTTATCATTTTCAAAAGAATATGTAAATGAAATTTTTGAAAAACAAGAGGCGTATGATTTAATTAACATTTCTATACAAGGCTTGTTCTTTTATTCAATTGCACTACTGAATATTGATACAATACGAGCGTTAAAAAAAACACTATTATCAGAGCTCTTTAGAAATATTTTTAGATATCTTCCAATATTTGTTTTTGCTATAGTGTTATACTTTCTGGACCAAACCGAAATGATAATTACTTGGCTTGTTGTAGGTTTTATTTTGTTGTTTTTTATCACAGGAATTGCTGTATATGTAATTTTTGATAAAATAAAATATTTGAATAATAAAACAGAAAATATTTCTACTAAAGAAATAATATCCACCTCTTATCCTATGGCACTAAGCGCTATTTCATATTTTATTATGCAAAGTATTGATGTTATATTTTTAGGAATATATAATTCTTTTGAAACCATAGCATATTATTCAATTGCAGTTAAATTATCATCTGTTGCAGCACTAGCTATAGTTTCTGTAAATATTGTGATAGCTCCAAAAATTGCAAAAATTTACAAAGACAATAATTTTGATGAACTTAGAGTTTTAATGAAAAAAGCAACAAGATTAAATGTAGCGGTTAGTATACCGATACTATTCTGTATTATTATTTTCTCCACATATTTATTATCATTTTTTGGAAGCGATTATACTCTCGCAAAAAACTCTCTTATAATTTTGGCCTCATCTCAGCTTTTTAATTCAATTTCAGGCCCTTCGGCAATTTTTTTAAACATGACAGGAAGACAAAAAAGCCTAAACATTATTTTAATTATAGCACTTTTAATAAATGTTACTTTAAATGTAATTCTTATACCAATTCTAGGGATGATAGGGGCAGCTCTATCGACGGCCATAAGTCTTATTTTGTGGAAAATTGCAGCCTCTGCTTTAGTATATTCTTTGGACAATATAAAAACATTTTTAAACTAATGAACTTACCTAATTTTATAATTTCAGGCTTTCCAAAATGTGGCAGCACCTCACTACATTACTATCTTGATGCCCATCCGGATATTTTTATGCCAAAAAAAAAAGAACTACACTTTTTTACTCAACCGTTTATTTCAAAACTTAACCAAGGCCCAGGAGATATTAACGCAAAACAAACTCAGACAAGGTGCTTAAATGATTACATGAATTTGTTTAAAAGAAGAAATAACGAAAAAAGGATTGGAGAAACATCTCCTTCATATATTAATTATCCCGAGAGCTTTGAAATTATAAATGATAAGCTTAAAGACCCTAAAATTATCATTTTATTGCGTGACCCAATTAAAAGAGCTTACTCAAATTTTTTACATTTGAAAAGAGAACAAAGAGAACTTGAAAGCTTTGAAAGAGCGCTAGAATTAGAAGAATCTAGAAAAGAAAAGAATTATTCAGATTTTTGGTACTATACTTTTAACTCTATGTATTATGATAAAATTATAAAAGCAAAGGCTAATTTTTCTCAAGTACTTATTTTGACTCAAGAAGAATTTAATCTTGAAACAAAAAAAACACTCAAAAAAGTATATTCTTTTCTAGACGTTGACCAAAACTTTGTTCCTTCTAATTACAATAATAGATACAACAAGGGAGGTTTGTATAAGAAAAATTTGATAACAAATTTTATTTTTGGTCAAGGCTATGTTAAAGGCCTAATAAAAAAGTGGATATCTGTTCGACCATGGATGAAAAATATAAAAAACCGTTTCGTCTCAAAATTTCATTATAGCGCTCCAATTTTAGACAGAAAGGTAGAACAAAAGCTAATTAATCTTTTTAAACAAGATGTATTAAAAATAACCAAACTAGGAGTTAATACATCTTTATGGAATAATGGATACTTTACAAAATGAGAGTAAATTTAAACATACTTAATATATCTTTATGGCTAATTTTGCTAGGTGTTTTCTTTTTACCTTTCAATTCTTGGGAAGGAATTTCTTTTTTAGGGGAATATTATAGAGATTCATGTATTTTGTTTTTTTTAGCGTCTTTTTTCTTAATAATATTTAAAAAGAAAATAAAACTACCCTTGCATAGTTCAATATTTTATTTAATTATAATATTTGTCTCTTGGGCCTTAATCAGCACTTTATTAAACTCTCAATCTCTTGTCGAATATTCCTTTAAACAAACTACAGGAATAATTCGTTTTTCTAGACAATATATTTCATTAATTATTGCTAGCTTAATATTGCCTATTACCTTTTACAATTGCTTTATTCACTTTGATGTAAATGAAATTGCATTAAAAATTAGAAAGGTAATTTTCTATTCACTAATGATTGTATTTATTTATGCAATCATAGAAACTTTAATTATTAAGTTTAATTTTATTTTCTTGAAAAAATCATTACTAAACCTATTTGATTATTTTCCTTTTGTTGAAGCAAAAACAGATTTACGACTTAAAAGAATTTCATCAGTAACATTTGAACCTCCTGCCCTAGGAACTTACCTCATAACCATATTTTCATGGATGGCCAGCTATATTTTAACTTCAAAAAATAAGCTTAGATTTGCTCCTGCTTTGATTGTGATAATTTTAGCTTTTTTATCGGGTTCTAGAGCAGCATTCTTCATTATAATTTTTCAAGCAATTATTTTTGTAGTTATTATTTCAAGGTCTTCAAAATACAACAGAATTTTTGTCAAAATTTTGGTATCATTTTCTATTATTTTTTCTTTTCTTTTAGTTACTTCGGCTCCAAAAATTATTAATTATGTAAGTAATGAAATAAAATCTTTTAAGCTTGACGATAAAGATCACTCTCTTTCTAATAAATCTAGATTTGGAATACAGTACGCTATGTATAAGGTCTTTCTAGAGAATCCAGTAATTGGAACCGGCTATGGACTACAAGCATTTGAATCAAAATCTAAATATCCAGCTTGGGCTAAAAGCAACAATTGGGAGTTTAGACTTAAATATTTAAATCCAAAAAATAAAAGATTTCCTCCTGGATATAATTTATATTTAAGGCTTGCTACAGAAACAGGCATTATAGGCTTATCTATATTTCTATTAATAATAATTCAAACTTTAATTTGGAGCTACAACACTATTAAATCTAAGAATAGTTTAATGGGTATAATAGTGGGAATATCATTAATAGGATTTGTTTTAAATTGGTTAAAAATGGATACATTTAGAATTTACGGATTTTGGATTTGTTTGACTTTAATATTTTTTACTTCCCTTAACAAAAGAATTAGCAATGAAAAATAGTTTATTAGTCATAATACCTCATTATAATAACCTTAAGGGGCTGAATAAAACCTTAAACTCTATTAATGAAAAGATTCTTTTAGATGTATTGATAATTGATGACGGAAGCATTGTAGTCCCTGACAAAAATAATGTCATTTACAACGGAATTTATAAAATTATATTATTGAATAAGAACTCAGGAATTGGTATTGCATTAAATAAAGGTCTAGACTATGCTGTAAATAATAACTATGATTTTGTAGGAAGATTGGATTGTGGAGATATAAGTTATCCAAAAAAGTTTACAAAACAATTATCTTATCTTACTAATAATAAAGACATAATGTTGCTTGGAACCTGGGTCAGAGTTGTTGATGAAAAAGGGAGCTTTAAATATAACTTAAAACACCCTATAGACTACAGCTCTATTAAAAAAAAGATGTACTATAATAGCATGTTTGTACACCCAACAGTTGTATTCAGAACAAAAATTATTGAAGTTGTTGGAAATTACCCTTATAAATACAGAAGAGCTGCACAAGATTATTCTTTCTTTTTTAAGATTATTAATAAATTTAAAGCAGAGAATTTCCCTGAAATTTTATTAGATTATGAGCAATCAAAATCTTCAATATCTACTTTAAACAGAAGAGCACAAGTTTATAACAGAATCAGAATAATCATAGACAACTTTTATTTTGGGGTTATCCCCATTTATGCAATTGTTAGAAGTTTAATTTTGATGATAACCCCACTTAAAGTTATATCTTTACTAAAAACAAAGTTTTACAAATGAGAATTGATATAAATAAATTATACGTTTTCTTGTTTAGTTTTCTTTTTTTTTCAATTCCATTTATTGGGAATCAGTTTTATGCTATTCCTAATGGAATTAATATAGCCCTAGTTATTTTATTTCCTTTAGTTTTATATAAAAACAAACTCTACAAGCTAACTAAAAGCCCAGTATTTATTTGGTTCACTGTTTTTTTGGTTTTTGTCGCTTTTAGGTCAATAATTTTTGAGAAAATAATTGAGGACATTTCAGTATTAAAAAAGCTATTTCAAATATTACTTTTAATGGTTCTTTCTTTAGGCTTAAAAAAAGAATATTTTAAGCATCTTGATTCAGGATTAATTTACGGAACTGTATTATCAATTCTTTATTCATTTATTAATATTTTAATATCTGTAAAAGAGACAGGTGAATTTATTTTTGATAAGGGGCCATTAATTAATCAAACATTAACTGTTCAAAGACTTTATTTAGGGCTTTTATGCTGTATAAGTCTAATTATTGTTTTAGACCGATTTTTTAAATGTCATAAAAAAGTTAATTTGATTTTAGCTTTTATTTTTTCATCATTTGTTTTTCTAATAGCCGCAAGAGTTGCTATTATTTCAACAATAATTATACTTATATACTATGCTTTTTTTAATTTTAAAAAAACTGTAAGTTTTTTATTAATAGGAGCAACTATATTATCTAGCGCGTATATTATTTATAATAATAATAATATTTCCAAAAGAGCTCTTCATATAGACGACAAGATTAGAACTAGTTATTTTGAAAAAATGAAAACGCACGAACCAAGGTTTTTAATCTGGAAATATTCTTACGAAATATTTAAAGAAAGTAACATTTTAATTGGAAATGGTTTTGAAGAAACAGAAGAATTACTTTTGAATAAGTATAAAAGTATTTCACCTAAAAAAAAGAGCGATTGGTTTATTCAAAAAAAGTTTAACACTCATAACCAATATTTAGATATTTTGCTTAGTCAGGGTTATATTGGACTAGTAATATTTACAATATTTCTTTTCTATTTATTTAAAAGATCTTTATTATCTCACAAATTTATAATGTTATTTATGACCATTAGTTTGTATATGCTTATTTATAATAATTTTCATAGAGTATTAGGCGTTTTTATTTTTTCATTTATTTTAATCTCAATATTAAACAACACTCATAAAAAATGAAAAAAGCACTAGTTGTTGATTGGTTAGATAAATATGGCGGAGCGGAAAGAGTGATATCGTCTTTAACATCCATTTTCGACTTTGACACTTGTTACACTTTAGTTAATCAAATGGAAAAAAAAGATTTAAAAAAAGTTTTTTCAGCTAAAAAATTAGAAATCCACACAACTATTTTGAATAATTTTGGAAGTCGATTTAGGTTTTTATTTTTTTTGTTTCCATATTTTGTAAAAAAAATCTACATAAACCCAAAATACTCTTTGATCGTCTCTTCTTCTTTTTCTATTGCTAAGGGAGTTAAAAAAACAGCGCCTAATCAAATACATATATGTTATATCCAGGCAAGAAATCAAAGATATCTTTGGGACAAGGATAATATATATTTTTCAAATTTTTTACGCTTATTGATTAATCCAATTCTAATAATATTAAAAAAAATTGATATTAAGCAAGCGTCTTCTCCGGACTTCTTAATTGCTAATTCAAAATTTATACAAAATTGGATTAAAATAAATTATAACAGGGAATCTAAATTAATTTATCCGCCAGTTGATGTTGAAAAATTTAAATTACAAAAATTAAAAAGCGAATACTTTGTTACTGCATCTAGATTAGAGCCTTATAAAAGAGTTGATTTAATAATTAAGGCCTTTAATAGAATCAATGAAAAACTAATAATTATTGGCTCTGGCTCTCAATTGAAATTCCTAAAAAAAATTGCAAACAAAAACATTGAATTTATTGACTTTTCAAGCTCTTCAGTTGTTTTTGATTATGTTAGCAAAGCTAAAGCTTTTGTACATGCAGGAATTGAAGACTTTGGCATAGCCCCAGTTGAAGCACAAGCTTGTGGAACACCTGTTATAGGCTTAAAAAAAGCTGGCTTACTTGAAACTGTTATTGAAAATAAAACCGGAGTTTTTTTTTCAGATCAAAGTGAGGATGCAATTTTAAATGCAATAGAGCGTTTTAAAAACATTGATTTTGATCCTGAGCTTATACGAAATAACGCCCTAAGGTTCAGCAAAGAAAATTTTGAAAATCAATTCAAAATTTTTTGTAAAGATATATATAAATGAAAAAGATTAAAAGATTCTCAGGGCTTATAACCCCGCTTTCTTATTTAATTGATTTAAGTTTTGTGATTTTTTTCATGCATCACTATATAACATTAACACTATATAAAACCTTTCACTTTAATCACATTGCAATTATATCTTTTTTTTGGGTTCTTATTTCAGTTTTTAATGGTTTTTATCAAATATATAGATACACAAGTTTTGAAAAAGTAATACGTTTAATTTTCAATCAACTGGTTTTTTTCACATTATCTCTTTATGCTTTTTCAGGAATTTTTACTGAAATGGAAATGAAACCAATAAAAATTTTAGAATATGCTTTATTTATTTTCATATTTGTAACATCTGCAAAAATTCTAACTTTTTTCTCATTGAAAAAATTTAGATCATATTTTGGGGGAAATTACAGAAAGACAATCGTAATAGGTCATTGTACAGAATCAACAAATCTAGAAAAGTATTTTAAATTAAATAAAGACGCGGGATATTTACATAAACACTCATTTAACGACCCTTCTCAAATAATACTCTCAAAAATTTTTTCTTACATTTCAGAACATGAAATTGACGAAGTTTATTGTTCTTTGAAAAATGTTGATAATAGCATGGTAAAAAGTCTAATTGATTTTTGTGATAATAATTTAATAACGATTAAGTTTATTCCAGAGAGCACAAAATTTTATTCAAAAAAACTAATTTTTGAGAATTATGATACAATCCCAATTTTATCTTTACGCAAAGTTCCTTTAAAAGATAACATAAATAAGTTTTTTAAAAGACTTTTTGATATTATAATATCTCTGATAGTAATTATTTTAATTCTAAGTTGGCTCACCCCGATATTAGCTTTATTAATTAAATCACAATCTAAAGGGCCAGTTTTTTTTAGACAAATTAGAAATGGAATAAACTATAAAGAGTTTTATTGCTATAAATTTAGATCAATGGTTGTAAATAATGATGCAGATAAAACACAAGCCACACGACATGATGTTCGAGTCACCCCCTTAGGAAAATTACTTAGAAAATCAAGTTTAGATGAAATGCCTCAATTTATAAACGTATTATTTGGAGAAATGTCAGTAGTAGGCCCAAGACCACATATGACAGAAGAAAACAATAAATATAATAATACTGTACAGAAATATATGCTAAGACATGTAATTAAACCTGGAATTACAGGATATGCACAGGTAAATGGCTTTAGAGGTGAAGTTGAGAACGAATCAGATATTATCAATAGGGTTAAATGTGATATTTATTACCTTGAAAATTGGTCTTTACTTTTAGATGTTAAAATCATGTTTAAAACAATAATAAATTCTATTGCAGGCGAAGATAAGGCCTATTAGTTTTTCTTTATTTTTATAAAAAATTAAATAATGAATGTATTAATTCTTGGTTCAGGTGGTCGTGAACATGCTTTTGCCTTAAAAATATCTAAAAGTAATAATCTTAGCAAGCTCTTTATAGCTCCTGGTAATTCAGGGACAATGAAATTAGGAAAAAATTTAAATATAGATATCAACGATTTTGATGCAGTTAAAGATGTAGTTTTAAGTAATAAAATAGAAATGTTAGTTGTTGGGCCAGAAGACCCTTTAGTTAAAGGCATACATGATTTTTTTAAATCTGAAGATTCCTTAAAAAAAGTTATAGTTATAGGTCCCAAAAAAAAAGCCGCTCAGCTTGAGGGAAGTAAAGACTTTGCAAAACAGTTTTTATTTAAACACAAAATCCCAACAGCAAATTACTCAACATTTACTAAAGAAAATTATGAGGATGGCTTAGTTTTTCTAGAAACACTAAATCCACCCTATGTTCTTAAAGCTGACGGGCTAGCCGCAGGTAAGGGAGTGTTAATTATTGAGTCTCTTGACAAGGCAAAGGCTCAATTAAAGCAAATGTTATTGGAAAATAAATTTGGTAAAGCAAGCTCAAAGGTCGTTGTCGAAGAATTTCTTGACGGTATAGAGCTAAGTTGTTTTGTTTTAACAGACGGAAAAAATTATAAAATACTTCCTACGGCAAAAGACTACAAGAGAATTGGAGAAGGAGATTCAGGCTTAAACACCGGTGGAATGGGAGCTATATCTCCTGTGCCATTTGCGGACTCGAAATTACTTTCTAAAATTAAAAATCAAATTATTGTCCCAACGATTAATGGACTATTAAAGGATAAAATTGAATATCAAGGCTTTATTTTTATAGGTCTTATTAATGTAAATGGTCAGCCTAAAGTCATAGAATATAACGTTCGTATGGGTGATCCTGAAACAGAAGCAGTATTGCCAAGAATTAAAAATGATTTATTAGAAATATTTAAAACTTTTAAAGATAAAAACCTTAATTCTATTAATTTAAATATTGACGAAAGAACAGCCGCTACTGTTGTGCTAGTTTCTGGAGGGTACCCTGAAAAATACCAAAAAAACCTTCAAATTCATGGTTTGAATGACGTAAAAAATTCTTTAGTTTTTCATGCTGGATCAAAATATGAAAATGGAAATACATATACCAATGGGGGTAGAGTTTTAGCAATTACATCTTTAGATCAAAATCTAGAATTAGCCCTAAAAGGCTCTTATGAAAGCGCTTCTAAAATTAGTTTTGAAGGAATGTATTACAGAAAAGATATAGGCTTTGATTTATAGGAAGGAGTGAGCAGAAATAGACTTATCTTCTTCATTATTATCATCGAATTTTTTTAATTGTAACATCCAATAAGTAAATGCGAATAAAAACACAAGTGTTGAAATCCATGTCATAAAATTTGATGCCCACCAATTATCCGCTTCTAAGAATCTTAATTGGTCGAATGGCATTAATAGATAGTTGACAAATAAATCTTCAATTCCGTAAAATAAATCACTCATTTTTTTAAAATAAAATTAATTACTTTGCAAAGATACAAACTCTTTACATGTTAGCAACATTTTTTTCAAGATCTAATCCTACTCAATATATATTAATAATATTTTTAGTAATTATTTATATTGTTTTGAAATTTAATACATCAAACTTTATAATAAATGAATTAATTTTCACCGCTTCTTTATTTATTACTATTTCATATGCTATTACCAAATTTATTATTTCTAAAAATAGTTTAAGTAAAAAAAACAGTTATGGTCTAATTTGTTTATTTGTTTCAATTTGCTTAATGCTAGAAATTAATTTTAGTTATAAAATTGCAATTTCAGCCTTCTTTTTATTGCTTGCCCTTAGAAGAATGCTAAGCCTAAGAAGCCCTATTAATATTAATAAAAAAGTTTTCGATACTTCTTTTTGGTTGTTAATCAGCTCTTTTTTTTATCCGTCTACCTTAATTTTTTTCACTTTACTAATTATCACTTTAGTCTTATATGCTCACTTAAATCTTAAAAATATTTTAATAATTATATTTTCAACTATATCAGCTCTTTCAATTAACTATTTAGCCTCTTTTTTATATAGTTATAATATTGATTTAAACATCTTTATTGAAAGCTATTTGTTAGATTTTAATAAAATTAATTTTACATATTACTTCGATACTAAAACCAATTTATTAATTCTTTCATTTCTACTTTTCTTATTATTATTTTTTCTGTCTTACATTTGGTCAAGCTTCATCAAAACTAATGAAAGAAGAAGGTCTACTTCTTTAATTATTTTAATATCAATTTGCAGTTTTTTAATAATTGATCCTTTAAAGCAAACTAGTTACATTTTTTTATTATTTCCATATGTGGTCTTGATTTCAAAATTTTTCGAAAACAGTAAACAATCTATTTTTGACAGTTTAATAATTACAGCGTTATTAATAACTCCGTTTTTATCATTATTTTTGTAGAAAATTATATTTATGAAAATTGAAATTTCAAATGGAGAACTTTTAGATAAATTATCTATCCTAGAAATTAAAAAAAAGAATATTACGGATTCAATTAAGCTTGTAAATATCAAAAATGAATTTGACGAGCTTGAGCCATTGGCAAATATATTATTTAATGATTTCTCTCCTAAAATTAATGACCTTTATTCTAAACTATCACAAATTAATAATGAATTATGGGTCATTGAAGACGAGGTCAGAGAATATGAAAAGAACAAAAACTTTAATTCTAAATTTATTGAACTTGCCAGAAGCGTTTATTTTACTAATGATAAGAGGTCTGTCATTAAAAAGGAAATAAATATTTTAACTAAATCTGGATTAATTGAGGAAAAGTCATACGAAGATTATAAATAATAGCATAATTTGAGCAAGGCAAAACATCTTTTAATTATTAGGCTAGGTGCGATTGGAGACGTGGCAATGACTGTTCCTGTAGTAAGAGGATTGATAAACCAAAACTTAAAGCACAAAATTTCTATTTTAACAAATCAAAATTTATTTACTTTATTCAGAGAATTTAATAATATAAACTTAGTCAAGTTTGATAAAAACGATAGGCATAAGGGGTTAATAGGTCTTTTCAATCTGTATTATGATGTCAAAAGATTAAAGGTAGATTGCATTATTGATCTTCATAATGTTATTAGAACTAATTTTCTAAAACTCTCCCTACAAATTCCTTTTTATCAAATTGATAAAGGGCGTTCAGAAAAAAGAAAGTTAATAAATGGCAAAATTTTTAAACAATTAAAATCCACACACCAAAGGTATGTTGATGTTTTCTTAAATATTGGGATTTGTTTTCAACCATTAACAAAAGAAAATGTTCCTAAGGACATTTCAAGTTTAAATTTAGTAGAGAAAAATTCTAATAGAAAATTAATAGGTGTTGCGCCTTTTGCTGCACATCAATCAAAAGTATATCCAATTGATTTAATGAAGAAAGTTTTAATTGATCTTTCTAAAAAACATACGATTGTTCTTTTTGGTGGAGGGGAATATGAAAAAATAAAATTGGACAAACTTGCAATATTAAGTGATCACATTATAAACATAACCAATTCGTATTCGATGGATAAAGAGCTGGATATTATATCCAATTTAAATATCATGGTTTCTATGGATTCAGCTAATGGTCATTTAGCAGCAATGCTAGGGGTTCAAGTTATTACATTATGGGGCTTAACTCACCCCTTTGGTGGTTTTAAACCATTTAGTCAAGAATTATCCAATAGTTTATACCTAGACAAGCAGTATTTTCCAAAAATACCAACTTCAATATATGGAAATAAAATCCCCAAAGGATATGAAAATGCATTTAGATCAATTAAACCAGAACAAGTAATCAATAAAGTTGAGGAGTTAATTTAATTTAAACATCATCAAAATCAATTTCAACAAAGCTAGACAAAGCTATAGATTGGCAAGCTAATACAAGCCCATCAGAGATTTCGGAATCAGTTAAAACACTATTTTTAAGCATTTTTGTGTTTCCTGAAACAATTTTTCCAATACAACTCCCGCAAACACCACCATTACATGAATACGGTACGTCAATGTCGTTATCTAATGCAGCGTCTAAGATTGTTTTTTTAGCACTTTCCTCTATGGTTTTTGAAAACTCATCTACAACGACCTTAAGCTTGAAAGAATCTTTAATTACATCTATTTTTTCATTTTCTTTATTTGAAACAAATAACTCAAAAAATATTTTTTTATTAATTATTCCAGTTTCAATCAATTCTTCTTTAATATCATTAATCATCATTTCTGGCCCACACAAATAATAATTGCTGTTTTTTAAATCTATTTTTTCAAAATCTAATAAATCGAAAATGTTTGATTTTGTTATTCTGCCAAAATTAGAATCTATTTTTTTTTCTGAAGTAAAAGTAAAGTTAATAAACAGTCGATGAGAAAATTGTTTTTTTAAAAGATTAAGCTCCTTTAAAAACATAGTGCTTTTTGAGGACTTATTTGAATAAATTAAATAAAAATTGTTTGTTGAATCAAATAATATACTTTTAAGCATTGACATAATTGGAGTTATTCCAGATCCAGCAGCTATTGCAATTGTACTTGAGATTCCTAACTTAATTTTAAAATTACCTTTCGGCTCGGAAACACTTAATGAATCTCCGGATTTTAATTTATCATTTAAATAAGAAGACATTAACCCATTATGTATTTTTTTTACTCCTATGGATAAATCTTCTGAAATATGTGAACAAATAGAATAATCTCTAATTACTTCTTTATTGCCAATTATTGCCTTTATACTAATAAATTGGCCTGCTATAAATACAAATCTTTCAGATAGTTCTTTGGGAACAATGAATGAAATTATTACTGATTTATCAGTTTCATTTATAATTTTTTTTATTTTTAAATCATGAAACATTGGCATTAATTTTAAATATAATTAAGAAACAAAGATATCGAACAATTTATCTAAAATTATAATTAATTTAGCTTAAATATATAAATCTCTATAATTTAACGTTGTCATTATAGAATTAAATAAATCAAGTGAAACCTTTCTGTAAAATATTAACATTAATAATTTTAGGCTCAATAATTATTAATAGTTGTTCTAGAAAAAAAGATAAGTTTATTAATAGAGGATTTCACTCCATGACAACTACTTACAATTATTTGTACAATGGGAATAATTTATTAGATCATGGTAAAAAGGAATTTAACAATTCTTTTAGTGATGATTTTTGGGCAATATTACCTGTAGAAAAAATTTATTCAAGCTCACTTGATTTAGACGAGAGGAATAACAAATCAGATGCTTTTACTAATTCAGAAGAAAAAGCAGTAATGGCAATTCAAAAGCATGCTATGAATATTGGAGGAAAAGAAAAAAACCCTTCTATGGACGAAGCTTATTTCTTACTTGGCGAATCTAGATATTATGATCAAAGATTTATTCCTTCGCTAGAAGCATTTAATTATATTTTATTTAAATATCCTACAAGTGAGTTGGTTAATAAAGCAAAAATATGGAAAGAAAAAATTAACATACAACTTAATAATAATGAGTTGGCTATAAATAATTTAAATAAGATTAAAAATAAAGGGAAATTATCTAAGGAGGATATTTTAGGTTTGAATTCTGCACTTTCTCAAGCGTATTTAAATACTCAAAAATTAGATAGCGCTATTTTTTCATTAAAAATTGCCTCAAATATTTCAAATAATGTTAATCAAAAGTCAAGATTTTTATTCATAATTGGACAGCTATATGCACAACTAGAAAAGAAAGATACTTCTTCACTGTACTACGATAGAATAATTAAATTTCACAGAAAAATTCCAAGAGAGTATTATGTAAATGCATTTATAGAAAAGTCAAAAAATTATGAAAAATTAGACTTAGGTATTGACGAGTTAAACGAACTAATAAAAGATATAGAAAATAATTTTTTTTTAGGAGACATATATCATCAAATAGGAAACCTATATTTTAATACTAAACAAGACAGTTTAGCAATTTTAAATTATAATAATTCATTAAGAAACCCTTCTAAAAACAATAAAATTAATGTTAGAAATTATAATATTCTTGCTGATTATTTTTTTGACCAAAACGAGTATTTAAAGTCTGCCGCCTATTATGACAGCACTATTCAAAATATTAATAATAACAAAAAACTTTTAAGAAAAATAACTAAGAAAAGAAATAGCCTAGATGACGTTATTTTTTATGAACTTTCAGCTGCAAGAAATGATAGTATAGTTGAATTAACTAATATGTCAATAAAGGATCAAGAAGATTACTTTAATAATTATATTAATGAGTTAAAAAAGAAAGACGAGAAGAAAAACAATCAATTGTTAAATAACACAATTATTTCTAATTCATTTTCAAAAAATCTAGATAAAAACAAGTCTAAACCTGCTGTATTTTATTTTTATAATCCAACTGCAGTTGCTTTTGGAAAAAATGAATTTAAAAGAATATGGGGTAAAAAAAAATTATCTGATAATTGGAAGGAAAACAAACAACAAAATCTTTCAAAAAATCCTTTAGAAAAGGAACCTGCCTTAAAAGAGAATCAACTTAATTTTACTATTGAAGATTATTTAAATTCTGTACCAACAAATCCAAAAACAATTGATAGTATAAAATCAGAGCTGGACTATGCCTATTTTCAGCTAGCATCAATTTACAGTAGTAAATTTTCAAAATATAACCTATCAAATAAAAAAATATTAATGATTAATTTCACTAATAACGACCCTAAAACCATACTTCCTGCTAAATATTTACTATACAGAAACTATTTAAAGTTAGGAGAGCAAGAAAATTTTTTAAGAGTTAAAAATGAAATAATACAAAACTTTCCAAAATCTAAATATGCTGAGATTTTATCCAATTCAAAAGCATCAAATAAAAATAGTTTTAATAATATTTTAGAAGAATATTCTAAAGCTTTTTTGCATTTTCAGAATCAAGAATATTTTACAGCAAATGAAATTTTGGATCGATTAAGTAATTCATATCCCTTGGACCCACTAATACCAAAAATCGAACTTTTAAAGGCTTCACTTTATGCCAAAGTTTTTGGATACTCCAATTTCAAGGAACAATTAAAATTTATAAGTAAAAACTATCCAAATTCATTAGAAGGAAAGGAAGCTAAAATAGTTTTAGAAGAAGTTTTGCCTGAGGTTAAAAAATCAACTTTCGAACTTAAGGATGCTAGTGAAAATTTTAAAATTGTATTCTTGATTGAAGAGCCCAATGAAAAACTAGAAGAATTTAAATCTAAATTACTTACAAAAATAAAGGAAGTTGAAAATATTGAGCTTAACTTTTCCGAAGATTTTTATATGTACGATAAGAGACTAATTATTGTTCATGGGTTAAAAAGTTATGACGGAGCAGAAGGTTACAGAATAATTTTAAATAGAGATGAGCTTATTAAGGAATTTGTCTCTACAGTTGTTTCGTCTGAAAATTATCAAATAATACAAATCCATAAAAATTTAGAGCTATATTTAAATAATAATTAATAAATTTATGTTTACAGAATTAAAAAAAAATAAAAATATGTCATCATCAAGCACACAACAAAACATGATAACGCAGGGAACATCTTTTGTAGGAGACTTTGTTAGTGAAGCAGGTTTTAGAATTGAGGGAAATGTTAATGGAACAATTAAAACTTCCGGAAAAGTTGTCGTAGGCAAAACAGGAGTGGTAAACGGATCTTTAGAAGGAGTTAATGTAGATATTGAAGGTGGATTTTCGGGGAAACTTAAATTAACTGGCACTCTAACTCTTAAAGCTTCTGCTTATGTAGAAGGTGAAGTTGAAGTTGTTAAGTTAGCTGTTGAGCCTGGAGCTACTTTTAACGCAAACTGTAGTATGAAAGGGGGGGTAAAAGAATTAAATAAGAGTGAGCAACAAAAAACAATTACCAAATCTGAAAAAACAGCGTAATAAACTTGTTGTTTTTTCTGGATTAGCCTTTCAAATGATTTCTATTATTTCCTTTGGTGTTTTTTTAGGATATAAAATAGATTCTTATTTAGAAATAAGTAATCAAATATTTACCATAATATTTTCACTTTTATTTATTTTCATTTCTTTAGTATATGTAATTCAGAAATCAAAAAAAATATAAGTTTTGACATCTTTTTTTAAAATTTTTTACGTTCAGTTGTTTTTTTTTTCGTTGGCACTTTTTTTTGTACACAAAACTGTTGATATTTTATTTTTTAATTCTGATTATTCAATACCACTTTGGATTATTTATATTTTTAATGCCTTTTTAGTTTTTTTGACTTATGCGCTAGTTGCTTCTTTTGATTCGTCTAAATTTAACAATCTCAATATTTTTATTTTTGCTACTATAAATAAGATGCTTATTACAGTTATCTTTTTGTTAATAAATATTCAATCATTAGAAAACAAAATTGATTTTATATTATCTTTTTTTGGGATATATTTTCTTTTTTTGATTTTTGAAATTTTTTCAATAAAAGTATTTTTAAATAAGCACTAATCATTAGTGTTTTTTTATTTGAAATATGAATTTATGTATGTACATTTGCAAGCAAATTTATAAGTGTATTTAATTCGCAATAAAATCGCATAATCAAATTGAAAAAGATATTAATCATTTTACTAGTTCTTTGTACTACGTTAAGTTTTTCAAAAACTGCTATTGGTGTTGATAAAAATGAAGAATTTAATGTTACCGACATGATAATGCATCACATTAAAGATTCTCATGAGTTTCATGTATTAGACTGGAATGGAAAAGCTTTTTCTATTCCATTACCAATTGTACTATGGACAGACAATGGTCTAGTTACTTTTATGTCATCAGAATTTAATCATGATGATAATGGTGAGGTTATTGTTAGTAAAAACAATCAATCTTTTGTTAAATTTCATGAAAAGATTTTTTATGCAAGTGATTCGGTCAACGCTAGTAATCAATATCTAACTTTAGACGAATCTTCTTATCCCACTAACAATAAGCCCTTAGATTTCTCAATAACTAAACTTGTTTTCTCAATGTTTTTATCAATGTTGATATTGATATTAATATTTGGCTTCTCTGCTAGAAATTATAATAAATCATCAGATGGAATCCCCTCTGGTATTGCAAAATTCACTGAACCATTGATATTATTTGTTAGAGATGAAGTGGCAATTCCTAATATTGGAGAAAAAAACTATAAAAAATACATGCCCTATCTATTAACTCTATTTTTCTTTATTTGGGTTAATAATTTAATGGGATTAATTCCTATGCCGCCATTTAGCGGAAATCTTAGTGGAAATATAGCCTTTACCGCGATACTAGCACTAATTACTTTTATTATTACAACATTTGTAGGTAATAAAGATTACTGGAAGCATATATTCTGGATGCCAGGAGTTCCAGTGCCAATGAAATTATTTTTAGCCCCAATTGAATTTATGGGGATATTTATAAAACCAATCTCATTAATGATAAGATTGTTTGCTAATATTTCAGCAGGCCATATTATTGTATTGAGTTTGATCTCTTTAATATTTATTGCAGAAAGTGTATGGATAGCTCCAGCTTCTTTATTTTTCTCTGTTTTTATAAGTGTTATTGAAATTTTAGTAGTTGCCATACAGGCATATATATTTACCATGCTATCCGCTTTATATATCGGGGCAGCAATGGAAGAACACGAACATTAATTAATTTTTAAAATTTAAACTATGAGTTTAGTATTATTACAAGAAGTAGCAGTTGCAAATTATGGACCATTAGCGGCAATTGGAGCTGGATTGGCAGCAATTGGAGCTGGAATTGGTATTGGAAAAATTGGTGGTGCAGCTATGGAAGCAATGGCACGTCAACCAGAAAAACAAGGGGCTTTACAAGGTTCAGCTATTGTACTTATTGCATTCGTTGAGGCAGTAGCACTATTTGCTGTTGTTGTATCGCTTATTAAATAATAGATTAAACTAAGTGCAGTTTTAAAACTGCACTTATTTATAAATTTGTTATTAATTTTTATTAAAAAATCTTAAAATATGGATTTAGTTACTCCCGACGTGGGATTGTTATTTTGGACATCTATTTCTTTTGCAATTTTATATTTAATTCTTAAAAAGTTTGCATGGAAACCAATACTTGGATCTGTTAATGATAGGGAAAAATCTATTAAAGATGCTCTATTAGCAGCAGAAAATGCAAAAAATGAAATGGAAAATCTTAAATCAGACAATGAGAAAATTTTAAAGCAAGCAAAAATAGAAAGAGAAAGCATGCTTAAAGAGGCTCGTGAAATTAAAGCAAAATTAATTTCAGATGCTCAATCAGAGGCAAAGAATCAAGCCGCTAAATTAATTGAGTCAGCACAAATAGCTATCCAAAATGAAAAAAATTCAGCTATGAATGAGCTTAAGCAAACTGTGGTAGATCTTTCTGTAGGAATTGCAGAAAAAGTTATCTCTAGTGAATTAGATGATAAAGGAAAGCAATTAAAGTCGGTGCAGAATATGTTAAATGAAACATCTTTAAAAAATTAAAATGAGACAATCTAGAGCTGCAATTAGATATGCAAAAGCAACTTATTCATTGTCTTTAGATAATAATTTATCTGAAAAAGTTTATAATGATATGCTTGTTTTTATAGAAGCTTCTGAGTGTGATAATTCCTTTACTGAAGTTCTTCATAGCTCAGCTCTGGCCAAAAAAAATAAGAAAAATATTATTTTATCACTCAATCCTAATATTTGTAAAATTTCCAAAGATCTAATTAATCTTATTATTTGCAATAAGAGACTCTCAATTCTTATTGATATTGCTAAATCATTCAAAGATCTTTATGAAAAAGAAAACAATATTACTAAAGCAATTGTTATAACAGCATTGCCAATTTCTATGGAAATTAAGTTAATTGTTTTAGATAAAATAAAATCTATTTCTAATAAAAAAGTTGAAATTAAAAATATAATTGACACATCTATTCTGGGAGGCTTCATTCTAAGATTTGAAGATAAAGAGTATAATGCGAGCATGATTAGTAAATTAAAAAAATTAAAAAAAGAACTTATATAAAGGTTATTAACCAAAAATATTAAAATGGCAGAAGTAAATCCAGCTGAAATTTCAGCAATATTAAAACAACAGCTTTCTAATTTTGAAGCAAACATATCTCTTGATGAGACGGGAACAGTATTAACTATTGGTGATGGAATCGCAAGAGTTTATGGGCTATCCAATGTGCAATACGGTGAACTAGTAGAATTTTCTAATGGAATTGAAGGTATAGTATTAAATTTAGAAGAAGATAATGTTGGAGTAGTTTTACTTGGTGCTTCAAATGAGATAAAAGAAGGTGATACAGTTAAAAGAACATCTAGAATTGCTTCAATTAAAGCAGGAGAAGGAATTGTTGGACGAGTTGTAAACACCCTTGGGAACCCAATTGATGGTAAAGGGCCAATTCAAGGCGACTTATTCGAAATGCCATTGGAACGTAAAGCACCTGGAGTAATCTATCGTCAACCTGTAAATGAGCCACTTCAAACAGGAATTAAATCAATTGATGCTATGATTCCAGTGGGAAGAGGTCAAAGAGAATTAGTTATTGGAGACAGACAGACAGGTAAAACTACTGTATGTATTGATACTATCTTGAACCAAAAAGAATTTTATGATGCAGGCGATCCTGTATATTGTATATATGTAGCTATTGGTCAAAAAGCTTCTACGGTCGCAGCTATAGCGAAAGTTTTAGAAGATAAAGGAGCATTAGCGTACACTACAATAGTAGCAGCAAACGCATCAGACCCTGCTGCAATGCAGGTTTATGCGCCTTTTACTGGAGCCTCAATTGGAGAATATTTTAGAGACACGGGAAGGCCGGCACTTATCGTATATGATGATTTGTCAAAACAAGCAGTTGCGTACCGTGAAGTTTCTTTATTACTTAGAAGACCACCTGGACGTGAGGCTTACCCTGGTGATGTGTTTTATTTACATTCAAGATTATTAGAGAGATCAGCAAAAGTTATTGCTGATGATAATATTGCAAAAGAAATGAATGATTTACCAGAATCACTAATACCTATTGTTAAAGGAGGAGGTTCTTTAACTGCATTACCAATAATTGAAACACAAGCCGGTGATGTTTCAGCATATATCCCTACAAATGTAATTTCAATTACAGATGGACAGATATTTTTAGAATCAGATCTTTTTAATTCAGGAGTTAGACCAGCAATTAACGTTGGTATTTCAGTATCTAGAGTAGGTGGTTCAGCTCAAATTAAATCAATGAAAAAAGTTGCAGGTACTCTTAAATTAGATCAAGCTCAATTTAGAGAGTTAGAAGCTTTTGCAAAATTTGGATCAGATTTAGATGCAGCAACTTTAAATGTTATTGAAAAAGGTAAAAGAAATGTAGAGATATTAAAACAAGCACAAAATGATCCTTTTACGGTTGAAGATCAAGTCGCAATAATTTATGTAGGATCAAAAAATTTACTAAGAAATGTCCCAGTTGAAAAAGTAAAAGAATTTGAAAATGATTTTCTTACAATTTTAAGGTCTAAACATCAAGACGTATTAAGTGAAATTAAACAAGGAAAACTTTCTGACAATGTTATTAAAACATTAGAAAGTGTTTGTAAAGATTTATCTGATAATTACTAGTAGGAAAAATGGCAAATTTAAAAGAAATAAGAAATAGAATATCATCTGTATCTTCAACAATGCAGATTACAAGTGCTATGAAAATGGTTTCTGCTGCCAAGTTAAAAAAGGCTCAAGATGCAATTACAGCTATGAGGCCCTATTCGAATAAGTTAACAGCAATATTACAAAGTCTAAGCTCTTCTTTAAATTCTGACAATAAGTTTGCAGTTACAAGAGATATTAATAATGTTTTGGTTGTTTCTATTACCTCAAATAGAGGTCTATGTGGAGGATTTAATTCAAATGTTTTAAAAAAATCATATGAACTGGCAAAAACTACATATAAAGATTCTAATGTTTCTTTTGTGGCCATTGGTAAAAAAGGAAATGATTTTCTTTCTAAATCATTTAATGTTGTTTCTAATCGTAGTGATGTATTTGATAATTTATCAATTAGTTTAGTTTCAGAAATAGCAGATTTATTAATGTTAAAATTTACTAATCAAGAATTTGATAAAATTATTTTAGTTTATAACAAATTTAAAAATGCCGCTACACAAATAGTTGTTGAAGAACAATTCCTACCAATAGAAAAAATAGAAGAATCTAATTCTTCTACAGACTACATTTTTGAGCCATCTAAAGTAGAAATAATAGAAGAACTAATACCTAAATCATTAAAGAACCAGCTATTTAAAGCTATCAGAGATTCATGGGCCAGTGAGCACGGAGCAAGAATGACAGCCATGCATAAAGCTACGGATAATGCTACCGAATTAAGAGATCAACTAAAACTTGCTTATAACCAAGCAAGACAGGCTGCCATTACTAATGAAATACTAGAGATCGTTGGCGGCGCTGAAGCTCTAAACAATTAATATTACTTACCTAAAGTTTTTTGATTACTATATTAAAAGCTTATTTTTAAGCTAAATATTTCAATTTGAATAAACTAAAGTTAGCTTTTAAACAAACCTTTGTTTATGGAATAGCTACGGTATTTCCAAGAATAGTAAGTGTTTTTCTTGTCAGGCTTCATACAGATAAATCTGTATTAGAGAATGTTTCAGATTATGGTGATTTGTCAATAATCTTTTCATATATAATATTATTTAATGTCATATTATCCTATGGAATGGAAACTACTTTTTTCAGATTTTTTAATTCACATTCTAATAAGCAAGAAGTAGTAAGTACTTCTTCTTTGTCAATCATAGTAACATCTATATTATTTCTGCTAATCGCAATTACAAACATTGATACAATATCAATATTTACAGGAATTGATGCGAGTTATTTAAATTTAGTTATATGGATTTTATTTCTCGATGCATTGGTAGTAATTCCTTTTGCTTATTTAAGATCAAGAAATAAAGCAATAAAGTATACAATTATAAAATCACTTAATGTATTAACTAACGTATCATTAAACATCTTCTTTTTAATAATTGTAAAGAATTATCATAAATCTAATTTACTATTAGAAACTCTTTTTATAAGTGATTTTGAAATAAATTATATTTTTATTTCCCTTTTAATTTCAAGTATAATAACTCTTATTTTATTATTGGGGTTCTATTTTCAAATCTCTTATAAATTGAATTTAGTTTTATTAAAAAGAATGTTTAGATATGCATTTCCAGTTTTATTAGCTGGGTTAGCGTATTCTATTAATGAAAGCTTTGATAAAATTTTATTAGATTATTTCGAGGTAGACAAATCTTTAATAGGTATGTATGCGGCGTGTTATAAATTAGCCCTATTTATAACTCTATTTGCCACAGCTTTTAAATTAGGAATAGAACCTTTTATATTTAGTCAAGCAAAATCAAATAATGCACAAAAGACCTACGCTTTAATTCTTGAAGTTTTTGTAATACTTGGATCATTTATCTTAATTGCAGTAATTGTGTTTATAGATTTTTTAAAATTAATATTTATTGGAAATCCAGATTATTGGGAGGCTTTAAAAATAGTTCCTATCATCTTACTAGCTAACTTGTGTTTGGGGATATATCAAAACTTATCAGTTTGGTATAAAGTAACAGACAAAACTAAATTTGGAGCTTATATTTCATTATTTGGAGCATTTATAACTTTAGTTATGAATATCTTATTGATTCCTCATATTGGATATATGGGATCAGCAATTGCAACTCTTCTAGCCTACTTTTTAATGACAGTAAGTTCTTATTTAATAGGAAAGAAGCACTATCCAATTCCTTATAATATGAATAAAATTTGTTCATATATTTTATTTGCAACTACCTCGTCGTTAGTTTCTTTTTATATTTTACCAGGCAATTATTATTTTGGAATGGGGATTCTAATTATTTTTGTGATCGTTACTCTGTACTTTGAGAAAAAGACTATTAAATTAATTATAAATGAAAATTGAAATAATAAATAAATCTAATCATGACCTTCCTCATTATGAAACTAATTCATCAGCTGGAATGGACCTTAAAGCCTTTATAGAAAAACCTATAATACTGAATTCTTTAGAAAGAAAAATAATTAAAACAGGCCTTTATATTTCTTTACCAAAGGGATTTGAAGCACAAGTTAGATCTAGAAGCGGTCTTTCAATAAAGCACGGATTATGTGTATTAAATTCTCCAGGGACAATAGATGCTGATTACAGAGGTGAAATTGGAATAATATTAATTAATTTATCTCAAGAACCATTCACCATTAATAATGGAGATAGAGTAGCTCAATTAGTAATAGCAAGTCATGAGCAAGCACAATGGATTAAGGTAAACGAGCTATCTGAAACAAATAGAGGTAATAAAGGATTTGGTAGCACAGGAATTAATTAAGGTTATGAGATTTCTAAAATATTTTCTTGTTCTAATAATAATATCTTCTTGTAAACCAATTAAGGATATTAACTCGACAACGATAAATTTAAATGAAGATAGATTAAGCCCAAAACAAGTAATCAGAAAAGTGTCAAAGTCAAAATCCAAATTCAAATCTTTTCAGTCTAAAATAAAAATTAAGTTAAATGACAAAGCAAGCAGTAAAAGCTATTCAGCAAATATTAGAATAATTAAAGACGAGGCTATATGGCTAAGCTCTACAGCTGGCATTGTTAGAGTTTTAATAACCAAAGACAGTTTATTTTATTATAATAAGCTGCAAAAGAATTACTTAAAATCAACTTTTAATAAAATTGATGAAATTATAGGAGTGAATTTGAGTTATGAAACTATAGAAAGCTTATTATTATCTGAACCTGTAAATAAAATCAACAAATCAGACTTTAACTCCTTTAATAATACAGATGACTCTTATATTTTTGATTGGAGTATTACTTCTTCATCTTCACAAATAAATAAAAACTTGTTTAAAGGTGCATATTTTATAAACTCAAAAAATTTCAAAATAAATCAATACTCTTTTAAAATTAAAGTAAATAGAGACAATTTTGATCTTTATGAACTCTCCTATTTTGACTTTAATGAAATAAGCAATCAGGTTTTCCCTCTAAAAATTAATATATATAAAACTAATTTTGAGAGATTAACTAATTTACAGGAAAACAATGTTCAATTAAATTTAGACAATTATGAAGGGATATTAAGCAATGAAATTAATATAGAGTTTAAGTCAATCAAACTTAATAATAAATTTAAGCTTCCATTTAAAATCCCTAGTAATTATAAAAAAATACAGATTAATGTTGAGTAGGTTAAGCTTCGTAATTTCTTTTGTTTTATTAATTTTTAGCTTAACAATATATGCTCAAAATAATACTAAAAAACAACTCGAACTCAAAAGAATTGAGTTGCTTAGAGAAATTAAAAACACTCAAAATTTAATTAATAAATCAAAAGATAATAAAAAATTAATTTTTGAAAATATTGAAAATCTAAATTATAAATTAGACTTACAAAATGAAATCATTAGATTAAATAATAATGAACTCAATGATATTTCCAGCTCTATTGAGCAAAATAAAATAAAAATTGATCGCTTAATAGAATCTCAAGAAATTTTAAAAAAACAATATTCTGAAATGATTCTTAGATCATTTAAAACTAGATCTAAAACACAAAAACTGATGTTTATTTTTTCATCCGTAAATTTTCAGCAAGCATTAAAAAGAATTCAATATTTCAAGCAATATTCTGATTATCAAAATAATCAATTATTAAAAATAAAATCGAATACTCTTGAACTTAAGCTACTTGAGAAATCTTTATTAACAGACAAACAATTTCAACAAAATTTAATATTAAATAATACTAAAATTAAAAATAGTATTAATTCAGAAATTAATGATAAAAACTCTTTATTAAAGATTATTTCTAATAATGAAATTAAATACACAAAAGAAATAAAAAAGAATCAAAAAAAAACTGCTGAAATTGATAGACAGATAGAAAAAATTATTGCTGCAGCTATAGCTGAGTCTAACAAAAAGACATCCTCTCTAATTTTTGAATTAACCCCTGAAGCTAAAGCATTATCAAATAGTTTTATTTTAAATAAAGGTAAATTACCTTGGCCTGTTTCCCAAGGGCGTGTAATTTTAAAATACGGAAGGCAACCACACCCAATTGTTAAAACAACAACTATTCAAAGTAACGGAATTAGAATTATGACTTCTCCTTCTCAAAAAGTAAGATCTATATTTAACGGGTCAGTTTATAGAATAATTAGTTCTAAAAATGGATCTAAAACAATTTTAATTCAACACGGAAACTTTTTTACAGTTTATAAAAATCTATCAATTATTTATGTAAAAAAGGGAGATAAAGTCAGTACTAAGCAAGAATTAGGGAGTATAATAACTAATAAGAACTCAGGACAAACAATACTTAGTTTTAGTCTGTTCAAAGATAGTAAGACTCAAAATCCACTTTACTGGTTAGGACAAAAATAATGCTTTAAGCTCTGTAGCTTTTTGTGCATTTAACTTTCCTGCAAGTACAAGACTTAATTGACGTCTTCTTAAAGCACCATTAAATCTATTAATCTCTTCTTCAGATTCAGGAATTATTTCAGGAATTTTTATGGGGTTACCTTTATTGTCAACTGCTACAAAAGTATATATAGCTTCATTAGCTTTGGTTTTTCCTCCATCATCATTATTAATCCAAACATCAAGATATACTTCCATTGAAGTTCTAAAAGCTCTGGAAACTTTTGCTTGAATAGTTACAATACTTCCTAATGGTATAGACTTATTAAAAGCTACGTGATTTACAGATGTGGTTACAACAATTTGCTGTGAATGTCTTCTTGCTGCAATCGATCCTGCCCTGTCCATCCTAGCCAATAATTCACCTCCAAATAAATTATTAATTGCATTTGTTTCACTTGGCAATACTAAATCAGTCATTACTGTTAATGATGCGTTACAGGTCTTTAAGGACATATATTTAGTTGATTTCTTTATTTAAAATCCAAGCAGCAACGTTGTCATCTTTTCTAATTTTAATTAAAGCAGAATCAGCCTCTAATCTTGTATTAAAACTTCCATAGGCTACTTGAAATAACCCATATTTATTTACACCAATTTTTCTTGAGCTATAACCTAGGGATTTTAACTCATTAAGCCTTTTATAACTATTTTCTTCAATACTAAAAGATCCAGCGACGACATGAAATGACCCCACTTCTTCTTTAACTATCATTTTAATTAAAGGCAAAGGATTTTCAATTACAAATGTAGCTTTTTGTATTTTTTCCTCAATTAGAGTACTTGCTTTTTTATATGTTACTAAGTTTTTTTGATCAATTTTATTGTTTTCATTATTATATACAAAATTTGAAATTAGTAAACCAATTAATAATATTGCAGCATACTTAAGTAATTTTGGAGTAGACTTATTTGTTTTTCTATAAATTATTGGATTAGAAATATTTGTAAGACCATAAGATTCTTTAAGGAAATTGCTATTTGGAGCCGGATTAAATTCATAAATTCCTTTTTTTAATAAAATTTGACCTATATTCTCAAATTCAACTTTATTATTTTCTTTAAGAATCTTCTTGAAATTAATGACATTTAATTTTATAATTTTCATTGCATCATCAAATGAGATGTTATTTAAATCTGCAATATATGAAGACAATAAACCATCATTTTTTATAATTTTATAATTAAATGTTAAAGACCTAGATGGTGGAACAAATTCAATATTATTATTTATTGAAGCGGAATTTGTAGATGTGATAAATGCTCCAAAATCAGGAATAACAACGCATTCATTTCTATATAATAAGTCTCTAATGTGTTTGTCTAATTTCATTTTTTTAATACTAAAAGTTTATATTAATATACTAATCTTTTTTTAATTAAATCCAATTTTACTTCTAACTCTTTTCAATACTAAATCAGCAGTGTTTCTAGCTTTTTTAGCACCATTATTAAGGATCGCTTCTACTTCATTTAAATTATTCATATAATAATTGTACTTTTCTCTTTCTTTACTATATTTTTTTAAAATTAAATTTAAAAGCTCTTTTTTAGCATGACCATATCCATAACCTCCATTTTCATAATTGGCTTTCATGATTTCAATCTCATTTTTATCAGCTAGTAATTTATAAATATTAAACAAATTACAGTCTTTCCAATTTTTTGGAGATTCCATGGCTGTGCTATCAGTTTTGATGCTTGAAATTTGTTTTTTTAAATCACTTTCTGCTAAAAAAATATCAATTATATTGTTCTTACTTTTACTCATTTTAGCCCCATCGGTTCCTGGAACTAACATATTTATTTTGTTAACTTTAGAATCAGGAATTATAAACGTTTCCCCATTTTGATTATTAAATCTATTGGCTACATCTCGAGTTATTTCAATATGTTGTAACTGATCTTTCCCAACTGGAACAATATTTGCGTCATATAATAATATATCAGCTGCCATTAAAATGGGGTATGTGAAAAGCCCAGAATTAATATCGCTTAGGTTTTCAGATTTATCTTTAAAACTATGAGCTAATGTTAATCTTTGATATGGGAAATAACAATTTAAATACCATGAAAGTTCCGTAACCTGAGGGACATCACTTTGTCTGTAAAATACGGTTTTATTAAAATCTAATCCAAATGCTAACCAACATGCGGCTGTTGATAATGTATTGTTTTTTAATTTATTTGAATCTTTAATTTGAGTCACTGAATGCATATCTGCTATAAATAAATATGATTCAATATCACCAGAATGATTAGCTAATTCAATAGCCGGAATTATTGCTCCTAATATATTTCCCATATGTGGGGTTCCTGTACTTTGAATTCCTGTTAATATTCTGCTCACCTAAACTTGTTTAATTACAAAGTTAATTTTTTTATTAAAATAGGTCAATTAATTTAATTAGTTTTGAAGATTATGAATTTATTAAAATATTTTTTTTGGATTTTATACAGATTATGGTTTTATATAGTATGTGCTATACCATGGATTTTAATGTTTCCTTTGCTTTTTATTTTTAGCCTAAAGCAATCATGGTATAAAAAAGTTTTTTATCTCGCTTCTATTTGGGCAAAAATGGTTTTATTTTTTATGGGTTTTTATTGGAAAATAGATAAGATTCCTAATTTAAAAACAGGAGAAAACTATATGTTTATAAGTAATCATACCTCAATGATCGACATTATGTTAATGCTTTCAATATTTAAAACACATCCTTTTGTTTTCGTTGGAAAAGTTGAGTTATCAAAGATTCCTTTTTTTGGCACTATTTACAAGAGAGCTGCCATACTAGTTGATAGGTCAAGCTCTGAAAGCCGAAAATCAGTTTTTTTTAATACTAAAATGAAGTTATCTGAAGGATTAAGTATATGCATTTTTCCTGAGGCTGGAGTTCCTGATCCCTCAATTAACCTGGATAGATTTAAAAATGGGGCTTTTAAAATTGCTATAGAACACCAAATTCCAATTGTTTGTTTAACATTTTTAGATAATAAAAAAAGATTTCCATTTGCTTTTTTTAGTGGGAAACCTGGATTATTAAGGATCAAATATCATGATCCTTTTGAGACTAAAGGATTGTTAATTTCTGATGTTAAGCAAATAAGTGATAATTTTAGAGAAATTATTTTAAGTGACCTCTCTAGTTAATTAATTTTTTATTAATTCTACAACTTTATTTTCGAGTTCATCCATTAATTCAGGATTGTCTTTAATTAAGGTTTTCACCGCGTCTCTTCCTTGCCCTAACTTAGTATCATCATAACTAAACCATGACCCACTTTTTTGAATTACATTTGATTCAACAGCAATATCTAATATTTCTCCAACTTTAGAAATACCTTTTCCATACATAATATCAAATTCAGCTAGCTTGAATGGAGGGGCAACTTTATTTTTTACAACTTTAACTCTTGTTTTATTTCCTAAAACTGTTCCGTTACTATCTTTAATTTGAGTAGATCTTCTAATATCTAATCTTATTGAAGCATAAAACTTTAATGCATTTCCTCCAGTTGTTGTTTCTGGATTTCCAAACATTACTCCAATTTTTTCTCTTAGTTGATTAATAAACATCACAGTACAATTTGTTTTACTAATTGAACCTGTTAACTTTCTCAAAGCTTGTGACATTAGTCTAGCATGCAGGCCCATTTTTGAGTCTCCCATTTCTCCTTCAATCTCACTTTTAGGTGTTAAAGCAGCAACAGAGTCAATTACGACCATATCAATAGCTCCAGACCTAATTAGATTGTCAGCTATTTCTAGAGCTTGCTCTCCATGATCTGGCTGTGAGATAATTAAGTTATCAATATCAACACCTAAGTTCTGGGCATAATATCTATCAAATGCGTGTTCTGCATCAATAAATGCTGCAATACCTCCTTTTTTTTGACATTCTGCAATAGCATGTAGTGTTAATGTAGTTTTACCAGATGATTCAGGGCCATAAATTTCTATAACTCTACCTCTTGGATATCCACCAACTCCTAATGCTATGTCAAGCCCTAAAGATCCAGATGACGTTGCTTCAACATTTTCTACAGGAGAGTCGCTCATTTTCATTACTGTTCCTTTACCGTAAGTTTTATCAAGTTTATCTAGAGTCAACTTTAAAGCTTTTAGCTTATCTCCTTTATTTTCAGCCATTTTTATATTTTTTAGTTACTACTTGCTAATTTAATACAACTTTATTGACAATACAATTTATTAAGTTTTGATTTTTACACTTTTTTTAATTTAGTTAATTAGTATTATTTTTGTCATATATAAAAAAGTATAGCATGCAACTGTACAACAAACTTAGCTCTGTTGAAAGAGCAAAATTAATTGATAATTCTAAGCAGAAAAGGTCGACCTTGTCTTTTTATCAATATGGAAAAATTCTTGACCCTAAAGACTTTAGAGATAAGTTATATATCAAATGGGACTCTTTTGGTGTTTTAGGTAGAATATATGTAGCTAAAGAAGGAATTAATGCACAATTATCAATTCCTACTGAGAATCTAAAATTGTTTAAGGATCACTTAAAATCAATAAAGCTTCTTCAAAAGACAAATCTTAATGTCGCAATTGAACATCATAATAAATCATTTTTAAAACTTAAAATTAAAGTAAGGAATAAAATTGTTGCTGACGGATTAAATGACAGCTCTTTTGATGTTACAAACACTGGAATTCATTTATCAGCAAAAGAATTTAATAAACTTTCTAAGGAGAATAAATCTATTATTATAGATATGAGAAACCATTATGAGAGTGAAATAGGACATTTTAAAAATGCAATAACACCTGATGTTGATACATTTAGAGAATCATTGGATATTATAGAAGAAGATTTACACAGTCACAAAGAGGATAAAAACCTCATTATGTATTGTACTGGAGGTATTCGTTGTGAAAAAGCTAGCGCCTATTTTAAACATAAGGGATTTAAAAATGTTTTTCAACTAAAAGGAGGAATTATACAGTACGCAAAAGATGTTAAGAAAAATAATCTAGAAAATCAATACTTAGGTAAGAATTTTGTATTTGATGAAAGGAGGGCTGAAAAAATAAGTGATGATGTAATTGCTAAATGTCATCAATGTGGCTCTCCCTTTGATGTTCATACAAATTGTGCTAATGACGCATGTCATTTATTATTTATTCAATGCGAGAGTTGTAAAGCAAAAATGAGTAATTGCTGCTCAAAAGAATGTGAAGACATTTATAAACTTCCTTACAAGGATCAAAAAGAATTAAGAAAGGGCCAGAAGAACAGTAATGATATTTTTAAAAAAGGCAGAGGTGATAACCTGCACATAAATGAATTTAATCAAAAAGAAGATTTGTAAAAAGTATATATTATCTTTAAAATAAAAACCAATTAATGTCCTGTAAAACATGTTCTTCAAAAATAAACGGATCTCCAAAGGGCTGTAAGAATAATGGTACTTGCGGAACAGATAGTTGCAATAAATTTACTGTATTTGATTGGCTTTCAAATATGAACCTCCCTTCTGGTCAAAAAGAATTTAACTATTGTGAGGTAAGATTTAAAAATGGCAGGAAAGATTATTTTTTAAATAAAAACTCAATTTCGCTTTCCATTGGAGATATAGTTTCTACACAAGCAGATCATGGTTTTGATGTTGGAATAATTACACTAACTGGAGAATTGGTTAGAGTCCAAATGAATAAGAAAAAAGCAAACTTTGAAATAGATTCATCAAAAATTATTTATAGAAAATCAAAACAACAAGAAATTGATAATTGGTCTAGTTATAGAGATAAAGAAGAATCTATAAAAGTTAAAGCTAGACAACTGGCTATCGACTTAAGATTAAAAATGAAAATATCTGATATAGAATATCAGGGAGATGGAACAAAAATCACCTTTTATTATACCGCAGAAGATCGAGTAGATTTTAGAGAACTTATTAAACTCTATGCTAGAGATTTTAGAACTAAAATTGAAATGAAACAGGTTGGATTAAGACAAGAAGCATCGCGACTAGGAGGAATTGGATCTTGCGGTAGAGAGCTATGTTGTTCTACATGGCTTACAGATTTTAGATCAGTCAGTACATCCGCAGCTAGATACCAGCAACTATCATTAAATCCGCAAAAACTTGCGGGTCAGTGTGGTAAACTGAAATGTTGTTTAAATTATGAGTTAGGATCTTATATGGATGCTTTAAAAAATTTTCCCAAAAAAGATATAAAGTTAAAAACACAAAAAGGAACAGCTGTGTGTCAAAAAACAGATATTTTTAAAAAACAACTATGGTATGCTTATGAAGGAGAATGGAGTAATTGGTTTATACTTTCAGTTGATCAAGTAAACTTAATTATTAGTAAAAATCAATCAAACAAACTAGTTTCAGGATTGGAAGAATACACGTTTGATAATAATTATCAGCATGAAAATAAATTTGAAAATGTGGTAGGTCAGGACAGTTTAACTAGATTTGATAAGCCAAGAAAGAAAAAAAATAAATCTAGAAAAAGAAAAAAAAATGTTAGTTAGATTTTGCTTTTTATTTTTTGTTATATTTTTTTCTTGTGATAAAAATAAAATATTTGATCAATATCAAAACATTAATACATATTGGGATAAGGAAAGATCAGTAGATTTCTCTTTTGATTTAGAAGATAAATCATACAATACTTTTATAAACTTAAGAGTTGACAATAATTATGTTTACAATAATATTTTTTTAATTGTCTCTATTAGCGATTCGCTAAAGACTTTTAGTATAGATACATTGGAATTTTCTATGGCAAATAAAAACGGTAAACTTCTAGGAAAAAAATTATTAAATACATACAATAGTAAACTTTGGCATAAAGAAGATTTGAAATTAAAAAAAGGAAGCTATACTGTAAGCATAAAACATGCTATGAGAAAAATTAATCAAATTAATGGAATTTCAAAACTTGAAGGAATAACTAATATTGGATATAGAATTGAAGAGAAATAAAAAAAATAAGAAAAAGAATAAATATTTAAATTATATAAGATCTATATGGATTAGTTTTTTTATAATAATCTTTTTTATGATTGGGATTTTTTATTACACATCTATCGGTGGTTTTGGAGAAATGCCAGACTTAAAAGTACTAGAAAATCCAAAAACAAATTTAGCTAGTGAAATTCTTTCACAGGAAGGGAAGACTATAGGAAAGTTTTACTTTAGAGACAATAGAACACCAGTTGATTACTCGGATATTCCTAAACATTTAATAGATGCATTAATAGCGACTGAAGATATTAGATTTTTTGAACACTCTGGAATTGATTTTAAGTCTACTCTTAGAGCAGTTGTTAAATTAGGTAAAGATGGAGGAGGAAGTACTATTACTCAGCAATTAGCAAAACAACTTTTCACTGGTGAAGGTTCTAAAAATTTTTTTGAAAGAGTAGGGCAAAAGTTTAAAGAATATGTTATTGCTATTAGATTAGAAACACAATATACTAAGCAAGAAATAATAGCTCAATATCTAAATATATATGATTTTGGAAATAATGCGGACGGTATTAGAAGTGCATCTAGAATATATTTCGGAAAAGAACCAAGAAATTTAGACATAAGTGAGTCTGCAATGTTAGTTGGAATGCTAAAAAACTCCTCTTTATATAATCCACGCCCATCAAGAAACCCTGTCGGAGTTAAAAATAGAAGAAATGTAGTTTTCTCTCAAATGTTTAAGTATGGATTTATAGAAAATAAAGTAAAGGATTCACTTCAAAAGACATCACTAAAATTAAATTACAACCCAGAATCTCACCGAGACGGAATAGCGCCATATTTTAGGGAACATCTAAGATCTTACATGAAAGAGTGGGTTAATAGTGATGAAAACAAAAAACCAGATGGCTCTAAATATAATATTAATACTGATGGACTTAAAATTTACACTACAATTAATTATAGCATGCAAGTTTACGCTGAGCAAGCTATAAATAATCACATGTCTAAACTACAAAAGGAATTTTTTAAACAAAACAACCTTAAAAAAAATCAAATAGTATCATTTAAAGAATTAACAGAAGGCGCCATAGATACTTTACTTAGAAAATCTATGAAGAAATCAGAAAGATGGAGAAAGATGAAAAATGATTTAAATAAATCTGAAGCCGAAATTATAAAATCATTCCAAAAGCCTGTTAAGATGACTGTTTTTTCATGGGAAGGAGAAATAGACACTATTATGAAGCCATGGGATTCTATGATATATTATAAATCATTTTTAAAACCAGGAATGATGTCAATGGATCCTAATACTGGGTTTATAAAAGCTTGGGTTGGAGGGATGAATTATAGACATTTTCAGTATGACATGGTAAAAAAAGGTAAAAGACAGATTGGATCAACTTTTAAACCATTTGTGTATGCGGCCGCAATAGATCAATTACAACTATCTCCATGTGATACATTTCCAGACAGTCAGTTTTGTATAGAAAAAAATAAATTTGGTAATATAGAAAAATGGTGCCCTAAGAATTCCGGAGATAAATACGGAAGAACTAGAACTTTAAAAAACTCATTAGCTAATTCTATAAATACAGTTACAGCAAGATTAATGGATAAAATTGGCCCTAAACCAGTAATTAAGCTTGCAAATAATTTAGGAATTGAAGAAGATATTCTTGCTGTTCCTTCAATAGCACTAGGGACTCCTGAAATAAGTGTTTATGAAATGGTCGCTGCATATTCAGCATTTGCAAATAAGGGAGTTTATACAAAACCAATTTTTATTAATAGAATTGAAGACAAAAATGGAACAGTATTATTTGAATATAATAGAGAAACAAGAGATGTTTTAAGCGAGGAATCAGCATATGTTACTGTTAATTTATTGGAGGGTGTAACGGAAGCTGGATCAGGAATAAGATTAAGAACAACCGGAGCTACAAATAAAGCTTATGAATCAGTCGTTACAGGTTATCCATATGAATTTGACAACCCTATAGCAGGTAAAACAGGTACAACACAAAATCAAAGTGACGGATGGTTTATGGGAATGGTTCCAAATTTAGTCACCGGAGTTTGGGTTGGAGCTGAAGATAGAGCAGTCCATTTTGAAACTATTGATTATGGACAAGGTGCATCAATGGCATTACCGATTTGGGCACTGTACATGAAAAGCTGTTATAATGACTCAATTTTAAATATTTCAAAAGAGGAATTTGAAAAACCAAAGAAATTAACTATTGAATTGAATTGTAACAACTTTGCAAATGACTCATTAAATATTATAAAAAATAAAAATAAAAGATTGTTAGATATTGATTTTTAAAATGATTTATTATGATAAATAAAAAAGTGTCGAATGTTAAATCTGCTTTAAAAGGAATTAAAAGTAATATGACAATTATGCTGGGAGGCTTTGGATTATGTGGAATCCCTGAAAAGTCTATTAATGAGTTAGTAAAACTTAGAGTTAAGGGTCTAACTTGTATTTCTAATAATGCTGGCGTAGATGATTTTGGACTTGGATTACTTTTAAAAGATCATCAAATTAAAAAAATGATTTCATCTTATGTTGGTGAAAACAATGAATTTGAAAGACAAATGCTTTCAGGAGAACTTGAAGTAGATCTATTACCGCAAGGTACTATTGCAGAATTATGTAGAGCTGCTCAAGCTGGGTTTCCAGCGGTTTATACACCAGCAGGTTATGGTACTGAGATTTCAAATGGTAAAGAATCAAGAGAGTTTAACGGAAAAATGTACATATTAGAGCACGCCTTTAAAGCCGACTTTGCAATTGTTAAAGCCTGGAAGGGTGATGAAGCAGGAAATTTAATTTTTAAAGGAACAGCTAGAAATTTTAATCCAAATATGTGCGGAGCTGCTAAAATTACAATCGCAGAGGTGGAAGAGCTATTGCCAATTGGTAAATTAAATCCAAATGAAATACATATTCCTGGGATATTTGTACAAAGAATTTTTCAAGGAAATAATTATGAAAAAAGAATTGAGCAACGAACTGTAACTCAAAGAGAATGCTAGATAAAAACGGAATTGCTAAAAGAATAGCTAAAGAGATTAAAAACGGGTACTATGTAAATCTAGGAATCGGTATACCAACATTAGTAGCTAATTATGTCAATAAAGAAATTAATGTTGAATTTCAAAGTGAAAATGGTGTTTTAGGCATGGGTCCTTTTCCATACGAAGATGAGGTAGATGCTGATATTATTAATGCCGGAAAACAAACAATTACGACTCTACCTGGCGCAAGTTTTTTTGATTCAGCTATGAGTTTTTCAATGATTAGGGGTAAACATGTTGACCTTACAATATTAGGCGCTATGGAAGTTTCACAAAATGGAGATATTGCAAATTGGAAAATTCCAGGTAAAATGGTTAAAGGGATGGGCGGAGCTATGGATTTAGTTGCAAGTGCAGAAAATATAATTGTAGCAATGATGCACACTAATAAAAAAGGTGAGTCAAAATTACTTAAGAATTGTTCTTTGCCGTTAACTGGAGTAAGCTGTGTAAAAAAAATTGTAACAAACCTAGCAGTATTAGAAATAACAAATCAGGGTTTTAAATTGCTAGAAAGAGCTCCAGGAGTTTCAATAGAAACAATAAAAAATTCAACAGACGGTACTTTAATCATTGATTGTGATATTCCTGAAATGAAAATCATATAATTCCTTTTGGAATGGAATTAATTAATTTTTTTGTATAATTTGACTTAGGGTATAAATAAATATCATTAGAATATCCAACTTCTTTAAAAACTCCATCTTTCATGACAATTATTTTATCAGACATATATTTTACAACTGATAAATCATGAGAAATAAATATATATGTGAGAGATAATTGATCCTTTAGCTTGTTAAGAAGGTTTAAAACTTGAGCCTGTACAGAAACATCAAGAGCTGACACGGATTCGTCAAAAATTAGGATTTCAGGTTTCAAGCTAATTGCTCGCGCAATTCCAATTCTTTGTTTTTGACCCCCTGAAAGCTCATGAGGGTATTTATTGAATGTATTTTCATTTAGACCAACATTTTTAATAAGTTTTAACGCTTCTTCAGCATATCTTTTTTTATCATTGTATAAATTATGAACAATCATTGGCTCTGTAATTAGATCTCCTACTTTCATTTTTGGGTTTAAAGAAGAATCTGGATCTTGAAATATTAACTGAACTTTAGTTCTGTAATCTTTTAATTCAATTTTAGAAAATTCTGAAATATCTTTATTTTTAAAAAATATACTTCCCTCTGAATATTTTTCAACTTGAACAATTGTTTTTACAAGAGTAGACTTTCCGCATCCTGATTCACCTACTAGCCCTAAAGTTTCTCCTTTAAATAATGTTAAATTAATATCCTTGAGTGCCATAAAGTATTTTTTAGGCTTAAACCATATTTTTTCTAGGGTAAAGAATTTATTTAAATTTTTAATTTCTAATATTGGTTTGCCTTTGTAGATTTTAGCTCTTTTATCTTGAATTTCTTTCTCTGAAAATTCTGAGATATTAACAGTATTATTTATAAAATCTAAAACGGTTGGTAATTTTTTAAGATTGCTATTATTATTTGGTCTTGATTTTAGAAGTCCTTTAGTGTAGTTTTTTTTAGGGTTTTTAAAAATAGTTTTTGTTTTCCCTTCTTCAACCACAAGCCCTTTGTACATTACAATAATTCTATTTGCAATTTGAGATACTAATGTTAAATCATGAGTTATAAAAATTATACTAATTCTTTCAGTTTTTTTGATATCAAGTAAAAGTTTAATAATTTCTTTTTGAACTGTAACATCTAGGGCTGTTGTAGGCTCATCAGCAATTAATATTTTAGGCTTTTTAGCAATTGCCATTGCAATCATTAATCTTTGCTTTTGACCACCTGAAATCTGATGAGGATATTTGCTCTCAAAGGAATCTATATTGTTTAATTTTACTTTAGCTAATAAATTTAAAATTTCTTTTCCGTCATTTAAAACTTCTCTTAACTGATCTATGCATTTCATAGTAGGATTAAGTGATGACATGGGCTCTTGAAAAACAATTGCAATATCATTTCTTCTAAAATCCTGTAGTTCTTTAATTTTTAATTTAAAAATATTTTTTTCATAAAAATTTATTCTACCTGTAATGTTTATGTTTTTCTTTGGAAGTAATTTTAAAATGGAAAGGGCAGTTAATGATTTTCCACTACCTGACTCTCCAACAATTCCGAGAATCTCGTTTTCATAGAGTTTGAAATTTAAATTTTCAATAACAGTATTAAAAGATGATTTAGCTTTAAATCTAACAGTTAAGTTATCTACTGATATTATTGCTTTTGAGTCTATAGTTATATTTATTTAATTATTTCGTAAGCAGCATCAATGTATGAAAAGAAATCTTTAGAGTGATTATAAGGCTGTTCTTTTGCGATAAGATTACCCAGCCTAACAATAATTAATTCATCTTGAGGGATTACAATTACCATTTGACCAAGATGACCTCGAGCATAAAAAATATCTTTATCATTATAATTAGCCAACCACCACCCAAAGCCATATTGCTTGGAGTCTTTAAATCTTGGCTTTATTGATTTAGCTACAAAAGAAGAATCTAATAATATCTCTCCATTCCATTTACCGTTTTGTCTATATAACTTACCGATTCTCGCAAAATCTCTAGCGTTACTTGCTATACAACAAAAAGCTTTTTCAAGACTATTTTCATCACTATCAATTTGCCATTTAGCAGAGTTTTTTGACCCCATTGGTTTCCAAAATGAATTACTTAGGTAGCTTGATAATGTTTGGCCACTAGCTTTTTTAATGATCATTCCTAATAATTGAGTATCACTACTTAAATACTTCCATTTTTCTCCAGGCATATCGACTACTTTTAGGTCTAAAATTAAAGATTCAAGATCTGATGTAAAATAACTTTTTGCTGTAATAGAAAAGGGGCTATAATATTCTTCAACAAAATTTAACCCTGACGACATGGAGGACAAATCTCCTACAGTTAATTTTGCAGCTTTACCAGTTTTAAATTCCTCAAAAAAATCAGAAACAGGTTGGTCTAAGCTTGTTATATAACCATCCATTATTGCTTTTCCTAATAGTGCATTAACATAGCTTTTTGCCATTGAAAAAGAATTTGAAATTGAGTCCTGATGATATCCGCGATAATATTTTTCAAAAACTATACTGTCATTTTGTATTACAAGAAAGGAAACAGTCTCCCTAGAGATATTTAATTTTTTTAATTTATCTGGTTCTTCTTTAGAATTATAATTAGAACTTATTAACCATGGTTGATGAGTTCCTTTGTCAATTATGTTATTATCAAAATAAACAAAATCAGAAAGGAAGGCTGTAGTGTGCCCTTTTGAATAGCCAATTTTTACTGCTTTTAATAAATATCCTAAATCGAAAAAATAAAATATTAACAAAAAAGCTACAATGAAGATGCCAATTTTTTTTAGATGCTTCATGTTTATGAAATTAATTTGACCGCTTGTTCAGCAAAATAACTTGCTATAAAGCTAGCACCTGCTCTCTTAAAAGCTATTGATGTTTCTAAGATCGCTTGATCTTCATCTATCCATCCCTGCTTAGCCGCTAATTTTATCATTGCATATTCTCCACTTACTTGGTATGAAGAAATAGGAATGTTACAATTATTTTTTAAATCTCTAATTATATCAAGATACGAAATTCCAGGCTTTACCATTACAATATCAGCACCTTCTTTAATATCTAAATTAACTTCTCTTACAGCTTCAGATCTGTTAGAAAAATCCATTTGATATTCTTTTTTATCACCAAAACCAGGAGTTGAATTAAGAGCGTCTCTAAAAGGACCATAAAAACAGGACGCATATTTTGCACTATAGCTCATAATTCCAGCATTATGAAATCCATTTGATTCAAACGTTTCTCTTATTATTTTTATCCTACCATCCATCATATCACTAGGAGCCACAAAATCTGCACCTGCTTTAACATGAGATAAACTCATATTAGACAGAATTTCTATAGTAATATCATTGATAATTTTACTATTTTCTACAACACCATCATGACCATGAATAGAGTACGGATCTAATGCTACATCAGTCATTAATAAAACATCGGGAAATTTATTTTTAATTTCTCTAATACCTCTCTGCATTAAACCATCTTTATTTATCGCTTCTTTTCCATAGTTGTCTTTTAACTTATCATCAATTTGAGCAAATAGTAAAAAAGAATTTAACCCAATTTTTCTTAGAGATTCAATTTGTTTTAAAGTTAGATCAATACTTCTCTTAAAGTAGTTAGGCATTGAAGAAATTTCTTCTATTTTGTTTTCCCCACTAATTATAAAAAGAGGTACAAGAAAATCACTAGGTGATATTGTAGTTTCTTTAATTAAATTTCTTAAAGTTTCACTTGATCTTAACCTTCTAGGTCTATTGTATGGAAACATAGTTTTTTATTTAATCCAATTTTTTGGTTTTGTTAATATTTCAATCAATTTTGATTCTTCACTATTTTTTTTTGGCACATAATCATATCTCCATTTAACGCTTGGAGGTAAGCTCATTAGAATGCTTTCTATCCTTCCATTGGTTTTAAGACCAAATAAAGTTCCTTTATCATGTACTAAATTAAACTCTACATACCTACCTCTTCTTAATTCTTGCCAATTTTTTTGAGATTTTGTATAATCTAAAATTTTTCTTTTTTCCATCAATGGGATGTATGACGGAATAAAACTATTGCTACTATCATAAATAAAATTATACCAATCCTCAATAGTCATTTTTTCATTTTTTTTGCAATAATCAAAAAACAAGCCTCCAACACCTCTAGCTTCTTTTCTATGACTATTAAAAAAATAATCATCACAATTTTGTTTAAATTTTTTATAAAAACTTATGTCATATTTGTCACATGTTTGTTTACATATTTTATGAAAGTGAATAATATCATCTTCAAAAACGTAATAAGGCGTCAAGTCAAGTCCTCCCCCAAACCAACTATCAGAAACATTACCTTTATTATCATACATTTCAAAATATCTCCAATTTGCATGTACAGTAGGTATCATAGGATTCATAGGATGAATAACTAAACTAAGACCACAAGCAAAAAATTCTTTATCATTTGTATTAAGTTGTTTTTGCATACTTTTAGGAAGCTTTCCATAAACTTTAGAAATATTTACGCCTCCTTTTTCAATGACATGACCACCTTCCATAATTTTAGTAATACCCCCTCCACCTTCTTTTCTTTTCCAGACATCTTCATTAAAGACTGCACTGTCATCAATCTTTTCAAACTTACTACAAATTATTTTTTGGAGATCTACAATATGTTTGTAAAATTTATCTTTCATTCTAAAATTTATGAGTTGAATTCTTTAACGCTGTTAATAAATACTTCTACATTCTCTACTGGAACATTAGGGAATATTCCATGACCAAGATTTACAATATAGTTGTCTTTTCCAAAATCGTTAATCATTTCAAGAACAAGTTCTTTAATTTTACTTTTATCAGAGAGTAACCTAGAAGGATCTAAATTTCCTTGTAATGTCATATTCCCCCCGGTTAAATATCTTGCATTTCTAGCTGTAATTGTCCAATCAATCCCCAAGGCTGAAGCATTACTCTTGCTCATTTCATTTAATGCAAACCAACATCCCTTTCCAAAAACAATCACAGGTGCAAAATCTTTAAGCCCTTCAATTATTCTGTTTATATAACTCCATGAAAATTCTGTGTAATCTTTTGGGGACAATAACCCTCCCCAAGAATCAAATATTTGCACTACATCAACACCTGCAATAACTTTTTGTTTTAAATATTCAATTGTTGTAATTGTGATTTTATTTAATAACTCATGTGCTAAAGCTGGATGTTTGAAACAAAATTCTTTGGCTTTATCAAATGTTTTACTTCCTTGCCCCTGTACTATATAACACAATATAGTCCATGGAGAGCCAGCAAAACCAATTAAAGGGATTTCATCATTTAACAATTTTTTAGTCATCTTGATCGCATCCATTACATAATTTAGAGAATCTTCAATATCTGGAATAACAACAGATTGTAAATCAGTAACATTTCTAATAGGATTTGGAATGAAGGGCCCAAAATCAGGCTTCATTTGAACCTCAATATTCATAGCTTGAGGTATAACCAGTATATCACTAAACAAAATTGCAGCATCCATTCCATATCTTTTAATAGGTTGAACAGTTATTTCACTTGCTAACTCAGGAGTTTGACATCTTGTAAAAAAATCATACTTTTTTCTAATCTCCATGAATTCTGGTAAATATCTTCCTGCTTGACGCATCATCCATACAGGAGGTCTGTTTACTGTTTCTCCTTTTAGTGCTCTTAATAGTAAGTCATTTTTAATCATTGATTGAGTATTTAATTACATTTTTAACAACTTCTTCGATTGATTGAGATTTAGCTGTTATAATATTGTTTGAATGTTTTTGTGCTGCTTTAGAAGTAGTTTCTCCAATTGTAAATATGGTTTCATTTTTGATTTTATTTAGTTTAGTGTAACTTTCTATAGCACTGGGACTAAAAAACATTATAGCTTCAAAGTCAGTATTTATTTTTTTAAAATTTAAGTTAGTATTGTAAGTTTCTATAATTGATAAATTTACTTTATTATCTATTAAGATATTAGGTAATTCCTCTCTTTTTCTGTTTCCGCAAAAAAACATAAAATCATCATTTTTAGCCTTTTTTACTATAAAATCAGCCAATTCTTGTGCATTTTTACTGTTTTTAACTACTTTTTGGCTCTTATTTAAAAGTAATGATTTTGTTTTTTCTCCTACACAATAGCAATTATTTATTGTTACTTTTTTCTTTAAAACAGCATAAACAGCATGTTTACTAGTAAAGATGGCATTTTTTATATGGCTGGGGCTATTAAAATCTACCTCTTTTACATCAATTGCATTATATTGGTATAAAGTAATTTTTTCTTTACTAATTTTACCAAAATTATGGTCGTCTAATATTTTAGTAGACAGTAATTTCATTTATTATTAATATTTTTGAGAATTTTATCTCCACCCATTGATAATATTTTTTCAGCAAATATTTTTCCAGAATTTTCTAATTTTTCTATTGAAATTTTCTCTATAATTTCAATTTTTTCCTTTCCATCTAATGAAAGTAAGACTCCTTTGAATAATAGGTGATCTTTATTTATTTTTGCTATTGCCCCAATTGGTGCTGAGCAGCCTCCTTCTAATTTGTTTAAGAATTCTCTTTCAATATTTGTGCATAATTCTGTTTCTGTATGATTAATATTTTGTAAAATGGAACTAATATGTTTATTTATATTCAAATTTTGAATAGAAATTGCACCTTGACCAGGAGCAGGAACCATCCATTCTAGAATTTTATAATTCTTGGAAAAAATATTTAATCTATCTAAGCCTGCTTTAGCTAAAATTGTAGCGCTCCACTTATTCTCTTTCAGCTTTTGTATTCTTCTACTTACATTGCCTCTAATTTCTACAATTGAATCATTTGGATATCTATTTAGCCATTGTGAACTTCTTCTTAAACTTCCTGTTGCAATTGTATTTCTATCATGATTTTCATTATTTAATACTAAAACATCATTTTCGGAAGCTCTTTTTAAAACTGCACTTTGTACGATTCCTTCAGGTAATATTGTTGGGACATCTTTTAGACTATGAACAGCAATGTCAACTTTATTATTTATTAAAGCAATATCAATTTCTTTAGTAAATACACCAGAAATTCCAAGTTTATAGATTGGTTGATTTAATTTTTGATCTCCAGTTGATACTATTGGTACTATGACAGATTTTATTCCGTAATTTTCAAGTTCTTTTTGAACTTTTTTAGCTTGCCATACAGCAAGGTCGCTTGCTCTAGTGCCAATTTTAAGGGGGTCCATTTAAAGTGTTTTTTCAAGGTTAAACACTTTTTTTATCAATTCTTCACTTTTAGCTGCAGAGCCATTTTCATTTGTTAAGTGATAGGCAAAATGATTTGTTATTTTTTGAATCATTTTATCACTAATAAGCTCAGCATGCTTAGAGTTAAAGTTTGAATTTTTTTTCTTTAAATTTTCTAATTCAAGGTTTTTAAGTTCATTGAGTTTAGTTTTTAAAGCCCTAATGGTTGGAGCAAATTTTCTTGATTCTAGCCATTGCTGAAATTCAACAATTACATCCTCAATTATATATAATGCTTTTGGAATTTCTTTTTCTCTTAATTCAAATGTTTTATCAGTGATCTTTGATAAGTCATCTAAATGGACTAATTGAACATTATTTAAAGACATCACGTCTTTAGATACATTTCTTGGAATAGATAAATCTAAAATTAATAACGGCTTTATGGTTTTAATTATATCTTTTATCACGGTAGTTTCATTAGCACCAGTTGCAACAACTAAGACATCAGCTTTAGTTATTTCACTACTCAGTTCATCAATATCTTTAACTTTTAGATTAAATTTTCCTGCAATTTTTTCAGCTTTATCTTTTGTTCTGTTAATTAAAGTTATATGACTGTTTTGAGTTTGTTTTATTAAATTTTCACAAGTATTTCTGCCAATTTTACCTGTTCCAAATAGTAAAATATTTTTATTATTTATATCGTTGACATTATTACAGATATATTGGACAGACGCAAAAGAAACTGAAGTTGCTCCAGTTGATAAAATTGTTTCATTTTTAATTCTTTTACTTGCTCTAACAACTGCACCAACAAGTCTGTCTAAATAAGTGCCCAAAACTTTAGCTTTTTTTGACAGTGTAGCACTATGCTTTATTTGACCAATTATTTCAAAGTCTCCAATAATTTGACTTTCTAGCCCTGATCCAACTTTAAAAATATGCTTTATGGCACTTTCATCTTTATATGTGTAGGATAAATCGCTAAATTCTTTAATTGACCCACCTGTAATTTGACATAATAGCTCAATTAAATATTTCGAATCTTTTTCAAAACATAAAATTTCTGTCCTATTGCATGTTGAAATTACCATTACGCTATTTACACCACTTAGCTTAGCTTTTTCAAGAAAATTCAATTTAGCACTAGAGTCTAAACTATATCGACCTCTTATTTCTGCATTACAGTTTTTGTAACTAATTCCGGTTATAAAAAACATTGAGGGGCGCAAGAGCATTAAAAAACTTTTTTGCAAAAATAAGTATGCTATTCATCAAAAAACAACGCTAAAAGAACTTTAAGTATCGTTGTTAGAATTTTGTTAAATCAATTTTTTTTAAATGCTAATTATACTATTTTTGGTGAAAATAACAGATTAAAGTCAATAATTTTATTTATAATGATTCTAAATAAAAATAAAAATAGTATTTCTTTACCGATTTCAGAAAGTATCGATAACGGTTCTTCATCTGAAATTTACATTAATAAAGATATTTTTATTGTTATCCACCAAAATGATACAAACCATTCAACTATATTTAAAAAAGATGTGAGTAAAGAATTTATTCAGTTTCATTTTTGTCTAGGAGGTTCTGGAGAATTAGCGTTTAATGATGGGTCTTATAAACTAAATTTATCCAATGGTAAATCTTTGTTATTATATAATCCACAAAAAATTTTGCCCATAAATCTTACTAATTTATATAAATCTAAGATTGTTTCCCTATTAATTTCCATCAAGAAGTTTCATTTGCTTTTTTCTAATGAGGCTAATTATATTACATTTTTAAACAATGACAATATTTTAAATAAGTACTATAAAGAAGAAAATATATCTCCTTCAATGTCAATCGTATTAAATCAGCTTTTAAATTTTAACCTTAATAGCTCGGTTAAAACTTTGTACTTTAAGGGTAAGATTTTTGAGTTACTGAGCCTTTATTTTAATAAAAACGAAGAAGCAAATACTGATCAATGCCCATTTTTAGTTAGCGAAACTAATGTTAATAAAATAAAATTAGCCAAAGATATTATTATCAATAGATTAGCAGAACCGCCAAGTCTTAATGAGTTATCAAACGAAATTGGGTTGAGTTTAAAAAAATTAAAAGAAGGTTTTAAACAAATTTATGGAGATTCCGTTTATAGTTTTTTAATTGACTACAAAATGGAATTAGCTAGAAAGCTTCTAGAATCAGGTGATTATAATGTTAATGAGATTGGTCTTAAAATTGGATATAGTACATCAAGTCATTTTATAGCAGCGTTCAAAAAAAAATATGGGATTACCCCAAAAAAATATTTTATCTCACTATCATCATAATTTTAACATATGAAAAAAGGTGTATTATTAGTTAATTTAGGATCTCCTGACTCTCCCGAGCCAAAGGATGTTAAAAAATATCTAGGAGAGTTTTTAATGGATGAAAGAGTTATAGATGTCCCTAAATGGGCAAGAACTTTATTAGTTAAAGGGATTATTTTAAATACAAGGCCTAAAGCTTCTGCTAAAGCTTACAAGAAAATATGGTGGGATGAAGGGTCTCCTTTAATTGTTTTATCAGAAAGATTACAAAAAAAAATACAAAGTATTTCAAAACTTCCAATAAGTCTTGCAATGAGATATGGAAGTATGACAATTTTAAATGGAATTAAAGAATTAGTTGATCAGGGTATAACAAATATTTTATTATTTCCTCTTTACCCACAATTTGCAATGGCAACTACAGAGACTATAAGTGTTTTAGTTAGAGAAATTTGTGAGACTAAATTTCCTAATATAAAAGTTGATGAGATATCTCCTTTTTACAATAATTCAGACTATATTAATGTACTCTCCAAGTCCATTAAAAACAGTATTGATTTAGAAAGTTTAGATCATTTATTGTTTTCATACCATGGTATACCTGAGCGTCACATAAGAAAAAGCGATATTACAAAATCTCATTGTAAAATTGACAAATCATGCTGTACAACCTCTTCAGAGGCTCATAAGTTTTGTTATAGACATCAATGTAAAGAAGTTACAAGGCTAGTTGCAGATAATTTAGATTTAGACCCAAAAAAATTTTCTACCACCTTTCAATCGAGACTTGGGTTTGACCCATGGCTACAACCATATACAGATAGAACAATCGAAAAACTTGGGCAAAGTGGTATAAAAAAAATGGCTATTGCCACACCAGCATTTGTAAGTGATTGTCTAGAAACCTTGGAAGAGATTGCAATGGAAGGAGCAGAAATATTTGAAGAAGTTGGAGGAGAAAGTTTTTCAACCATTCCTTGCCTTAATGACAATCAAGAATGGGCAGAATTAATATGTTCATGGATTGATAATTGGGATAATAAAGGGGAATGTTTTTAGATGAATAAAAGTAAATCATTTCTTCTTGGCTCAGAACCAATTCCAAATATTTTATTAAAACAAGCTTTACCTGCATCAGTCGGAATACTCGTAATGTCATTGAATATTTTGATAGATACAATTTTTGTTGGGCAGTGGATAGGGCCTATTGCTATTGCTGCTATTAATGTTGTACTACCAGTATCTTTTTTTATTGCTGCACTAGGAATGGCAATTGGTGTTGGGGGATCTTCAATAATCTCAAGAGCTTTAGGAGCTAATAATTTAAAAAAAGCTCAAATAACTTTCGCTAATCAAATAACATTAACAAGTTTAATCACTTTAATATTTGTAATAGTAGGCCTTACTTTTGTTGAGGATATAATACCAGTTTTTGGAGGTAAAGGAGCAATTTATGAACCAGCAAAAGTTTATTATATAATAGTATTATACGGAGTACCATTTTTAGCACTATCAATGATGGGAAATACGGTGATTAGAGCTGTAGGGAAACCTAAATTTGCGATGTATGCAATGATGATTCCATCTGTTGGAAACATTGTTCTTGATGTTATTTTTATTAAGTATTTAGACATGGGTATGGGTGGAGCTGCATGGGCGACAACAGGGTCTTATTTTTTATGTTTTTTATTTATTTTTTGGTTTTTTATTTCAAATAACTCTGAACTTAAAGTCAGGTCAAATTTTTTGTTACTGAAAAAATCTATTGTTAAAGAAATTAATTCGTTAGGCTCTATTACACTGGCAAGACAGGCTACTGTAAGTGTTACTTATTTATTAATGAACAATATTCTCTTTAATTATGGAGGAGAAATTTCAGTAACTTCTTATGCAATTGCTGGCAGAATGATGATGTTTGCTTTATTTCCTGTTTACGGAATAACCCAAGGTTTTTTACCAATTGCAGCATATAATTATGGTGCCAAAAAATATGAGAGGGTAAAAGAAGTAATATTTAACGCCATTAAATACGCATCATTATTTGCTACTTTAGTTTTTTTAGTTTTGATGATTTTTCCAATCCAAATAACTAAAATATTTACAAATGATATTGAAGTTATTAGAGAAACTCCAATTGCTATCAGGTGGGTTTTTTCTTTAACTCCAATCATAGCAATACAATTAATTGGTGCAGCATATTTTCAAGGAATTGGTAAGGCTAAAATGGGGCTATTTTTAGCATTATTGAGACAGGGAATTTTATTTATACCCATGATCTTAATATTATCTTATTTCTTCGGTGAAAATGGAGTATGGATTTCCTTTCCTTTATCTGATTTAATAGCAACAATAATAACTGGATTAATTTTAAGCAAAGAGATTAAAAAAAACTTGTAATAAATTATTCTTATTTTTAGAAGTAATAAAAATTAACTCATTATGAAAAAATTATATTTATCTCTTTTTTCCTTAGCAACATTTTTGTCATTCAATACTAATGCTATAACAACAAATAATAATAAACTAAATGATGAAAATTATAAAAGTGAATTTGGTGCTATAGAGTATAGGCTTTTAGGACCATTCAGAGGCGGCAGAAGTGCAGCTGTAACAGGGGTTCCCAATAAACCTAATTTATATTATTTTGGAGCAACGGGAGGAGGAGTTTGGAAAACTGAAGATGGCGGAGAAAAATGGGAAAATATTTCTGACGGATTTTTTGGAGGAAGTATTGGAGCAGTAACAGTAGCTAAAAGTGATCCAAATGTCATTTATGTTGGAGGAGGAGAAAAGACTGTTCGAGGAAATGTTTCATCTGGTTATGGAATTTGGAAAAGTTTAGATGCTGGAAAAACTTGGAATTTTTCAGGCCTAAAAAATTCTAGACATATACCTAGAATTTCTGTTGACCCAAATAATCATGATATTGTTTATGCGGGTGTTTTAGGAAATATATATAAACCAAGTAATGATAGAGGGTTATACAAGAGTATTGATGGAGGAAAAACCTGGCAAAAAATTCTTTTTTCTAATGAAAATTCTGGAATAGTTGATTTAATTATTGATCCAACTAATTCTAGAATTATTTATGCTTCTACATGGAATGTTAGAAGAACTCCTTATAGCTTAAGCTCAGGAGGACCTGGCTCTGCTCTTTGGAAAAGCGAAGATAGTGGCGCTACTTGGAAAGAAATTTCTTTAAATAAAGGGTTCCCTGACTCAACATTAGGTATAATAGGAGTTACAGTTTCCCCAGTTAATAATTCAAAAGTATGGGCAATAGTTGAAAACAAAGAAAAAGGAGGCTTATACCAAAGTAACGATGGAGGAGAAAGCTGGAATCTAATTAATAATGAACGAAAATTAAGACAAAGAGCATGGTATTATACAAGAGTTTATGCTGATACTCAGGACGAAAACTTAGTTTATGTTTTAAATGTTAGATACCATAAAAGCACGGATTCAGGTAAAAGCTTTAAGACTTATAATGCTCCTCATGGAGATCATCACGACCTTTGGATATCACCAGAAGACCCTAAAAGAATGATCATTGGTGATGATGGTGGAGCTCAAGTTTCATATGATAGAGGTGAAAGTTGGAGCACTTATATGAATCAGCCAACAGCACAATTTTACAGAGTAACAACTGACAATAATTTTCCGTTTAGAATATATGCAGCACAGCAAGATAATTCAACTATAAGAATTAATCATAGATCTTCTTCAGGATCAATAAATGAATCAGATTGGGAATCAACCGCAGGGGGTGAGTCTGCACATATTGCTATTGATCCTTTAAATAATGAAATTGTTTATGGAGGTAGTTATGATGGTTTTCTTACAAGAGTAAATCATAAATCTGGTTCTGTGAGAGCAATTAATGTTTGGCCAGATAATCCAATGGGGCACGGAGCAGAAGGAATGAAATACAGATTTCAATGGAATTTCCCAATTATTTTCTCAAAGCACAATCCAAAAAAACTTTATACATTTTCAAATCAAGTACATGTCACAGAAAATGAAGGTCAATCTTGGGATATAATAAGCCCAGATTTAACAAGAAATGACCCTGAAAAATTAAAATCTTCTGGAGGACCTATAACCCAAGATAATACGTCTGTAGAATATTATTGTACTATTTTTGCAGCTCAGGAGTCTTCTTTAAAACAAGGGTTAATATGGGTTGGAAGCGATGATGGTTTAATACATCTAACAAAAAATGAAGGGCAAACTTGGGAGAATATTACTCCAAAGAAAATGCCTGAATGGATGATGATTAATAGTATAGAGCCTAGTGCATTTGAAGAAGGGACATGTTATATAGCTGGCACAAAATATAAAACAGGAGATTTTAAACCATACATCTATAAGACTACAGATTTTGGGAAATCTTGGAAAAAAATCACTAACGGAATCAATGAAGAACATTTTACAAGAGTCGTAAGAGAAGATCCAGAAAATAAAAATATTTTATACGCTGGTACCGAGACAGGCATGTATATTTCACTTGATGCGGGGCAAAATTGGCAGAGATTTCAACTTAATTTACCAATAGTTCCAATTACTGATTTGACTGTAAAAGATAATAGTCTAATAGTAGCTACCCAAGGTAGAAGTCTATGGATTTTAGATGATTTAACTGTAATACACCAATCTTATGTTAATTCTCTGGACAAAAAATCATTAACTTATAACGACTTACATAATGTTGAATTATTCAAACCAAAAGATTCATACAGAATGTCTGGAAGAATTAGCTCAAGAAAGAGTTTAACAGCAGGCCAAAACCTTGATAATGGTGTAATAACTTATTTTAATATTTTTAATTATTCAAAAGAAGATAATGTATCATTAACTTATATGGATAGTAATAAAGATACCATCGTGTCTTTTAATAATAAAGAATCTGGTAAGAAAAAGTTAAACATTAAAAAAGGTGTAAATAAATTTACATGGGATATGTATTATGATGGAGCAAGTGATTTTAAAGGAATGATTCTTTGGTGGGCAAGTCTTAATGGTCCAAAAGCAGTACCTGGAAATTATTGGGTTGAACTAAATATTAATGATTCAATTTTTTCTAAACCTTTTCAAATAAAGATCGATCCAAGATCAGAAAGCTCTATTGAGTCAATGCAAGAACAATTTGAATTTATTAGTTCAATCAATCAAACAATGGATAGAGCACACAAATCCATTAAAACTATTAGAGATATTAAAAATCAATTATCAAAGTTTGCCTCAACTTATTCTAATGAGGAATCAGCAATGCTAGTTCAAAAAGCTAATAATTTAAAAAATCAACTTCAAGAAGTTGAAAAAGCATTATATCAAACTCAAAATAGAAGTGGTCAAGACCCTCTAAATTTTCCAATTAGGTTAACTAATAAGCTAGGTCATTTAAATTCTCTAGTAGCAATGGGAGATTTTTCACCAACAGAGCAAGATATTGCAGTGAAAGAATATTTAACCAAGAAGATTAACTTAAATCTTGAAATTTTTGATAAATTGATTAATGAAGAAGTTAAATCTTTTAATGATTTATTTAATAAGAATAATTTAGATTACTTAATATCTATTAATTAAAAAATGGAATACTACCAATATTTTAAGGCTTTTCACTTGATTTTTGTAATAACTTGGTTTGCAGGACTTTTTTATATTCCAAGGTTATTTATATATCAAATAGAAGCAAATTCAAGGTCAAAAGTTGAAAAAGATATTTTAACTAAACAATTTAAAATAATGACTAAGAGACTATGGTTAATTATCACATGGCCATCAGCGATATTAGCAATTTTATTTGGGGCAATTTTATTTGTATTGAATCCCACGTTATTAAACTTTGAATGGATGAAAATTAAGTTATTCTTTGTAGTATTACTTTTTATATATCATATTAAAACTCATCTTATATATAAGGAATTACAGAACAATATCATTAACTATTCTTCTAACTTTATGAGATATTGGAATGAAGGAGCTACCATTATTTTATTTGCTGTAATATTTTTAATCATACTAAAAGATAGTTCAAGTTGGATTTTTGGTTTGATTGGATTAGTATTTTTATCACTCTTTTTAGTATTAGGTATTAAAATATATAAGAAAATTAGGGATGAGTAAACTTAAAACAAAAGGAATATCTCTAAGATTTAGAATATTTATTTTTATGATGTTGATGGTTGTTTTATCATCAATATTAATTGCTATAGTTACTGTTATTCAATATAATTTACAATCTCAAGAATATCATAATCAAAGATTAGAGAGGAAAGAAAATCAATTAATTCTTAGTATTAATTACGTAATTGAAAATTCAATTTACTCAGATAACATATTTTCAAATATAAATGATGAAAAGATTAATGAGATTTCAAATATTCAAAATATAGAATTTAAAATATTTGATTTGAAAGGGGATTTAATAAAAACCTCTAATATAAAAAGTGATTTTAATGGTGGTAATGTTAATAAAATATCTGATGAAATTATAAATAAATTTCAAAATGATAATATTACACGCTATATAGAGAATAATTCAAATAATAAAAATTATAAAATTGCATATAACTTACTACAAGATATTAGCGGTAAAGCTATTGGAATATTATATGTCCCTTATTATGAGTTTGAATTTGTTAATTATAATGAGTTAAAGTCATTTTCTTTAAAAATTGGCTTAGTATATTTTAATATAATCATAATAGCTACATTTTTTGCATATTTTTTATCTAGATATATTACAAAGCCATTATTTCAAATCAGTAATAAATTAAAAGAGCTTAATCTTACAAAATCTAAAGACAAAATTATACTTAATAAGCCTCCTAAAGAATTAGCAGTGCTTGTAGATTCTTATAATCTTATGATAGATCAATTAGAAAATAGTGCCTTAAAACTAGCTCAAAGTGAAAGAGAAAATGCTTGGAGAGAAATGGCAAAACAAGTCGCCCATGAAATAAAAAACCCCCTAACTCCTATGAGGTTAAGTATACAATCTTTTCAGAGAAATTTTAATTCAAATTCTGATGATAAAAAAAAGAAAATTGATGAATTTTCTAATACTTTAATACAGCAAATTGATGTAATGAGTTCAATCGCTAATGCATTTTCTGACTTTGCAAAAATGCCAGAACAAAACAAAGAGCTATTAAACCTAAATGAACTAATACAATCAGCCTTAGATATTTTTGACTCTAATTTTATTAACTTTATTTCTGAAAGCGATTTTATTTTAGTAAACTTAGATAAAGCTCAATTTATTAGAATTATAACTAATCTGGTTAAAAATGCTATTCAGTCAATTCCAGAAAAAAGAACACCAGTAATTGATATTTATTTATTTGAAAATTCAGATAATGTAATAATTAAAATTTCAGATAATGGGTGTGGAATATCAGAAGAAATTAAGGATAAGGTGTTTGAGCCAAAATTTACAACTAAATCAAGCGGTATGGGCCTTGGGTTATCAATAATTAGCAGTATAGTTAAATCTTTTAATGGAAAAATAGAATTTGAAAGTAAAAAAGATATTGGAACAACATTTTCTTTAACTTTCCCAAAAAATTAATTATGAAATTTAAGAATCTATTAATCGATACAGAAAATAAAATATCCACCATTACAATCAATAGACCAAATAAATTAAATGCTCTTAATATGGATACTATTAATGAGCTTCATTTGGCTATAAAAAATCTTGATAAAAACGAAAATACAAAGGTATTAGTAATTACTGGAGCAGAAAACAAAGCTTTTGTAGCTGGAGCCGATATAAGTGAATTTTATAAATTTTCAAAAAAAGAAGCTTTTGATTTAGCAAGTAAGGGACATTCTTTTCTATTTGATTTTATTGAAAATTTATCTACGCCTGTTATAGCAGCGATAAATGGCTATGCTCTTGGAGGAGGTTTAGAACTTGCAATGGCATGTCATATTAGAATTGGAAGTGAAAATTCATTAATGGGACTTCCCGAGGTATCTCTTGGAGTTACACCTGGATACGGAGGGACTCAAAGACTTCCTCAGCTCATAGGAAAAGGAAGAGCTATGGAGTTAATTTTAAGTGCTCAAATGATTAATGCAGAAAGAGCGGAAAAGATTGGTTTATTAAATCATGTTACTAATCAGGAAAACTTAATGAATTTTACATTTGATATAGCTAGAAAAATAATAAACAATTCTACTTCTGCAATTAGTGCTTCAATTAAATGTATTAATTCAAATTTTAAAGACGGCGAAAATGGATACCATACAGAAATAGAAGAATTTAGTAATTGTTTTCAGTCTGAAGATTTCATTGAAGGCACAAATGCTTTTCTAAATAAACAAAAACCTAGATTTAAATAATTTATTTAAGAAATAATTAACGGCAAAAAAAATATAATCTAATTAAGTTTACTCAAAATAAATAATATGTTGAAAAAATTAATTATTATATCATCATTAATATTCAGTCAATTTTTATTTTCTCAATATGATATAGTAATTGAAGCTTTTGTGTTTGATTCGGAAACTAAAAAGCCAATTAATTTAGCTAATGTAAATTTTAAATTCACCTCTATAGGTACATTATCAAATGAAACAGGAAAATTTAAATTACAATATGATGAAGATTTAATTTCTGACGAAGACATTTTGAAAATAAGTGCTAAGGGTTTCAATGATCTTGAGGTTACTGCTAAAAAGCTTTATAAATTTCTAGCTAATACAAATAAACTTTACTTAAAAAGAGATACATCAAATTATTGGAAAAATGACCTACCAACTAGCTTGATAGACGATCAATCTCCAAAATTATTTGGTAAAGTATTTAATGTTAAGGGTCCTATACAAGGGGCCACAATAAGGATTAAAAATTCTCTTGTTGAATCTCAATCTAATTTTGAAGGGTATTTTAATATTGATGTAAAATTAAAAGATGTTCTAGTTATTAACTATCTAGGTATGCTAGAAAAGCAAATAATAGTTGAAGACTTTAATGACATATATATTTTACTAAAAACTGAAACTGAAATTTTAGATGAAGTAATGCTATCATCAGAAAATAATGAAGATAATTTAGTAGATACAGGTTACGGAAAAAAAAATAAAGATGCTGTTGGTTTTGCTACTTCTACAATTACAAAAGATGATTTTTCACCAGGATCTACAACATTAGTTGAAGTTATAAAAGGTCAGTTTGCGGGGGTAAGAGTGGAAGAGACTAATCCTCCAAGAGTAGAAATTAGAGGAGGCACTGGTTCAATGAATACTCCTGCATATGCGATCTATGATATAGATGGATTAATATTTGAAGATTTCCCGACATTTATTGATCCGCAGCAAATAGAAAGTATAACAATTCTCAAGTCATATGGGGCCACTAATAGATATGGTAGTCAAGGCAGAGGGGGTGTTTTTGTTATTAAGATGAATAATTTATATCAAGGTTCAGCACAGAAATTAGATTCTGCTTTAATAAAAGGTAACGATTATGTTGAAGAATTAGAATTATTTAAAAATACAGATATTTCTAGTTTTACAAAAGAATTAGAATTATCTGCATCATTTGAAGAAGCTAAAAACATTTACTTAAGACTTAGCTCAAATATAAGTTCAATCCCATTTTATTTAGACTGTTATGATTACTTTATTAGATGGGATAATGGATTTGCTTTTAGCTTATTAACAGATGCTGCATTACTAGCTAAAACTAACTCTAAAGCTCTAAAAGCTATTGCCTACAAAATGGAGTCTATTGGGGAAAACATTAGTGCAGAGTCAATTTATGAACATTTAGTTAAGATAAGACCAAAGGATGAACAATCTTACAGAGATTTAGCTTTAATTTATACGAAAAATAAAAAATACGTCTTAGCTGCTGAATTATATAAGAGAATTTTGCTTAATGAGATAGATGGTGTTGAAGTATTAGGATTAGAAAAGACAATAGCAAATGAAGCTTATCGTTTTTTCGAAAAACATAAAAGCCAATTTGATTTTAAAAATTTTCCTGTTAATAAATTGAGAAGTTTACATCCAGAATATATTTGGAAAGACTTTGGATATGATTACAGGATTGTTTTTGACTGGAGTGATTCTAATATAGAGTTCAATGTGCAATTTGTTAGCCCTTCAAAAAAGTATTTTAATTGGTCCCATACTAAATTTGAAAATAAGGAGCAGTTAGTAGATGAAATCAAATTTGGATATAACACTGAAGAGTTTATTATAGACGATTCAATAAAAGGAGAATGGCTTATTAATATTGATAATTTTTCAATTGAATCTGATGTAAATCCAACATATTTAAAATATACTGTATATAAAAACTATGGCAGAGATAACGAGATTAAGAAAACTCAAGTAATAAATTTAAATGGACTAAAAAGTAAAATAACTTTAGATAAATTATTTTATAATTAACAAAATTCATTATAAGCACCCATTAAGTTTTCAGCAATTGCTTCTGCTGGCCTACCTTCAATATGATGTCTTTCCAAAATATGTACTAACTCACCATCTTTAAACATAGCAACACAAGGAGAGCTAGGAGGAAATGGAGCCATAAAATATCTTGCTCTGTCTGTAGATTCTTTGTCTACACCAGCAAATACTGTAGCTAAATTTGTCGGAACTTTAGAGTTTGATAAACTTGATAAAACCCCAGGTCTAGCATTAGCAGCAGCACACCCACAAACTGAATTAACCACAATAAGAGTGGTCCCACTTTTATCTAATAAATCATCAACTTGTTGTTGAGTAAAAAGTTCACTAAATCCTTTATTGGTAAGTTGTTCTCTCATTGGTTTTATTAATTCTGCAGGATACATTTTATTTATTTTAAAATTAATTTTCAAATATACGAAGTAAAAAAATGTTTTTTTAATTAGATTTGAATAAAAATTATAAAAATGCAAGATTATTTATCAATAATAGTAAGTTATTTTGAAAGTATAGATCCGGTTTTAGGAGCATTATACGCCTCTTTATTTACTTGGATATTGACTGCATTTGGAGCATCTTTAGTGTTTTTTTTCAAAGGAATGAATAGGGCACTTCTTGATGGAATGCTTGGTTTTACTGGTGGAGTGATGGTTGCAGCTAGTTTTTGGAGTTTATTAGCTCCTGCAATTGAGATGAGTGACGGGTCTGTTTTCCCAGCCGCTATTGGATTTGGATTAGGTGCATTATTTATATATGGGCTTGATAAAATTTTACCACATTTACATATTAATTTTCGTGATGATGAAAAAGAAGGACTTAAAACTCCTTGGCATAGAACAACCTTATTGGTTTTAGCTATAGCATTACATAATATCCCTGAAGGACTAGCTGTCGGTGTATTATTTGGAGGTGTCGCAGCTGGAATTCCTGAGGCATCAATTGGAGGTGCTGTTGCTTTAGCAATTGGTATTGGTATTCAGAATTTTCCTGAAGGCTTAGCTGTTTCTATGCCTATGAGAAGACAAGGTGCTAGTAAGTTTAAAAGCTTTTGGTATGGACAAATGTCAGCTATAGTAGAGCCAATAGCAGCAGTCATTGGGGCTTTGGCTGTAACGGTTTTTATACCAATCTTACCATATGCTTTAGCTTTTGCAGCTGGAGCTATGATATTTGTGGTAGTAGAGGAAGTGATCCCAGAAACTCAAAGAGATAAATACACAGATATTGCAACCCTAGGATTTATTGGAGGCTTTATAATTATGATGTCTTTAGATGTTGCATTAGGTTAATTATTTAATTTCTGCTTGCTTTAGCAACCTCAGAAAAATCTACATTTTTATAAGAAAAACTTTTATTTTCTAATAATTTATTACCATAAGATTTCAACCAATCCATATGCAAAGCTAAGTCAGTTCCACTTGGCTGGGTAATATTAAATTTAACAGAGTATGTATCTTCAGTTGATCCAGGTAAAGAGATATTTCTCGCATAGTGAAAATTATCAACTAAATTAATGTGTGGCAATAAATCAACAAAAGTACTTAGCCCAGTTTTTTGGTTTATTATCTGTGTGGAAATATATAAATAAGGAATAAATCCACCAGCAGGTGCTCCATTAGGAATATCCACGGTATCCCAATTAACTCTTGCTTCAATATGAATGTTTGTTTCACTTTCCGATAAATGCATTGAAGATGGAGATATATTGTCTTTTATTGCTCCTTCAAAAATAAATAGAATTCCAGGCTCAACTCTCTCGGTTGCAATTATTAGTTCAGGTTTTTCAGATTGCGAGTATAATAGAATTGATGTTAAAAAGTATAATAGTGTAAATATATTTTTCATGTTTTATTATTTTAGATATTGAATTTTATAAAGAGGGTAATTTAATTTGTTTTTTTTAATATATAGATATCGTTAATTAGTCGATTAATTTCTTCTTTTTGAGTCCCATCATAAAAACCACGAATTTGTTTCTTTTTATCAATTAATACAAAGTTTTCTGTATGAATCATATCATAATTGCCAAAGCTATTATCCTTTGTTGCCAAATTAGATTTTCTGGCTAAATCATAGATTTGTTTTTTATCTCCTGTTACTAAGTTCCATTTAGAATCTTGAATATTATTTTTAATAGCATATTTTTTTAATACTTCAACAGAGTCTATTTCTGGAAATACAGTATGTGATAGAAGAAGAACGTCTTGATCTTCAATTAATTTATCTTGTAACAATTTCATATTTTTAGTCATTACAGGGCAAATAGATTGACAAGTAGTGAAGAAAAAATCTGCTACATATATTTTGTTATTATAATTTTCTTGAGTTATTATTTCTCCGTTTTGATTAACTAGTTTAAAATTGTCAATCTTATGATAATTTATTTTATGAATAATAGTGGTATCAACTAATTCAGCATTTACATTTGCAGGCTGATAAATAGGTAGTCTTTCAACTGGTTTTAAAATATTATAAAATAAAGTAATGGAAATTATGCCAATAATCAGTAGTGTAACTCCAATCCATTTATAATTTGAAATAATTTTAAACATTTAATAAAAATATAAGTGAGCACAAAAATACAATAGAATTAGCATATTATTATTATTTTAGACATATATTCAATTATTTTAATGAAGCTTTTTAACCTCATATTATTATTAATTCCATTTTTTATTATTTCACATAATGAGATTAATGAAAAAGTACATTCTGAATCTGATTTTCATGATATCGTTAACTCAGAACACAATTTTGCTAAAAAAATTCTAGCACAAAAAATTAATGTAAACACAGTTAATTATGATTTAAAATATCATAAGTTAGATGTAGTTCTAGATCCTGACGAAGCATTTATTTCAGGGACTATTACCTCTCATTTTTTAGCATTACAAGACTTAAATCAGCTTACATTTGATTTAGCTGACAATATGCAAGTAGATAATGTCACTAATTTATCAACCAACACGAGCTTAAACTATACTCAAAATTCAAATGATGAATTAGTTATCGATCTAGAACAAACACAAATTGAAGGAACTATAGATTCTTTAAGTGTTACTTACTCTGGGAACCCAGTTAGCTCTGGTTTTGGTTCTTTTGAACAATCATACCACAATGGCGATCCAATAGTATGGACACTTTCTGAACCTTATGGCGCTAAAGGTTGGTGGCCATGTAAACAAGATCTAAATGATAAGATTGATTCTATTGATGTATTTATAAAGACACCAATTTACAATCCAGATAATGAAGAATATATTTCTGCTTCAAATGGGTTGGAAATTAGTCAGACTTATAATGGTAATACCAAAACAACTCATTTTAGTCATAATTATCCAATACCAGCATATTTAATTGCTATTGCTGTTACTAATTATGAAATATATTCTCATGAAGTATCAAATAATGGATCCCCCTTTGAAATAGTAAATTATGTTTACCCTGAAAACTTTACCTCTGCTCAAAATCAAACTGATGTTACAGTTGATATTATGAATTTTTTTAGTCAAAAATTTGAAGAATATCCTTTTGCTGATGAAAAATATGGACATGCTCAGTTTGGATGGGGAGGCGGAATGGAGCACACAACAGTTTCCTTTATGGGAAATTTTTCAAGAGGACTTATAGCGCATGAGTTAGCGCATCAATGGTTTGGAAATAAAATTACTTGCGGTAGCTGGCAAGATATTTGGCTAAACGAAGGGTTTGCTACATATTTGTCAGGTTTAGTTATAGAACATTTAGATGGGGATTCTTCTTTTAAGTCATGGAGGCAAAATAAAGTTAATTCCATTACAAATCAGCCTAATGGATCTGTCTATGTACCTGCAGAAGATACATTAACAGTTGGAAGAGTATTTAGTAGCAGATTATCTTATAATAAAGGATCTATGGTTTTACACATGCTTAGAAACAAAATTGGGGATGAATTATTTTTTCAAAGCTTACAAAACTATCTTATAAACCCTGATTTCGCTTATGGATATGCAAAATCTGAAAATTTTATTAATTCAGTTGAACAAACAACAAAATTAGACTTAACTGAGTTTTTCAATGACTGGCTATTCAATGAAGGTTATCCTAGTTATTTAGCAGAATGGGGGCAGCCTTCTTCTGAATTACAAATAATTTTAAGTCAACAAACTAGTGATGATTCAGTAGATTTTTTTGAAGGTCCAATTAATATTAGAGTCCTTGGAGAGCAAGGCCAAGAACTTGATTTAATTTTAGAACATAGCTACAATAATCAAATATTTATTAATGATATTGGATTTGTTGTTTCTGATATTGAAATAAACCCTGATTATAATGTTATAGCAAAAAATAATTTGGTCACATTAAGTTCGAATTCAAATCAATTAGAAAATAAAATATTTATTTATCCAAATCCCACAAATTCACATATTGAAATAAAAAAACCATTCTTTTTGCAAATTGAAAAAATTGAATTATTTAATCTAAATGGCCAACTTGTCAGTTCTTACGATTATTCTAAAAGTATTAAGCTAGGGAATATAGCCCAAGGCCATTATTTTATTAAATTCTACTCTAATTCAGGAGATTTTTATAAATCTTTAGTTATTAAATAAAGTAAGATTATTTCTTTCTTTATTTAACATGTTTAATGTACTTTTGTGTCTTCAAAATTATTACTTATACATGGAAATTATTATTAAAGTTGCACAGTTACTTTTGAGTTTATCTATTTTAGTTGTTTTACATGAATTGGGTCACTTTATCCCTGCTAAATTATTTAAAACTAAAGTTGAAAAATTTTATTTATTTTTTGATTGGCCATTTTCATTATTCAAAAAGAAAATTGGCGACACGGAATATGGAATTGGTGCTTTACCATTAGGTGGTTATGTTAAAATTTCAGGTATGATTGACGAAAGCATGGATACTGAGCAGATGTCTAAGCCAGTTCAACCTTGGGAATTTAGATCAAAACCGTCTTGGCAACGATTAATAATAATGCTAGGAGGTGTAACAGTTAATTTTATATTGGCTCTTGTAATATACATAGGATTATCGTATTCTGTTGGTGATAAATTAATAATAAATGATAGTGTTAAAGGAGGATATTTAATTACTAATCCAATTTTGCTAGAGGCTGGACTTAAAACGGGAGACAAAATTATTTCTGTCAATAATATTCCTATAGAAACAGATTTAGATTTAAGAAAATCTATTATCACAGCTAAATCATATCAGGTAGATAGAAATGGTAAAATTATAAACCTTGATTTACCTCCTGATTTATTAGGAAAGCTTTCTACTAATAAAAATAAAGATCAACTTTTCGGTTATAGAGCTCCATTAATTGTTCAAGAAGTATTACCCGGAGCTAATGAAACCTTTAATTTGCTTAAAGGCGATATAATAGTATCAATTAACGATATAAAAACACCATATGTTGATGAACTTGAAAATATATTAAGTGATAATATTAATCAAACAATTGATGTTAATTTAGTTAGAGATAATATGACAATGACCAAGACCTTGAATGTAGATGAAAATGGAAAGTTAGGAGTGATATTTGGCTATACTATGAAAGATTTAATTGATAATAACTACCTAGATATAGTTATTAAAGATGATTATAGTTTTACAGAGAGTATTGTAGTTGGATCAAATAAATTTGTAGATGAAGTTAATAGTTATTTAACTCAATTTAAAGCGATTTTTAGTCCATCAACTGGGGCGTACAAGGGCTTGGGAGGATTTATTGCTATTGGGAATATATTTCCATCTGATTGGAGTTGGATTGCATTTTGGAAAATAACTGCTTTTTTATCAATCATGTTAGGGGTTTTAAACTTATTACCTATTCCAGCTCTTGACGGAGGACATGTGATGTTTTTACTTTATGAAATGATAACAGGGAATAAACCATCTGATAAATTTATGGAGTACGCACAAACTGCTGGGTTTTTAATATTGATATCACTTGTAGTTTTTGCTAATGGTAATGATATATTTAAAGCTATATTTAATTAGCATATTATTTTTAGAGATTAAAAAATAATATTTATATTTGCGCTCATTAAATATTTAAATTCCTCCTTAGCTCAGTTGGTTAGAGCATCTGACTGTTAATCAGAGGGTCCTTGGTTCGAGCCCAAGAGGAGGAGCTACTTATAATGATAAAACGGTTATACT
>Ga0213862_10000006_pt1 | contig 77986 bp, 74 predicted proteins | sample PICome_7_FD_160092 | JGI IMG/M metagenome (GOLD analysis project Ga0213862, IMG submission 160092) | Coastal seawater microbial communities near Pivers Island, North Carolina, United States - PICO266 | ecosystem: Environmental > Aquatic > Marine > Coastal | place: USA: North Carolina... | reverse complement strand
GTTTCTGATTAATAGGCATATTGAGGAATATAGCCATGGCGGCTACGTAAACCACAAAACCAAAGGGGATCGAAAACTACTGTTGCAAAAAAAAGAAATAAAAAAGCTGCTCAAAGAAGTTCAAAACGTAGGGCTTACCATTGTACCGCTACACGTTTTTATCACGGATAAAGGCTGGGCAAAGGTTCGCATAGCGCTTGCAAAAGGTAAGAAAATACACGACAAACGGGAAACCATCAAGGACAGAGAAAACAAGCGTCAACTTGATCGCGTCAAAAAAGGCTTTCGTCGTTAATTTTTATCTCCCAACAAGGGAACAAATCTAAAATCTCCAAGTACCAATTGTTCAAAATCAGCATCTGAGGTGCGTGTAATGACAGTCATCTTTTGATTTTTTTCTCCAACAGGTATAACCATTTTACCACCAACGGCCAATTGTGCCAATAAGGCTTCGGGAATAAATGGCGCACCTGCGGTGACAATAATCCGATCAAAAGGTGCTTTTTCAGCAAACCCATTGTAGCCATCTCCAAAAATGAGTTTCTTAGCTTTAAACCCAAGTGCAGGTAGTCTTTTTAGGCTTGTACGAAACAGTTCATGCTGTCGCTCTATAGAATAGACCTCTGCCCCCATATGACACAGTACAGCTGTTTGATATCCTGAACCGGTGCCAATCTCCAAGACTTTAGTCCCTGGTAAAACGGTGAGTTGCTGGCTTTGAAAGGCTACGGTATAAGGCTGTGATATGGTTTGGTCAGCACCTATAGGAAATGCCTTGTCTTGATAGGCATGATCTTCAAAACTACTGTCCATAAACAAGTGTCTAGGTATGGCGCCAATGGCTTTTAAAACAGCCTTATCATTGATTCCTTTATCCTTTAATATTTCAATCAACTGACGACGTCTTCCTTGATGTTTGGTCGTATCTTCCCTCATATCTTCAAAAATACAAAATCATACGGCTAGCCACCGCCTAAACTTGCTACATTTGTAGTATGAGCAAAATACTAAAAGTAGGTGTACTTGGTGCAGGCCACTTAGGAAAAATACACCTTCGATTATTGAACCAGTCAGACAAATTCGATTTAGTAGGTTTTTACGACCCCAGTCCAGAAGTTCGTAATACAATATCAGATAAATACGGCTTTAAAGCCTTTGATTCTGAAGAAGAATTGATTGCTGCTGTCGAGGTAGTAGATATCGTTACGCCAACGCTATACCACCACAAATTGGCAAAAAAAGCCATCGAAATGGGAAAGCACGTCTTTCTGGAAAAACCCATCACCCAGACGGTAGACGAGGCAAAAGAACTGATTGCACTTGCAAAAAAGCATCAAGTGCTGGGGCAAGTGGGGCATGTGGAGCGATTTAATCCTGCTTTTTTAGCTGTCAAGGATGACATCAACGATAGCATGTTTATTGAAACTCACCGATTGGCAGAATTCAATCCCAGAGGTACTGATGTTCCTGTTGTTTTGGATTTGATGATACACGATATTGATACGGTGTTGAGTTTGGTGGATTCGGAAGTGTCTGCAATTTTAGCGAGTGGTGTTGCCATCATCAGTGAAACACCAGATATAGCAAATGCTAGAATTGAGTTTGAAAATGGTTGTGTTGCCAACCTAACAGCCAGTAGAATCTCGCTTAAAAATATGCGTAAGGCCCGCTTTTTCCAAAAAGACGCCTATATCTCCGTAGATTATTTTAGCAAAAGTGCTGAAGTAGTTAAAATGGAAAATGCTCCCGAAAATGTTGGTGATTTTGATATGGTATTAGAGAATGCACAAGGCAAGAAAAAGCGTGTATTTTTTGACAACCCAAAAATACCAGAAGTCAACGCCATCTTAATGGAATTGGAATGCTTTGCCGATGCCATCCTTACTAACACAGCAGTTATTGTACCGCTTGAACAGGGTAAAAATGCCCTTGACGTGGCGTTACAAATAACTGCGCTTGTTGAAAAGTCATCTGCATGATTGTAGCTAACCTAAAGAAATTAAAAGACGATGTGCCTGCTGCAGTAACCGTTGTAGCAGTATCCAAAACAAAGCCGGTTGATGCCATTCAACAGGCACATGAAGCGGGACATTTGGACTTTGGGGAAAATAAGGTGCAGGAGCTTTGTCAAAAACACGAAACACTCCCAAAGGATATACGTTGGCATATGATTGGTCACCTTCAGCGAAATAAGGTTAAATATATTGCGCCCTTTATACACCTCATTCACGGAGTAGACAGCGAGCGATTGCTTAGTGAAATCAACAAACAAGGTGCCAAAAACAACCGTGTTATTGATGTGCTGCTTCAAATTCATATTGCAGAAGAATCTACCAAGTTTGGTTTTTCATATGCAGAAGCTGTAGCCATACTTTCGAAAGCTAATACTTTTGAAAATGTACGCATTAAAGGTTTAATGGGTATGGCCAGCTATACCGACAACAACGCACAACTCACATCAGAATTTAGTGGACTTCAAGATTTCTACAACAAGCTGCAGGCATCCAATAATTGGACTACCCTATCAATGGGCATGAGCAATGATTACAAACTTGCAGTTAGCCTAGGAAGTACTATAATACGTGTGGGGAGTCTAATCTTTGGAAGTAGAAATTAGGAGCTATGTACGCAGTTGTTGACGTTGAAACCACAGGGGGCAAATATAATGAAGAGGGCATAACAGAAATTGCCATTTTTAAGTTTGATGGAACTAAAATTGAGGATCAGTTTATCAGCTTAGTCAACCCTGAACGACCCATTCAACCTTTTGTAGAACAACTCACAGGGATTAACGAAAAAATGCTGCGAAATGCACCAAAGTTCTACGAAATAGCCAAGCGTATTATTGAAATAACAGAAGGGTGTATCTTAGTCGCACACAATGCTAGCTTTGACTACAGAATGCTTTGCACCGAATTTAACAGGTTGGGGTTTGTCTTTGAGCGTCCTACCCTATGCACTGTTGCTTTATCAAAAAAACTCATTCCCGAACAAGCGACCTACAAATTGGGAAAGCTCGTAAGGGCATTGGGTATTCCACTTAGCGATAGACATCGTGCTTCAGGAGATGCACGCGCAACTGTAAAACTGCTGAAACTATTGCTAGACAAAGACAGTAAAAAAACCATAATCAAAGAAGTGCTTCGAACAAAAGACCAAGACAAGGTAGCACGTAAGTTCCAAGCCCTTATGGAACAAGTCAAACCTGTTACAGGGGTTTATTATTTGCATAACCAAAAAGGAGATGTAATTTATATTGGCAAAAGTCTTAACATGCGCAAGCGTGTCAATCAACATTTTACAGGAAAAAGCAGAAAGGCTTTAAAAATACAGCTCGAAACGCATAGCGTAAGTACTGAAGAAACGGGGAGTGAATTGATAGCTCTATTAAAAGAAATTAACGAGATACAGCTACACAAACCCAAGCACAACAGAGTACACAAGAATGATCGTATTCGATTTGGCCTGCAAGAAGTTGTGAACAGTAAAGGGTATCGTCTTTTACGGATTGTTCATGCAGAGGATGGAACAAACTACATCACAACCTTTAAGAACCTAAGCAATGCAAGGAAAACACTCTATTTCTTTGCACACAAATACACACTCTGCTTAAAGTACGTAGGGCTTGAATCTCCCAAGGAAGCGTGCTCAGATGTTGATATCAACAAATGTTTAGGTGCCTGTGCAGAAAAGGAAGCTGTCGAGCTCTATAACGAGCGTGTACAGAATTGCATCGATCAGTTGCGCTTTTCTTCACCTAATTTATTGATAGTTGACAAGGGACGTAGTCATGATGAGCGGAGTATTATACTTATACAAGATACTGAATATAAAGGTTTTGGGTACGCTCATTTAAATTATCAAATTAATAATTTAGATATGGTAAAAACCATTATTACACCCATGAAAAATTCTCGAGCTGCACGACATATACTGCAATCATTTATTAGAAAAAACAAAGTAAAACAAGTGATTGATTTAAATGAAAAAGCATAAGCTTATTGTTATTTCAGGACCTACTGCAGTGGGAAAAACTTCGTTTGCAATTGCGTTAGCCAAGCAATTAAACTGTCCCGTACTGTCCAGTGATGCCAGACAGTTTTACAGCGAAATGTACATTGGTACCGCTGTTCCGTCAATAGCGGAACTGCAAGGGGTCAAACACGATTTTATACAGCATTTAAGTATACACGATTCCTACAGCGTTGGTGATTTTGAAAAAGACGCATTATCACTGCTCAAAAAATACCATAAAGAACATCCTGTTGTGATTATGGTTGGCGGCTCTAACCTATACAACAATGCCGTAATGCATGGACTAGACACATTTCCAGAAGTAGCTGAGAAAATAAAAGACCAGTGGCAATTAGCATATGAACACAAAGGAATCAACCATTTACAGCAAGTGCTTCAAAAATTAGATCCTGATTATTTTCAAACTGTTGACCTAAATAATCACGTGCGATTGTTACGCGCCTTGCACATATGCTCGGTTGCGGGCAAGCCCTACTCTTCATTCTTAGGGCAAAACAAAGAACAAAGAGACTTTGAAAGCTTAAGCATTGAGATTTACATGCCCAGAAAACAGCTGTACAACAAAATCAATAAGCGTGTTGACATCATGATTGAAAAGGGCTTGGTTGCCGAAGCCAAAGCACTATATCCACACAAACACCTCAACGCCCTGCAAACAGTGGGCTACAGAGAGTTATTTCGGTATTTTGAGGGAAAACAAGGTTTGGAAGAAGCTGTTGAAGACATCAAAACCAATACCAGAAGATTTGCAAAACGACAACTAACATGGCTTAGAAATCATCCTTGCACACACAAGCTTTCTTATGATACTGCGGTAAATTCAGCATTAGTTGGTCAACTAGGACTGGAAAAATAGATCTAGGTTACGTTGCATTCTAGTTGCAACATCCGAAAAATCAGCTTTTATAAATTTCTTTCCCGTTATGTGCTCATAAAGCTCTATATAACGCTCAGAAACCGTTGCGATATATGCCGCTGTCATTTCGGGAGGCGTTTGTCCTTCAAGCCCTTGAAAACCGTGCTCAATAAGCCAACGACGCACAAACTCTTTCGAAAGCTGACGTTGTGGCGTTCCTTCATTTTGACGTGCTTCATATCCATCGGCATAGAAATAGCGAGACGAATCGGGTGTGTGAATTTCATCAATCAGTACTATGTTTCCTTGCTTATCTTTTCCAAACTCATATTTGGTGTCTACCAAAATCAATCCTTGCTTGGCAGCCATTTCTGTACCTCGCTTAAATAACGCCCTGGTATAGGTAGCTAATTGCTGGTATTCTTCTTGAGTAACGATGTTGCGTGCCACCAATACTTCAGGTGTAATATCTTCATCATGATCGCCTTGCTCGGCTTTGGTTGCAGGCGTGATAATGGGTTCTGGAAACGCATCGTTTTCACGCATACCTTCTGGCATAGGAGAACCGCATAACAAGCGTTTTCCCAATGCGTATTCGCGCTCCGCATGACCTGCTAAATATCCCCTGATCACCATTTCGACCTTAAGAGGTGTACATGCTTTGCCAACGGCAATGTTAGGGTCAGGCACTGCTTCTAACCAGTTAGGTACGATATCGGCTGTAGCCTCAAGCATATGGGCAGCTATTTGGTTTAAAATCTGTCCTTTGTATGGAATACCTTTTGGCATCACCACATCAAAGGCAGAAAGGCGATCGCTGGCTACCATAACCAAGGTGTCGTCTTCCAAATGGTAAACCTCTCTAACTTTTCCGTTGTATTTAATTTTACAACTCTTAAGTTGCAAGTCCGACTGCATGATGGTTTGCATAGGCATTAGTTGTGATGCTCTGTTTGTTTGTAGGCCTCGATAACTTGTTTGACCAATCTGTGACGGATAACATCTTTATCATCTAGATAAATCATCCCTATTCCCTTTAAACTACCCAATACCAGAATAGCTTCTTTAAGCCCTGATATAACACGTCTTGGTAAATCAATTTGACCTGGATCTCCAGTAATCATAAACTTAGCATTTTTACCCATACGCGTCAAAAACATCTTCATTTGATTATGGGTGGTGTTTTGTGCTTCATCCAGAATTACAAAAGCATCGTCGAGGGTTCTCCCCCGCATAAAAGCCATGGGAGCAATCTGTATTATGCCATTTTCAATATAGTGCTCCAACTTTTCAGCAGGTATCATATCTCGCAAGGCACCGTACAAGGGCTGCATGTAGGGATCTAACTTTTCTTTTAAGTCACCAGGCAAGAAGCCGAGATTTTCGCCAGCTTCAACAGCGGGACGTGTAAGAATAATGCGTTTAACCTGTTTATTTTTTAACGCCTTTACAGCCAAGGCTACACCAGTATAGGTTTTACCTGTTCCAGCTGGACCAACTGCAAAAACCATATCGTTTTTAGCCATTGCTGCAATCAATCTAGATTGGTTAAGGGTTTTGGCTTTGATGATTTTACCCCCCACACCATGAAGAATTACTTTATTGTCTTCTGGATCTAAACCAAAGGAATCGTCTTCTTCGCTTTGAAGAATATTAAGAAATGTATCATTATCGAGGGTATTGTATTTTCCATAGTGCATAACCAACCTATCCATTTGTTTTTCAAAGTGCTCCAACAACTCCTCTTCACCAAAAGCTGTTATTTTGTTGCCACGCACAACAATTTTTATTTTAGGGAAATATTTTTTTAATAAGGCAACGTTTTTGTTGCTTTTCCCACCATAGAATTCCGTAGGATTGACCTCGGCGAGTTCAATTGTAATTTCGTTCAAATGTGTCTTTTTAATATTTAAACCACATGGGCTTGTTTTTTGGTAACTTTGTAATCAAAATTAAGCAATTTTTAGATTGCTGAATTAAGATAAAGTTATTAAAATGCCACTTATAACGCTAACTACTGATTTTGGTCTTCAAGATGCATATGTATCAGCATTAAAAGCACAGCTTTATTACCAGTTGGAAGCCCCGGAAATAGTTGACATATCCCACCTTATTGAACCCTTTCACATTATTCAAGCAGCCTATGTTTTGGGATCTGTTTATCGAAGTTTCCCCCAAGGAAGCATCCACTTTGTTGGCATAAACTTTAACCAAACACCCGAGCAAGACCTTATAGTTGCAGAGTTAAACGATCATTTTTTTGTTTGTGCAGATAATGGTTTTTTATCCTTATTTGAACCTGAATTAAAACCCACCAAGGCTATTGCGCTTAAGGCCTCTGACAAAACCAACCAAACCCGTGGTGTTGAAGCTATTGCCCATATCCATCGCGGTGGTGCATTAAATGTTATTGGCACTCCTGTCACTATCCTGAAGCAGCTCACACAGCATATGCCATCCGTACACCCCAAAGGCAACGAAATACAAGGACATGTGTTGCATATAGACAGGTTTGGAAATATAGTTACCAACATTACCAAACAACTATTTCAAAAAGTTGGAAGGAACCGTGACTTTGTCATTCATGCACGAAACCATGATTTTAAAGAAATATTTAACGATTATCACGAGGCCATTCGCTATGACAAACCCAAGGCGCAACGAGAGGAATCAGGAAAAAAACTCGCCCTTTTTAATTCTCAAGGACACTTAGAACTTGCCGTTTTTAAAGGAAGTCCGAACTATGGAGGTGGTGCAAGCACACTTTTTGGCCTTTCATACCTTGACCCTATACGAGTTGCGTTCATAAATGATGCCTAGCTGTTAATAAATTTGTTTTAGGAAAGCCTGCGTAAACAATATATTTGTATGTATAGACAATTAGAGCATGAACTTCATTGTATCAAGTACACAACTACAACGCCAACTGCAAACCCTAAGTGGTGTTTTAAACACAAGTAACACACTACCGATATTGGATCATGTGCTGTTTGAATTAGCACCCCAACAACTTAAAATTACAGCCACCGATCTCGAAACAACTATTAGTGCTAAAATAAAAGTAGAATCTACAAGTGAAGGGAAACTAGCCGTGCCTGCAAGACTTTTACTCGATACGGTAAAGACATTTCCAGAGCAACCCTTGACGTTTTCACAAGCAGACAACAACACACTTGAAATCAGTTCTGAACAAGGGAAATATGCTCTGGCTTATGCCAATGCGGATGAATACCCACAAGCTGCTGATGTTGTGGATGCTTCAAGCTTGACCATACAAGGTGACACCTTGGCAACAGCCATCAACAATACCATCTTCGCTAGCGGGAATGATGATTTGCGTCCTGTTATGAGTGGTGTGTTTTTTCAGCTGTCTTCTAGCGGTATGACATTTGTAGCCACCGATGCGCACAAATTAGTAAAGTATGAAAGAACAGACGTGGTTGCACCTGAAACCGCAGAGTTTATCATGCCCAAGAAACCATTAAACCTGCTTAAATCAGTCCTAGTTGGAAGCGAAGAGGATGTGACGATTAATTACAACAGCAGTAATGTTCAGTTTTCTTTTGACGACAACTTAGTGATTTGTAGGCTTATAGATGGAAAATATCCGAATTTCGAGGCCGTTATTCCGAAAGAGAATCCCAATGTGATGAGCATTAACCGTGTGCAACTTTTAAACACCGTCAAAAGGGTAAGCATCTTTTCAAATAAAACAACACATCAAATCCGTTTGCGTATTGCCGGTGCAGAGCTTCATATTTCTGCTGAAGACATTGACTACAGCAACAAAGCCGAAGAACGCCTTACGTGCTCCTTCCAAGGGGATGATATGCAAATAGGGTTTAATGCACGCTTCCTCACAGAAATGTTGAGCAACTTGAATTCTGATGAAATTCAGTTAGAGCTTTCGCTTCCCAATAGAGCCGGAATCATTACACCTGTAGACGGGTTGGATGAAGGAGAGCAAGTTACCATGCTGGTTATGCCTGTAATGCTCAATAATTAATTACAGCATATAATCTGTCGAGATAAAGTTAGACTTGTGAGTGTCTAACAATTCTCGTAATATCTCTTTATTGCTGTCTGTGTCTTTTGTAGCGACAAAAGTTCTGATAGAAAAAGAGCGCAATGCATCCCGCACGCTTAACGTACTTACAGCAGAGTCTTTCCTTCCTGTGAAAGGATACACATCTGGTCCTCGTTGACATGAGCTATTAAGGTTCACACGACACACCAGGTTGGCCAAAGTATCAATTAGTGGTCCCAATTTATCTACATCTTTTCCAAACAAACTCACTTGCTGTCCGTAAGAGGAAGCAGCCATATCATCTAGAGGGGTATCAATATCAGTGAATGACATTACTGGAATTACGGGCCCAAACTGTTCTTCCTCATATGCACGCATGTCACGTGTTACAGGATATAGAATTGCTGGGAAAATGAAATTTTCTCTGCGTTCTCCTCCTCTAGGATTAAGGACTTTTGCTCCTTTTACCTTGGCGTCGTCAATTAACTCTTGAATATAGGTGGGCTTGTTGGGTTCAGGCAATGGTGTAAGTAGCGTATTTTCCCATGGCATACCCAGCTGTAAAGTATCAACTGCTGCTACAAATTTTGTTAAGAATGCTTCCTTAATAGATTCATGTACATACAAAACCTTAAGTGCTGTACAACGTTGGCCATTAAAAGACAAGGTACCTGCCACACATTCTTGAACTGTTTTCTCCAAATCTGCATCTGGCAAAATAATAGCTGGATTCTTTGCTTCAAGACCTAATACCAATCGCAACCTACTTTTCTTAGGGTGCAAATCTTGCAATGACATCGCAGAAGAACTATGTCCAATGAGTGCTAGAACGTCTATTTTACCTGTTTTCATAATAGGCGTAGCAATGGTTCTTCCACGGCCAAATACAATATTCACTACTCCTGGTGGGAAACTCTCCTTAAAGGCTTGTAGTAGAGGAGCAATAAGTAAAACCCCGTGCTTAGCAGGTTTGAATATGGCTGTATTTCCCATAATTATGGCTGGGATAAGTAGCGCAAAAGTTTCGTTTAATGGGTAGTTATATGGTCCTAGACACAACACCACTCCTATAGGACCACGTCGAATGTGTGCAAATACGCCTCCGTGATTGTGAAACTTGGCACTGTCACGATCTATATTTTTATACTCGTTGATGGTATCAATAATATAATCCACCGTACGGTCAAATTCTTTTTCTGAATCGTTTAGGTTTTTACCTATCTCCCACATCAACAGCTTTACTACCTTATCACGTTGTTGCTTCATAAGGGTAACAAAACGCTCCATACAAGCAATTCGATCTGCCACTTTCATCGTTGGCCACTCCCCTTTACCTTTATCAAAAGCATTTGAAGCAGCTTCAAGCGCTTTAAGAGCGTGTGCAGCGTTCATGTCTGGCACAGAACCTAAATGAGTTGGCGCTAGTGCACCATCGCTATTTGGAGTGTGGATCGAAGAATAGACATCGGCTGTTGGCCCATCCCAAAGGGTTATTTCTCCATTGATTAAAAAACTGTTGTGATGGAAAGGTGCATCAATAGCATATTGTGCTGGTATGTTCATATTTTATTTTTCAAAGCAATACAAAACTAAATCAAAAATTGAAATAAATCAGGCTTATTATTTAAATAATCACCAAAAAATTGCCTTTCTTTCATTCGATTTAATAATGGCTCAAAGTCATCTACTGATTTTATCTGAATTCCCACTACCGCTGGACCTTGGGCTCGTGCGCTTTTTTTGGAGTATTCAAAAAAGGTAATATCATCTGTTGGACCTAAAATATCTTGTACAAACTCCTTGAGCGCACCTGCGCGTTGCGGAAAGCGTACAATAAAGTAATGTTTAAGATTACTGAAAAGCAAAGCGCGTTCTTTTATTTCTGCCATGCGAGTAATATCATTATTACCACCGCATACCAAACACACTACGTTTTTGCCTTTAATAACTGCCGATAACTGAGATAGCGCAGATACAGACATAGCACCTGCTGGCTCAACAACAATAGCATCTTGCGTGTACATGGTTAGGATGTTTTGGCAAATTTCACCTTCATCAACTAAAAGCAAATCTTCTAAGAATTGGGTGCAATAATCAAAGGCATATTCGCCAATAGTCTTAACGGCAGCACCGTCAACAAAAACATCAATCTCATCAAGTCGGATGCGTTTCTTTTCTTGTAATGACTGGTACATACTTGGCGCACCTTTGGGTTCAACGCCTATAAACTTAGTATGCGGTGATTTTTGATTAAAAACACTCATAATACCAGATATCAATCCACCACCACCAATGGGCACTATAATGTAATCTATGGGCGCTGTTGCTTGTTCAAGAATTTCCAAGGCCATCGTAGCTTGCCCTGCAATTACATCAGGATCATCAAAGGGGTGAATAAATGTTTTGCCTGTTTCGGCTACGTAATCTTTAGCTGCCTCATAGCAATCGTCATAAGTATCCCCAACCAATTTGATGGTCACCTTGTCACGGCCAAACATGGAAACTTGCGAAACCTTTTGTTGTGGTGTGGGAATAGGCATAAAAATAGTACCCTGAATACCATGATGGCTACAGGCGTATGCAAGCCCTTGAGCGTGGTTCCCTGCGCTTGAGCAAACAACTCCTTTTTCACGTGCCTCCGCTTCTAAAAGGGATATCTTATTAAACGCCCCGCGTATCTTAAAAGACCTCACAGGTTGCAAGTCTTCCCGTTTTATCGAAATATTGGCATCATACAAGTCACTCAACCGTTTGTTGTGCTCCAAAGGAGTTGGAACAGCTGCCTGCCCTACTCTTTTGGCCGCAGCCTCAATGATCGATAAATCTAATAATGGTCTCACTACACGATGCGTTTCATGGCCGTCATGGACGCACGTAATGTCTTACCTATTTTTTCAACTGGGTGATTTCTAAGGGCGTCGTTAACGGCAATTAACTTTTTGTTGTCAACACCATTAGAATCTGGCGAATAGGTTGTACCAATAACGGAAGTATCAATACCTTCCATAAAGGAAGTTAATAATGGTTTGCAAGCGTGATCAAACAAATAACACCCGTACTCTGCAGTGTCAGATATCACACGATTCATTTCGTATAATTTTTTACGCGCAATAGTATTGGCGATTAAGGGCGTTTCGTGTAATGACTCATAATAAGCAGAGGCATCTTTAATTCCCGCAGCTACCATGGTATCGAATGCCAATTCTACACCAGCACGCACAAAGGCAACCATCAAAGTACCGTGATCAAAGAATGTTTGCTTGTCAATTTCGTCAGTGGTAGGTGCCGTTTTTTCAAAAGCAGTTTCAGCTGTTGCAGCACGCCAAGTGAGTAAGTTTTTATCATCGTTAGCCCAGTCTTCCATCATGGTTGAAGAAAAGTGACCCGACATGATATCATCCATGTGCTTGTGAAATAATGGCGCCATGATTTCTTTTAACTCTTCTGAAAGGTCAAAAGCTTTAATTTTTGCAGGATTGGACAAACGATCCATCATGTTGGTAACACCACCGTGTTTTAATGCCTCTGTGATGGTTTCCCATCCGTATTGAATCAATTTAGAAGCATAAGAAGCATCAATTCCTTGAGCTACCATTTTATCAAAGCATAAAATAGACCCAGTTTGTAATACACCGCATAATATGGTTTGTTCACCCATTAAATCTGATTTTACCTCAGCTATAAATGAAGATTGCAATACTCCTGCGCGGTCTCCGCCTGTACCCACGCAATAGGCCTTGGCTTGTTCCCACCCTTTTCCTTCTGGATCATTATCAGCGTGAACGGCAATAAGCGTTGGCACACCAAATCCACGAAGGTATTCTTCACGAACTTCAGAGCCTGGACTCTTAGGCGCAACCATAATTACCGTTAGGTCATCTCTAAACTGCATACCTTCTTCCACTATATTAAACCCGTGAGAGTAGGAGAATGTTGCTCCTTTTTTCATTAGGGGCATAACAGCCCCAACAACCGAAGAGTGATTTTTATCTGGTGTTAGATTGATAACCAAATCTGCCGCTGGAATCATTTCTTCATAAGAACCTACATCAAAGTTATTCGATGTGGCATTTTGATATGAAGCACGCTTTTGCTCAATGGCACCACTGCGCAATGCATAGGATATATTTAGGCCTGAATCGCGCATATTTAACCCTTGATTTAGTCCTTGAGCACCACAGCCAACAATTATAATTTTCTTGTCTTTGAGGGCTGAAATCCCATCGGTAAATTCATCTGCATCCATAAAACGGCACTGTGCCAGTTGGTGAAGTTGATCTCTTAGTGGTAAAGTGTTGAAATAGTTACTCATCTCTTTGGTTTTAATCGTTTAATTTGTTTATTAATGCTTTAATATTCATGGGAGATTTGGTCACAGAAATACGACCAGAGCGCACAAACTGCAATAGTCCGTAGGGCGCTAAATCTTCATAAAGTTGCTCTGTCTCGTGTCGAAAACCTGTTTTTTCAATAACAAAAAACGCTGTGTTTACCGTCACAATATTGGCATGACTTTTCTTAATAATATTTTGAATGTGACGTTCCTCAAAAAGAGACTTTGACGCCACCTTATAAAGTGCAGATTCTTGAAAAATAGTTTCTTCATCAGTGTGATAAAACGCTTTAATCACCTCAACTTGCTTTTCAATTTGACCCACAACTTTTTTAACCGCATCTTCAGTCATGCTCACAACGATAACAAAACGCGATACGTCATCTATTTCTGAAGCAGAGGAAGTGATACTGATAATATTGATATGACGGCGTTGAAAGATAGCAGAAACACGGTTGAGTAGCCCAACACTGTTTTCAGTATAAATCGATATGGTGTAATTTGTTTCCATTTTATGACAATCTTATTTCAGAAACCGAAGCACCTGAAGGTATCATCGGGAATACATTATCTTCTTTTTCAACACATACCTCAAGAAAATACGGCTTATCAGAAGCCATCATTTCATCGACAGCTTTTCCTAGGTCTGCTCTTTTCGTAACACGCTTGGCATCTATAAAATAGCCTTCTGCAATTTTTACAAAGTCAGGGTTAACCATTTCGGTAGAAGCATATCGTTTGTCAAAAAACAACTGTTGCCATTGACGCACCATCCCTAGAAAATCGTTGTTAAGCACCACCACTTTAACAGCTGCTTGCGTTTGAAATATTGTACCCAGTTCTTGAATAGTCATCTGAAATCCTCCGTCACCAATTATGGCAACTACCTCACGATCAGGAGCACCCATTTTTGCGCCCAAAGCAGCAGGCAAAGCAAATCCCATAGTACCCAAACCTCCAGAAGTAATATTACTTTTTGAATGGTTAAAAGTCGCATATCGGCAAGCTATCATTTGGTGTTGACCTACATCGGAAACCACTATGGCGTCACTGTTAGAAGAGCGATTAATTTCTTTCAAAACCTCGGCCATACTCAAGCCTTCTTTGGTTGGATTTAGGTCGTTGTTAATTACCTCATCAAATTCGATTTTATCGTGTGCCTTAAATTTTTCAAACCATTCAGTATAGGGTTTGGAAGCTACCTTTTGAGTGAGCATTGGCAAGGTTTGCTTTACGTCACCAAGAACAGCAACATCTGCTTTCACATTTTTATTTACCTCAGCAGGGTCTATTTCAAGGTGGATAACCTTAGCTTGCTTGGCATAGCTGTCAAGCCTTCCTGTTACGCGATCGTCAAAACGCATACCAATCGCAATAAGCACATCGCAATCGTTGGTTAATACATTAGGCCCGTAATTCCCGTGCATGCCCACCATACCCACATTTAATGGGTGTGAAGTCGGCAGTGCCGATACTCCAAGTATGGTCCAAGCCGCTGGGATATTAGATGATTCTACAAAAGTTTTAAATTCTTCTTCTGCCTTTCCTAAAATAACGCCTTGCCCCCAAACAATTAGTGGCTTCTTAGCAGATGCTATAATAGCTGCGGCAGCATCAACGTCTGATGGGTTTATTTCTGGAGTTGGCTTATAACTACGGACAGCGTTGCAATGCTTATATTTAAAGTCACTTGTGTCAAACTGTGCGTTTTTGGTGATGTCTACCAGCACAGGACCAGGACGACCAGAACGCGCAATATAAAACGCCTTGGCCATGATCTCTGGAATTTCTTTTACATCGGTGATTTGATAGTTCCATTTGGTGACAGGAGTTGAAATGCCAATAATATCCGTTTCTTGAAAAGCATCAGACCCTAACAAATGTGATGGCACCTGACCCGTGATGCATATCATAGGTGTGGAATCAATCATGGCATCTGCTATTCCCGTAACCAAGTTTGTTGCTCCAGGTCCTGAAGTAGCCACACAAACACCCACCTTTCCTGAAACACGGGCAAATCCTTGCGCTGCATGTGTTGCACCTTGTTCGTGGCGTGTAAGCACGTGTTGTAATTTATCTTGAAACTTATACAGCTCATCGTAAAAGGGCATAATAGCACCCCCAGGATATCCATAAATAAGATCAACACCCTCTGCCAACAAGCAGTGGATTAAAGCTTCAGAACCCGAAATATTTTGTTTTTTTATCATCCGTTATTCATCTGTAACGCAACCTTCGGAAGCAGAAGCAACCAAGCTTGCGTATTTATATAAAACACCTTTACTAACTTTTAAATCTGGTGCAACCCAAGCGGCGCGGCGCGCATTGAGCTCTACATCGCTAAGGTTAACATGTAATTCATTTGATTGGGCGTCAATACGGATAATGTCGCCATTTTGAACAAGGCCTAAGGTTCCGCCTAATTGTGCTTCTGGAGTGATGTGTCCCACGACAAATCCATGCGTACCTCCTGAAAAGCGACCGTCGGTAATGAGCGCCACTTCTTTCCCCAAGCCTGCCCCCATTATAGCAGCAGTGGGTTTTAGCATTTCTGGCATTCCAGGACCTCCTTTTGGACCTTCATAACGAATAACCACGACCTCCCCTTTTTTGACCTCTCCTGATTTGATGCCGGCATTGGCAGCAAATTCTCCGTCATAAACACGGGCTGGACCTTCGAATGACAGACCTTCTTTTCCTGTAATTTTAGCAACAGAACCTTCAGATGCGAGGTTGCCAAACAAGATGCGAATATGTCCTGTTTCTTTTATTGGATTATCCAACGAGCGAATGACTTTTTGGCCTTCCTTAAGCGAAGGAACGTCAGCCATATTTTCTGCTAATGTTTTTCCTGTTACTGTGATACAATCGCCATGGAGCATGTTGTGATCAAGCATAAATTTGATTATGGCGGGAACACCACCCACACGGTGTACATCTTCCATTAAAAATTTACCGCTAGGTTTAAGATCTGCTAAGAACGGAGTTGTGTCACTAATACGCTGAAAGTCAGCTAATGTAAACGATACCTCAGCAGCTTTGGCAATGGCCAAGAAATGCAGTACAGCATTGGTTGAACCGCCCAAAACCGTTACTAAACGGATGGCGTTTTCCAATGATTTTTTGGTCACAATATCTTTAGGCTTAATATCCTTTTCAATGAGCAAGCGCATGGCCTTTCCAGCTGTCACGCTCTCTGTTGTTTTTTCTTTACTTACGGCTGGGTTAGAGGAGTTATACGGTAATGACAGTCCCATAACTTCTATGGCAGAAGCCATGGTATTGGCTGTATACATACCCCCACAAGCACCTGCGCCAGGACAGGCATTTTGAATCACTTCTTTAAATTCAGCTTCTCCAATTTTACCTGATACTTTCTCGCCCCATGCTTCAAAAGCAGAAACGACGTCCAGTTTTTTCTCTGCTATACAGCCAGAAGCTATTGTCCCGCCATATACCATAATACTTGGTCGGTTAAGGCGCAACATGGCCATAACAGAACCGGGCATGTTTTTATCACAACCCACTACAGCTACCATACCATCATAAGACATTCCGCCCATGACTGTTTCCATGGAATCAGCAATTAAATCTCTTGAGGGCAATGAAAAACGCATACCGGGTGTGCCCATAGATATACCATCACTAACCCCAATGGTGTTAAAAATAAGACCTACTAAATTTGCTTCTTGTGTACCTTTCTTAATTTCTACTGCCAAATCATTAAGGTGCATATTACAAGGATTCCCTTCGTATCCAGTACTTGCAATACCGATTAGAGGCTTTTCAAAATCAGCATCAGTAAGGCCAACAGCATGTAACATGGCTTGTGCAGCCGGCTGGCTAGGATCTTGTGTAACAACTTTTGAGTAGCGATTATGCCCCATGAATATTAAAATTAGAATGCGCTAAAATACAAAACAACGACCATATAGCGTTTTGGTGTTTTTGGCTTTTAAATCAAATACGTTTTGTGTTGTGAAATTGGGTTTTTTTTGAAGTATGTAAACTCAAATGTAAAAAAAGAAGACCGGAAAATAAATGAAAAGCATATTTTTACACATTCGTCAAAAAAAATAGGCGAATAATACTTATGATTAAGGATAACCCATTGATACTAATAAAAAAAAGCCAATCTGATTTTTTCAAGAATGGGAACACTTTAGACATAAAGACACGAATAAGACTTTTAAAAGCACTTAAGCAAAGTGTAAATGCCCACGAAAGCGCCATCACACTTGCATTAAAAAAAGACTTGGGTAAGCCAACTGCTGAAATATGGCTTGCTGAAATCTACATTGTGTTAGACGAACTAAATACTGTCATCAAAAACCTTCAGTTTTGGACAAAACCAAGACGCGTAAAAGGAAAGTGGCTGAACACACCTAGTAAAGATTGGATAGTACCCGAACCCTATGGTGTTACGCTTCATATTGCCCCATGGAACTATCCTTTTCAATTGGCACTTAACCCCCTTATCGGCGCTGTCGCAGCTGGCAACACAGTCGTATTAAAACCCTCAGAGCACGCGCCACAAACTGCAGCTGTAATTGAAAAAATTATCTCGAAAGCATTTCCAAAAGAATGGGTCGCTGTAGTGCAAGGCGGTCCTGAAACGGCAGAGCATTTATTACAATTTCGTTGGGATTATATCTTTTTTACAGGAGGCGTTCGCGTTGGCAAGCTCGTTGCCAAAGCTGCAGCAGAATACCTTACCCCCACTACACTTGAATTGGGCGGCAAAAACCCGTGTATTGTAGATCATACCGCAAACATCAAGGTAAGTGCAAGACGTATTGCTTGGGGCAAGTTCATGAACTGTGGTCAAATTTGTATGTCTCCCGATTACTTGCTGGTTCACAAAAGCAAATACGGAGAATTAGTTGCAGCGCTAAAAAGTGAAATTGTTCGTATGTATGGCGACGATCCCAAAACATCGGAAGACTATGCGCGGTTGGTACACGAAAAACATGCCGCTGCTATGGTAAATCTACTTCAAAAACAAGACATACTACACGGAGGAGAAAATGATGTTCGAAGCCGCTATGTTGCACCAACCTTAGTTGCGGTTAACAGCTTGGACAATGCGATTATGCAAGATGAAATTTTTGGTCCCATTTTACCCATATTGACCTATGAAGGCGAAACTGATATAAATCGAATTGTAAGACACTACGACAAACCGCTTTCATTTTATGTTTTCTCCGAGCGGAAAAAATGGGCGAATAAACTGATGAAAAAACAGCATTATGGCGGTGGAATGATCAACGATGTAATTGTCTATTTCACTAACCAACGATTGCCATTTGGAGGCGTGGGAAATAGCGGTGTGGGCAGCTATCACGGCAAATATTCCTTTGACACCTTCACGCATCTGAAATGTTATGTAGAACGTCCTACTTGGTTTGACCCCATCCAACGTTATGCACCTTATGGAAACACATTCCCAATGTTAAAAAAAATACTGCGTTTCTTAAGTTAACCCAGCCTGACTTTTTGATCTACTGCGGCATAGCACAAACTCGGATACATGAATATTGGAGATGGCCTCAGCGCCTTTCAAATCTGTAATGGTTCTAGAAACCTTTAGAATAGGGTCATGGGTACGCACTTAAAGTCACAGATAAGCAAGTGCAATATTGATCTTTATTCGTTTGGCGTGAAGCATCAAGCAACATTCCAACACGGCAACTGCAATACGATAATTTATTTTTTTAAAGTTGTTGTCCAATAAACCAATCAAATTATAATCTACACCAGAATGATTGTGAACTTCTATTATTATTTGTTAGGTATCTCTCCCTAGAGCAGCACTGCCAAAAATTTGGGTAAGCTCACAAGTAGGTTTTTATTATATTAAATAAAAATATGCGTTCTTTGTTTTTATGGAACAAAAAGATTTTAGGGGAATTTGCGGGGAATTTGCGACAGGCATTACCGTAATTACTACTACACACAAGGGCAAACCCTTTGGTTTCACTGCAAATTCCTTTACATCTGTTTCACTAGAACCAGCCGTGGTGTTATTTTGCTTAAAAACCGCATCGAAAACCAACGCTGCTTTTCAGTCCACTAAGACCTTTGCTATAAACATCTTGTCCGCTGAACAAGAAGCCATATCCAATGCCTTTGCATCTTCCAAAAACAGTCAGGAAGCACGTTTTGAACAAGTCGAGTTACTACAAAACGCTGTTCCTGTAATTAAAGGAGGACTGGGTTATTTAAAAGGTGAAGTGATCAAACACGAAGTAGTAGGCGACCACATTGTCTATTACGGTCAAGTGATTGACGGAAAACGCTTTGGAGGCAATCCTTTACTCTATGCCAAAGGCGGGTACCAACGATTGGGGTAATGCTGCTGCAGTAATCCCTTCTTTAAGCCAAGCCAAGTAGGTAGCCTTATCCGTGTATTGAATGGGTGGGTTTAAAATCGTACCATCCGGCTGGAGTAAGACATAATAGGGTTGAGAAACCGATTTAAAGTTAATCGCCTGAAAAGCTGACCACTTTTGCCCTACCGTTTCCAAAACACGACTGCTGCCATCAGCATATGTAATGGTTTGTTGTTCTGTTTCAGACAAAGACTTGCGATCGTCTACATAGAGTGAAATCACAACCACCTCATCACGCAATAATGTATACACTTCGGGCTGGGTCCAAATATTTTCCTCAACTTTTCGACAATTGACACAAGCCCAACCCGTGAAATCCAATAATATGGGTTTTTGTTGCAAGGCAGCAACTGCCCTACCCGTTTCGTAATCCTTATAACAGTCTAGGTTTAATGGGCAATCGGATTCGGTCTCATAAATAGAATAAAAAACAGGTGGAGGAAAGCCACTCAAGGCACGTAAAGGGGTTTGTTGATTGGGTACCAATCCCTGCCCTAAATACATAACAAACAAGACTACCAAAACACCCAATGCCATTTTTGTTACATGATTTTTTTTAGGCTTGGGATGCATAAAACCAAAGCCCCCAAACAAATAAACAGCCCACAACAACAAGATTAGCATCCATATGGCGATAAAGAGTTCTCGTGGTAAAATACCCCAACCTTGTACCATATCTGCATTGGATAAAAACTTTAGTGCCAAGGCAAGTTCCACAAAGCCAAGTGACACCTTCACCTGCTGCAACCAACCACCCGACTTAGGTAACTTACTCAATACATTAGGAAAAAAAGACAATACCCCAAAAGGCAATGCCAAGGCTGTTCCAAAACCTAGCATACCAGCCGTAAGCTGCATAGCACCACCATCAGCGGTGAGTGAGCCAACAAGCAAAGAGCCTAGTATAGGCCCTGTACAAGAAAAGGAAACCACGGCAAGTGTCAATGCCATAAAAAAGATACCCAAATAAGAGGAGCGTGACGCTGCCTCATCTGATTTTGCAGACCACTTTACAGGGAGGGCAAGATCAAAAAATCCAAAGAAAGAAAGAGCAAAAACTATAAAAACGGCAAAAAAGATAAGGTTGAGTACCACATTGGTAGCGATGGCATTCAGCACTTCGGGTCGAAGTTGATCCAAAAAATGGAAAGGCAAACTCAACAATGCATAAATTCCAATAATGGAAAAGGCATAAGAAAGAGAACGTCTAATTCCCATAGCACGACTCACACTGCTTTTAGAAAAATAAGATACTGTAAGAGGAATAAGGGGAAACACACAGGGCGTCAAAAGCGCAAGAAAACCACCCAAAAGACCCAATACAAAAATACGCCACCAAGAGGCCTTAACATTAGGCCCAGAAGCTTCAAGAAATGCCGTGTTTTTTAAGTCTAACTTTAGGTTGTTACCTACGAGTTGCACGTCAGTGAGGTCACGTTCAACTGCATTGACCAAGGAGCCGTCGGTTGGAATAGCCAAAGGTTCTTCCCTAAAAATACAGAGTGCATCATCACAGGCTTGGTATTCAATTAGCAGTTCTAAGGTATTGGCATCTGTAGTTACTGACTGAACCCACATCAACTCTTGGGTATAATAAGCCAAATCCATTTCAAAAATAACGTCATAACCCGTTTTGGGCTTGCTTCCTTGTAATGAGTCAATGGTTGTTGCGTTTTTCCAATTAAGTACGGTACGTAAAGGTCCACCATCGGGAAGGCTAACGTGATACAACTTCCAGTTGTCCTGAATGTTGGCTTTAAGAATTACATCATAGGTATTGGTATCGGTTTGTCGTGCTTGCGCACTCCATTTGACAGGGTCTTGCCCCCAAGAGAAACTCAAGCAGCAAAAAAGAAAAAGGAAATATCTCATACAAGTGTGATTTGGAGCGTATTTGTATTGGCTGAAGCTTCAAATTTACGATTTATTCGTTTGCCTACCACCCAGACAATGTCATCTCCCGAGCACAAGAGCCATTGTTGTTTTTTATCTCGTGCAGACATTTTCTCATCTTTAAAAAATTTAGCCACTTTTTTCTTCCCTGTCATTCCTGTAGGGTAAAACACATCTTCTGTTTTCCAACGTCTTAAAATCAAAGGGAAATCTAGCTTTTCCTTATCTAAAACAACACACTTAGCTGTGGGTTTGTGTGTGCTAGGTGCTGTTAAAATATCTAATGTAATGGGGGTTTCGATGCCTGTTTCGGGAACCAAGAAATAGTCTTGATCCGTTGAAACAGTTTCGGTAATGGGAGCTAAAATTAGATGATCGCGTTCTCGTGATAAAACATATTTGTCACAAGTGCATTTTTTTCCCGCATGGGTTTTCAGTAGCTTTTCAACTTCTTTAACATCAAAACCATAGGGTGCAAATAAATGATGTAGCCAAAAGCTTTTAGGATTCAATGTACCAATAGACGTTAGGGGAATTACAAGTGTTTCCCCTTGCTTCGTCCATGCCTTCTTAATATTTTGCAGTTGAGATGCTATTCCTGCAAGAGCATCACGCAAATGTTGCATACTCGTCAATGTGTTAACAGCTGCATCTGCAGAAAGTTCCTTAAAGTGAGGAAGTACATTATGGCGAATCGCATTGCGTAAGTATTTGGTAGCGCTATTAGACACGTCCTCATGCCAATTCAGTTTTTGATCCTTGGCATAAGCCAAAATTTCAGCTTTAAAGAAAGGCAATAACGGGCGAACCAAAACGTCATTTTTTTCATGAATCCCCCCCAAGCCTTCTAGTCCGCTGCCTCTCATCAGGCGCATAAAAAGCGTTTCCAACTGATCGTCTGCGTGGTGAGCCGTAAGTATCGTGTCGTAGGGATTGCTTTTTAACACTTCCCGAAACCAATGATAACGCAACTCACGGGCTCTTGCTTGAATTCCCGAAGCATCGGGGGCTATGGGGGCCTGAGCAACATGACAGGCTACACCAAGTGAACCTGCCAAGTCACGGACCAAGTGCTCATCGGCATCGCTTTCAGCTCCTCTCAAGGCATAGTTCACATGAGCAATACCAAAGTCCAATTGCAGCTTGTGTACTAAATGTGCCAAAACCACACTGTCTACACCACCACTGACCCCCAATAAGAAGCGTTGTTTTTTGAGTGTACCCAAAAGTGAAGTAATATGATCTTTAAACCTTTGTACCATGGGGATTGTATGTTGTTTCTTTATTTGCCAAAACTCGTTTAATAGCTTTGACCTTAAGCTGACATTCGTCGTATTCCTTTGATGGATCGGCAGCGGCGGTAAGTGCACTTCCCACATGAGTGGACAGGTACTTGGAAGCAGCATCATAAACGAGGCTGCGGATAACGACATTAAAATCAAAATCACCATTTGGAGCAAAATAACCCACTGCTCCGCTGTACAGTCCCCGTTGGCCGTGTTCGTATTGATTGATAAGTTCCATGGCGCGTTGTTTGGGTGCCCCAGTCATGCTGCCCATAGGAAAACAGGCGTTGACGATATCCAAAGAGGAAAAAGCGGAATTGCATTGAGCCTTTACGGTTGAAATCATCTGATGCACCTGAGAAAAAGGATAAACTGCACATTGCTCACTTACTTCAACAGAGCCTTTTTGGGCTATTCTTGAGAGGTCATTGCGAACCAAATCTGTTATCATGATATTTTCGGAACGTTCTTTGGTATCTAGTTTAAGTGCCTCGGCAAACGATTTGTCTATTACAGCATCTTCGTGTCTTGCAGCAGTTCCCTTTATGGGTTGAGATATAAGCGTATCACCTCTACGTTGTAAAAAACGTTCGGGTGAGGCTGACATCAAATACTTGTTTTCAAATGAAAGAAAGGCAGAAAAAGGAGTCCTGCCTACACGATTAAGTGCATTAAACAAGGCCATAGGCGAAACATCCACATCATTAGCATACCATTCCATACAGTAATTTACCTCATAAATATCTCCACGCATGATATGTTGCTTTAGCGCACTTGCATGCTGCAAATAGATATCCTTACTGATTCGTGGTGATAAGTCAATAGCTGTCAATGCGGGTTCATCTTCAACTACCCTATTTATGATATGCTCAAAGTCAACTGATGGATTATCTATTTCTAAATAAAGTGCCGTAAGCAGATCCCCTTTAAGCAGCCATATTTTTTTGGGTCTGAAAAATTGAAGTTGAGGTACAGAAAGAAAAGCAGGATTGGTGGGTGTGACTTGCTCCCAAGTTGCGTTGTATTCATAGCTAAAAAAACCAAAGAGCCAGTCGGTTCCCAAAACGCTTTGCAATGGTTTCTCCGAGCTAAGCCAAGGGTTTGCGTCAATTGTTTCTAGGGCAAGAATGGCATCAAAGTCGTTGTTTAGGTGGGGATAATCGTTGGAATCATACCATGCAATGGGCATAGAACCACTAGCCCAATCCAAGAGTTGCGCCTTGATATCGGGATAGTTTTTTACGTTAAAGACTGTTTTTGAGCGTTTTACCAATTTTTTTCCTCGCTTATGAAACAAAATTACTTAATTAATAGCGATAGCATCATCGCTTTAAAAAAAAATATATATTTGCACTGTGACTGTAAATCAAGTTTCACTAATCACTTTCACCCCTCGCGCTCGTCGCCCCTTGGGGTAATTCACTGTATATGAAACTTAGGTGTGTCCGGTTTCCCTCTCCGTTTTTTTTTCAGTCTAATTTTTTCTTTTTAATCCAGTAACATGGAAATTCAAGTAGCTAAACGCATACACGTTAAGTATGCAGCCATCATTTCGAAAACCATTTCAAGTTCAGCTCAAGTGCGTGGAACAGGAATTGCACGTCGCACTCCAGAGTATATTCAACAAAAAATCGAATCTGGCAATGCGATCATTGCATTAGAAGGAGACACCTTTGCAGGTTTCTGCTATATAGAAGCGTGGGGACATGAAAAATATGTAGCACATTCTGGTCTTATTGTCTCTCCGGACTTTAGAGGCATTGGACTTGCCAAAAAAATCAAAACACAAATTTTCAACTACACCAAGGAAAAGTATCCTGGTGCTAAGATTTTTGGCATTACTACTGGACTTCCAGTTATGAAAATTAATTACGACTTAGGCTATAAGCCTGTTACCTTTTCAGAACTAACAGACGATCCTGCTTTTTGGAAAGGCTGCCAGACATGTAAGAATTACGATGTATTAACAAGAACAAAACAAACCATGTGTTTATGTACAGGTATGCTATATGATCATTCAAAAAAAGGATCTAACGGCATAGTGGGTAGATTACAATCTTTTAAAAACGCATTTAAACGAGATAAAAAATGAACAAGAAATTAGTTTTAGCATACAGTGGAGGACTGGATACTTCCTATTGTGTAAAGTCGTTAAACGCGGCGGGGTATGAAGTACACGCCGTTAGTGTAAATACCGGTGGTTTTGATGCTGATGAAGTATCAGCTTTGGAATCCAAAGCATTGGCTTTGGGTGCAAGCACTTACTCCAATATCGAAGCGATTGAAACGTTTTATCAAGACATCGTTAAATACCTCATTTTTGGAAACGTACTCAAAAATAGCACCTATCCCCTTTCGGTAAGTGCCGAGCGTGTTACCCAAGCGGTTGCAATAGTAAACCACGCTATAAAGATTGGCGCAACATCGATTGCACATGGAAGCACAGGGGCTGGAAACGACCAAGTACGATTTGATTTGATCTTTCAAACCCTAGCACCGCAAATTGAAATCATCACACCAATTAGAGATCAAAAGCTATCACGAGAAGATGAAATCGCTTATTTAAAGGAACACGGAGTAGATTGGTCTTGGGAAAAAGCACAATATTCCATAAACAAAGGCTTGTGGGGAACATCAGTTGGTGGTAGTGAAACCTTAAAATCCCGAGAACCACTCCCCGACAGTGCATATCCTAGTGCGTGTGAAAAGACAACAGCTGAAAAAATATCCTTGCATTTTGACAAGGGGGAATTGGTTGGAATTAACAATACGAGTTATGACCCAGTCAAAGCCATTCAACACGTACAAAAACGTGCAGCTGCTTTTGCTATCGGCAGAGACATTCACGTTGGCGACACCATCATCGGGATAAAAGGGCGAGTTGGTTTTGAAGCTGCTGCAGCACTGATAAGTATTAAAGCGCATCACCTGTTGGAGAAGCACACCTTAAGCAAATGGCAGCTTCATCACAAAGACTATATCGGTTCGTATTACGGGATGATGTTACACGAAGGTGAATATCTAGACCCTGTAATGCGAGACTTTGAAGCTTTGCTTAATAGCAGCCAGCAAACGGTAACAGGAACTGTTTTTGTTACACTCCACCCCTACCGATTCACACTTGACGGTATCATGTCAGAGTTCGACCTCATGGACAATTCATTTGGCACTTATGGAGAAGCCAATGAAGCATGGACCGCAGATGAAGCAAAAGGATTTATTAAACTATCGGCCAATGCCGGAAAAATTTATCGGCATGTCAATAAATAACATTAGCGTAGGCGTTGTAGGCGGCGCAGGATATACAGGCGGCGAACTCTTGCGGTTGTTGGTGTTGCACCCCAACACAAACATCGATTTTATATACAGCACTACAAGAGCAGGAAAAACCGTTTCTGATACCCATACAGATTTGATGGGAATTCTGGACATGCCCTTCTCTTCCGAACTCAATCAAGAAGTAGACGTTTTGTTTCTATGCCTTGGGCATGGCAATTCAGCTGCCTTTTTACACGACAACGTAGTAAATGACAACACCAAAATCATTGATTTAAGTAATGATTTTAGACGTATAGACGATCGAGATTTTATGGGTCGTTCTTATGTGTATGGGCTTACAGAGGTAAATAAAGAACAAATAAAATCGGCACAAGCTATTGCTAATCCAGGTTGTTTTGCCACAGCCATTCAATTGGCGTTGGCCCCTCTAGCAGCAGCAAAAAAACTAACCCAAGACGTGCATATAAATGCAATCACGGGGAGTACTGGAGCCGGTGCTGTTCCATCTGCCACCAGTCATTTTAGCTGGAGAAACAATAACATCTCTTACTATAAACCCTTTGTACATCAGCACTTGGGCGAAATAGGCGAAACCATTGCGCAAGCTCAAGGTAGTGCTGCCAAATTGCATTTTCTTCCCATTAGAGGAAACTTTACCAGAGGAATATTTGCTACGACCTACACCTCATTTAGCGGAAGTTTGGAAGATGCCTATGCAATCTTTGAGGATTACTACAGCGACTGCCCATTTACGTTTGTTAGCCATGCGCCCTTGGCGCTCAAACAAGTGGTAAACACCAACAGGTGTATGGTCCACTTGCACATACACGAAGGGCAACTATTAGTCACCAGTATTATTGATAACTTATTAAAAGGGGCATCAGGTCAGGCCATAGAAAACATGAACCTTATGTTCGGGTTAGAACAAACAACAGGATTACATTTAAAATCAACTTCTTTTTAATTATGAAAATAGCCATTTTAGGAGCCGGAAATCTAGGACTAAGCATTGGACGAGGGCTTATCACCAACAACAGTCTAACACAGCTTTATTTGACACGTAGATCCGTTGAGAACATCGCATCTTGGAAAGAATACGCCAATACGCATGTGACAGCTGACAACAAAAAAGCCGTACAAGAATCGGATATCATCATCCTTGCAGTACAACCAAGACAATTGGTTGGGTTGTTAGAAGAAATCAAAGATTTGTTACACGAAAACCATGTGCTTATTTCTACGGTAACGGGCTTTTCATTAGCTAAAATGGAGGAAACTTTGGGTACTGATGTATTCATGATTAGGTCTATGCCTAACACAGCCATTTCTGTTGGCAAATCCATGACCTGCCTTTGTGCCAATAAAAAAGGTGCTGAACGCTTACCAATAGCCGAAGCCATTTTCAACGGCTTGGGAACAAGTATCGTAATAGAAGAACAGCATATGCGTGCAGCAACTGTGATTTGTGCGTCTGGAATTGCTTTTTGGATGCGGTTGATTCGTGCCACTACACAAGGAGGTGTGCAACTTGGATTTGATGCCAACGAAGCCATGAAAATGTCTATGCATACAGCCATGGGCGCAGCATCTCTACTTATTGAAACAGGTGCGCATCCGGAAGAAGAAATTGACAAAGTAACCACGCCTAGAGGATGTACTATTGAGGGCTTAAACGAAATGGAACACCAAGGCTTGAGTTCATCGCTGATACAAGGAATTGTATCTTCATTCAAAAAAATTAACGAAATAGCACAAGACTAGTTATGCCATTATTTGATGTATATCCTCTTTATGAAGTGACACCCGTTAAAGCCAAAGGGGTTTATGTCTATGGGGCAGATAGGAAGAAGTATCTAGACTTATATGGAGGTCATGCAGTAATCAGTATTGGACATCAAAACCCTGAATACAATCGCAGGCTCAAAAAACAAATATCACGTATTGGTTTTTATTCCAATGCCATTCAAAATCCCTTACAAAACCAACTGGCAGATGAAATTGAAGCACAGTCAGGTTGTGATGGTTATCAAATGTTTATGTGTAGTTCGGGAGCCGAAGCCAACGAAAACGCACTCAAACTTGCCTCTTTTCATACAGGTAAATCAAAAATAGTTGCCTTTAAAAATGCCTTTCACGGCAGAACTAGCGCTGCGGTTGCTGCAACTGATACCCCCAAGATTATTGCTCCGCTTAATGCACAGCAAGAGGTGTTTTTTCTTGATTTTGGTGATGAAAAAGGATTGTCAGAAACCTTATCAAAAGGCGATGTATGTGCCGTAATTATTGAAGCAATTCAAGGGGTTGGCGGTTTGGATATGCCTACTGAAAAATTCATGAAACAGGTTGAAAAAAGTTGTCGTGAGAACGACACCTGTCTTATAGCAGATGAGGTACAATCTGGTTTTGGACGCTCCGGAAAATTCTTTGCCTTTCAACACTACGGAATTACACCCGATATTATATCCATGGCAAAAGGCATGGGCAACGGGTTTCCAGTTGGAGGTATTTTGGCACACCCCAATATCAAACCGTGGTATGGGATGCTGGGTACTACTTTTGGCGGTAACCACCTTGCCTGTCAGGCGAGCTTGGCCGTATTGGAAGTATTAAAAAAGAAAAAATTAATTGATCACGCCACTGCGTTAGGGGAAGCTTTTATTAAAAGAGCTGAAAACATACCCAGTGTAAAAAAAGTAAAAGGGCGTGGACTTATGCTCGGATTGGAGTTTGACTTTGAAGTAGGTGAACTACGCAAGAAACTAATATACGAGCATGGCATATTTACCGGAGGTAGCAGCAACAAGAGGCTATTGCGGATTTTACCCCCATTAACCGTGCAGCAAAAACACCTTGATCAGTTTTTTACTGCCTTAGAAAAAGCATTATAACGCCTAAAATGAGCATTTGACAAAAACAGCAATTCCCACCCGTAAATGTTAGATCAACACTGAGTGGTTTGCGAAATTTTAAATAGATGAAACAATTTTTAACGCTTGACGATTTATCAAACTTTGATGCACAAGTGCAATTGGCCAAGGACATCAAAGCTAATCCCTATCAATTTGAAGAAATAGGCAAACGCAAAACGCTTGGATTATTATTTTTTAACCCGAGCTTGCGAACGCGATTGAGCACCCAGAAAGCGGGCCGTTTATTAGGCATGGATGTCATGGTAATGAATTTCAGCAATGAAGCATGGGCCATTGAATACGAAGACCAAACCATTATGGAAGGGCTGCGATCCGAACACGTAAAAGAAGCTGCTCAGGTAGTTTCACAATACTGTGATGTGGTAGGCATTCGGGCTTTTGCCACACTTACCGACAAAGAAAAAGATGAATCTGAACAAGTGCTTCAGAAGTTTATCAAATATGCGAGCGTTCCCATCCTAAACATGGAAAGTGCTACGGCACACCCCCTACAGGCTTTAGCAGATGCATTGACGCTAACAGAACTGGCATTGCCAAAAAAACCAAAAGTGGTACTGACTTGGGCACCACATCCAAAGGCTTTGCCCCATGCTGTTGCAAATTCGTTTACGAGAATGATGGGGCATGTAGATGCAGACTTTGTTATTGCCAACCCTAAAGGGTATGACCTAGATCCAAGAATTACCAAAGGGGTTACAGTGGTACACAACCAGGCAGATGCACTTAAAGGAGCAGACGTAGTGTATGCCAAAAACTGGAGTTCTTATGACAGCTACGGACAAATTTTAAGAACGGATAACAAGTGGATGTTAACACCCGAAAAAATGAAACAAACCAACAATGCTGCCTTTATGCATTGCCTTCCTATACGACGAAATGTGGTAGTGTCAGATGGTGTGTTGGACACTACCCATTCTAAAGTAATTGAACAGGCCAGCAACAGGACTTTTGCTGCAGCTGCAGTATTAAAAACATTGCTATCGTGAAAACTGCGCTACACATCCTAAAGGTTGGAGGACATTTGGTAAATGACGTAATTGCGCTTCAACAAGTACTTGCAGCTTTTGCAGGCTTGAAAGGAGCCAAGCTTTTGGTACACGGTGGTGGCAGAAATGCAACGGCGCTCGCCAAACAATTGGGCATATCTCCCAAAATGGTAGATGGCAGGCGCATTACAGATGCAGCTATGCTCGAAGTAGCTGTCATGAGCTATGCAGGATTGTCAAACAAAAAAATTGTATCTCAGCTGCAAAAACAGGGCGTGAATGCAGTTGGGCTGACGGGTGCAGACGGCAACTGCATTAAAGCAGTAAAAAGACCAGTACTTGACATTGATTATGGCTTCGCTGGTGATATCACACAAGTAAATATAGCCGTATTTTCCTCGTTGACGACGCAAGACTTTGTACCAGTACTTTGTGCCATTACGCACGACAAAAACGGGCAACTGCTCAACACCAATGCAGATACCATAGCTGCCCAAGTAGCTATTGCCATGAGTAAGGCGTATAATGTCACATTATTTTATTGCTTTGAACACGCTGGCGTACTTACAGACATCAACAAATCTGAGGATGTTATTAGTCGCCTAACCAAAGAAGAAGCCGAAAATTATACAAAAGCGGGAATTATCCATCAAGGGATGGTACCCAAATTGCACAACGGCTTTGACGCCTTGAATAACGGCGTTAAAGAAGTGATCATCAGCAATGTTGCTGCCCTTTTAGATGCTAATGCACCCAAAACCACATTGATATGAGTCAAATCGAAGAATTACAACAAGAAGCTATTGAATTACTTCAAGACCTCATAAACACGCCATCGTTATCTAGCGAGGAAGATCAAACGGCTGCCATCATTAAGAATTGGTTAGAAAAGCACGGGGTCAACTGTCTCCAACAAGACAATAATGTTTATGCTATAAACAAGGACGAAGATCCATCAAAACCTTATCTGTTGCTTAACTCCCATCACGATACTGTATTGCCCAACAGCGGCTACACCCGCGACCCATACAAAGCCGCCATTGAAAATGGTAAATTATTTGGTCTTGGTAGCAATGATGCGGGAGGTGCCTTGGTTTGCCTATTAGCCACCTTTGTGTATTTCTACAATCAAGAGAACATGGCGTATAACATAGTTGTTGCCGCTACTGCAGAAGAAGAAACTTCAGGAGATTATGGCCTGAACAGCTTATTAAAAACCCTACCTGCCATAGACACTGCCATTGTAGGCGAACCCACACAGATGCATCTAGCGGTAGCAGAAAAGGGCTTGGTGGTATTTGACGCGACCATATCAGGAACTGCAAGTCATGCAGCACATTCTAACTTAGATAATCCCATTTATAAAATTGGTGGGGTGATTGATTGGTTTCAACAACTAACATTTGATCGTGTTTCCGATGCCCTTGGCCCAGTAAAACTTACGGTTACTCAAGTAAGTGCTGGAAAGCAGCACAACGCCGTTCCTGCAGATGTGCACTTGGTGATTGACGTACGCGTAAATGATTTGTATACCAATGATGAGATTGAGCAAATCCTTGAGCAAGCCCCCTGTGATATAAAGGCACGCTCGCTTAGATTGGGTTCTTCTTCCATTCCCATGGATCATGTATTAGTACAAGCTGGTATTGCTGCAGGTAGAAATACCTATGGCTCCCCTACGCTATCCGATCAAGCAGCACTCACATGTGACTCCTTGAAACTAGGTCCTGGCGATTCCCTACGTTCGCATACAGCAAATGAATTTATTTACGTAAAAGAGATTAAAGAGGCAATACCGTTGTATATTTCCATATTAAAACAAGCACTATGAAGCTTTGGCAGAAAAAAAAGACAAGCGTTAGCAAACAAGTTGACCGATTCACCGTGGGTGACGACCGATTGTGGGACGTACGCCTAGCACCCTATGATGTATTGGCTTCTAAAGCACATGCTCAGATGTTGGCAAGCGTTGGACTGCTCATTGATACAGAGGCCAATCAGCTATGTGATGAATTGGACAATATCATGACCTTGGTAACCCAAGATGACTTTATCATTGAAAATGATTTTGAAGACATACACTCTAAAATTGAGTTTTTGCTCACGGAGCGATTGGGTGATGTAGGTAAAAAAATACATACCGCCCGTTCTAGAAATGATCAAGTGTTGACAGCCATGCAACTCTTACTCAAAGACGAACTTAGCGATATTAAAGAGCTGACAAAAGATTTGTTTGCTACATGGATGGGGCTGGCAGAAACACATAAAGATGTATTACTTCCTGGGTATACCCATTTACAAGTAGCCATGCCTTCTTCCTTTGGCTTGTGGTTTTCAGCTTATGCCGAAGCCTTGGTGGATGATGTAGTGTTGCTAAATGCCGCACATAACATCTGTGACCAAAACCCCTTGGGCAGTGCTGCAGGCTATGGCAGTTCCTTCCCTATTGATCGTGCCTTTACGACCGAAGCTCTAGGTTTTGGTGCACTTAAAGTAAATGCCGTTGCCGCACAAATGGGCAGAGGAAAAACAGAACGTATTACTGCCAATGCAATGGGATCTCTTGCTGCAACACTTGGTAGATTTTCTATGGATGTATGTGTGTACATGAGTCAAAACTTTGATTTCCTTTCATTCCCTGACCATCTTACTACAGGGTCTAGTATTATGCCACACAAAAAGAATCCTGATATTTTTGAGCTTATCCGAGGCAAATGCGCCCTGATTCAAGGGCTTGGCAATGACTTTGCTTTGTTGGGGCAAAACCTTCCAAGTGGTTATCACAGGGAAATGCAACTGTTTAAAGGAAAAATGCTGGAAAGCATCGACGAGCTTAAAGACTGCTTAACTATATTAAACAGCACCATTCAAGATGTACGCGTACGTACAGAAATCATGACGGACGCCAAATACACCTATGCCTTTACGGTTGACGCACTTAACGAATTGGTGCAGCAGGGGGTTCCCTTTAGAGATGCCTACAAGCAGGTTGGTCTACAGGTTGAGGAAGGCACATTTAAAGCACCTGCCAAAATAGCACACACCCATATTGGGAGTCTTGGAAACTTGGCTCTAGATAAAATTCAAGAAAAATTTGACAATCATTTTTAAGGGTTTTATTCATTGTAAAAATGTACGCAGACGATTCTACACTTGAATTGGTTCCGCTAGCCTATTTTTAATACCCAAAAGTACAAATCTATATATGCAAGGCTCGGTCTTCTGTAGCGGCTAGAGCGGCTTCCTTAATTGCCTCGGCATAGGTTGGATGTGCATGGCTCATTCGGGCCAAGTCCTCAGCAGAAGCACGGAATTCCATGGCCGTAACTGCCTCTGTAATCAGATCGGCTGCACGTGCACCTATCATATGTACACCCAAAATCTCATCTGTCTCGGCATGAGCCAATATTTTTATAAATCCGTCCGTGTCCATACTCGCTCTTGAACGTCCCAAAGCACGCATGGGAAACTGACCAATTTTAACAGCAGTACCCGCAGCCTTAAGCTCTTCTTCTGTCTTACCTACAGAGGCTACTTCTGGCCAAGTATAAATAACGTTTGGAATAAGGTTATAATCAATATGTGGTTTCTGACCTGCAATAAACTCCGCAACCAGCACCCCTTCTTCTTCAGCCTTGTGTGCCAACATAGCACCACGCACCACATCTCCTATGGCATATATGTTTGCAGCAGTCGTTTGAAGCTGGTCGTTTACTTCAACCTGCCCTCGGTCGTTAAGTACAACACCTGCGGCTGCGGCATTTAGTCCATTAGTATAGGCTCTACGACCAACAGATACCAAACAATAATCTCCTTCGAAAGTTTGGGCAACGCCTTTTTTGTCGTTTGCAGTTACGATTACCGTATCGTCCTTACGGTCAACAGCTGTAACTTGATGTGAAAGGCAGAATTTAACCCCTTGCTTTTTCATTACTTTCATCAATTCTTTGGAGAGTGCCGCGTCAAGTACCGGACTAATGCGGTCTGCATATTCAATCACACTAACCTCAGCGCCCAGTCGGCGGTATACTTGACCCAGCTCTAGTCCGATCACACCACCACCAATAACCACAAGATGCTTTGGGATTTCAAAAAGCTCTAAGGCTTCAGTAGATGTAATTACGCGCTCTTTGTCTACATCAATAAATGGCAAGCTTCCAGGAGTTGATCCTGTAGCAATAATCGTGTTTTTGGCCTCAATGACCTGCGCATCCTTACCAGTAATTTTGATATGGGTTGCATCTTCAAAAGCGCCCATCCCCTTTAGTACAGTAATTTTGTTTTTCACCATCAAATAATCAATGCCTTTTACGGTGGTAGCTACCACTTCGCGCTTGCGCGCAATCATTTGAGGAAAATTAACCTCAATAGCTCCTTTTACATCTATACCATGTGCAGCAAAGTCTTTAGTAGCAGTTTCGTAGTAATGTGAAGAATCCAACAAGGATTTAGAAGGGATGCACCCCACATTAAGGCATGTTCCTCCTAAAGTAGCTTCTTTTTCGATTAGGGCAGTTTTCATTCCCAGTTGTGCGCAGCGTATGGCAGCAACATAGCCCCCAGGACCAGATCCAATTACGGCAACATCAAATTGATTCATTTAAATAAATTTGTTACAAATGTAAGGGTATGTAAGTATATTTAGCAAAGTAAAATACCTATTCAATACAAAATCGTAATATTACATTTCAAATGAAACAAAACAATACCCTATCCTTACGTTTGGCCATGCTCCCCATAATCGCATTGGTCTTGTTACTTTCATTAAATGTAAGCATTTATGGAGATGATTCCTTGAGCGGTTCCAATCAATTTATATTACTTCTTGGCGGTGCTATTGCAGCTATCGTGGGCTTTGGGCAAAAAATACGCTATAAAGACATGCTGCATCAAGTAGCAGAAAACCTCAAATCCGTTACGGGTGCAATACTTATCTTATTATTTGTTGGTGCCTTAGCAGGAACTTGGCTGGTTAGCGGGATAATCCCCGCCATGATTTATTACGGACTTCAAATACTGCACCCTACCTTTTTCTTGGCTGCCTGTATCATTATTTGTGCGCTTATTTCTATAGCCACAGGAAGCAGCTGGACCACTTCAGCAACCGTGGGTATTGCGCTCATTGGTATAGGGAAAGCCATGGGGCTCCCTGTTGGCATGATTGCTGGTGCCGTTATTTCAGGAGCCTATTTTGGAGATAAGATGTCGCCCCTAAGCGACACGACCAACCTTGCACCTGCCATGGCAGGCGGAGAATTATTTTTACACATTCGTTATATGACCATCACGACCGTTCCTACCATATTGGTAACGCTTGTGATATTTATAATTATTGGTTTCACACAAGACACTACTTCTGTGGCGCAAACCGAACCCCTGCAATTTGCCATCAAAGAACACTTTAACATCAGTCCACTACTATTTGCTGTTCCCATAATTGTAGTTGTTCTTATTGCACGTAAAACTCCGCCATTGGTGGCACTCCTTATTGGTACCTTGCTAGGTGCCATTTTCGCATTGTTATTTCAACAACCCTTATTGGTTGAACTCACTGGCGTAGAAGCTTTTAACATGGCTGCTGGGTATAGGGTAATTATGGACACCATCACGGTTTCAACAGCCATAGAAACGAGTAATGCGATGTTAAACGACCTGTTTCAATCGGGAGGCATGACCGGTATGCTCGGAACCATTTGGCTAATCATTTGTGCCATGGTTTTTGGTGGTATTATGGATTCCATTGGTGCATTAAGGACAATTAGTACAGCACTATTAAGTTGGACAGAATCGATCTTTCAATTGTTTGCCAGCACAGTTGTTTCCTGTTTAGCCATCAACTTGACAGCCTCTGATCAATACCTGTCTATAGTGGTGCCCGGAAAAATGTTTCAGCAGGCCTACAAAGACCGAAACATTGCACCCGAAAATTTAAGTCGTACACTGGAAGATTCAGGTACTGTTACTTCAGTATTGGTACCCTGGAATACCTGTGGTGCGTATCAGTCGGGGGTACTAGGTGTTTCGGTTGCAGAGTATTTTATTTATGCTATTTTTAATTGGTTAAGTCCCTTCACAACCCTGCTTTTTGCGGCAATTGGATATAAGATAAAACAACTAAAATAATAACATAAGAATTTGTTATAATTTGATAGATAATTAAAATCAAATATTTTAAAAAACTGTTTTTAATTTCATATTTTTAAATAAATTTTAAAATTATGAGCGAGAGCAAATGCCCCTTCCATGGTGCAACTTCCCGGCCAAACCTTGGAACTCAGAACAAAGATTGGTGGCCAAATCATCTGAATTTAGACATCCTTAGACAACATGATAGCAAGAGTAATCCCGTTCAAGGAGTTGACTACCGAAAAAATGTTAAAAGTCTTGATATAGACGCAGTCAAAAAAGATATTGTTGATGTAATGCATGAAAGCAAGGACTGGTGGCCAGCAGATTACGGTCACTATGGACCTTTTTTTATACGCCTAACGTGGCACGCTGCAGGTACTTACAGAACAGGAGATGGACGAGGTGGTGCTGCAACTGGTGCACAGCGTTTTGCTCCATTAAATTCATGGCCAGATAACGGTAACCTAGATAAGGCTAGGCGTTTACTATGGCCTGTTAAAGAAAAATATGGGAATAATTTAAGTTGGGCAGACTTGCTTGTCCTTGCCGGTAACGTGGCCATTGAAGATATGGGTGGGCCCAATCATGGAACAGCACTTGGTAGAGAGGATATATGGCATACAGAAAAGGATATTTACTGGGGGTCTGAAGATGAGTGGCTTGGTGACAACAGATATGGAAAAACACGACAAGATTTGGATAATCCCTTGGCTGCAGTTCAAATGGGTTTAATATATGTTAATCCACAAGGTCCTAATGCTAATCCTGACCCTTCACTTTCAGCTCAAGACATTCGCGAAACCTTTGGTCGGATGGCTATGAACGATGAAGAAACTGTTGCTTTAACTGCAGGTGGGCATACATTTGGGAAAGCCCATGGTGCCGCAAGTGAAGACCATAAAGGCGAAAATCCAGAGTCAGCCGAAATTCATGAACAAGGATTTGGATGGACTAGTGATTATAAATCTGGAAAAGGAGTTGATGCAATTACAAGTGGTATTGAAGGTCCATGGACCCCAAATCCAATAAAATGGGATATGGACTATCTCAGACTTCTTTTTAAATACGATTGGGAGCTAAAAAAGAGTCCTGCTGGAGCATGGCAATGGCACCCGAAAGATTGTGAAGAAGCTGATATGGTACCACAAGTGGATGGAAGTGACCAAAAAGTGTTACCCATGATGACAACTGCCGATATGGCTCTAAAAGTTGACCCTGCTTATAGAAGAGTATGTGAATACTTTATTGAAAATCCAGTAGAGTTTGGTGAAACCTTTGCACGTGCTTGGTTTAAACTACTACACCGTGATATGGGACCAAAGAGCAATTATATTGCGGGTGACTTTAAAAATGTAGATTATATTTGGCAAGACCCTGTATATGAAGGGAAAAAATTGTCCTCAAATGATGAGGATAATGTAAGAAAAGAAATTAAAGAATGTGGATTGTCTCACCAACAAATGGTGGAGACTGCTTGGGCTTCTGCCTCAACATTCCGTGGATCTGATAATCGAGGTGGTGCCAATGGCGCAAGAATCAGACTTGAACCACAAATAAGTTGGTCCATAAACAAGCCACTTGAGCTATCAAAAGTGTTGACTACATATGAATCAATTGCTTCAAGAACAGGTGCTAGTGTTGCTGACGTAATTGTTCTAGGTGGCGCTGTAGGTATAGAGTTAGCTAGTGGAGTTCCTGTTGCAGTTTCTACTGGAAGAGGAGATGCTACACAAGCAGACACTGATGTTGATTCTTTCAACCTACTTAAACCCAGAGCATGCGGATTTAGAAATTATAGCGAAAAAGAATTTGCGGTTGCACCTGAGGAAATAATGCTTGATAAGGCACAGCTCCTTGGGCTTACTCCCAAAGAAATGACTGTTTTAGCTGGAGGTATGAGAGCTATGGGTATTTCATATTCTGGAGATGGTGTATGGACTGATGGCACATTGGATAATAGCTGGTTCAAGACTTTGTTGTCTATGGATGTGAAGTGGGAAACAACTTCATATAACACATATACTGGTAGAAATAGAAATACGGGTGAAACTGTGCGAACAGCTTCAAGAACAGATTTGGTTTTTGGTTCGAACTCTGAACTACGGGCTATTGTTGAAGTATATGCGCAAAACGACAACAACGATAAATTCGTTCAAGACTTTATCTCGGCTTGGAATAAAGTAATGGATGCAGACCGTTTTGATTTGAGATAATTATTAATGGTTATGACAGTATACTTTCTTTAAGTTTCAACTTTAAAAAACCCGATGAAATCATCGGGTTTTTTTGTTGTATTTTTGATAAGATTATTATGGTGAGTAAAGCTATGTTTCGCATCAAAGCATTAAACAGACAACAGCAAATCATTTGGGGAACCTTTTGTATTCTCTTCTCGGTTTTGCTTTTGATTGCTTTTGTTTCTTTTTTCAGTTCTTGGAAAACAGACCAAAGTGCCCTTGAGGTTTTGGGTAGTAACGATGTTGTTGTAGAAAATAGCATTAGAAAGCTCGGAGCTAGCCTAAGCCACTTATTTATATATCAAGGCATGGGAATCGGTGCCTTTGCCATGGCATTAATGCTGCTCGTTAGTGGAATAAGCAACTTCTTCAACACGGCAACAAACAAGTTGGCTTCAAGATGGATGTGGACTATTATTTTCGCACTATGGCTTGCCATCGTTATGGCCTTATTGTTTCCACAAAATCCGCTGTTGAGTGGTATAATTGGCTATGAAAGCAATCATTTCATGTTACAATACATCGGTCCGTTTGGTGTCGTTAGCATATTATTACTTATCATTGTTGCCTTTATGGTCTATCAGTTTAAATGGAAACCTGAGGAAGTTCAGTTATTTAAACGCAAAGCCCCTAAGCCCGAGGAGGATATCCAAGAAATTGCTGAGCCCGAAGCGCCTGCCCAAGTGGTATTTGATGTTGACAAAGACCAAAAAGAGGCACCACTAAAAGCAACCAAGCCTGCTGCAATAAAAGCGGCTAAGCAAGCTGATGATGACATCAAGCTTTCACTTGAAACTACCGAGGAAGATGAGGTTGTAAAAAAAGCAAAAAAATTGGTAGCGGATTTTGGCGAAGTAGACCCAACGCTGGAACTCAAAAACTTTCGCTCCCCCTCTGAGTCTTTGCTTAAAAGCTATCCGCATGAAGGCATAACAATTAACGAACAGGAACTTGAGGAAAACAAAGAACGCATAGTTGATACCCTAAAGAATTATCAAATTGGCATTGCCGACATCAAGGCTACTATTGGTCCAACGGTAACGCTCTATGAAATTGTCCCTACTGCTGGCGTACGGGTATCCAAAATTAAAAACCTAGAAGACGATATTGCGCTATCGCTTTCAGCTTTGGGTATTCGAATCATTGCCCCTATTCCTGGAAAAGGAACCGTAGGAATTGAAGTACCCAACAAGAACGCAACTATCGTTTCTATGCGTTCGGTAATTTTGGCAAAAAAGTTTCAAGAAGCGGAAATGGAACTACCCCTTACACTAGGAAAAACCATCAGCAACGAAACATTTGTCGTCGATTTGGCCAAGATGCCTCACTTACTAATGGCAGGTGCTACTGGTCAGGGTAAGTCTGTTGGATTAAATGTGATTCTGACTTCACTATTGTACAAAAAGCATCCTGCAGAGATTAAGTTTGTCCTTGTCGACCCTAAAAAGGTGGAACTTACTCTTTTCAATAAAATTGAGCGACACTATTTGGCAAAACTTCCCGATGCAGAAGAGGCCATCATAACAGACAATAAGCAAGTTATCGATACATTGAATTCACTCTGTGTTGAAATGGACAAACGTTATGATATGCTTAAGTCTGCCATGTGTCGTAACATAAAGGAATACAACACGAAGTTTAAAGAACGTAGGCTAAACCCACACGAGGGCCATGCATACCTACCCTATATTGTTTTGGTTATTGATGAATTTGCAGATTTAATCATGACAGCAGGCAAAGAGGTGGAAACTCCCATTGCTCGTCTTGCGCAGTTGGCTAGAGCCATTGGCATACATTTGATTATCGCTACCCAACGTCCTTCTGTGAATGTCATTACAGGATTGATAAAAGCCAATTTCCCGGCACGTATTGCCTTTAGAGTAACATCAAAAATAGATTCACGTACCATTTTAGACAGTGGTGGTGCAGATCAGCTTATTGGACGTGGTGACATGCTATTCACTCAGGGAAACAACTTGATAAGGTTGCAATGTGCCTTTGTTGATACTCCTGAAGTAGAAAAACTTACGGATTTTATTGGCGCACAACGTGCTTACCCCGATGCACATCTATTACCCGAGTATACTTCTGAGGAGAGCAGCACAAGTAGCGACAACAATATTGAGGACAGAGACCCAATTTTTAGAGAGGCTGCTGAAGTAGTTGTAAACTCACAACAAGGTTCGGCATCGCTTTTGCAACGTAAACTTAAACTGGGTTACAACAGAGCAGGAAGGATTATTGATCAACTAGAAGCTGCTGGTATTGTAGGCCCATTTGAAGGAAGCAAGGCGCGTGAGGTAATGTATCGAGATGTTATTTCACTCCACGAATTTTTAGAAAATGAAAAAACAAATTAACGTACTTTTTATCCTACTCATCAGTAGTATTACCGTTGCACAAGAACAGCAGCGCGCCGAAGCTTTACTGGATGAGGTTTCTGAAAATTTGGCGCAATTCAACAATATTTCAATCACCTTTACATACGAATTGGTCAATAGAAAAGAATTGATACAACAAAAAGAAAAAGGCTCGTTAATTGTTGACGGAAATGCCTATCTCCTGAAGCTGATGGGAATCGAACAACTTAGTGATGGCATCAATAAACACACCATAAATTTAGATAATGAAGAAGTGCTTATTGAATCCCTAAGTGATAGTTTTGAACAGGGCTTAAGTCCTTCTAAAATATTTTCATTCTACAACCAGGGCTATCGCTTTGAATGGGACATTCTGCAACCCTTGTATGGAGGTAGGAAAATTCAATACATCAAGCTGATACCAATAGATACATATGCCCAGGCATCCTATTTACTACTTGGGATAGACACCAAAACAAAAAATATCTACAAGCTAATTGAAGTTGGTAATGACGGAACAGAAACAACGCTCACTATAAGTTCTTTTAAAACCAATATAGAAATTCCAACAAACACCTTTGTGTTTTCGGCATCAGATTATCCAAATTACTATATTGATAGGTTTTAATGAAAATTTCGCTGTTAGATCGTTATATTTTGAAAAGCTACCTCACGATTTTGGTGAGTTTCTTTTTTATTTTGATGTTTATATTCATCATTCAAACGGTTTGGGTATTTATTGATGAGTTTGCAGGAAAGGGACTTGAAGTAAGTGTTTTGTTAAGCTTTCTTTTATATTATTCCCCCAAGCTCATCCCCTTAGTGCTTCCGCTCACCATATTGTTGGCGTCAATCATGACTTTTGGTAACTTTGCAGAGCGCTACGAGTTTGCCGCCATGAAATCGGCAGGAATCTCGCTGATGCGTGCCATGCTCCCGTTGATTATTGTAAACAGTATTGCATGTTTGGCTACATTTTATGTTTCAAACACAGTAATTCCTTTAGCGGAATTTAAAACATACAACCTAAGAAAAAACTTATCAAAAATGCGTCCTGCATTGGCCATTACTGAAGGGATGTTTAACGACATAGGCGAAAGCAACATCAAAGTAGGTCGCAAGTATGGTGAAAACGACAAACTTTTAGAAGACGTCATCATCCATGAAAAATCTATTGACAAATCCAACCATATTGTGATAAAGGCAGAGAAAGGTGAATTGAGAAGTGATGAGTTGCAGGAGGGCTTACAATTAGTGCTCTATAATGGGTATCGATACGAAGAATTAAAACAAAAAAAGAACAAGAAAAAATATCCGCATAACAGGATTGCTTTTCAACAGTATACCATGAATATTGACTTGCGTTCATTTAACGATATTGATTTAAATGAAACCAACTACAACAACACCTATAAAATGCAAAATGTAGCTGAATTATCAGAGAGTATTGATTCCCTTTCTGTTGGCTTTGTTTCGGAAATTGAAGGTTTTGCAAACACGGTATATTTGCGCACTGGAATCAAGTCTCTCGATAGAGATAAAACAACGTTAACACCCAGTACTTTTGAAGGAACCAAGGCTTTTTTAGAAGCTTTTGAAAAAAGTCGAAAGGAATTAATAATTACAGCAGCCAAAAGAAATATTGATATGCAGCTAAGCTACTTAAGTAATCAAAAGAATCTGTTTTTTATTAGAGAGAAGATCATCAACCTACATCGCCTTTGGCGAGATGATAAATTTGTCAATGCCTATGCAGCCATTATGTTGTTTTTTGTTGGTGCTCCACTTGGAGCCATCATTAGAAAAGGTGGGTTTGGTTTACCTATAGTAGTGGCACTGATTATTTTCTTGACCTACCACTTTACAGGAACACTATTCAAAAACAGCGCAGAAGATGGTAGCTTACATCCTTTTTGGGGTGCATGGCTCATATCACTAGTACTAACAGTTGTTGGTTTTGTAGCCACCGCTCGTGCTAGTAGGGATAAATCTGTATTTGATTTAGAGCGTTTAAAGTTAAACATCAAAATGCCCATTGTATTGTTAATGAAAAAAATTAAAAATGGAAAATAGTATTGGTCTCGACAGCGTTGAAGCGGCAATTGAAGATATCAGAAATGGCAAGGTTGTAATAATAGTTGATGATGAAAATCGAGAAAACGAAGGAGATTTTGTCGGTGCTGCTGAAATGGTCACTCCCGAAATGATCAATTTTATGGCAAAAGAAGGTCGTGGACTGATTTGCACGCCCATAACGGAAAAGCGCTGTAAAGAACTGGACCTATATCCAATGGCAAGTAACAATACAGATCCCATGGGAACAGCCTTCACAGTTTCAATAGACCTCAAGGGAGATGGTGTGACATCTGGTATTTCGGTTGCTGATCGAGCCAAGACTGTACGCCGACTTATCAATCCAGAAGCAAAATCAGAAGACTTCTTAAGACCCGGGCATATATTCCCCTTGGCCGCCAAAGAGGGAGGTGTATTACGAAGAACAGGCCACACAGAAGCAGCTATTGATGTTGCACGATTAGCTGGCTTCCAACCTTCTGGGGTTATTGTAGAAATAATGAACGAAGATGGCACTATGGCGCGTATGCCCCAACTACAAAAAATTGCCAAAACATTTGACCTCAAATTAATTTCCATTGAAGATTTGGTTAGCTATCGTATGAAGCACGACAGTCTTATCGAATTACAAGAAGATTTTGATATCGAAACAGCCTATGGTAATTTTAGACTCCGTGCATATCACCAGAAAACAAACAATCAAATACACATTGCCTTAACTTTAGGAACTTGGGAAAAAGATGAGGTCGTATTAACCCGAGTACACACACATCAGCTAAACAATGAGTTGGCTGGCATCTTAAATCAAAAGAAAGAAAGTACCCTTGACAAAATATTTAAAGAGATTCGAAAAGAAGGCAAAGGCGCCATAATCTTTATCAATCAATTGCAGCCTGCCAATAAGTTACTCGATCAAATAAAGGCGTTAAAAAGCACGACTCATAATGCGCCTAAATTCGATGAAAAGGATTTTGGTATTGGCGCACAAATGATTCATGCTGTAGGTATCAGCAACATTAAATTGCTTTCCAACAGCAATAAAATTAAACGAGTGGGTATGTCGGGCTATGGCTTGAAAATTGTTTCCTACGAAAACTATTAGAACTTACCGCTTCCACTACTTTTCTGATCGCGATCACGCTATCTACGGGATTTAGTCTGAAAATTGCTACTCCCAAAGCGGCAATTAAACACAAGCTGAACAGTTTGAATCTCACAAAATAATTTGCCATTTTGAGAACATGGCAGACGCCCTTCAAAACCAACGCACATGGTTTCAAAAATATCATTCAAGCCTATGCTAACATTCGCTTTTGTTTTTATTATGCATAAGTGTACCACTTCTTTTTTAAGTTGTATAACTTTCTAGAGCAAAAGCAAATAGAAGGGTTAGGAGTAAAATGTTGGTAGGCGTTTGAAGAATGTGCTTATAAGTAGATTTTTAATTTAAGAAAATAATTATGTGTGACGAGATGTTACATGATTTATTGCAAACTACTTAATTAAAAAACCAAAGTTTAAAAGACATTGCCACAACCATAACCATCATAACTGTTTTAATTACTCCCTCACCTTTTTTAACGGCATATCTTGACGCAAAAAAAGCACCTGCTGCGTTGCCAACGCCCAAAGCAAATCCATAATTTAGGTCTATGTGTCCACTTAATATAAAGGTGGCAAGTGCTGCCGTAGTGTAGATTAGTACCAACGTGACCTTAGTGGCATTAACACGTACCAAATCTAATTTGTTCACATAGTTAAGAAACAACATGATGATAAATCCAATACCTGCATTAATGAAACCTCCGTATATCCCAATAAAAAAGAAAGCCACCATAGACCATATCAGAGTCTTTCCAGTGGTTCGCTCTCGTTGTAAGTCCGACTTATAGTTAGGTTTAAAAACCATTAACACAACTACAATAATCATGATGATAGCCAAAATTTTATTAAAAAAAAGACCGTCTATTTGAACTGCAATGTGAGACCCTATCAACGCACCAAAAAAAGCGGCTAAACCCAAGTAAATACTTAAAGGAAAGGAACTGATATTTTTACTTCGAAAGCCGAGCGTAGCAGAACTGGCAGAAACAATGATGGCGATGCGGTTGGTTCCGTTGGCTGTTGCCGGTGGTAATCCCAAAAAAATAAGCAAGGGCAGGGTAAGTAATGAGCCACCGCCAGCCATGGTATTTACAAAGCCTGCAAATAAACCAGCCCCTACCAATATGAGGATATCAAATGGAAAATCAAGCATTTAGCAAATGTACCGATAACCAAGTTTTAAAATGGGCTTTCAGAAACAAAAAAAGAGGTTATATTTGCACCCGTTGGAGAAATGGCAGAGTGGTCGAATGCGGCAGTCTTGAAAACTGTTGAGGGTCACACCTCCGGGGGTTCGAATCCCTCTTTCTCCGCAAAAGAAAAACCCACAACTCAAGTTGTGGGTTTTTTGATTTGACTAATATCAATAGTATGCTATCGCAATAACAATAAAATAAAAAAATAAACTACCTAAAGTTCAGGGCTAACTTCTAGCTATATATAATAGCCTACATTTGCAGCATGATTAAAAGAACCATTATTTTATTTTGCGGTTTTTCGCACCTATTCTATGGCATAATTGCACTTCAACATCCTTTTTATATTGCAGAATTTACACGATACGGATTTGGAGATTACAGAGTATCAATAGCAATCTTTCAGTCCTTATTGGGGATAGGAATTCTTCTTAGCTTTTATTACAGTACCATTGGAAAATATGCTGCCCTATTACTTGTCTTGCTCATGGGTGGAGCACTGGCTACAAGAATATATATTGGAGATAGTGTACTACAATCTTTACCTGCTATGGTGTACCTTATTTTAAATTTGTATATATTTAATTACAAAAATCTTAAAAAATGAAAGTTTTACAGAAAATTTCAATGGTTATAGTTGCCGCAGTTGTTCTTAACGTATGGTTTTTTAGGTTTGGAAAAGCCACCATATACCGAGGTGGCGATGCGACCAATATGGTAGAAGAATTTGCCGCATACGGCCTTAGCGAAACCATGGTCTATATGGTTGGAGGTCTTAAAATATTGGCAGCCTTAGGTTTGTTAATTGGGTTGTTTAACAAAAAAACCATTATACCTGCAGCTGGGCTTATGGCCGCGCTTATGGTGGGTGCGATTGCCATGCACTTTAAGGTTGGTGATGAAGCAATAAAATTCTTACCCGCTGGTATTATGTTTGTTTTGAGTTCGCTTGTCATTATGATTGACAAGAAACTTGCCTAAAGCTAAAACATAAGGCGCTGTTCGATTTTGATCCTTTTTCAAAATTCCAGCAGCAATTCCTTAATTAAATACTAAAAAAAATGCTTACCCTTTGGTAAGCATTTTTTGTTGCTAAATCTTAAAACTATTAGTTGTCTTTTCTAGAGTAAACCCAAAAACCACCAATCTTTCCGTCCTCTATATAAATATCAAGAATATCATACGAAGAAGTTTCTTCACCGTCAACAGTGCGTGTAAGCTTGTGACCCGTAATAACCCATTCTCCAGGCTGCCCTTCAACTTTCATTGAATAAGCAAAATACGTATTCCATTGAGGGTTTTCAGCTTCAAACCATGCCGCTAAAGCATTTTTGTGACCATCAACACCTTCAATGAGGTTACCTTGAGCATCTACCACTTTAAAAGCGCCTAACATTTCTGTTGAGTCAATGTTCATTGCGGCAATTGCCTCTAGATCTTTTGCGTTGTGTGCATCTAAATAGGCGTCTACCAAGGTGAGGTTTGCAGGATCGCCATCGTATGCATTTACTCTTTCACCGCCAGCATTTAGGTACCCAGGTGCGGCAGGTGCTGTAGTTGTGGGTTGGCATGAGGTGATTGCTATGCATGCCAGCATAATAATTACTATATTTTTCATGATTGTTAAAATTTTGATTCCATAAAGAAAACAAAAAAAATCAAAATACATTAGGGTATTGATGATTTAACAAGGCATTGAAAAACGTAAAAACAGCACTAAAGCTTATAACGCTCCCCCTAGTGCTTAGAAACGGTTTTGTACAAACAACACGCGGGCAATGCATCGTACACCTCTTCAGTAGCTACGACACTATCCGCATCATGACCCACCGCAGCTATGTTTTTAGCCACACTTTTAGGATTGGTTTTTTTAGTATTATAAATTAGCGTAAGTTGTTGACTTTCAGCTGTCCAATTGGCATATTTTACCCCTTTTGTTTTTAAAGCAGCCTTTTCTATGCGCATCTTACACATATTACAATTGCCACGAACTTCTATATTTTCTTTTTGTGTTTGCGCTACTGCGATTGTAGCAAAAAACAACATACTTATTAATTTGATATTCATAGTACTAATTTAAAGGTTAAAACGAAATCCAGCATAGAGCATCCTGCCAAAGACAGGGGCATATAACTGACTACTATCAAATGCTGCGCCAAACGGATCGTCTGATGATAAAATAGCATCTGTTTGTTTGATGTCAAGTAGGTTTTCAGCGCCGGCATATACAGAGAACTGATTTGAAAATTGCCGTGTTAATTGCATACTCAACAGTGAAAAACCTGCTGCAAAATTTGAAGGTGTGGTAAAAGATGCTACTTGTCGTTGCTTGCCCACACGATGAAGCGTTACATCAGCACGCCATTGCTTGCCATCCTCTAGAATAGACCCATACCCCACAAAAGCAAACCAACGATTTTCAGCTTGCAACGGAACCCGCTTAAGTCCAGATCTATATTCCGTTTTTATATCAAATGCTTTATAGGCAACGCGAAGGTCTATGCGCGCATTCAAAGAAGTGTTTACAGAAAGTTGTATGCTTTGAGCATGGCTTTTGCCGTCAAGGTTATAGAAAGATATTGCACCTGGCGTTTCCCAATCTACCACTACCCTATTTACAAACTGAGTTCGGTAAACATCTAAAATTAAATCAAAAGGTCTAGCCATAAACGTAGCTTTCTGAATCCAGCTCAGTCCATAATTCCAAGCCCGCTCTGGCAACAAGCCGTACATGGGTTCTGTGGGTTGTACAAGAAATAATTTCCGTTGACTACCCAAAAACTTCTGATTTTCAGCAAATATACTAGCGATGCGCCTTCCCGCGCCTGCAGAAATACGCAACACCGATTTGTCATCGAAGAAAGCATGACGCAAATGAACACGTGGTGTAACAAAAGTACCCATAACATTATGATGGTCAACTCTTGCCCCAATAATTGCATTAAAACCTGCTATACCATCGTAATTATATTCAAAAAAAGCACCCAAATTGGTTTCGCTTCTAGTAATTTGTGTGGCTAAAATGGTTTCGTCATAAACATCTACCATGTGCTGCAAACCGATCTTAAATTTATGAAGTGTGTTGCTCAAAATAGATTGATACACCAAATGATGGAAAAAACTGGAATAGCTAACGTTGTAGTTTTTATTACCAAAATATGCCGTTTGCTTGTGATGGCTAATAGCCGATTGGAAACCAATACTCCTATATGGAATTTCTGGGTCTACATAGCCTGTTTTGAGGTTAAACTCCCATGTATCAGTGTCGAGTTCACCACCCCAATATTGACTTTTAAATTTATGTAAATCAGGAACATAAGCCAGTTCACCTATCTGCTTTGAATCGGTTAATGCTTTAAAGCTGGCAAAAGCAACCCAACCCTTTTCAGCATCAATATATTGCCAACGACTCAGCACAGTAAGTTGCTCAGAAAGGGGTGCGTCCAGATATCCATCGTTGTTGTTATCTGTTTGTTGCGCACGTTTATTGGCGTGTACAAAAAGGGAAGTTGCCCATTTAGAAGACAAGTCATATTTGCCTTGTAGGTTAATTTCTGTCCTACCATTTACAGAACGATACCCATTTACAAACAAGGGCGGTGCCGTTAATGGCTTGATGAGTTCTGCATTGATTTGACCAGAAATACTCTCATATCCACTGCTTACTGCGCCTGCTCCCTTTGTGATTTGAATACTTTCAACCCAAGTACCGGGCGTAAAACTTAGTCCAAAAGTTTGGTTGCTACCCCTCAAATTTGGAATGTTCTCCTGCGTAAATAAAATATATGGGCTTGTAAGTCCCAACATTTGAATTTGCTTACTTCCTGTCAAGGCATCGGCAAAGTTAACATCAATAGAGGGATTGGTATCAAAACTTTCTGAGAGATTACAACAGGCAGCTTTGAGCAATTCGGCACTCCCAATGATGCTTACGTTTTTGGGCGTAAAAACAGCTCGTTGCAGTGCTTTCCTGCGTTGGGACACCGTTACTTCATTTAAAGCATCGGAAGTATCAGAAATTAAAGTTACTTTAATGGGCCTGTCAAAACCAGCAGTAACTTTGATTGTTTTAAAACCCAAGTGAGAAATTACTAAAACCGTATTTTCAGGGTTATGGACTAACGAAAAGTAACCGTCATCGTTACTAACAGTACCAGAAGTTGTGTTTTCCCAATACACGCTAGCGCCAACAAGTGGCGATTGAATACTGTTTTCTTGGCTATACACGTAACCTGAAACCTGATGCTGGGCGTTAACAGCACCTAAAAGACAAACATAAAAGAGGAATAAATATAATTTAAACATGATAAATAATTTAATGAAACAAACAATTAAATAGCATTGTTTGCTGCATCAAATCAAATATTGTGCGTAAAGTGTGTGTAAGTCTCCCTTGGAGCGCTTAGGTGGTGGCCGAGTGATGTGTTGCTGTAAACGATCTTTTACAATAACAGCTGTTGCCGTTGCATCACACATAACAGCAAAGTATGTGGGCAACATAATTGTAATACTATTGTCGTTTAGAACCGTTTCGTTTAGTTGCGTGTCAAATGAAGACAATTCACAACAAACGCCACTGACCATAGGTACTGGGTGCTCTTTTTTCTTACAACAAGTAGAAATCTCTTTATTCACAGAAGCTGCGACAAATTGATTGTGGCAAAAATGCAGCATAAAGATGCTTTCCGTAGATAGAAATAGCGTAAATAAAGCCAATAAAAGGGCAATACGGCCTTTCATAAGTTGTTGTCAATCAAGACAAAGTTAGGGATTTAATCGTTTGTCCATTAAGAATTTCAAGTGTTCTGTCACGGACTTGCTCAAAAACTCCTTTAATTTCACAAGACTCCTCTTCACATTCGTCACATCTGCGGTAATAATTGAGCGAAACGCAGGGCAACATGGCTATGGGACCATCTATGATTCGCATTACTTCCGTCAGGCTAATATCCTCGGCAGCTCGAAGCAATCTAAAGCCTCCGTCCTTGCCTCGTTTGCTCTCCAAAATGCGGTTGTTCCGTAATTCTCGTAAAATTATTTCCAAAAATTTACGTGGTATTTGCTGCTCATGAGCAATATCCGATGTCATGACAGGCTTGTCATCTTGCTCATTATTAGCGATATGCACCAAAGCCCGAATCGCATATTTACATTTATTTGAAATCATATTCAAAGTTAAAAAAATTAATAATATATATCCTATCTGTTTAGTAGTATTTATTATATTTGTCAACCAATCTTAAGTTACATGTTAATAGAACAACTATTTATTTCGGAAAAAAAGAAAAAGGTATCTAAATCCAAAGAGGGATGGTCGCGTTCATTAATCAAATCCATGAGTTGGCGCATTATAGGTACGTTAGATACCATACTTATTAGCTATTTCATTACTGGTGAAATGTCTTTTGCATTATCTATTGGAGGGATTGAACTGGTAACAAAAATGATGCTTTATGTTGCTCATGAACGCCTGTGGAACAAGGTAAACTGGGGGAAAAAGTGAGTTTACAAAAAACAAAAGCACTTAACAAGCTGCTAGAAGCAACAACAAGCCTTGATGAGCTATTCGCTTTCCTAATTGAACAACAATTGGGACAACTTGTATTTTCCACCTCTCTAGGTCAAGAAGACCAAGTATTGACACATCACATTGGAACAAATGCATTGCCCATTTCAGTTTTTACACTAGACACCGGGCGATTGTTTCAAGAAACTTACGATGTACTTGCATCAACCCAACAAAAATTTAAACTTCCTATTAAGGTTTATACTCCAAATCACGAAGCCGTTTCCGAACTGGTCACCACAAAAGGACCTAACAGCTTTTACGAATCGGTTGAAAACCGAAAAGAATGCTGTGGTGTTCGTAAAATAGAACCGCTAAAACGAGCTTTGAAAGGAAATGCTGTCTGGATAACCGGGCTAAGACAAGGACAATCGCAAAACAGAGCTGATTTGGCATTTTTTGAATACGATGAAGCGTTTAACATCATCAAATTCAACCCTTTACTACACTGGACGTTAGAAGATATAACAACATATTTAAACCATAATAAGGTTCCGCAAAACAGCCTTCACAATAAAGGTTTTGTCAGCATTGGATGTGCACCTTGCACTAGGGCCATAGCACCTGGTGAAGACATACGCGCAGGAAGATGGTGGTGGGAATCCAGCAAAAAAGAATGTGGACTGCATATAACGAAATCATGAGTATACTAAAACAATTAGAGGAAGAATCCATTTATATAATTAGAGAAGTAGCCGGGCAATTTAACAATCCCTGTTTGCTTTTCTCTGGGGGAAAAGACTCCATTACCTTATTACACTTAGCGCAAAAGGCATTTGCTCCAGCCAGCATTCCTTTTCCTTTGGTGCACATAGACACAGGGCACAATTTTCCCGAAACCATTGCACTTCGTGACAAGCTCGTGGCAGAACACGGGCTACGGCTAATTGTTGGAAGCGTTCAGAACGATATTGATGCAGGAAACGTAGTTGAGGAAAAAGGAAGACACGCCAGCAGGAACAGTCTGCAAACTACTACCCTACTCAACACCATTGAAGAACATAAGTTTGATGCCTGTATGGGTGGCGCACGCCGTGACGAAGAAAAAGCACGTGCTAAAGAACGTGTTTTTTCTGTTCGAGATGACTTTGGTCAATGGAATGAAAAACTACAACGGCCAGAACTTTTTGACATGCTAAACGGCATGATACACAACGGCGAAAACGTAAGAGTTTTTCCTATTAGCAACTGGACAGAATTAGACGTTTGGCACTACATACGCCAAGAAAACTTAGAGATCCCCTCTATCTATTATGCACACGAACGAGAAGTATTCAAACGCGATAATCAATGGATGCCCGTATCGGACTATGTACAAGTGGCAGAAAAGGATGAACGCAAACACACCTCAGTGCGTTTTCGAACTGTTGGTGACATGAGTTGTACGGCAGCTGTTTTATCACAAGCAACTGAATTAGATACTATTATAGCTGAAATTGGAGGATCCAATTTTTCAGAACGAGGTGCACGTATGGACGATAAACGTTCAGAAGGTGCCATGGAAGAACGAAAAAAAGTAGGGTATTTTTAAGATGGAGTTAATCAAAATAGCAACGGCAGGAAGTGTTGACGACGGCAAAAGCACCTTGATTGGAAGGTTATTGTACGAAACAGGTGCATTAAAGTCTGATCAGGTTCAACATATTGAAGATAAGAGCGCAGCGCGTGGGTTTGGATATTTAGACCTATCCTTAGCCACCGATGGACTGCTCACAGAACGTGAACAAGGAATTACCATTGATGTGTCACATATTTTTTTCTCTACACCCAAAAGAAGGTTTATCATTGCCGACTCCCCTGGCCATGTGGAATATACTCGAAACATGGTAACGGGTAGTTCTACTTCACAAGCGAGCATTATTTTACTTGACGCGCGAAAAGGTGTGATCGAACAAACCAAAAGACACTTTTTTATTACCCAACTTCTTGGGATTAAGCATATCATTTTTGCTATAAACAAGATGGATTTGGTTGATTACAAGCAAGAGGTTTATGAAGAAATTAAGGCAACCCTTAGCGACCTAGTTGACAAACACGGAAATAAGGATGTAAGTTATCATTATATCCCACTCTCGGCACTTTACAATGATAATGTTGTGAGCCATTCAAAAAAGCTAGAGTGGTATAAAGGAGCAGCCTTACTTGACTTGATGGAGGCAATTCCAGTAGAAAACAACAAAGCGAATGATGGTGTATTCCAAATTCAATATGTCATTCGCCCAAAACAAGAAGCCTTTCACGATTATCGCGGTTTTGCAGGAAATGTACGCTCAGGGGTTTTTAGCGTTGGAGATGCTATCAGCATCCACCCGTCAGGAAGAAAAAGCCTTATCAAAAAAATTGAAAAATACGGTGCTGCAGTTGATCGTGTTTCAGCAGGTGAAAATGCAACATTGCTTTTGGTTGATGAAATAGACGCCTCACGAGGAGATAGTATCCAAAATGAGCGAGCCAATATCAATAAAGGTAAAAGCATTAGCGCAACCTTCTGTTGGATGCAAGACAACCCCTTAACACCCGGGAACAAATATTGGCTCCAACAAGGGGTTCAGCGCAGCTTGGTAAAAGTGCAAAGTGTTCGTTCCAAAATTGACTTAAAAGCTTTGGAACAAAGCCAAACCAACCAATTGGGGCTTAACGATATTGGAAAAGGTGCGTTGGCTTTGGCACAACCCCTTTCCACAAAGCCATATAAAGAAAATCCTGCTTTAGGGTCATTTATACTCATAGATACGCAAACCTTTAACACCGCTGGTGTTGGATTTATAGAAACAGCATGAAAAGCTTTAGAACCGAAGTTGAAAATCCAGTAGTTGAACATGACATACTGGAGCTAGAACGTAAAATATTTGAATTTAAAGCGGGAAAACTCGACGAAGAAAAATTCAGAAGTCTGCGTCTTGCAAGAGGAGTGTATGGACAACGACAACAAGGCGTACAGATGGTTCGCATTAAGATTCCTTATGGAAAATGTAGTGCAAAACAATTGCGTAGAATTGCTGAGGTTTCTGACGAATATTCTAATGGCAATCTGCATATTACAACCCGTCAGGACATTCAAATCCATCATGTATCCCTAAACAGAACCCCAGAACTCTGGGCAGCCTTGGAACTAGATGACATAACCATGCGAGAAGCCTGTGGAAATACCATCCGAAATGTTACTGCATCTTCCATGGCTGGCGCAGACCCAAAAGAACCGTTTGATGTAACACCATATGCGCACGCCTTTTTCGAACACTTCTTGCGTAACCCCATCTGCCAAGACATGGGTCGAAAAATCAAAATTGCGTTTTCGAGTACTGCAGAAGATGATGCGATAACATTTACGCACGATATTGGTTTTATTCCTGTTATGAAAGACGGAAAGCGCGGGTTTAAAATGCTGGTTGGTGGTGGTATTGGCGCACAGCCAAGAGTAGCCGATGTTCTAAAAGAATTTATTTCAGTTGAAAGATTTATTCCATTTACTGAAGCTGTGGTGCGTGTGTTTGACCAGTTTGGGGAACGCAATCGCAGAAACAAAGCGCGCATGAAGTTTTTAATAAAAGAACAAGGGTTCGAAACTTTTGAACAACGTGTATTTGAAGTCTATAAATCGATTAACATAAAAGAAATAGCGATTGAATACAAACCCATTGTTGTAAAAGAAACTGACGTTTATAAAGCAAACGAATCTTTAGACGAGGACTACGCCAAATGGAAGTCAAGCAATGTAACTGCGCAAAAACAAACAGGCTTAGCAGCAGTCGGTATCGCAATTGACAGAGGGGATATTTCCTCAGATAAAGCACGTGCATTATCGGAAGTAATGGATGCCTTCTGTGGTGAAGATTTGCGTTTTACGATAGATCAAAGCATCTTATTGCGAGGTGTTAGAGATGAAAACATACCCGCATTATATCAAGCCTTAAAGCAACTTGGCTTATCAAAAGCTGGATTTCACAAAATCAATGATATTGTCGCCTGCCCGGGAACAGACACTTGTAATCTAGGTATTGCAAGCAGTATGGGCTTGGCAGCAGCACTACAACGAATTATCGAAGATGAATATCCTAAGGTCATTGAAAAGCATAAAATTAACATCAAAATCAGTGGCTGTATGAACGCTTGTGGACAACACGCCATAGCGGATATTGGATTTCAGGGTATGACTGTGAAATCTAATGGGAATATTGCACCTGCTACACAAGTATTGCTCGGCGGTGGTGTTTTGGGTAATGGTGCTGGTCGCTATGCAGACAAAGTTTTAAAAGTCCCTGCCAAACGTACACCTGCCGTATTGCGCTGGTTATTGGATGACTTTGAAGCAAATGCCAACAAGGACGAAAGCTTTCTGACGTATTACCTAAAAAAAGAAGCGGACTATTTTTACCAAAACCTCAAAGAATATGCAGACGTCACAAATCTAACCGATGAAGATTTTGTGGATTGGGGCAATACTGAAGTTTATGAAAAAGCCATTGGCGTTGGAGAATGTGCGGGTGTAACCATTGATTTGGTGCAGACCTTGCTCTTTGATGCAGAAGAACAACTTGAAAAAGGAAAGGATGCATTGGTAACTGGCGCTTGGGCAAACAGCATCTATTTTAGTTATGCAAGCAGAATTCGTGCAGCAAAAGCACTCCTTACAACACGGGCTGCCAAAATAAATTCACATCATTCTATCATAGATGCGTTTGAAACCCATTTTCCTACCTACCAAAGCCTTGACGCCAAAACTTTTGGTGAAATAACACGCTTGCTCAACAGCAGCTCACCTAGCGAAGTTTTTGCGAAGAAATATTATGCCGAAGCTGCTCATACATTGAATTGGATTAAAAAATTTAGAGATGCACAAAAAAACTAAAGGAAGCCTTACCATAGTTGGTGCGGGTCCTGGGGATGCAGAACTAATTACGCTAAAAGGGGTAAACGCCATCAAACAAGCAGAAGTAATTTTGTATGATGCCCTGGTCAATACCGAGATCCTTGCACACAACACTCAGGGTGAACACTTTTTTGTGGGTAAAAGAAAAGGGGCGCATTCCTATAAGCAAAACGAAATCAATAAGATGCTTGTCAATTTTGTAAAAGATGGCAAACATGTGGTTCGCCTTAAGGGTGGAGATGTATCTGTTTTTGCAAGAGCAGCTGAAGAAATTGAATATGCCAATCGGCATGGTATTTCGGCAATTCTGATTCCTGGAATCGCGTCTTTTACAGGCATTGCTGCTGCACATCGCATACCCCTTACAAAACGCTGTATGTACGAAAGTATTTGGGTAACCACAGGTTATACTTGCGACGGAAAACCCTCTGAAGACATACGTCATGCGGCTGAATCATCTGCAACGGTTGTTATTCTCATGGGCATGACACACCTCGAGGAGATCATGCGTATTTTTAGCAAACACAAACCTGCTAACTATCCCGTAGGCATTGTTCAAAACGGAACACTAAAGAACGAAAAATGGGTAAATGGAACGCTAGAAAACATTACTGATATTGTAAAGAAAGAAGGTATAAGTAATCCGGCCACAGTATTTGTTGGCCCAGCAGTTACAGACAGAACCGCACTGTGGAACAACCACCAAGCTTTTGCATTGGCATGAACACCCTCTACCCTATTTTTTTAAAAACAGAACAGCTTGAAGTCTTGATTGTAGGCGGTGGATACGTAGCACTGGAAAAACTTCAATTCTTGTTTAAGTCGTCGCCCAATGCCTGTGTGACTCTTGTGAGCCCTATGTTAAGGGCGGAAACAAAAGATTTTATTCAAAACAAAAACGTTAAGCTTATAAGTCGCGCTTTTCATTCACGCTATTTAAAAAACAAAAACATTGTAATCGCCACCACAGATAACCCAAAAGTGAATGATCGCGTGTATAGGCTTTGTCGAAAAAAGCACATTTTAGTCAACGTGGCAGACAACCCGCCACGCTGCGATTTCTATATGGGGGGCATCGTAACCAAAGGAAACCTTAAAATTGCCATTTCCACAAACGGAAAATCACCTACTTTAGCAAAACGTTTACGACAGTGGTTAGAAGCATTTTTGCCAGAAGAAACCGATGAATTATTCGATAAGCTTTACGTCTATCGGAATAAGTTAAAAGGAGATTTTGAGCAAAAAGTTTTAGCAATGAATAAATTAACAGAAAAACTACTCGAGCAAGATGATTAAAACAGACATTATTATTATTGGTGCGGGACCCGTCGGGCTATTTGCCGTATTTGAAGCAGGTCTAATGAAGTTACGCTGTCATTTAATCGATGCCATTCCACAACCTGGCGGGCAATTATCTGAAATTTATCCGAAAAAACCCATTTACGATATTCCTGGATATCCTAGCGTATTGGCAGGAGAATTGGTGGATAAGCTCATGGACCAAGCTGCGCCATTCAAGCCTGGTTTTACACTTGGCGAACGTGCCGATAGCATCGAAAAACAAGATGATGGCTCCTTTATAGTAACCACTAGCAAAGGCACGCAACATCATGCACCTGTGGTAATGATAGCTGGCGGCTTGGGAAGTTTTGAACCGAGAAAACCCCTAATCAGCAATATTGGAGACTTTGAAGAAAAAGGCGTCCGATACATTGTTAAGGATCCCGATCAGTTTGAAGGAAAAGATATGGTCATTTCTGGCGGTGGTGATTCTGCCCTTGACTGGGCCATCTACTTTGCAGAAAAAGGCAGTTTTGTACACCTTGTTCACAGAAGCGACCGCTACAGAGCCCACAAAGACTCCGTGTCAAGAGCACAAGAGCTGGCTGCTGCTGGCAAAATGAAACTTCACACTTTTGCAGAAGTTAAAGAACTAAATGGAGATGATGATTTAACAGCTGTAGTCATTCATACCAAAGAAGCTAATACCACTGTTGATACTGAACTATGGTTTCCCCTATTTGGTTTGTCGCCAAAACTTGGACCCATAGGCGACTGGGGACTTGACATTGAGAAAAACGCCATAGTCGTTGATACTTTTGATTATCAAACCAATCGTCCTGGCGTATTTGCCATTGGGGATGTAAACACCTACCCGGGCAAATTAAAACTCATTTTGTGTGGCTTTCACGAAGCCACGCTTGCAGTACAAACGGCATACAAAATCATCAATCCTGACAAGAAATTTACCCTCAAATACACTACTGTGCAAGGGGTGCAAGGATTTGAAGACGAACAACCAAAACAGACCATAACATCTTGAGTCTAGATATTAACATTACAGTTATTGACCGTGAGGGTACGGAACATGAGTTTGCTGTTCCAACAGAAATGAATCTTAACCTTATGGAGGTTTGCAAAGGATATGACCTTCCAGTAGCCGGGATATGTGGGGGTATGGCCATGTGTGCTTCCTGTCAAGTTTACATACTTACAGAAGAACATTTTGGCGAACGAAACGACGATGAACAGGCCATGCTAGATGAAGCTTATCACGTTGAAGAAAACTCACGATTGGGTTGTCAAATCCCCATAACTGCCGAGCTAAATGGGTTGAAAGTCAAAATCGCTCCCGAGGAGCAATAAGCTTTTTGCGCTCATAGGCTTCAACACGTTCCAGGGCATTTTGTCGAATATCTTCCCAGAACAAAGTGACATCAAAGCGATGGTAGTCCTTAACAAAAGACATCCAAAATCGCTTGGGTACTTTGGGTAAACTCACCCACAACATGCCGTTGATTTTTTCAACTTCCAAGCTCTTTTTATAAATTATGTTGTCGTAATACAACAATCCCTTATGATCAGAAATAAGACTCTTTTTACTAGCGTCCCAAGTCACAGGGTTTGTGGTAACGGCATTGTTATACCATGCATAATATGTAGGGTATTTTCCTTTTTTATAGCTGTTCCAGCTGACATAACCCCCAATTTGGTCAGGAGAAACAAGTGGCTTTAACTCCTTAAACTCGTCTTCCAGAATACGGGTGCCAATCAAATAGGCAGCTACCAACTGCTGTTGGAGCGCTTGTCCATCAAAATATTCTTGCAGTAATTTCTTTAAGTGCAATGCTCCTTGGCTATGACCAGCTAAAATAATGGGACGCCCGTTGTTTTCATACGCCATATAGTGGTGAAATGCGGCCTTTACGTCAGCATAAGCTAAGGCTCTGGCTGCATTTCCCCCTTGATTTCTGTAGGGTTCAAAAAAAGCACGGTAGTGGTTCTGACGATAAAAAGGCACAAATAAACGCCCCGCGTCGGCCCAAGCTGATGCTTGATAAGGCAATATCCATTTTAGGACGTCTGCATTTACTTTAGCATCATCAATAGCTGCATTCCAATTTATGTCTTTCTTATCTGTTAAAAGAGTTGGATAGACATAAAAAACATCTGCGGAGGCAGCATCAAAAGCTGCGCCTATTTCATTTCCTTCGGATGAAATGCCGGCATATACCGCCCAGTGTTTTAACGCTGCATAATCTATCTCGTGCTTACTCGGTAAAAAAGAAGCCGTCTGGTAACTAAGCTTACACCCACCTAACAAAAAGGATATGAAGAGAAAAATTAAGAATGGCTGTATTCGCATTTAAACAATTTTCAAATATCTACAATTATACACATCAAAAATATATTAAAACTGTGGTGAAAGTTTGTTTATTTTTAAAAAATTTAATTCGAACATCTTACAAAATAAAAACAACTATTTCAAAATTTCCGGTCCTATTTTTTGTTTTATTCGCACTATCAGCTTGTACAAGTGATGATGAAAAAGATATTTCAGCGGAATGCAGCCCTATTGAAAAGGGAACCAAAATTATGCCTTTAGGAGCATCTCGGGTGCAAGGGTTTCTAGGTCTTTTTGAAAGCTATCGCTACGAATTGTGGAAAGACTTAATCGATGGAGGCTTTGAATTTGACTTCGTTGGTAACAATGAAGACTTGTGGGAATATGCACCCTACAAGAATTATTGTTTCGACAATGAACACGAAGGACGTGGCGGTTGGACTGCAGCACAAATAAATGATAATATCGAAAGTTGGCTGACTGCAGTTGGAGATGTGGATATTGTGCTCTTTAGCTCACCAGGCGGAAATGATGCATTAGATGGCGCCGACTTAAAAGATATTATTGCGAATGTCAACAGCATTATAGACAAAATACAAGCCCATAATTCAAATATTACGATAATTATTGAATTACTCGCTCCTGGGAAAACATCATTTATGACAGAAGAGTATAAATTACTTTTTGCTCAAATGAAGACGGTCATTAAACAAATTGCAAACAGTCATACAACCGCAACATCTAAAGTAGTTGTTGTGGATATGGCCACTGGATTTACAGACGGTATGTTGGCAGATGACATACATTACAACCAAGCAGGTGCAGCATTTATAGCAGAACGCTATTACAATACGCTAGTTCCATTTTTAGATTAAGTTTGTTTTAAAAATTTGTATATTTTGGTAGTATGAAAAATTACGCAGTACTTTTTATTTTTTTAATCACGATAACTTCTTGTAAACACAGCCAACTCGAAGTAGGCTTAGATGCAAAAAGCAGCTCTAATGCAGCGGGCTTTGCCCTATTAAGCGAACAAGATGGGGTAGTCAAGCTAAGTGCAACCATCCGTGGGCTATCTGCAGGAACGCATGCCATACATCTTCACGAAAAGGCCGATTGTTCTTCTGATGACGGCAAATCAACAGGAGGTCATTGGAACCCAACATTTGCACCACACGGAGCTTGGGGCGATGAAAAAGGCTATCATAAAGGCGATATAGGAAACTTTGAGGTTGGTGAAAATGGCATCGGAAGGGTGTATTTTGAGACTGACGAATGGTGTATTGGCTGTGATGATGACACAAAAAATATTCTAGGAAAAGCCATTATAGTACATCAAGGTGCTGATGATTTTACATCGCAGCCTTCGGGAGCTGCAGGTGCACGCATTAGCTGTGCTGGAATTGTAGAATAACTATTTTTTAGGCACTTGCCCAATAGCTTCAGAAATCTGCATGATCAGTTCGTCTGTTGTTTTTTCAAAATCAAATTTTATGGGTGGCTTAATATGCATGGTTTGTTTAATCCCCTTTTTCTTAATAAAGATTCCTTTTTTATCAAACGAACGACGAAAGCCATCGATTTGTATGGGTACAACTATGGGATTATAGGTTTTAATAATATGCAGCGTTCCCTTACGCACAGGAGCAAATGGTTTAGTAGTCCCCTGTGGAAAAGTAATTACCCAACCGTCATCTAAGGCTTTACCAATATTTGAAATATCGCTCATCTTTACCTGTCGATTGATAGATTTACCTTTTTCACGCCACGTGCGTTCTATGGAAATAGAACCGGTGTAAGCCAAAATACGAGGTAAAAAACCTGCCTTCATGGTTTCTTTGGCGGCGATATAATACACATTTAACTTTGGCCGCCATATATAGCGCAAATAATTCAAATTGTCATCACGACCTGCAAGACTGGCAAAAAACACATGAAACATAGCAGTTACATCGGCAAAATACGTTTGATGATTAGATATAAAAAGTACATTTTTAGCTGGAAGATCGCGGATAATTTCTGATCCCCTTATGCTTAAATTATTAAATTTGTTAAAGCGACGACGCGTAAAAAACCCCAATAGGCGAATGAGCCAAAGCTTAATAAAAAGATAATGTCCGAATGGATTGCGTTTAAACACGAAATAGGTTTTTTAAGCAAAAGTACAAAAGCAGAACAAATAAAAATAGCTCTTGACAAGAAAGGAAAAATAGTAACTTTACAACGTATGAAACGTAATTTTCTTTTGCTGTTTATCGTGAATTTTTCAACTATACTGTTGTCTTGCACTACTAGAACTACGTCCAAGCAAAATAAAAAAATGGATACAGCTATTTCTCAACCAACGATATTAAAAGAGGTATTACCGAAAAAAAAAAGCGACCTACCCCTAAGCGATGAAACCGCAATTCCCTTTTTAAAGAAATTTGGGGAAGAAAACCCTGAAAACAAAGTGCGGATAGAAACCCCACTGGGTAGTTTTGATATTTTACTTTTCAAAAACACACCCTATCACAGGGCAAATTTTATCTTTTTGACAAAACAACGCTATTTTGACAACACCTATTTTCATAGGGTTGTTCCAGATTTTATTATTCAAGGAGGGAATTCTGACAACGCAGATACTGCACAAAAAAAGCGGAAAATTGGAAAATACTTGTTACCTCCCGATACACGTAAGGGCTACAAGCACCACCGGGGTGTGATATCTATGCCAAGCAGCGAAATTGAAAACCCCCACAAACTGGCATCACCCTATGAGTTTTTTATTGTACATCAATCTCCAGGTGCTTATCATTTGGATGAGAGCTATACTGTTTTTGGAAAGGTTGTACGCGGCATGGAAGTCGTTGATGCTATTAATGCACTACCAACAGACAAGCGTGATTGGCCGCTAACTAATATGCGTTTACATGTAACTGTTTTAAATGAGTAAAATGACCATAACCCAACTGAAGTACTGTATTGCAGTAGCAGAACATCGAAATTTTACTACTGCTGCGCAACACGTCCATGTAACCCAGCCAACCTTAAGTATGCAAATTCAAAAATTGGAACTAGAGCTAGACCTTAAAATATTTGATCGTACCCAAAAACCCATAGGGCTTACAGCAGTCGGTGAAAAAATAATTCAACAAGCGCATCTTATCGTAGCTGAATCAGACAGGATACAAGATGTCATTCAACAAGAAAAAGGTCTAATAGGCGGTAGTTTTAAACTTGGCATTATACCCACGGTTATGTCCTCCCTACTACCTTTATTTTTACAAACGGTCTTAAAAGTTTATCCAAAACTTATCTTAGAAATTGAAGAAATGCCTACGAAACAAATTATTGAGCATTTAGAAAAGGGCACTCTTGATGCAGGAATTGCAGCTACTCCCTTGGATTATGAGCACATATTGGAAAAGCCCCTATATTATGAGCCCTTTATGGTTTACGTCCCGAAGCATTCGAAGTTGAATATAGAAAAAAATATTACTCCTGATATGTTAAAAACCGAACAGGTCTTACTCTTACAAGATGGGCATTGTTTTCGAAATTCAGCACTGAACATTTGTAAGATAAAACACGGAATACCCCTTACCTTCGAAATAAAAAGCGGGAGTTTTGAAACGCTAGTGCAATTGGCAGAAGAAGGTTTGGGCATAACCTTATTGCCGTATTTGCACGCTCGAAAGCTAAACGAGCTTCAGCAAAGAAATCTAAAATCATTTAAAGCACCCGAACCAGCAAGGGAAGTCAGCATGGTCTACCACCAACGAGAGCTAAAACTCCATATTATTGAAGCCTTACATGATAAAATAAGGGCAATTATTAGGGGGGCTATTGTCTACGAGGACATTAAAATCATCAGTCCAAAGTAAGATGCGACTTTTCAAGTTTTGATACCCATTGTTTAAGTCTTCCATAGTCGTACGAATCGAGCTGGCTTTTGGCCTTTTTTAGTTCTTTATAGAAGATGCTAGGGTATTTGTAAACATTCACTAAAATCTTTTTAAAGTACGATACTGTTGGTTTTGGAGACATGGTTAATGTTTAACACGAAATACGGAAATAGAGTGCAACAAAAGTGTTGTAGAAATGTTAATTTTTAAATTTTATCGTCCACAAAAAAGAAAAGGAAGACACCTCATCCCCTACTTTGTCAAGACCTTTTGCATGAAGCCAAATTTGTTGGGGTGTATGGGTTTCTTTGGCGGCATTAATAGCAGCTGAAACAGCTTCGCCCTGTAGGCAACTAAAATTTATACTTCCGACGGCTTTTTTTGAAAACGTAGCCTTGTTTTCGATAACTAACATGGAAGCTTTTGTGTTGGTTTGATGTAAGGCGTGCATGATTAGGGCACCCGTACTTAGTTCGGCTGCCATCCCCTGAACTGCCCAAAACATAGAGCGAAAAGGGTTTTTATTCATAAAGTTCAAACGCACACGGACAGTACATTGTTTTTCATCTATACTTCTTACGCGTACACCAGTAAAATAAGCTGCTGGCAGATTAAAAACCGTAAAGAATTTGATAGATGAAGGTGTTATGCGCATGATCTAGGCGGGAGTTTCGATAGTAGCCAAATAGCGTTCAGCATCTAAAGCAGCCATACAGCCTGTTCCGGCTGCAGTTACGGCCTGACGGTATTCTTTGTCTTGAACGTCTCCAGAAGCAAACACGCCAGGTATATTTGTTTTGGTGGATTTTCCAGCTGTAATTAGATAGCCTGCGTCATCCATGTCAAGTTGACCTTTAAAGATATCTGTGTTGGGCTTGTGGCCTATGGCTATAAAAAGTCCTGTTATGCTGATCTCTTCTTTTTCACCTGTTTGATTGTTGACCATTCGAAGCCCTTCAACTACCATATCGCCTAATACTTCGTCAATTTCGGTATTGTAGCGCAAATCAATATTTGGTGTGGAAGTTACACGGTGTTGCATGGCTTTTGAAGCTCTCATGTGATCTTTACGGACCAACATGGTTACCTTCTTACAAATGTTAGCCAAGTATGTTGCTTCTTCTGCAGCGGTATCTCCCCCACCCACAATAGCCACATCCTGCCCTTTATAAAAGAACCCATCGCAAACCGCACAGGCCGAAACACCTCCACCTCGTAAACGTTGTTCACTCGGTAGGCCTAAATATTTGGCAGTAGCTCCAGTAGAAATAATAACGGTTTCAGCAAACACTTCTTTATTGCCATCAATAGTAACGCAGTGCAACCCACCAACTTCTTTAGAAAATTCTACTGCAGTGGCCATGCCGATACGCACCTCAGTACCAAAGCGTTCCGCTTGCTGTTGAAGTTGCACCATCATGGTTGGGCCATCAACTCCATCTGGATATCCAGGAAAATTATCAACTTCTGTGGTGGTCGTAAGTTGTCCTCCAGGCTCCAAACCTGTATAAAGAACCGGTTTTAAATCTGCTCGGGCAGCATAAATAGCGGCCGTATAACCGGCAGGTCCAGATCCAATAATAAGCGTTTTGATATGTTCAGGTGCATCACTCATGGCTAATAATTTAAATTCAAAATTACTGGTTTAAGATGATAGGTTGGGTATATTACTATCAAAAGTTATTATCAATCGATTATCTAAAATGATAAGAAAATATGTTTGGCAACCTTGCGATATATTATATATTTGCAATCCGTTTAACGGGGTGTAGCGTAGCCCGGTCATCGCGCCTGCTTTGGGAGCAGGAGGTCGCAGGTTCGAATCCTGCCACCCCGACAAAATCGATTGTAACCCTCTGATTTTCAGAGGGTTTTTTGTTTAAAATAAAAAGTAGTACCCATATTAGTACCCAAATTCTTAATAATTCTCTAAATTTGGGTAAAATGAAAATCACTCTAATACATAAAACACAACAACAAAATAAATCTGGAGAGTGTGAAGTGTTTTTTCGTTTGAGAAATCCATCTGGTGATATCAAAATATCTACTGATATTTTTCTTCAACCAAAAGATTTTAAAAACGGTAATATTAAAATATCCCACCCAAATTATAAATCTTATAATCTCACTTTACTAAGAATAAGAAAAGATTTAGATTTTATCATCGATAACTTTGTTGAGAATGAAGAATCTTTTACCCCTAAAATGGTAAAGTTCAAATACGATGAATTGATTTCTAATCGAGAAGAAGATGAAATCGAATTATTAGATTTTTGGAAAGGTTTTGAAGAGTACTTAGAAACAAAAAAATTAAAATCCTACGGATACTTAAAAACAATAAAAACTCTTGAAAATCACCTTAGACACTTTGAGATAAAATGTGGTAGGAAATTGTCCTACGAGTGGGTCATTCGAAAAACACATTTGTTCCAAACTGAATTCAATGAATATTTATGGAATGATAAAGGATTATCAAACTCATATGTAAACAAACTTTATGACAACTTAAGTGGTTTCTTTTACTACTCCCATCAGAGTGGATACATAAAAATTAAACCTAAATTCAAATTAGAACAAACCTATGAAGTAGATGAAAAAATATATTTAAATACCGATGAGGTTATAAAACTTTTCAACTCACAGAAATGGAGTTACTCTGAAAAAAATGAAAATACCTTATTAAAAAAAGAGAACATCAGAATTGTTTCAGATGAGTTAAGAGGTTCAAATAAAGAAAAATTTGGTGGAGTTTTAAAAGTTACTAATTGGGAATTGGTAAAAGATATTTTCCTGTGGTTAAACTCAACAGGAATGAGAATTGGAGATGTGAAAACTATCCGAATCAACAATATGAATTTTGATAGAAAAACACAATTAATAAGTTGGACTCAAACTAAAACATCTAAGATGGTTTCAGTTCCACTAAATGATATAAGTGGATATATTTTCACCAAATATAGTAGAGGTAAATCATTGGAACAATTTCTATTTCCAAAGGTTTCTCAACAAAAATTCAACAAACAACTAAAAAATTTATTGAAAGATTTGAGATTCAATAGAATGGTTTCTAAACCCATTAGAGTTGGTTCTAAAGTTGTTAATTCAGAACCAAAACCTTTATGGGAGTTGATTTCCTCACATAGTGGTAGAAGAGGTTTTATAAAAAACTCTATTGATTTAGGAAATATGGATTACTCAACTATCATGAAATTATCTGGTCATAAAACCTTCTCAGAGTTCTCCAAGTACATTTCTGTTACCCAAACAGATGTTTTAAAAAGTAGAGGTTTATATAGTTTGGAAACACCCGAAGATGGTATGGGTGAAAAACTCTTATTGTTATTCAATAAACTTACAGATGATGAGAAAAAGTCTGTATTCGGTATCGTACAATCAATGAGTAAGAAGTGAAAAACCATTAGGTAAAAAAATTAACCTCGATATAAAAACCACTCCGATTAGGTTTTTGGGAAAAGTTCTTTCTCAGTTACAAGAAACCTCCACTATCCACTCCTACCCTAATATTTATAGAGTTTAACTCAAATTTGATGAGTTAAGTTTGTAAATATGTTTGATACTGGGACTTTTTGGTACATATTAATTGGAACAGGTATTTGTTTTTTGATTATTATTGGTAAGGGATAATTTTGGAATACATTTAATAATCAAAAAAATATATTTGGATATGGTTGACATAAAAATACTTTCTGGTATAATTAAGATAATTGAAGATTTTAAAAAAAATGAATTAAAAAAATCTGGAACAACCCATGTAAATCAATTAAAAATAAAATTTGATGTAAGAAATTATCCTTTATATGGTGGTAAAATATTGATGACTCTTGGACCAATTATTTTCACAGAAAAAAAAGTTTATGTGTATAATCATAAAGAAACATATAGTTCTGTAGAATTTGATAATAAAAAATGTTGGAAACTCAAGAAGGTTGATAATGATGTTTACGTATTTGAGATTGATTATTCACAAATCCATAAATTGGGAGGTAAACCAGTTACTGGTGGTAATTTCTTCCGTAGAAAAAAAGAGGATATTGGTTATTTGTACTACAACAAAAAAATTATATGTCTAATTGGTTCAAAAGAAAACTCTATACTACCAATGATTGATGAATTAAAAATGACAATAAAAAAACTAATAGATGATAATAGAAAGATAAAAAATGAGGAGGAACGTCTTAAAAAAGAATTACTAGAAAAAAGGAAACAAGAAAGTTTAACTAGAGAAAAAAAGGAACGGGAAAGAATAAGTAAAGAAAGGGAGGACAGAACAAAATATCTTTTAAAATTACGTGATGAAACAATCCATAATTTAGATAAAGATAATAATGGTTTAGTAGATATTTTGGAGGTTGATGATTTTATGAAACTTTTAAAAAAACATCAAGAAAAAATTATAAAAATAAATTCAGGACATATAACTGATTTTGTAAAAGTATCTGAACATTTAAGTTTAAAAAAAGATAATATTCAAATTATTTTTGATAGGTTAAAGAATACAGTTGATTTACAAATTGAGGGACTATTAGAACTTTTAAATAATCAAATTAATATTTTTAATGTTCTTTTATTTCACTCAATTAATATGATAGGGTCATTAATAAATAATGATTTAATTACTTACAATGAAATTTATCTAAAATTCGATAAACTTGATGTATTTAATTCAAATTGGGAAAATCAAGTTCAATCAGAATTAATTTCGGTAAACAAAGGACTAGTTGATGTAAAAAATAAACTTTCAGAAATTAGTAAAGGGGTTAACACAATGAATAAAAACTTTAGACAACTGATTTACAACGTACATCAAATGGAGAAAAATATAACTTCAGAACTTTCCAATCTTTCATATACTATTGATTACGGAGTAAGTGAACTAAATAGTTCCCTAACAAGAGAATTGAAAGATATTAATTCAGGTATTGGAATGAATAATCTTCTTACAGGTATTCAAACCTATCAGATGTACAAAATCAATAAGAACACTAAATCTTTAAGAGGGTAAGTTCCAAAAGGTTTTTACCCTTTTTTTATTCCAATACATACTTCCTAACCTTAACGATTGTTTTTGGAGATACTCCCAACCTACTACTAATATCACGAACTGATTTCCCTTTTTCTAATAAAGAGATAATCTTCAGAGTTCTATCTTTCTTTAAGAAATCATTTTTAACCCTTTCGTCCTTCTCCAATCTTCTATGGTGTTTCTATTCACTCCGTAGAGTTCCATTAATTGTTTCTTTGATATTCTTTCTTCCATTTTGATTTTCTCTCTTCCTTATCCATTAACTCTTTAAATTTCTTTTCATACCCTTCCCTATCTTCTTTTATTCTGTATTCTTCTAACTCTTTGTGGAAGTTCTTTACCAACTTTGATTTTCTTATCAATTCTTGAACAAATTCTTTCGGATTTGGTATTTGTGTTTGTTTATTTTTAGTTCTCATTTTTATACTTCTAAGTGTAAATTATCTTCGGAGTGGATACACCTCACCCTAAGGTGAGGATGATAAAATTCTTCGGATATGGAAGGACACCATTGAGTATTTAATTCCTCAATTATCCATTCCCACTCTGAATGGATATCACCCCTCTCGTTTGATGTATCTCAACATCTGGTGATTAAGAAACCGATAGATTTTAAGTAAGAAAGAGGATTAAGGTTACAAGGTGAGGTACAACAACTACACTTAAACATTACATACTCTCAGAAGAATATTAATTTCATGGAACTATCAATCCATGAAAGAATCCTCCCATTTATAAATAGTATGAAGTGAAAGAAAACGAAATAAATTGTATTAATTAAAATGTTTATTTATTGATTTAGTCAATTATTAAATTTGAAATATTACATTTGTCAACCCTTTGGGAATGTTCATTTAAATACTGGTAAACGAATAAAAATAGTTTGGGTACTACTAGTACCCAAAATGATGAATTTTCATCAAAAAAAAATGGGGTTTACTCTGGTTTTACAGAGTAAAATATGGTAGGTTCAAATCCTGCCACCCCGACAAAAATAAATTGGGATTTATGTGTTAAAGTCAATGTATCCCAATTATGTTACCGATTATCATTCGGGATGTGGCGCAGCCTGGTAGCGCACACGCATGGGGTGCGTGGGGTCGCAGGTTCAAATCCTGTCATCCCGACTTTTTTCTAAAATACCTTCTAATTAAATATCATGTAAGGCTTACAGCTCGTGATATGTACTTTTCCCTTGGCCTGTCGTGATTAAATTAACGCAAAAACAGCCTACTAGAAGAGTAAGCATTAATTCTAAGTAGCTATCCGTCAATTGCGGCGTTATTTTCAATACTTTTAACCCGTGAGCTTTACTGCACCAAATGATCAATAAAAATTACGACGTACTTATTGTAGGCGGAGGTGCTGCTGGTTTTTTTTCAGCAATCAATACTGCCCAAAAAAACCCAGAATTAATCATTGGTATTTTTGAGCGCGGAAGCAACGTGTTGTCTAAAGTAAGAATTTCTGGAGGTGGACGTTGCAACCTGACCCATGCCGAGTTTAAACCAAAGCCACTATCATCAAATTACCCAAGAGGACAGAAAGAATTATTAGGTCCTTTTCACGCCTTCATGACAGGTGATACCATGAAATGGTTTGAGGATCGAGGTGTTCGCTTAAAAATTGAAGAAGATGGACGTGTATTTCCAGAATCCAATTCCGCTCAAACTATTATTGATTGCTTTACATCAGAAGCTGATAAATGCAATATTGATATATTGCTTAACCACTCTGTTCAAGACATTAGAGTTTCTAATAAAAGATGGGAACTCGCAACAACCAAGGGAACTTTTAGCGCTGAAAAAATACTCATTGCAACAGGAAGTAGCCCAAAAATATGGACACTATTAGAGGAATTGGGGCATCAGGTTGTAACGGCTGTACCCTCGTTGTTTACGTTTTCCATTTCAGATCCTCGTTTAAAATCAATCCCAGGAGTTGTGGCTAAACACGTCGAGCTGGCCGTCAACGACAGCACATTAACTTCATCTGGCCCGTTGCTAATTACGCATTCTGGCATAAGCGCCCCTTCTGTTCTCAAATTATCAGCCTACGCAGCTATTGAACTAGCAAAACGAAACTATAATTTTGATTTGACAATTAATTTTATTGCACAAGATTTCACAACTTGTTTTCGAAAATTAGGGCACAATAAAATTGAAAGTCCAAAAAAATTAGTCCGCAAATCTGCATTGTTTGGCTTGCCAAAACGCTTATGGGAACAGCTCGTCATTGGAGCTGATTTTCCAACCGACATCACGTGGGCAGAAGCGAATCAAAAGCAACTTCAAAAACTTGCCATACAGCTAACTTCTGCAGTATTTAAGGTGACAGGGAAAAGCACTTTTAAAGAAGAGTTTGTCACAGCTGGAGGTGTAGCGCTAAAAGAAATTAACTTCAAAACCTTTGAGAGTAAGATTCATAAAAATTTATTTTTCGCAGGTGAAGTACTCAATATTGATGCTGTCACAGGCGGCTTTAATTTTCAAAATGCTTGGACAGGAGCATTTATTGCCGCACAAAAAATGGGCGCACATCCCAATGTGATTTAGAATATTATAGGGTTTTTATCGTTTATGTTTCTGTTAACATTTAACAATTTAAAGAAGCAGATGATCCACAATGGAAGCTTATCTTTACAAAAACATCGATACGTGATAATTGGAATTAGTGGCGGTTCAGGTGCAGGCAAAACTACCCTGGTCAATTATGCAGCAAACCTGCTGGGTAAAAACGAAACACTTATACTTTCTCAAGATCGGTACTATAAGCACTTGCCAGCATTGTCATTTGAAGAACGTTGTCTAATCAACTTCGATCATCCTGATGCACTTGATTTGGATTTACTCGCAGCTCATGTTGTACAACTTCAAAAGGGTAACTCAATAAAAAGCCCTGTATATTCTTTTGAACAACACTTACGAATGGATGACATTGAAGTTTTTCACCCAAAAAAATATATTTTAATCGAAGGGATTTTGGTGTTTGCTCATGCCCCACTTCGTAAATTATTTGACTATAAATTGTATATTGATGCTGATATTGACAAACGTATTGAAAGACGTGTAAAGCGTGACGTAAGCACGAGAGGCAGAACAAAAGAGGAGGTGTTAACTCGTTTTGAAAATACGCTTCACACCATGCATAACCAGTTTATAGCGCCCCATCAAAGCGCATCAGATATGGTTATAAAAAACAACGATTTGAATTTTGCAAAAGATCAAATGCATCTGTGGATTGAAACGGTTATCAAATGAAAAAGCTTTTTAAAAACCCTTGGTTTAAGTTAGCTACAAACCTGTATGCCTTAATTGGGGTATTCTTTGTTGTTTGGATGGTTTTTTTAGATTCCAATTCGCTGCTCATCTACTTTAGTCTTGAGCGTAAATTATCGGAACTAGAAAGACAAAAAAGTACCTTAGAAGAAAGTATCGCTGTAGACAGAAAAACACTCCTGCAGTTGAGCGACTCCATAGAAATGGAACGCTATGCAAGGGAACGCTATTTGATGAAAAGAAAGAATGAGGATGTGTATCTCATTGAGTATGCAGATACCATTAATTAATTGATTAAATAAAATAAGATGAAACACGCAGAAAAAATGTTACGGGACGATGCATTAGCTGGAAAGGTAATCGTCGTAACTGGCGGCGGAAGTGGGCTGGGCAAGTCAATGACCCGTTATTTTCTAAAACTTGGTGCTAAAGTTGCCATAACTTCTCGTAATATCGAAAAACTGGAAACTACCACACAGGAATTAATGCAAGCTACTGGGGGAGAATGTTATGCCGTGGCTTGTGATGTTCGCAACATTGAAGAAGTTGAGTCCATGCACCGGCAAGTATTAGAAAAATATGGTCCTGTAGATGTATTGGTCAATAATGCAGCAGGCAACTTTATAGCCCCTACCGAGCGATTGTCTTCAAATGCCTTTGACACCATTCTAGATATTGTGCTCAAGGGAACAAAAAACTGTACGCTAACTTTTGGTAAGCATTGGATAAAAACTAAGCAACAAAACACCAACGTACTTAATATCGTAACCACCTATGCATTTACAGGATCGGGCTATGTAGTTCCTTCTGCTTGTGCCAAAGCAGGAGTTTTAGCCATGACACGTTCATTGGCTGTCGAATGGGCTAAATACGGTATGCGTTTTAATGCTGTTGCCCCCGGACCCTTCCCGACCAAAGGCGCATGGGATCGCCTATTGCCTGCACCAATAAAGAAGAAATTTGATCCAAAAAAACGCATTCCAATTGGACGAGTCGGTGAACACCAAGAGTTGGCCAATCTAGTTGCCTACATGGTGTCCGATTTTGGTGCCTACCTCAACGGTGAAGTAATCACCTTAGACGGAGGCGAATGGCTCAAAGGTGCGGGGCAGTTTAACAATTTGGAGCAGGTTAAAAAAACCATGTGGGACTTATTAGAGCTTGCCATTAGGAAGAAAAAATAGTTAACATAAATTTGGTACAAACTACTGCATTTTAGTAGTATTTTTACACTTCATTAGTTGAGATGGGAAACATTATTGCCATAGCGAATCAGAAAGGAGGAGTTGGAAAAACAACTACTTCTGTGAATCTTGCGGCTTCACTTGGCGTACTTGAAAAAAAGGTACTCCTTGTTGATGCTGATCCACAAGCAAATGCTACTTCTGGACTAGGCATTGAAGTGGATGCTGTTGAAAAAGGATCTTATCAAGTATTAGAGCATACCGTCACTGCTAAAGCAGCTATTGTAGCTACAAATTCACCAAATCTGGACCTAATACCAGCACATATTGATCTAGTTGCAATCGAAATTGAATTGGTTGATAAAACCAATCGAGAAATGATGCTTCGCAATGCATTGGAACCAATTAAGGATGATTACGATTATATTTTTATTGACTGTGCACCTTCACTTGGGCTCATTACATTAAATGCACTTACGGCTGCTAATTCGGTTATCATTCCCATTCAATGCGAATACTTTGCTTTAGAGGGCTTAGGCAAATTGTTGAATACCATTAAAAGCATACAGAAAATCCACAATCCAGATCTTGGTATTGAGGGCATGCTGCTGACCATGTACGACTCAAGACTACGCTTATCGAACCAAGTGGTGGATGAAGTAAAAAAACATTTTGGAAATATGGTGTTTAACACCATTATCCAAAGAAATGTAAAGCTTGGGGAAGCACCCAGCTTTGGAGAAACAATTATTGATTACGATGCCACCAGCAAAGGGGCTTCCAGCTATTTGAAGCTAGCGCAAGAACTAATCAACAAAAAAAAGTAATATGGCAAAAGCAAAAAAACGGCAAGCCATGGGACGTGGGCTATCAGTGCTACTCCCAACAGATGAAAATCTTGTTCAAGGCAATGTAGAAGGAAAGGTTATTGAACTCCCCCTTAATCAAATCGAAACCAATCCTTTTCAACCCCGAACGCAATTCAACCCAGATACTTTAGCGCAACTGGCTTCGTCTATTTCTGAGCTTGGCGTTATTCAACCCATAACGGTGCGAAAACTAAATGATAACCGCTATCAACTGGTTTCTGGGGAGCGACGCTTCAGGGCTTCTCAGTCTATTAATCTAAAATCCATCCCCGCTTTTGTTCGTGTCGCAAACGATCAAGAGTCGTTAGAGATGGCATTGGTTGAAAACATCCAAAGAGATGATTTAGACCCTATTGAAATCGCATTGAGTTATGAAAGGCTTATCAATGAAATTAAGCTTACACAAGAGCAAATGAGCAAACGTGTAGGAAAAAAAAGATCAACCGTTACAAATTACTTGCGTTTGTTGCATCTAGACCCCATCATCCAGTCAGGCATCAGGGATGGTTTTATAAGTATGGGGCACGGACGTGCATTACTCAGCGTAGCAGACAAGCAAGAACAATTAAAGTTGTATAAAAAAATTGTCGCTAATGGGATGTCGGTAAGAGCAACAGAACAAGCGGTAAAACCAAAAAAAGCCAAAACCCCCTCGACCCAAAATTATACAGCAAAACACCTAGATGCATTTAAAACCTTTTTCGATGCTCACGTACAAACTACTGTTGATAAGAACGGTGCAGGGAAAATTATTATTTCATTCGCTTCTGAAGAGGAATTTGAAAACATCCGTAAAAAACTAAACTAGTGAAGCGTTTCGCACTTTTCCTTCTTTTATCATTCTGTGGTTGTTTCGTATCTGGACAACAAATTATAGCAGACGATATACAAAAATTAGAAAATGAAGACCCCCTAAGACCTGCAAAAGCAGCGTTTTACTCAGCAGTACTTCCTGGTTTGGGGCAAGCATACAACAAACGCTATTGGAAAATTCCCCTTGTTTATGGAGCTATTGGAGCTTCAATCTACACCTACAATCAAAATCATAAAAACTATTTGCGCTATCGAGACGCCTACAAAAGAAGAATTGCTGGATATAACGATGATGAATTTCAAAGCCTTATCACAAGTACAGACCGCTTGGTAGACGGTCAAGATTTTTATAAGCGTAACAGAGATCGTTCCATGATTTTTATCTTGGGCTTTTATTTTCTTAATATCTTGGACGCCAATATTGATGCCCACTTAAAACAATACAATGTAAACAGCGATTTATCGGTTAAACCCTATTTTGATGTTGCGCCTGTTGGTGCACAACCGGTAGCGGGAATGCGCGTCGCATTAATTTTTTAATATGAAAATAGCCCTTTTAGGATACGGAAGAATGGGTAAGGCCATTGAAAGCATCGCAAAATCAAGAGGCCATGAAATCGTTGCCATCATAGACAAGGACAATCCCAAAGACTCCTTAAATGGTGCTGAAGTAGCCATAAACTTTAGTGTTCCATCTGCTGCAGTAGCTAATATTATACACGCCATAAACGAAGGTGTAGCAGTAGTTTGTGGCACAACAGGCTGGCTTGATAGCCGTGCGGATATCGAATCAAGGTGTGCTTCAAAAAAAGGAGCCTTTTTGTATGCTTCAAACTTCAGTTTAGGGGTAAATATATTTTTTGCGCTCAATGAAAAGCTCGCACAAATGATGGGGCAACATAAAGAATACAATGCGAGCCTAACAGAAATTCATCATACTCAAAAGTTAGATGCACCTAGTGGCACAGCCATCACGCTTGCAGAAGGTATTTTACCATACATTGATAAAAATACGTGGGCATTGGAAAAAGGTGCAAAAGAAAAGGATCTACCCATACGGGCAGAGCGCTTGCCAGATGTTCCAGGTACGCATACCGTAGACTATAACTCACCAACAGATAAAATCAGTATTGAGCATGTCGCACACAATCGTGATGGTTTTGCCTTGGGAGCCGTTGTTGCTGCCGAGTGGATTAACGGTAAAAGCGGTATTTTTACAATGAAAGATGTGTTAAACATAACCTAAACCTCCAAATTATGACTCTATCACAATGGGCACTGTTTGTGTTGCTCTGTCAAGTTCTCATGTTTGTAAAACTGTGGAAATTATATAAAAAAGCAGGCTATGCTCCCTATTTGGCAGCTATTCCCTTTTATAACTCCGTTGTTTTACTTCGAATCATCGGACGCCCTTCTTGGTGGGTGGTGCTGTTGTACTTTCCTATTGTAAATCTGTTAATGCTCCCTGTTGTCTGGGTAGAAACGGCAAGGAAGTTTGGTAAAGACTCATTAACAGACTCTTTCTTAGCTTGGGCAACCCTAGGACTATACGGCTTATATATTAACTACGCCAGCGACGTAGACTATAACCCAGAACAATCGATTGCGCCGAAAACAAAATTTGGTCAATTTATTGGCTCAACAGTATATGCAGTGGTAATTGCTACTGTTGTACATGCTTATTTTATGCAGCCTTATATCATTCCGACAGGTTCATTAGAAAAATCATTATTGGTTGGAGATTTTCTATTGGTTAGTAAATTCCATTATGGCGCCCGAACACCACAGACGGTGGTCTCGTTTCCTATGGTTCACGATACCATTCCATTGGTCAAAACAAGATCCTATTTAAAAAAACCACAACTCCCCTATTTAAGACTTCCAGGGCTACAGCAAATAAAACGAAACGACATTGTCGTATTTAGTTGGCCTGCAGATACGGTAAGGCAATTTTTTAAGAAAGAAGCAGGTGTTGTAAAGCCTATTGACAAAAAATCCAATTATGTGAAACGTTGTGTTGCCATTCCTGGGGATACACTCAGCATAATAGATGGCATTATACACATTAATGGAGCGGAATCTATTATGCCGGACCGAGCTAAGCCCATTTTCGGCTACAGGGCTTACAACGCAAAGGGAATCTCTGCCAGAAGGCTCATCAATGCAGGTTATGACGACCTTACACGAAAGTTCTTAATCACAAACATTACCCAGCCCATACTTGATGCGTTACGACCCCATTTATTGATGATCACAAATCCAGATCCGAATAATTATCAGGTGCTTACTGGAGCTAGAGGTTTACCACTTAAAATTGTTCAGCAATATCGTATTCAGGCTAAGGAGTTGTTGGAAACCCAGAAAAGCCTGTTTCTAACACTAAAAGAAGCAGAGGAGTTGCCAAATCAATTAAAGTTAGACAGCCTAAAACGAAACATCAATAGCAGACGAACCTTCAACGATACTTATTTTCCAAATAATTTTCGCTATAACTGGAACGAGGATCAATTTGGACCTCTTGTCATCCCTAAGAAAGGAGTTACGGTAAGCCTAAACCCAAAAAATGTAGCGCTTTATAAAAAGATTATTTCAGATTATGAATTTAATGATTTAGAGATTAATGGTGATACCATAATGATTAATGGATCGCCCGCAGACAGCTATACCTTTAAGCTAGGGTATTACTGGATGATGGGTGACAACCGCCACCGTTCTGAAGACAGTCGCTTTTGGGGATTTGTGCCAGAAGATCACATTGTTGGAAAACCAGTCTTTATATGGATGAGCATTGATGGTTTTATGGATGGATTTCGCAATTGGAACATACGTTGGGATAGGGTCTTTACTACCGTTGGCGGATCAGGAAAACCCGTATCTTATCGTTGGTATTTTGCAGCCTTTGTAGCTATTTGGCAAGGGATTGTATGGTACAGAAGACGTTCTAAAAAAGCATAAATGAGTACCGTTGTTGCGTCCTTAGCGTATACGGGCTCCATTGGCTTGTGGATGCTTATGACAACTGCACAAACGCTTATCATTGAGCAATACGACTATTATCAAAAGCAAACGCTTCGAAACAGAACGTACATACATGGAGCAAACGGAAAATTATTACTGTCAATCCCTGTTAAGCATCTTAGAAAAATAGGACATCAATACTATCATAACGTTGCAATAGAAAATAGTTTTGCTTGGCAAAAACAACATTGGAAATCCATACAATCAGCCTATCGTTCTTCTCCCTATTTTGAATTTTACGAAGATGATTTAGCTGTTTTTTACAACACTTCATTTTCGTCGTTGTACGCCTTTAACAAGGCTTATTTTGAGATACTAATAAAGCTAGTGGGCTGGAAGCCCAGGCTAGTGTATACCCAAAGCTATGAAGCAAGTATTGCTGCTACAGACATTAGAGCTCAAATAGAACAGAAGAACAACACTGCTGATGTAGGACTCAAATACACTCAGGTATTTGAAGAAAAAAATGGATTTATTCGGAATTTATCCATAATAGACCTGTTATTTAATGAAGGACCAAATACCTTGACATTGTTAAAAGGGCGTGTTTAGTTAAAAAAAGCTACATTTAATACTTAAACCCCAAATAATTAAAGATCCTGAGATAATAGGCATTGGTGGTGTTTTTTTCAAAGCAAAGTCGGCAGAAAATCTTCAAAACTGGTATCAAAACCAACTTGGAGTCGTGCTCAATCCTTACGGGGCTACCTTTGAAA
>Ga0213862_10000005_pt1 | contig 78542 bp, 60 predicted proteins | sample PICome_7_FD_160092 | JGI IMG/M metagenome (GOLD analysis project Ga0213862, IMG submission 160092) | Coastal seawater microbial communities near Pivers Island, North Carolina, United States - PICO266 | ecosystem: Environmental > Aquatic > Marine > Coastal | place: USA: North Carolina... | reverse complement strand
AAGTACTGGGAACCTATAAAAATCAACGTATTTCATGAGACCTGCTAATAGATTAAATAGCGTCCAAGAATACTACTTTTCACGCAAGCTTCGTGAGGTGCGAGGACGTATTTCCAAAGGACATGATATCATCAATATGGGGATCGGCAGCCCAGATCTACCACCCCCTCAAGCGACACTAGCCGCTCTTTCGGAAAGCTTATCGCAGCCCACGGCACACAAATACCAAAGCTACCAAGGTACTCCTGCCTTGCGCCAAACCATAGCTGCTTACTACCAAGATGCTTTTGGCGTAGCACTAAACCCTGATAATGAGGTGCTGCCGCTTATGGGTTCCAAGGAAGGCATCATGCATATTTCCATGGCATTTCTCAATGAAGGGGATGGAGTTCTGATACCAAATCCCGGTTACCCGACCTATGCTTCGGTTACCGAGTTGGTGGGTGCTCGAGCCGTACCGTATACCCTTAGCGCAGCAACTGGTTGGCTGCCAAATTTGGAGGAACTTGCAGCCCAAGATTTATCTGGCGTAAAGCTGATGTGGGTAAACTATCCACATATGCCTACAGGAGCAAAAGCCGATGCGGCATTTTTATCTGAATTGGTAGCTTTTGCCAAAACGCACGATTTACTCATTATCAATGATAATCCCTATACCAACATTCTAAACGATACTCCCATGAGCTTGCTTCAAGTGCCTGGTGCCAAGGAGGTAGCCTTGGAGTTGCAATCTTTGAGTAAGGCATACAACATGGCAGGTTGGCGTGTGGGTATGGTATGTGGAAGTGCAGCCCACATTCAAGATATTTTAAAGGTAAAAAGCAATATGGATTCGGGTATGTTCTTTGGTCTTCAACAAGGCGCCATAGCTGCCTTGACACAAGGAACAGATTGGTTTTCGGAACTCAACGCCACCTACCGCAGAAGACGAGAACTTATTTGGGAGCTTGCCGCAGCCTTGGGCACCACTTTTGAACGCGATACGGCAGGCATGTTTGTCTGGGCGAAACTTCCCGAAGACGCATTGCGTAGTGAGGCTTACATAGACGCTTTGCTGGAGCAGCATCATATTTTTATTGCCCCTGGAACTATTTTTGGAACCGCAGGTGAAGGTTATGTCCGTTTTTCACTTTGTGTGTCCGAAGCCCGTATTCGAGAAGCCTTAAAACGCATTGCATCATGAATGTAAGTTTTGTAGGTATTGGATTGATGAACGGCTCACTGTCGTTGGATTTACAGCGTCTATATCCCGATGCAGTCATGCAAGGAATTAGCCGAAAAGAGGCTACGCTAAGTCGTGCCATGGATTTGGGATTGATTCATGAGGAGGGCAGCCTAGACCAATTAAAGGAAGCTGATTTGGTATTTGTATCCATTCCTGTTGAAGCGATTGTTACGCTGTTACCTCGTATTTTAGATGCCATTGGCGAACAGACACTTGTTGTGGATTTTGGCTCTACCAAAGCGGCCATTTGTGAAACAGTACAAAACCACCACAAGCGCGCCCAATTTTTGGCAGCACACCCCATTGCGGGAACAGAGTTTTCAGGTCCCGATGCTGCTGTATCGGAGCTTTACAAAGGCAAAACGATTATGTTGTGCGAGACCGCGAGTACCCGTATTGACCTATTGGATAAGGCAAAAAAATTATTTAGTCAGTTGGAAATGAACATTCGTGAGATGGACCCTGTGGAGCACGACAAACACATTGCTTATGTGTCGCACCTCTCGCACATCACTTCCTTTATGCTTGGCAAAACAGTGTTGGAAAAAGAAACCGACGAACAAAACATCTTTGATATGGCTGGCAGTGGATTTGCGTCTACGGTACGTCTGGCCAAGAGTTCGCCCGAAATGTGGATGCCCATTTTTGTCCAAAACAAACGCAACGTTTTGGAAACACTAACGGAATACATCTCAAACTTGAACGCATTCAAGGACAAACTGGCGGCAGATGCCCACGAGGAACTGCTTGCCGAAATGAAAGAAATCAATAAGATAAAATCAATTTTAGAACACAAATAAATACAACCATGGAAAACAACCCAAAAATGCGTCAATGGCTTAATAATTTTAAGTTAGACCACCCTTTAGTAATCGCAGGACCTTGTAGTGCTGAAACCGAAGAGCAAGTGCTTAAAATTGCACATCAACTCAAAGACACCGATGTTACTGCATATCGCGCAGGGATTTGGAAGCCACGTACTCGCCCCGGAAACTTCGAGGGAGTTGGAGCCATTGGTCTTAAATGGTTGCAACGTGTCAAAGAAGAAACAGGACTTATGACCTGTACGGAGGTAGCCAACCGAGCTCATGTACAACTGGCATTGGAGCACGGCATAGACGTGTTGTGGATTGGTGCTCGCTCAACGGTAAGTCCATTTATTGTTCAAGAAATTGCTGATGCGCTTGAAGGTACTGACAAGATAGTGTTGGTCAAGAACCCCGTAAACCCAGACTTGTCTTTGTGGCTTGGAGGAATTGAACGCTTGTACACGGCTAATATTAAAAATTTAGGAGTGATTCACCGCGGATTCTCTACCTATGAAAAAACGAAATACCGCAATAACCCAGAATGGCAAATTGTTGTCGAGCTACAAAATAGATTTCCAGACCTTCCGTTGATTTGCGATCCTTCACACATCGCTGGGCGTCGTGATATTTTACAAGATATCTGCCAAACAGCTCTTGATCTAAACTTTGACGGGTTGATGATAGAGTCACACTGGGATCCGGACAATGCTTGGAGTGATGCTGCCCAACAGATTACGCCAGACACCTTGGTTCAAATGATGAGTGATTTAAAAATTCGCAAAGAAACCGATGATGATGCCGAATACAAAAACAAGCTTAACACCTTGCGTACACAAATTGATGTGATTGATGCCAGTTTGCTTGAAAGTTTGAGTAAACGTATGAAAATCGCCAATGAAATTGGAGAACTCAAAAAATCTCACAACGTAGCAGTATTGCAATCCAAGCGTTGGAATGAAATTTTAGGTAAAATGATTTTAGACGGAGACGAAAAGGGCCTAAGCGAGGAATTTATTCTTCGTATTTTTAAGGCCATACACCAAGAATCCATCAACCACCAAGAAGAGATCATCAACGGTTAATGTGTATAAACCAAAAATCCGTTAATTTGGCTGTATGACAGGTGTAGTATACAAATCAACGGGAAGCTGGTATCACGTTAAAAATGCCCAGGAAAAACTCATCCCCTGTCGCATCAAAGGGAAGTTCCGCATTGAGGGGCTTACCAGTACCAACCCTGTTGCCGTAGGCGATGTGGTGGAGGTAACCATCAAAGACACTCAAGACGGACAGGAAGGTGTGATTACCGAGATCCAAACACGAAAGAATTATATCGTGCGTAAGTCTGTGAATCTATCCAAACAAATTCACATCATTGCGGCCAACATCGACTGTGCTTTTTTATTGGTAACCCTCAATAATCCGCCTACCTATCCCGCTTTTATCGATAGGTTTTTGGCTACCGCAGAGGCCTATGAAATTGAAACGATATTGCTCTTTAACAAAGAGGATAGCTACAGTACATCAGATACTGAGCAAATGCATAGCATGAAAAAGCTGTATGAGCATATCGGATATACCTGCTTGGAAATTTCTGCCTTAAGGGGCACAAATCTGGAAGCGGTTAAAACGATGATGGCAGGTAAGACCTGCATGCTGTCTGGGCACAGTGGTGTGGGAAAATCGACACTGGTAAATGCCTTGGCACCCGGATTAAATATCAAGACGGCAGACATCTCTGCCCAACACCAACAGGGACAACATACCACCACCTTTGCCGAAATGCACGATTTGGATTTTAATGCCCGTATTGTGGATACGCCGGGAATTCGTGGGTTTGGTGTAGTAAACATGGAGGCAGCAGAAATGGGTGACTACTTCCGAGAATTTTTCTCAATAAAAGATACCTGTAAGTTCAATAACTGTTTGCATCTAGAGGAGCCAAAATGTGCTGTGAAAGCAGCAGTTGAAGCAGGTCAAATAGCTGCATCACGCTACAAGAGTTATGTTCAAATGCTGGCAGGTGAGGATCAACATTATCGAACTGATTTCTGGGATTCATGAGAGCTGTACTACAACGTGTAACTTCAGCCAAAGTAACGGCAAACAAAACCCATGAGGCAAGCATTGGACACGGTCTGATGGTGCTACTTGGGATCTCGCAGTCCGATACTGCAGAGGACCTGGATTGGCTGATAAATAAAATCATTAATATGCGCATTTTCAATGACGAAGCCGCCGTGATGAACAAGAGTGTATTGGATGTTGCTGGCGAAATGTTGGTAATAAGTCAGTTTACCCTTTATGCGCAAACCAAAAAAGGCAACAGACCCTCTTATATACAGGCAGCAGGTCACGAAATAGCCATACCCTTGTACACGCTATTTTTGCAAAAAGCCGAACAGCTTATGGGAAAACCCGTTCAGAGCGGTATTTTTGGCGCTGATATGCAAATCGATTTGACAAATGATGGTCCGGTAACGATTATCATAGACTCAAAAAACAAAGACTTATGAATATTCAAGATGCCCAAAAAGCCGTAGATGCATGGATTGAAAAACATGGCGTCCGCTATTTTAACGAGTTGACCAATATGGCACAGCTTACCGAGGAGGTAGGGGAAGTAGCCCGTATTATTGCACGCAGATATGGCGAGCAATCGGAAAAGGAAAGTGATAAGGGTAAAGACTTGGGTGAGGAATTGGCCGATGTGCTTTTTGTGTTGCTGTGTTTGGCCAATCAAACCGACACCAATTTGCAAGCCGCATTTGACAAAAAACTAGACCAAAAGGCATCTCGTGACCATGATCGTCACCACAACAATCCCAAGCTACGTTCATGAGTAATATTAGACTCACTCACGCCTCACAAATACTTGAGGGTAATTGCCAGATAACAGGTTCCAAAAGTGAATCTAATCGTTTATTGATATTGCAAACATTATTCCCGTCATTGATTTTGGATAACCTGTCCAATTCTGATGACACCCAAGCCATGCAACGAGGTTTGGCGTCGGATTCACATACGATTGATATTGGCCATGCCGGTACCACCATGCGCTTTCTAACTTCTTACTTTGCTACAACTCCAGGTGTGGAGAAAGTCTTGACAGGTTCGCAACGTATGCAAGAGCGTCCGATTAAACTATTGGTGGATGCGCTGCGTGCTATTGGGGCAGACGTTGAATATCTAAAAAATGAAGGATATCCACCATTGCGAATTTCAGGAAAGGCCATCAGCACCCAAAGTGTTTCTTTGGCTGCCGATGTCAGTAGTCAATACATTACTTCGTTGATGCTCATTGCATCCAAACTGCCCAATGGATTAGAGATAGTATTGGAAGGAGAAATCACATCTATACCCTATATCAATATGACCTGCGCACTTTTGCATCGTGTAGGGATAAACGCCACATTCTCTTGCCAGATTATTCGTGTATTGCCACAAAAAACAATCGGCTCCAAAACTATTACTGTAGAATCAGATTGGAGTTCTGCATCCTATCACTTCAGTATGGTGGCACTTGCCACGTCGGCTAATGTTTCTATCCACAGCTATGCGCCAAACAGTCTACAAGGCGATAGTATCTTGGTAGATATTTATGCGCAATTGGGCGTAACAGCTGTATTTGACGGACATAGACTACAGCTGACAAAATCCAATAAGTTAAAATCGCATATTACCTTAGATTTAATAAAAGCACCAGATATTGCACAAACCATAGCTGTTACCTGCTACGGCCTTGGTGTTTCCTGTGATTTAACAGGTTTGCACACCCTGAAAATTAAGGAAACCGATCGCTTGGTGGCTTTGCAAAACGAGCTGACTAAATTGGGAGCTAGCATCCGCATAACGGAAGACAGCTTTCATCTTGAAGCTCGAAAAGATGCCATCGTTTCCGATGTTGCCATAGACACGTATCACGATCATCGTATGGCCATGTCCTTTGCCCCTTTGGGTCTTTGTGTTCCAATAGTAATAAACGACGCTGAAGTAGTAACCAAATCTTATCCAAGCTTCTGGGATGACCTAAAGTCACTAGGTTTTTTCATTGATTCCAATAAATAATCGGTCAAACCCTTGACAACCCCTATGCTGGTGCAGTATATTAGCGCCTTGATAAAATTGATATGAAACTCTCTCACTTTAACTTTGATCTTTCTGAAGATTTATTAGCCGAACACCCAGCAGAACACCGCGACGAGTCAAAACTTATGGTTTTACACCGTGAAACGCAGACCATTGAGCATAAATCCTTTAAAGATATTACTGAATATTTTGATGAAGGCGATGTAATGGCACTCAACAATACCAAGGTATTTCCTGCACGACTGATGGGGAACAAAGAGAAAACAGGAGCTAAGATTGAGGTATTCTTACTAAGAGAGTTAAACAAGGAACAACGTCTTTGGGACGTGTTGGTTGATCCGGCGAGAAAAATTCGTATTGGTAATAAACTTTATTTTGGCGCAGACGAATCCTTGGTTGCTGAAGTAATTGACAATACAACATCACGAGGTAGAACATTGCGATTTTTATTTGATGGAAGCTATGATGAGTTTCGTGTTAAGTTAAAAGAGCTTGGACAAACGCCACTACCTAAATACATCAAGCGTCCAGAAGAAGATTTTGATCGTGAGCGTTACCAAACTATTTATGCCAAGCATGAAGGGGCAGTAGCTGCGCCAACAGCAGGACTACATTTTTCTAAGCATGTATTGAAGCGTTTGGAGATAAAAGGTGTTGATTTGGCTGAAATTACGCTCCACGTTGGTTTGGGTACATTTAACCCTGTTGAGGTTGAAGATCTTTCCAAACACAAAATGGATTCTGAAGAATTGATAATTGATGCGAGTGCAGCGGATATGGTAAACAAAGCCAAAGCAGCCGGTCACCGTGTTTGTGCTATTGGAACAACTTCCATGCGCGCATTAGAATCTTCGGTTTCTTCAAGCGGCACGTTGAATCCCTATCAAGGCTGGACGCATAAGTTTATTTTCCCTCCTTATGACTTTAAGATAGGAGATGCCATGGTAACCAACTTCCACTTGCCAAAATCAACTTTGTTGATGATGGTGTCTGCCTTTGCAGGACACGATTTTATCAAAAAAGCTTATGACGAAGCCATAAGTCGTAAATATCGCTTTTACTCTTACGGAGATGCGATGCTTATTCTCTAACACCTCATGACCGAGGTTAAGAAAGATATACGTCGTTGCTCAAAGGAAGAAATATGTTCTTTTTTTGTTTCACACAACGCACCCTCTTTTCATGGCAATCAAGTGTATGAGTGGTTGTGGCAAAAGGCAGCTATTGATTTCAAGCAAATGACCAACCTTTCCAAGGCACATCGTGCTTTGCTCGACAAACACTTTATAATCAACCACACCAATATTGCTAAGGTGCAAATTAGTGATGACGGCACAATCAAAAATGCTGTGCGTCTGTATGACGATAAAGTTGTTGAATCTGTTTTGATACCCGCAAAAACTCGTTCTACGGCTTGTGTGTCCAGCCAAGTAGGTTGTAGCCTTGACTGTACTTTTTGCGCCACTTCCCAGCTCAAAAGGATGCGTAACCTCAATCCAGATGAGATTTTTGACCAAGTGACCATGCTTAATAAGCAAAGCTTGGAGCATTTTGAACGTCCGCTGTCTAATATTGTTTTTATGGGGATGGGCGAGCCTATGATGAATTACCCCAATGTGATGAAAGCCATTGCCAAAATCACAAGTCCAGAGGGAATGGGGATGTCTCCAAAACGAATTACTGTTTCCACTTCAGGTATTCCTAAAATGATCGTCAAAATGGCTGACGAACATCCTCGATTTAAGTTGGCCGTTTCCTTGCACAGCGCCATTGAAGAAACCCGAAATCAAATCATGCCCTTTAGTACTTCTTTTCCGCTTACGGACTTACAAGATTCCATACGCTACTGGTTTAGCAAGACCAAGGCACGTGTTACTTACGAGTATGTTGTTTGGAAGAACATCAACGACAGTAAAGCCGAGATAGATGCTTTGGTACGATTTTGCAAAAAGACGCCATCAAAGGTCAATTTGATTGAATACAACCCAGTGGGCAACGATCAGTTTAATCAAGCAGATGACGATGCCACAAACCAGTACGTTGCTGCACTAGAAAAGAGCCATATTCCAGTTACGATAAGGCGTTCGCGAGGCAAAGATATTGATGCCGCTTGTGGACAATTGGCCAATAAGACTTAATCGGGTGTTCAAAATCAGTTGCTTGGCAAATTGCTAAAGCACTATATTGTACCTTTATAGCCCAATGAAAATTGTAGATCAGCTTAAAAAACCCATTGCTAAAGAAATGGAGCTATTTGAGGACAAGTTTTCTTCATCTATGCGCTCACACGTGGCCCTTCTTAATCGCATCACGCATTATATCGTCAATCGTAAGGGTAAGCAAATGCGCCCCATGTTTGTTTTTATGGTGGCTAAAATGCTGGAAGAAAAAGAGGTTAATGAGCGTTGCTATCGCGCTGCTTCTGTAATAGAGCTTATACATACGGCTACACTTGTTCATGACGACGTTGTTGACGAAAGCTATCAGCGACGTGGATTCTTTTCTATCAACGCACTGTGGAAAAATAAAATTGCTGTTTTGGTGGGCGACTACTTGCTTTCAAAAGGCTTACTGCTTTGTATTGACCACAAGGATTTTGATTTGCTGGAAATAATTTCCGTTGCCGTTCGCGAAATGAGTGAGGGCGAATTGTTGCAAATTGAGAAAACCCGACGATTAGATATAGACGAGTCGATCTACATGGAAATTATCCGTCAAAAAACAGCCACATTGATAGCCTCTTGTTGTGCTCTTGGTGCCGCATCGGTTCATGCGTCACCCGAAACTATAGAGCAATTGCGTCAGTTTGGTGAAGATATCGGCATCGCTTTTCAAATAAAAGATGACTTATTTGATTATGGCGAGACCAAAATAGGAAAGCCTACGGGGATAGATATTCGTGAGAAAAAAATGACACTTCCCCTTATTCATGCTATTAATAAGTCGGATACAAAACAAAAAAAGTGGCTGATACAATCTGTTAAACATCACAACAAGGATAAAAAACGTGTCAAAAGCGTCATCGCTTTTGTTAAAGAACAGGGCGGATTGGCCTATGCGACAGCTCAAATGCATGCGTATAAAGACAAGGCATTGGCACAACTTCACGCCTTTCCAAAAAACGAATTTCGTGACACATTAGAAGAAATGGTACGTTATGTTATTGAGCGTAAGAAATAACGTTACTGAATTACGTATTTTAGAGCTCATTTTTATTCTGTGATACATAAATCCACCATAGACGCTGTTTTTGATACTGCCCGATTAGAGGAGGTTATAGGGGATTTTGTACAGCTCAAAAAGTCGGGTGCTAACTTCAAGGGGCTTAGCCCGTTTACCGATGAGCGTTCTCCGAGTTTTATGGTGTCTCCCGTTAAGCAAATTTGGAAAGACTTTTCCAGTGGTAAGGGCGGAAATGTGGTTGCGTTCTTGATGGAGCATGAACATTTTTCATATCCAGAAGCCATTCGTTATTTGGCCAAAAAATACAATATTGAGATTGAGGAAACTGAGCAGAATGATGAGCAAAAAGCTGCTGCTAGTGCGCGTGAAAGCATGTATTTGGTTAGTGCTTATGCGGTAGGTTTTTTTGAAGAGTCCATGTGGGAAACAACTCAAGGAAAAGCCATTGGTTTGAGTTATTTTAAAGAGCGTGGATTCAGCGAAGAAACCATTCGCTTTTTTCAATTGGGATATTCGCCTGATACGTGGAGTGCCCTTACAGATGCAGCGAAAAAAGCGGGCTATCAGCTTGATTTTTTAGAGAAAACGGGCCTTAGTATTGTCAAGGAGGACAAAAAATTTGACCGCTTTAAGGGGCGTGTTATGTTTCCGATTCACAGCATGTCGGGGCGTGTATTGGGCTTTGGCGGGCGCATACTGACCCAAGACAAAAAGGCCGCCAAATACATGAATTCGCCTGAAAGCGAGATTTACAACAAAAGCAAGGTGTTGTATGGCCTATTTCAGGCTAAACAAACTATTGCAAAAGAAGACACCTGTTATTTGGTTGAGGGTTATACCGATGTCATTCAAATGTATCAGCGCGGCATTAAGAATGTTGTTTCATCTTCAGGTACTGCCCTTACACCAGAACAAATTCGACTTATTGGCAGGCTTACCAAAAATATTACCGTATTGTTTGATGGCGATCCTGCGGGTCTTCGTGCATCCCTACGGGGTATAGATTTGATTTTGGAAGCGGGTATGAATGTGCGTGTTTGTATGTTTCCCGAAGGAGAAGATCCAGACAGTTTTGCGCGTGAAAATAGCTTTGAAGAAGTTCGAGATTTCTTAGTCAATAATGTCAAGGATTTCATACAATTTAAGGCTGCATTACTGGTTGATGAAGCTGCGCAAGATCCACTCAAGAAAGCGGAGACCATTCGTGAGATGGTGCAGAGTATTGCGAAAATACCCGATCGAATTAAGCAAGAGGTATACGTCAAATCATGTGCTTCCTTGATGCAGATCAGTGAGGAAGTTTTGTTTGCCACTCTGGCGCAAGTATCTCAAAAAAAGGTAAATAAACCGCAAAGACAAGTTTCAAGCCAACCCATGTCAGTGGTTCCCCAAGAAAAAAAGGTAGCTACTGTAAGTACCCGTTTTGAACTTGAAAAGGACATTATAAAAATTCTGTTGCTTCACGGACATGAAGAAGTCGAATTTGAAGAACCCATTTTAAAAACTGATGAAAAATCTGGTGAGCTTTCACTAGTCACTTCAAAAATAACAGCTCGTGTTTTTGAAAAGATATACTTGGATTTACAACAAGACGAAATTGCATTTTCGACAGCTGTATTTAAAAAATTATACCCTAAGGTATTGGCTGCATTGAATGAAAAATCGGCTATTCAAATGGACGCTTTTGTTGCTAATTTGGAACCAAATTTGGCATTAGAGGTTTCCGACTTATTGCTTGAGGATGAATTGCATACCCTTCACGATTGGCAGCGCAAAAACATTTATATCAAAAACAAAAAGGCTAATTTAGCCAGGTGGATACATGAGGTGATTTTGCGATTTAGATGTCAGCTTATTGATGAAAAGGTAGCAGCACTACAATCCGATACTGCTGAGGATATAGGTAGTCATCACGTAGAACTTTTAGAAGAAATTGTACAGTATCACAAACTCAAAACTGTATTGAGTGGTCGTTTAAACCGGGTAGTTTAATACATGTCTAAGTCTATATGCTGAAGCTTTTTTAACATTTCAACAAGATTTTTGACTTTAATCTTTTTCATGAGCCTTGAGCGATATGTGCTTACGGTTTTGTCGCTGATATTCAATGCTATGGCAATTTCTTTGTTCCGTTTTCCATGAACCAATAAGCGAAGTACTTGGATTTCTCTTTCAGACAGTTGGTTAATCATTGCTCGCGGATTTGCCTCTGTTTCGTTAAAGGCCATATGTTCTGCCAATTCGTTGGTAATATAAACCCCGCCAGTGCTTACTTTTAAGATAGCATCTTTGAGTTTGTTCAAAGGGGCGTCTTTGCATAAATAGCCTGACGCCCCATATTTAAGCGCACTGATTGCATATATATTTTCGTTTAGGGATGAATATATCAAGAATCGCACATGTGTGTGCTGATCTTTTAGTTTTCGCAGTAAACGTATTTCCTCAAAGCCAGGAAGTTCAAGCTCCAAAACAACGAGATCTACTTTTTTTGAAGTCAGATTCTCAACCAAGTCACGATAATGAAATACTTTTCCTACAATACTGATTTCGTTCGAATTGCTAAAGAGAGCCTTTAAACCTTTGTGTACGATTGGATATGCATCAGCAAGAAAAACACGAATCATGGAGTATATAGTTGACCTTAAAAATAGGAAAAATAGTCTTTAAAAGTGATAAAAATAATTTTTCGCCTAAAACTAGCGATAAGACTGCTAAAGCAAGTGGTCTGGAATGTTACATACAGGTATGGGTTCCATTTTGTGTTTGTTGGCAGTATGATGTGATAAAAACACTTCAAAAACACGTGCGTTTTCTCCTACAAAATCTGCTGGAGACTTTCCGCCTTGTTGCTGCGTCATGGCCCATTCCAATTGTTCATAGGTGGCACCCAGTTGTTCCTCATCATTTCTGTCATCATCCCAAAGTCCGTCTGTTGGTGGTGCAATTAAAATAGTTTCGTCAATACCCAACTCTCTAGCTAAAGCGCGTACTTGCGTTTTTGTGAGGTCTGCAATTGGGCTTAAATCCACCCCGCCATCGCCGTATTTGGTGTAAAACCCAACGCCGAAATCTTCAACTTTATTTCCGGTACCTGCAACCAAATAACGATGAAGTGCTGCATAATAGTACAGTGTAGTCATGCGTAGCCTTGCTCTCGTATTGGCCAAAGATAGCTGGGCTTGATTGTCTTTCATGTCAGCCCCAACTGTTGAAGAAAACGCATCGAATACAGCCTCTAAGTCAATTAAGTGGCTGTTTACATTTTGATGACTTCTTTGTAGCCACTTTATATGTTCTTGTGCGCGTTCAACCTGATTTTCTTGTTGCTTTATGGGTATTTCCAGACATAATGTTGGAAGTCCTGTCTTGGCACAAAGCGTGGAAGTAAGGGCAGAGTCTATCCCACCAGAGATACCAATAACAAAGCCATTCATTTGATTTTTTTTGGCATAAGTTTTGAGCCATTGTACAATGTGCTCAATTACTTCTTGATTCTTCATAGCATTTGTATCTTTACGGCCAGTATGGTAGCAGTTAACCCGTGTAAATTTAAATCATTTTTTTCGCCCATGAAAGGGCTGTTGCTCTTCGTTATTTATTTTGTAGTTTCCTGTAATACATCATCCCATCCAAGGCATGTAGATCTTGAAAAAGTCCCTTTGGATTATGTGTCATTTGAAACCCTTTTTTTTGGTGAACTCCATACTCCCTTGGAAGATGTAAAGGTCCAGTTTCCCTTCTTTTTTCCTAATAAAACCTCTGATTCCTTGTGGCTTGAAAAACGAAGCGATTCGCTACAGCAATTGCTGTTTGACGCAACCAAATCTATCTCAAAAAGCCATTTAAAGTCTCGTATTACTCGGGTGCTTCAATATGCCAACTACTATTTTCCAGACGAAAAGCTTCCCCAAACAGCTATTTCCTTGCTCACTGATGTTGACTATTCATTAAGAGCTGTAGATGCAGACAGTATGTTATTGTTGTCCATAGACACTTATTTGGGTGTAGACCACCCCCTCTATGAGGGTATTCCTGTTTACATCAAAAACAAACTTACACTAAACCACTTGGAGTCTGAAATTATTGATGCCCTTGCGCCTAGATTTATTCCAGCACCCAGGGGGAGAACTTTTTTGGATCACATGGTACAGCACGGTAAGCGCTTGTTGCTTCACGATTATTTGGCACCTGGTCTCGAAAACTATCAGCACATCCAATACACAGCAACACAATGGGAGTGGGCTAGCACCCATGAGGCAGAAGTTTGGCGTTATTTTATTGATAACGAGCTATTGTTTTCTGCCTACAAAAGTTTGGCGTTTCGTTTTTTGCTCTCCAGTCCATACAGTAAATTTTATTCTTATTTAGACGTGGATTCACCTGGCAGAATAGGCCAGTGGATCGGTTATCAAATGCTGAAAAAATATCAAAAACGAACAGGAGCTACCTTAAAAGAAATACTTGCTGCTTCACCCCAAGAAATTTTAAAAAAATCAAGATACAATCCTTAAGATGACACGAAAAACACAGATTACCTTGACAGTCACTTTAGACGAAAACAACACCCCCGAGGCCATGGAATGGTCTGCGCCCGATGGAGGTGTGAGAGAACAGTCTATGGAGGCATTTTTCCTAAGTACTTGGGATAAGGATGCCCAGGAAAGTGCACGCATCGATTTGTGGTCAAAAGAAATGCCTGTAGATCAAATGCAGGTTTTTGTACATCAAACGCTGATTGGAATTCGTGCGTCCTACCTTAAAGCAACGGAAGATGCGCAAATGGGAGAGGCCATGCAACAGTTCTGTGATTTTTTTGCTAGTGAGCGAAACCTTAAGGACGTAAAAAAGGGAAATTAAAGCAGCGATCCCACGTATGCCAATACTTCTTCTTTGCCTTTGTTAGAGGTGGCAGATGTGATAAAATGCGGAGGTGTTTCTGCCCAAACACCCTCAAGCATGGTGTTTAAATAGGCGCTTAACGTTGCGTCAATTTTGTTTTCTGACAATTTATCGGCTTTTGTAAATATGATGGAGAAGGGAATCTGTTGCGTCCCCATCCATTCCATAAATTCCATATCGATAGCTTGTGGTTCGTGCCTGATGTCAATCAACACAAAAGCATTTATGAGTTGCTTACGTTCCAAAAAATAGGAAGTAATGTAGCTTTGGAATTCTTTTTTGGTTTTTTTTGAAACACGGGCATAACCATATCCGGGTAAATCAACAAGGTGCCAGTTTTTATTGATTAAAAAGTGATTTATGAGCTGGGTTTTCCCAGGCTTTCCAGAAGTTTTGGCAAGTTGCTTTCGACCTGTCAGCATGTTAATCAAAGAGGATTTTCCAACATTTGATCTGCCTATAAAAGCAAATTCGGGCAATGATGATTTAGGGCAGTCGGACACCTTGGCGTTACTGACTACAAAAGATGCGCTTTTGACACGCATGATTACAAATTATTATCTTTTAGCCAGGATGACAAAATCGTATTGAACGTATTGGGGTGCTCCATCATAGGCGCATGTCCACATTTGTCAATCCAATACAAAGTAGAATCGGGGAGTAGTCTATTAAATTCTTCTCCGACGTTTGGCGGGGTAACCGCATCTTGCTTGCCCCAAATAATACCCGTAGGTACTTTGATGCTTGGTAAGTCTTTGGCCATGTTGTGACGGATAGCACTTTTGGCAATCGTTAGGATTTTGATAAGTTTTTTTCTGTCATTGACAGTCTCAAATACGTCGTCTACCACTTCTTTGGAAGCAATGATTGGGTCGTAAAACACATCTTGTGTTTTCTTTTTGATGTATTCATAATCTTCACGTTTAGGGTAGCTTTCCCCCATGGCGTTTTCATACAGTCCTGAGCTTCCTGTGATGACCAGTCCTTTGACCTTTTCTGGAAAGAGATTGGTGTGAAGCAGGCCGATATGTCCCCCCAGCGAGTTCCCTATCAAGACTACTTTTTCTTCACGCAAATGGGTAATAAAATCACGAAGATAAATTGCAAACTGCTTTACATTGGTCTTTAACAACGGTAAATCATATAGTGGTAATTGCGGAATAATAACCTTGTATCCAACGGTAGAGAAATGCGCCGCAACGCCGTCAAAATTACTCAAGCCTCCCATTAAACCATGAAGAATAATAAGTGGGGTTCCTTCGCCCTTTTGATAATACGTGTAGGACCCAGATACTTTTAGAGAATTGTGCATGTTGTCAAATCAGATACAAATATAGGTAAATAAACCCCAAGCAAATGTCATTAATTCACCTGTTTGTAAAACACCTCTTTTATCAATTTCTTTGATTTATAGAATGTAGATTTCTTTTAATGGTCTCATTTTAAGGGTATTACCCTCTGTTTGTTAAATGGCGGGATAACTTATTAACAAAGTGGTAAAAAGTGGTAAAATGTGGTAAATAATATGTAATTTTGACTCATACCTGAAGGTAAAAACTATAGACTTTGTCGCATTTAATTGGAACATATCAGTGTAAAGCAGACCCAAAGGGACGGATTAAAATCCCCACAGCCCTTTCCAAGCAGTTGGCTGGAGCCCGTCAAGAGGCTTTTGTGGTGAAGCGTGCTGTTTTTCAACCATGCCTAGAATTGTATTCGTTAAAAGAATGGAATGCTTTAATGGCCAAAGTGAACAAGCTTAATAGGTTTAAGAAAAAAAATAACGATTTCATACGACGCTTTACAGCAGGAGTTAAGATTGTCGAGCTTGATGCTACAGACAGGCTGCTTATTCCCCGTGATTTAGCGCAATTTGCAGGCGTAGCGAAAGCGGTCGTGCTTTCTGCCGCAGTCAATATCATAGAAATATGGGACAAAGATCGCTATGAAAAAGCAATAGATGAAGCGGCTGTTGATTTTGCTGCCTTGGCAGAAGAGGTAATGGGAGACGATGAAGACGATGTATCATAACCCCGTTTTGCTTGCTGCGTCTGTATCAGGATTAAATATTCATCCTGCTTCGGTTTATGTAGATGCAACTTTCGGTGGCAGGGGTCACTCCCAAGAAATCTTAAACAACATGGATAATGAAAGCAAATTGTTTGCTTTTGATCAAGATGAAGATGCACAACGCAATGCCATAGACGACAGTCGTTTTACTCTCATTCCTCAAAACTTTGGCTATTTAAAGCGCTTTATGAAGTTTCATAAAATTGATAAAGTTGATGGGATTCTTGTGGATTTGGGGGTTTCTTCACATCAGTTTGATACGCCGTACCGTGGTTTTTCCATTCGTTTTGATGGGCCGCTAGACATGCGTATGAACCAATATCAAGATCTTACGGCAAAACAAATCGTTAACAACTACAGCGAAACAGCATTGGCAGATTTGTTATTTGATTATGGGGAACTGCGCAATGCAAAAAAAATCGCTCAACTCATAGTACAAAAAAGATTAGGCGAAATTGCAACAACCATGCAGCTCAACAAAGTATTACACCCTGTGTTGCCCAAGGGGAACGAGCATAAGGTACTAGCTAAAATTTACCAGGCCCTTAGGATGGAAGTGAATAAAGAAATAGAGGTGTTACAATCCTTTTTAACTCAATCCAAAGATGTGTTAAGGTCAGGCGGTCGTCTGAGTGTAATCAGCTACCATTCCCTTGAAGACAGAATGGTCAAACGGTTTATTCAGAACGGAAATTTTGATAGCGAGCCAGAGAAGGATGACTTTGGAAACCCCACATTGTATTTTAAAAAATGCGGCGGTTTGGTGGTTCCCGATCAAGAGGAAATAAACCAAAACAACAGAGCACGAAGTGCCAAATTACGAATAGCACAACGCTTATGAAAACAGGGATTTTAAATCTGCTTAAAGGAACATTTTTGGTGCAAGAGGGCGCATCAAAAAACTGGCGATTTATCCTGTTTGTTTTTTTTCTAGCAGGACTGATGATTACTGCCTCCCATCAAGTCGATCAAAAAGTGGTACAAATTGGGCAAGCAAACAAAGAATTACAAGCCGTCCGTAGTGAGTTTGTTTCGGTTCGCGAAAAAGTGATGCACAAAAGGATGGAAACACAATTGGCATACGCTCTTAAAAATCAAGGCGTTTTTCCACCAGACAAAGCACCAATAAAAATCATAATTCAATCGAATGAATAAGCAAAAGAACATGATGTCTCGCAGCTACTTGGTTGTTTTTGTGCTTTTTGCACTCGGTATAAGCGTGGGTTATCGATTGGTGTCATTACAACTGAATCAGGGCGATAAGTATCGCGAAATGGCAGAAAAGCGCAGCATAAAAAACTTTGAAATTGTTCCTGTGAGAGGGAATATTTATGCCGACGACGGTAGCCTTTTGGCGACATCCGTTTCAAAATACTCCATACACTTTGATGCGGTTACTGTAAGCCAACGCGTGTTTGACAACAATTTAGACGCGTTGAGCGATTCACTTGCGACCTTGTTTGGAAAGCCCAAGCAATATTTCCGCAACGTGTTGGTGAAAGCTCGTAAAAACAAAAGCAGATATCAGCTTATCGGACGTCGCTTGCCGTTTGACGACTATCAGCGTATCAAATCATTCCCTATGTTTAGATTGGGAGGTATTCGGGGAGGTTTGATTGTTGAGCGCAAATTTGTGCGTGACCTTCCTCTAGGAAAAATCGCTGAACGCACCTTAGGCTATGAGCAGAAAAAACCAGATGGTACATATCTCAAAGTGGGTCTTGAGGGGGCTTATGGTGTCACCTTGCGAGGTCAGCCTGGACGTCAATTGCGACAACGCATTGCCAAACAACAGTGGAAACCGCTTACAAACGAATATCAACAAGAACCTATTGACGGTTTGGATGTTTGGTCCACAATTGACACCAACTTACAAGATGTTGCTCATCACGCCTTGCTTGGCTCTTTAGAAAAGTATGAAGCAGCGCATGGAACGGTTGTCGTAATGGAAACCAAAACGGGCGCTGTAAAAGCCATTGCAAACCTTGGTAGAACGGATGGGAATAAGTATTACGAAAAATTGAATTATGCAGTTGGAGAAGCCCACGAACCTGGCTCTACCTTCAAGTTGTTTTCCATGATGGCTGCCTTTGAAGATAAGGTTATAGACACCATGACCATGGTCGATACCGAAAAAGGAAAGCTTACATTTTATGGAAAATATCACGTAAGAGATTCCAAACGTGGTGGTTATGGTGTCATTCCAGCTAGTAGGGTTTTTGAAAGCTCGTCCAATACTGGAGTTGTAAAACTGATTTACGAAAACTATAAAGAGAACCCTTCACAGTTCACAGACAGGCTGATGGCCATGGGATTGGACAAACCTTTAGGTCTGGCTATATCAGGTGAGGGGATACCCAAAATACCGCATCCCAAAGATGCCGATTGGGATGGTTTAGACCTGCCGTGGATGGCTTTTGGCTATGGCGTAATGCTTACACCGCTTCAAACGTTGAGCTACTACAATGCTGTTGCCAACAACGGTGAATTGGTGATGCCGCGCTTTGTTTCAGCAGTCAAAACACTTGATGGTAAAAATGTCAAATCTTATCCCAAGCAGGTAATCAACCCGGCCATTTGTTCGCAAGAAACAATAGGTAAGCTGCAACATCTTATGGAGGGCGTAGTCAAAAATAAATGGGGAACCGCTCATAATATTTATGATGAAAAGTTAGCCATTGCTGGTAAAACAGGAACCTGTCAAATTGATTATACAACAGATGATGTCAAGTACGTTGCCAGCTTTGTTGGTTATTTTCCTGCTCACAATCCTACTTATTCTTGTATAGTGGTGGTGCATAAGCCCAACAAAAAAATCGGGTATTACGGGAATGTAGTTGCTGCACCAGTGGTTAAGCAAATCGCCGAGGCCGTTATTCATGACATACCAGAACACACCACACTAGACTTAAACAAAGTTGCTGTATTAACTGCATCAAAACCAGACATTACCAATGCATACAATCTTGAAAAAATGCCTGACCTGCGTGGATGGCCAGCCATGGATGCAGTGACCGTTCTTGAAAGCTTGGGTATTGAGGTAATGCTACAAGGGAAGGGCAAGGTAAAGCGGCAATCGCAACGACCAGGAGCAACCCTTAGTAAAACAAAAAAAGTAACACTAACACTTTCATGAAACAGCTGAAAGACATAATGTTTGGTGTTCCTTTACAAACCGTTTCGGGAAGTACGTCTGTTCAAATTAGAGGCGTTGCTTTTGACTCTAGGTACGTTACCCAGCAATTTCTTTTTGTAGCGATTAAAGGCACACATCACGACGGGCATGCACACATTAACGATGCTATTGACAAGGGAGCAGTAGCTGTTTTGTGTGAACAATTTCCAGACGTTTTGACTGATAAGGTTGTTTATATTTTATGTGAGAATACACGCCAAGCCTTGGCAACAGTAGCTTCCCAATGGTACGATACGCCAAGCAAGGCTTTAAAATTGATTGGCATAACGGGAACGAATGGAAAAACTTCCGTTGCAACCATGGCATATCAGCTTTTTGATAAAATGGGTTTTGCAGTCGGTTTGTTGTCAACAGTTGAGGTTAGAATTTTAAAAAAAAGGGTACCGAGTACACACACTACACCAGACCCTATGACAATAAACAAGCATTTAAGAGATATGGTAGATGCAGGCGTTACGCATTGCTTTATGGAAGTGTCTTCACATGGTATAGACCAAGATCGAATAGCCGATCTTCACTTTTCTGGGGGTGTATTTACCAATCTTTCACACGATCATTTGGATTATCACAATGATTTTAAATCCTATCGAGATACCAAAAAAATATTTTTTGACGGACTAGCTCCTTCGGCTTTTGCGCTTTCCAATGCCGATGATAAAAATGGGCGTTACATGCTGCAAAACACAAAAGCCTCAAAACATTTCTTTGGCTTAAAGTCAGTTGCTGATTTTCATGTCAAAATATTGGAAAAAGATTTTTCGGGTATGCTGCTTAAGCTTCACCACAACGAAGTATGGACTCCTTTGGTTGGTGCATTCAATGCATCCAACTTTATTTGTGTTTATGCTGTAGCTGAATTGCTTGAGGTTGCGCAAAACGATTTTCTACCTGCCTTAAGTACGTTAAAAGGGGCCACAGGAAGGTTTCAAATGGTGCACACCAAGAGCAACATTACTGCCATTGTCGATTATGCCCACACTCCTGATGCATTAGTGCAAGTATTGGACACTATAACTACGTTGCGCACACGTAACGAAAAGCTAATCACGGTTGTGGGTTGTGGAGGTAATAGAGATAAAGCCAAAAGACCACTTATGGCTAAGGCGGCTGTTGATAAAAGCGACTTGACCATTTTCACTTCTGATAATCCACGAAACGAAGATCCAAACGATATCATCAACGATATGCTCGAAGGGGTTCCAGTGGAGTCAAACCAAAAGCATTTAACCGTCTTAAACCGTGCTCAAGCCATAAAGACAGCATGTACCATGGCACAAGATCAAGACATCATTTTAGTCGCTGGTAAGGGACACGAAACCTATCAAGATCAAAAGGGAGAACGCCTTCCATTTGATGATATGCAAGAGCTAATACGAAACCTTCAATCTAAAAGATAATGTTGTACTATTTGTTTGATTACTTAGAGCGTGCTTATCAGTTTCCAGGAGCATCATTATTTGCCTACCTCTCCTTTAGGTCAGCAATAGCCATAATATTTTCATTGTTGGTAACGGCTGTACTGGGAAAACGCATTATTGCAATGTTGCAACACTATCAAATGGGTGAAAGCATTCGCGACTTAGGACTGGCAGGTCAAAAAGAAAAGGCGGGAACCCCTACTATGGGTGGCTTGATGATCATTTTTGGTACACTTATCCCTGTTTTGCTACTCACGAAACTTGATAATATTTACATCATACTACTAATCGTTACCACTGTATGGATGGGAATTATAGGTTTAGCGGATGACTACCTTAAGATCAAGCGAAAAGACAAAGAGGGTTTAAAAGGGCGCTTTAAGATTGTTGGACAGGTTACACTTGGACTGATTGTAGGGGCTACGTTATACTTTCATCCTGGAGTAACCATTAAGCAACAAACCTTTGATGGCGAAAGCTTTTTGCAAGAAGAAAAATCTACAAAAACAACCATTCCGCTGCTGAAAAATAACGAGTTTGATTACAGTGATATTATCTCTTGGGCAGGAGATGGCGCAAAAGACTACGCCTGGCTGATTTTTATTCCAGCAGTAATTTTTATAGTAACTGCTGTGTCAAATGGGGCAAACCTTACGGATGGTATAGATGGTCTTGCAGCTGGAACAGCTTCTATTGCGGTGCTCACCCTTGGGCTTTTTGCGTGGGTTTCGGGGAATATTATTTTTGCCGACTACCTCAACGTCATGTACATTCCTGAAGTAAGTGTGGTTGTAGTATTTGTGGCAGCCTTTGTAGGAGCGCTCGTTGGATTTTTGTGGTACAATGCATTCCCTGCTCAAGTGTTTATGGGCGACACCGGAAGCTTGACCATAGGAGGTGTTATCGCCGTATTGGCACTTATTGTTCGTAAAGAGTTGCTTATTCCTGTCTTGTGTGGGGTCTTTTTGATCGAAAATCTTTCTGTAATAGTTCAAGTATCTTATTTCAAATACACCAAAAAAAGGCAAGGTGTGGGTAAGCGCATCTTTAAGATGGCTCCGCTGCATCACCACTATCAAAAACTTGGATATCACGAAAGTAAAATCGTGAGTCGCTTCTGGATTATTGCCATTATGTTGGCCATTATTAGCCTTGTAACCCTCAAAATCAGATAATGAAGAAGCTAGTCGTACTTGGTGGTGGAGAGAGTGGAATTGGGGCTGCAGCCTTGGCAAAACACAACAATTGGGATGTTTTTGTTTCTGATGCTGGTATGCTTACTGCTGCGGCTAAGAGAGCATTTGAAACCATTGGTGTTCGCTTTGAAGAGGGCGGTCATAATATGCGCGAAATTCTTAAAGCCGAACTTGTGGTTAAAAGTCCAGGTATTCCCAATACGGTTGCTGTAATTAAGGACATTGAAGCTGCTGAAATCCCTATGGTTTCTGAAATTGAATTTGCGAGTAGTTACACCGACGCTACCCTAATAGGTATTACGGGAAGCAATGGCAAAACAACCACAGCAATGCTAACGCATCACTTGCTTTCTGATAGCGGAATTGATGCTGGCTTGGCTGGGAATATTGGCAACAGTTTTGCTCAAGCACTTTTGCAAGACAAGCACGATGTTTATGTTTTGGAAATAAGCAGTTTTCAGCTTGAGCATATCAAAAAATTCCACCCGCATATTGCGGTCATTACAAATTTAAGTCCAGATCACTTGGATCGTTATGAAAACTCTTTTAAAGACTACTGCTCTACCAAGTTTAATATCACAAAAAACCAGACAGAAGAAGATCATTTCCTCTACGAGTCAGATGATGAAAATATTACTGCGGGTATCGCACAATTTAATATTAAAGCTCAGCAGCACCCTTATAATAACGCTAACAACAACGCTATGTTTACAATCGATAACCCTTCTTTGCTTGGCGGGCATAATGCCAAAAATGCCATGGCAGCAGCCACCATTGCGCAATTATTTCAATTGAGCGATCAAGATATTCAGGCTAGTCTTCAAACCTTTCAAGGTGCAGCCCACCGTTTAGAGCATGTGGTGAACATCCTAAATGTAGCCTATATTAATGATTCAAAAGCAACAAATGTCAATGCTGCTTTTTATGCGCTTGAAAGTATGTCAAAACCAACCATCTGGATTGTTGGAGGTGTTGACAAGGGCAATGACTATTCGAGCCTGTTGCCATTGGTACATGAAAAAGTAAAAGCTATCATTTGTTTGGGCGTGGACAACCAGAAAATAATTGACATTTTCTCCCCTGTGGTTAAGGTACTTGTAGAGGTAAAAAACATGAATGATGCTGTGAAGGCTTCTTACGACTTGTCTACCCATGGAGATGCGGTCTTGCTGTCGCCTGCCTGCGCAAGCTTTGACTTATTTGAAAACTATGAAGACAGAGGAAATCAATTTAAAGGAGCAGTAAGAAAATTATAAACGTGAAAATCAGTCAGTACTTATTGGGAGATAAATCTATTTGGGGAATAGTGGTGTTACTATCTATTTTTTCTTTTCTACCTGTATATAGCGCAAGTTCAAACTTGGTCTATGTAGTGGGTTCTGGTTCTGTATTTGGATATTTATTAAAGCACGTTGCTATTGTTTGTGTGGGCTGGGTCATCATGTATGCCGTTCACCTTATTCCATTTAAATATTTTTCTGGTTTGGCTAAATTGGGTATTCCCGTAGTAGTTGTCATGTTGCTACTCACAGCTTTTCAAGGTACTACCATAGACGGTGCTAATGCCAGCCGGTGGCTTAACATTCCAGTTATAGGCATGTCATTCCAGACTTCCACCTTAGCCATGGTGGTTTTATTGGCTTATGCAGCAGATTATTTTGCCAATAAAAAAGAAGATAAAATTAGATTTACTGATAGCTTTTTGCCTTTTTGGGTTCCAGTTTTGCTGGTTGTTGGTTTGATTTTACCTGCAAACCTCTCAACTGCCTTACTGATATTGTTTATGGTAACGGTTGTGGCATTTTTAGGAGGCTATCCTTTAAAATATCTGACTGCGTTGCTTGGAGCTGCGATTCTTTTTTTGACACTATTTATTCTTATTGCAAAAGCTTATCCAGATGTTTTTCCAAACCGCGTAGATACGTGGATGAGCCGTGTGGAGAGTTTTACAGGTCAAGGGGATGACAATACCGACTATCAAATTGAACGTGCCAAAGCAGCAGTAGCCGTTGGGGGTTATGTAGGCATTGGCGCAGGAAAGAGTATGATGAAGAATGCACTACCACAGAGCACTTCCGATTTTATCTATGCCATCATTGCTGAAGAATATGGGATGCTAGGTGCCATATCCTTGTTGTTCTTGTTTATGTTGTTACTGTTCCGAATTCTTATTAATGCAAACAAATCTGAAAGCTTCTTTGGTAAGCTGCTTATCTTGGCTATGGGATTGCCCATAGTCACACAAGCTTTTATCAATATGGGCGTGGCTGTTGCATTACTCCCTGTTACTGGGCAGCCTTTGCCACTCATAAGTAGTGGTGGTACCTCTTTGTGGATGACCTTTTTGGCCCTTGGTGTTGTTTTAAGTGTAAGTGCAAACCAGCCCACAACTACAAACGCGAATATGTCTAACCCTTTAGCCGAATTAAGCCATGAAGCCTAGATTGATTATTTCTGGTGGTGGAACAGGGGGGCATATTTTCCCAGCCTTGGCTATTGCAGATGCCTTTAAAGCGCAATACCCACAAGCAGCCATATTATTCGTTGGGGCAAGCAACCGCATGGAAATGCAATGTGTTCCTACGGCAGGTTATAAAATAAAAGGGTTGTGGATTTCTGGATTTGACAGAAAAAATATGCTGCGGAATATCTTGTTTCCCATAAAGCTCGTATGGAGTTTACTACAGTCTTTGGCGATTGTTTTGCGTTTCCGTCCCTCTGTGGTTGTAGGTACAGGTGGCTTTGCCAGTGGACCTTTGCTTTTTGTGGCGTCCATGTTTAAAACGCCTTTGCTAATTCAAGAACAAAATGCATTTCCGGGCATTACAAACAAACAGCTCGCCTCACGTGTCGATGTTATTTGTTTGGGAAGTGAGGCTGCAAGTAAGTTTTTTCCAAAAAGTAAAATTGTGGTGACGGGAAATCCCGTTAGAGCTGCATTAAAGCAAAGTATAAGTAAGGCCGCTGGTGCTGAAATTCTAGGTATTGCTGCAGACCAACAAACCCTCTTAGTATTGGGTGGAAGTTTGGGCGCAAGAAGAATAAACCAACTTGTCCGTCAACATTTGGATGATATGCAACAACTCAACATTCAGCTTATATGGCAATGTGGACATTTGTACGCTGAAGAGTATCAACACTACGCATCAGCCAACATTCATGTGATGCCATTTATTGATCATATGCCTGCGGCTTATGCTTTGGCAGATATAGTGGTATCCAGGGCAGGTGCATTGGCCATTTCAGAACTCTGCCTTATGGGCAAACCAACCCTCTTTATTCCTTCGCCCAATGTTGCTGAAAATCATCAAGAAAAAAATGCGCAAGCATTAGCCGATAAAGAGGCGGCCTTGTTAGTAGCGGAGCGTGATGCAGACACACATTTTTGGAAAGGACTTAGGTCTTTGATTATGGATGCGGCTTTACGTGCTAAACTTGGCAAAAACATCAAAGGCTTTGCACATCCAGCTGCATCCAAAGAAATTATGAGCAGGCTAACTAAACTTCTTACCCATGAATAAAGCAGCAATATTTTTTGTGGGTATTGGCGGCATAGGAATGTCGGGCGTGGCGCAGTACTTCCTGTCCCAAGGACATGCTGTGGCGGGCTATGATCGAGTACTTACACCACTTACGCAAAGGCTAGTGTCTCTAGGTGCGCATATTATTGATGTGGATGCACCAACTGCCATTCCAACATTGTTTAGAAATCCAAAAAACACAAAGGTTGTTTACACCCCGGCCATCCCTGCTAATTCGCCATTGCTCACATATTTTAAGAACAAAGGGTTTGTGCTAGAAAAAAGAGCAGCAGTGATCGGCGAGATTAGCCATACCATGCCTTGCTTGGCAGTGGCAGGTACTCATGGAAAAACAACAACTTCCGCATTGCTTACGCATTTGCTACGCTCATGTGGTAAAAAGATTACGGCATTTTTAGGAGGCATTGCAGCAAATATTGATAGCAATTTCTTACTTGAAGGCGATGATTTTATGGTGGTGGAAGCCGATGAATTTGACAAATCATTTATGCATTTGAAACCCACAGCCTTAGCCTTGACTTCAATGGATGCGGATCATTTGGATATTTATGGTACCGCATGCGAACTATCCAAAACCTTTGATGATTTTGCACAGAAAGTACCTGTTGAAAAGCGCTTTATTGCCAATGGCTTAGCCTTAAGCGGCAATACTTTTGGTATAGAGGCAGGTACACACAGGGTACATAATTTACGCATAGCCGGGGGCAGCTATATATTTGATTTTGTTACACCAAGAGTTGGTATGTCTAACATTACCTTGCCCTATCCGGGATCGCACAATGTGATGAATGCAGCTGCCGCATTGGCATTGGCATTAGAGGCGGGCTGTGAACCTATCCAACTCAAATTGGGGTTATCGACGTTTAAAGGAGTTGATCGCAGGTTTAGTATCAGGCTAACTGCACCTAAAGTAGTGGTTGATGATTACGCTCACCACCCAACAGAAATAAATGCTGTAGTCGATGCGCTCGAAGCCTTTTATCCAGATCAAATCAAGCTAGGTGTGTTCCAACCGCATTTGTTTTCACGCACACGAGACTTCGCAGCAGGGTTTAAACAGGCCCTTGCACGCTTTGATGAGGTGTTGCTTTTGGACATTTACCCTGCTCGTGAACTGCCCATGGGGGGTATTACAAGTGCATTATTAATAGATGCTGATCATGGTGCAACGCAGTTGGTAGACAAGGGAATACTGCCAGAAATGATAGCGAAATCTTCGGCTACTGTTGTCGCCATAATGGGCGCTGGAGACATTGCTTTTGAAGTGCCGGCAGTCATGCAAATACTTAAAAACCAACAGGATGCATAAGATGATTATTTCCATATCATTGTTTGTGCTTACAGTTATTCTTGGCGTGGTTATGCACCAGCGCAATCAAAAACGCGCAGTGACCTTGCAGTATGTTTCTTGGGAAGATGACCGTCCAATTTGGATGCCAAAAGACTCCGTTAATAAATTGTTGACACTTGCTTTAAGCGATAGCGTGTCTGCTTTTAAAAGTGGTCTAAATTTGAGAAACATTGAACAAACACTTAACCAAAACGCTTGGGTTGAAGATGCCCAGAGCTATGTTTCTGTTGATGGAGGCGTAGGCGTTCACGTTACAACCAAAATACCAATAGTGCGCATACAGAGTGATAGTAGTTATTATGTAGATAATCGCGGAGAACCCTTCCCGTTGTCTGCTTTTAAATCGGTTCAAGTACCGTTTGTTTACGGTAACCCCACTTTGAAGCAGCGCCATGCGCTAGTTGATGTAGTTCGACAAATGTCAAAAGACACCTTTATGTCTGACCACATTGTTGCTTATGAGTGGATGTCCGAGGGCTTAATTGTTGAGCCTCGTCACCAAGAGTATTCCATTGTTCTTGGCACACCCGATCAACTGCATGAAAAAATTAAAAATTACAAAGCTTTCTATGCAAAAATGCAGGACAGCACAGTATTAAAAACCTATAGAACAGTAAATCTTTCGTTTCACGGACAAGTAGTTTGTTCAAAATAATTTGATATGGAACAAGAACAATTAGCAGTTGGATTAGATATTGGAACCACTAAAATAGTGGCCATGTTAGGCACCAAAAACGAGTACGGGAAACTCGAGATAGTCGGGGTCGGAAAATCTAAAAGTCAAGGCGTACACCGAGGTGTCGTAAATAACATAACCCAGACCATTCAATCCATACAGGCGGCTGCTCAAGAAGCAGAAGCCATTTCTGGTAAGAAAATCACCAGTGTAGTAGTGGGAATAGCAGGGCAACACATTCGCAGTTTGCACCACAGCGATTACATCACCCGTACCAATGCAGATGAGGTAATTGATGCGGCAGATATAGAACGTCTAAAGAATCAGGTGTTTAAACTTGTCATGCTTCCAGGCGAGGAGATTATTCACGTACTTCCGCAAGAGTATAAGGTGGATGGACAGGCCGAAATCAAGGAGCCCATTGGCATGTATGGGGGTAGGTTAGAAGCCAACTTTCACGTTGTAGTAGGTCAAGTATCTTCCATTCGTAATATTGCTCGTTGTGTAAAGTCTGCAGGACTCGACTTTGGCGGCATTACACTGGAGCCATTGGCTTCGGCAGACGCGGTATTAAGTCAAGAAGAAAAAGAAGCTGGCGTTGCCCTAATTGACATTGGCGGCGGCACTACGGATTTGGCCATATTTAAAGATGGAATTATTAGGCACACCGCTGTTATTCCGTTTGGTGGTAATGTTATAACAGAAGATATAAAAGAGGGCTGCTCCATTATTGAAAAACAGGCGGAGTTACTTAAGATTAAGTTTGGGTCTGCATGGCCAGGCGAAAATAAAGACAATGAGATTGTTTCTATCCCTGGATTACGAGGTAGAGATCCCAAAGAAATCACACTCAAAAATTTGTCTAAAATTATTCATGCTCGTGTTACAGAAATTATTGAGCAGGTCTATGCTGAAATCAAGAATTATGGACACGCGGAACAGAAAAAGAAACTAATAGCGGGCATAGTTCTTACTGGTGGTGGAAGTCAACTCAAACACCTCAAGCAATTGGTGGAATATATTACGGGTATGGATACACGTATTGGCTATCCCAACGAACATTTGGCAGGTGATACGGATAAGGCAACTGCAAGTCCCCTTTTTGCAACAGCAGTTGGATTGGTTATGAATGCAGTAGAAACGAAATTAGCGCCACTTAATGCGGAGGCTAGCACGACAACAGACGAATTTGACAACGGAGATGAAAACCCGCCTGAGAAACCCCAAAAACCGACGTCAGTTATTGATCGTTTTACTGAAAGGTTAAAAATATTTTTAGAAAGCGCAGAATAAACTTTTATATATGGAAACATTTGACAATATAACATTCGATTTACCCAAGAACAGGAGCAATGTCATTAAGGTTATAGGCGTTGGCGGCGGCGGCAGCAATGCCCTTAACTATATGTATAAACAAGGAATCAACGGAGTTGATTTTGTGGTGTGCAATACTGACGCTCAGGCACTTGAGAATAGCCCGATTCCGAACAAGGTTCAGCTGGGGGTTTCTCTAACTGAAGGACTTGGGGCAGGTGCTGATCCTGAAGTTGGAGCACAGTCTGCTGTTGAAAGCTTAGATCAAATTTCAGACGTGCTTAGCGTAAACACTAAGATGATTTTTATCACTGCTGGAATGGGTGGTGGTACGGGTACTGGCGCAGCACCTGTAATTGCAAAGCTGGCACAAGAGTTGGGTGTGCTGACCGTTGGCATCGTGACCATGCCTTTTCAATTTGAAGGAAAGCTTCGTAACGAGCAAGCCCAACAAGGGTTAAATAACTTGCGTAAACATGTCGATTCACTTATTGTGATCAACAACAACAAACTGCGCGAGGTTTATGGCGATTTGGGCTTTAAGCAAGGGTTTGCCAAGGCCGATGAGGTACTGGCAAATGCGTCTAGGGGTATAGCAGAAGTGATTACCAACCACTACACACAAAACATTGATCTCAGAGACGCTAAAACCGTTTTAGCAAATAGTGGGACAGCCATTATGGGCTCTGGTGTTGCCTCTGGGAGTCATCGTGCAAACGAGGCTATAGTGCAAGCATTGGATTCTCCCCTACTAAACGATAACAAAATATTGGGTGCTAAAAATGTATTGCTTCTTATTGTTTCTGGCAGTGACGAGGTGACCATTGATGAGATTAGCTCCATAAATGAATACATTCAAAAAGAGGCTGGTAATAGCACCAATATTATTATGGGTGTAGGCGAAGATGAAACGCTTGATAACGCCATTTCGGTTACCATCATAGCCACTGGTTTTGCGCCAGATATGCAGCAAGAAATTGTACACGCCGATCCTCAAAAAATCATTCACTCACTTGGTGATGAACAAAAAGTAACTCACGATTTGTCGGTAGGACAAATTCCATTATTTGAAACTGAGGCTACGCATGAAGTATCACCTGCTTCAGCAGCCTTTGAAAACATCATGCCAACAACAGCGTTGTTGCGTGATTTGGACGTTTCGTTTGAAGAAGTAACTCCGCCTGTTGAAGCTGTTACATCACAGCCTACAACGTTCACGGTTCATGATGTGACCCCGGCGGTTAATGATATTGAAGTTGTTGATGCGGAAGAAGTTGTGTCAGCACCTGATGTAGTATCACCAATCGATCAGCCTTTGCAAGCAGCGGATGTTTTACAAGATAATGAGCCTGCTGTTTTATTTCATTTGGATGCCGAAGAGCCTGCGCAACAAGCTGCAAGTGCAACTGAAGAGGTGACGCGTTTTGTTTTGGAAATGGACGAGGAGCCAGCACCAACAACTGTGATGAGTAAGCCTACATCTACCCCAACAGAGACTCCTGTAACAGAAGAAAAATCCTTTTCTCCTGTAAATGGTACCATAGCCGAGGGTTTGGCTAGTAGGACAGCGGAACGTAAGGAAAAACTTAAGCAATTTAACTATCGCTTTAACCAAAATACTAGGGTTGAGGACTTGGAGCGTGAGCCTGCTTATAAGCGTCGAGAAGTTGAATTGAGCGAACCAGACAATGGTAGCACAGCTTCTCGCACTTCGCTGAGTGTTGACAGCCAAAATGAAGTCCAAATAAGAACTAACAATTCATTTTTACACGATAACGTAGATTAATATGAGTTTAGAAGAGAATGTTAACGAGCAGCTTAAGGCTGCGATGAAAGCAAAAGACACAGTAGCTCTGGAGTCTTTACGCGCTATAAAGACAGCGATCATGATGACCCAAACCCAAGCAGGTGCGAAAGAACTTACTTCAGACGATGAAATTAAACTTGTACAAAAGCTTGTAAAACAGCGAAAAGACAGCGCAGAAATTTTCCATCAGCAAGGGCGTCTAGACCTAGCAGCGCCAGAAGAGGCGCAAATCAAGATTATTGAGCAGTTTTTGCCAGAACAACTGGATGAATCAGCCATAACCGAAATAGTTACGTCGATTATTGCCAAGATTGGGGCCATTGGCATGCAAGACATGGGCAAGGTGATGGGTATGGCTTCCAAAGAGATGGCTGGTATGGCAGATGGTAAAAGTATCTCGGCTATAGTTAGGCAAAAGCTGTCCTGACAAACTTCAAAAGTGTATTTTTGTCAACCACTGGCCCAGTAGTTCAACTGGATAGAATATCAGATTTCGGCTCTGAGGGTTGGGGGTTCGAATCCTCCCTGGGTCACGGATTATTCCCAAAAATAATTTTTTATTTCTGGGAATATTTTTTTGACTATATATCACTAGTACCACTCAAAAAGTCTGAACTACTGTATGTTTGGGTCACTAATAAATGGAACAACAAGAAAAAATGTTTAACTTACTTGAGTGTTTGTTTGATTTTATAAGCGGAGCTTTGTGAGGATCACATTGTAATCCTACCGAAGTCATAAATTGTTATTCCCAAGGCGGCATCAAAGCTAGTTTTGAGTACTATTAATTATATTATCCGCTTATTTTGGCTTTGGAAGTATCCGCTTTGGTTCTTTCCACGGCAGTACATTATCTATTTGTCTACCCAAACCAATAGGATATTTTTTAGCTTCCGAAATTCGCCCTCTAATAACTTGTTTTAGGGAATCCCTAACATCTTTGAATAAGATATTGTCAGCTACATTATTTAATTCATCTGAATCATTCCTGTGATTATATAACTCATAATAAAGACTGTCTTTATATTTCCATTGTGTAAGACGATAATGCATGGTCTTTATGGAGTATCCATTGGCCATTCCTTTTGGCATAGATACCCTAAGTTCTGTTAGTGCATTTGTTCTTATTGGCAACCTAGAACCCTCAAGATAGGGCTTTAGGCTTTTACCACGAACAAATGTTGGTGTTTGCATCTTAACTATATCCATAAGAGTAGGGTATATATCAACTAGCTCAACAGGAAAATTTATAGCAACCTTGTTTTTTTTGATTCCAGGTCCTGCAAAAATTAAAGGCACTCTAGTAGCATCGTTAAAAAGGGTTTGCTTCTGCCAGTGCCCATGCTCACCAAGATGATAGCCATGATCCGAAGTGAAAACAACGATCGTATTTTTATCAAGCCCTGTTTCTTTCAATTTGTTTAAAACACGACCGATTTGAGCATCCATAAAGCTAGTGGTAGCATAATAGGCATGTTTTATTTTTTTTGCCAAGGCTGGGTCTAGGTCTACTTGCTCTTGCTTGGCACGAATAGATTTTGCTGCTGGTTTTGGAAGAGTTTGTAAGTAAGCTTTAGAGCTTTCAGGAACTGAAAAATCATTAACATCATACATGTCAAAGTAGGCTTTTGGCGCAACAAAGGGGACGTGAGGCCTGTAAAGCCCAAAAGCAAGAAAGAAGTTTTCGCCACTCTGTGCAAATTCATCTAAAAATGCCATTGTTTTGGTTGCTCCTATACCATCAGTTTGCGCTTCATCTGGACCATTTGCCTCTAACCAACTTAAAGTACCGCCATCTAACACCTTCTTTAACCCTTGAAGTTTGTATTCCTCTTTTTTATCGCGCCCATAGGGATTTACCGTACGATCCCAGCTATAAGAATCATCATGGCCGGCCGTTCCAATATCTCTTGGATTGTGGTAATGATAAATTTTACCTACCCGAATCGAGTGATAGTTTTCAGTTCTAAATTTTTGGCCTAGGGTTACTACATCTGGAATGGTTTGACGGACGTATAATCGAAGTCTTTTAGATTTTGTTTGATCTGGATAAAGTCCTGTCATAAAAGAAACCCGAGATGGGCCACAAAGCGGATATTGCACATGTGCATCAGAAAAAATCAAGCCTTCTTTTGCAAGCCGATCGAGGTTTGGAGTTTTGGCTAAAGGATCTCCATAAGCACCTATTGAACAGTTTAGATCATCTGCAACAATAAATAAAATATTGTATTTAGTTGAAGGCTCGATTGATTTTGCGCCTATGATGATTCCAGCTAGTGTCAGTAAAAAAAGATATTTAAATAACTTCATTCGATATGCTGTTGAATTTGCTCTAATTTAGTCATTAAAGCTGAACACATCTTGCGATTGATTAAATTTTTTTAAGTAAACTTCTAACTCCCCTAATTTTTAAAATTCACCTCAGCATCCCTATCAAAATAGATTTGGCATTATAAAAAAAAACACGAAAGCCATGATACATTCAAGTGCCACAAAATGATATCTCAATTAAGGATCATAAAATTTTCTATAAATAAGTATATTTAATGAAATTTTTTTCGATGTTTTTCAATTTTTTTCGATTTTGTATTCTTTTCTTTTTTACGGTAGCATCCTATTCAATCTCTGGACAAGTACTTGAGATAGATTCACCTGAAACTAATGGTATGTCAACTGATCGACTATCGCATATCAATAAGGTCTTTTCTGATTATGTAGCTCAAGGAAAATTACCTGGAGTTGTTGTTTTAGCTGCTAGAAACGGAAAGATAGTATACCATCAGGCCATTGGCATGAGTGATATGGAACAAAAAACACCCATGCAAACAGATAATATCTTTAGGATTGCTTCCCAAACAAAAGCAATTATAAGTGTCGGCATCATGATGTTGCAAGAAGAAGGTAAAATTTTATTGTCTGACAGTTTATCAAAATACATCCCTGAATTTGAACATACAAATGTTGCCTTAGCACTTTTAGAACAGCGAAAAAAAGGAAATATGAATGCCCACAGAATTGTAAAGGCAAAGCGGCAAATTCGCATCCGAGATTTGTTGACACATACCGCAGGTATTGGGTATGGGTATGGACCAGCCAAAAAAAAATGGGAGAAAGCTGGAATCCAAGGCTGGTATTTTGCACACCGTAATGAGCCAGTTCTTGAAACAGTTAAAAGGATGGCAAAACTACCTATGGATGCCCATCCTGGAGAACGTTATGTCTATGGATACAGTACCGATATACTCGGCGCTGTAATTGAAGTTGTTTCTGGACAATCTTTAGATGCGTTTCTAAAGGAACGCATATTAGATCCCTTAGACATGATAGATACCCACTTCTACTTGCCTAAATCAAAAGCTTCAAGATTGAGCGTTGTTTACAGTCAATGTAACAATACCCTATTACGAGCTGCTGATGATGGTGCTCCTCAATTTAAATGGGATGACAAAGAAAAATGCACCGGCAATAATCAAACACAAGGACACTATATAAACGGTCCTAGGGTTAGTTTTTCAGGAGGTGCAGGCTTGTTAAGCACCTCAAAGGATTATGCTGTTTTTCTTCAAATGATGCTTAATAATGGGGTGTATAACGGAACCCGAATATTATCCAGAAAATCTGTTGAGCTCATGACTGCCAATCATTTGGAAGGAACCTATTATAAAGATGTAAGGTTTCCGTGGGATTGGGGTGTAGGATTTGGCTTAGGATTTTCAGTCACCACAGATGTTGGCGATCGTGGCGTGCTCGGTAGCCTTGGTGAATACGGGTGGGGCGGTGCTTACCACTCCTCTTATTGGGTTGACCCCAATGAAAATTTAATTGTGGTGTACTTTACACAAGTTGCCCCAATCAATTTAGATGACCACCAAAAACTTCGAAATCTGATATACCAATCTATAATAGACTAGAGCCTCGAATAGTGTTTAAGAAAAGTTATTTTTCAAAATCCAGGGACGTTCATTGTATACCTTAATAACAAACTCACCAAAGAGTGTATTTGCCCAAGCAAACCATGAACGGCTAAAATTAAACCCATCATCTTTGTGAAATGACTCGTGCATAAAGCCTGTATCGGCGTGGGTTGCCTTTAGCATCTGCAGGCATTTTGAAATTTCGCTGTCGTCTTCTGAAGTTAATCCTCGAAGTATAATTCCCATAGGCCAAATATTTTCTTTGCCCGTATGAGGGCTGGCTTGACCTTCTGCCACCGCACCTCTTAAAAAGTAAGGATTGGAATCACTTAATAAAAAGGATCTTGTATTTTTATATATGGGATCCTTGGGCGCATGCCCTCCAATATATGCTAAGGACATCAACGATGGGACATTGGCGTCATCCATAAACAGCGCATTTCCAAATCCATCCACTTCATAGGCGTATATTTTTCCAAAATCAAGATGTTCTCTAATGGCATATTTTTCAACAGCTGATTTTACTTCATTTGAAAAAGACATACATGCATTTGAAAAATCATTGTCCTTTCCATTAACACTATACAATTCCGAAAGTTGCGCTAAAGAAACATATGCAAATATATTAGAAGGTACTAGGTATGGAAGAATTGTTCCATCATCAGACGGTCTAAAAATGGAATGAATCATTCCTGTTGCTTTTGTAGGAGCACCAGTGCCTTCAAAAATAGCTAGCCCAACTACAAAAGTATGTTCTCTAGTGAAAGCGTATGGAGAGCTGCCATCCTTGCGTTGTTCTGTTCTGAAGGTGTCAACAACTAGCCGCACTGCTTTATCCCAATCGCTATCCATAAAACGTGTATCCCCAGAAACTTTATAATAGTGATAAGAAAGTCTGACAAAATAGCAAAGGGAGTCAATTTCCCACTTACGCTCGTGTACTCCTGGCTTTGGGGTTGGAATATCGCTGGACCACTTTGAAATTCGCGTCAAGTCCTTAAAAAAGGCATTGGCATAAGGATCCGTTAATATACATTTGACCTGTCTGTTAATTAACCCCAGTATGAGATTTTTGATTTTCGGGTCTTTGTCGATCAATGGCATATAAGGCCAGACCTGAGCAGTGGAATCACGCAGCCACATGGCATCAATATCCCCTGTGATTACAAAAGAATCTGGTTTTCCATCAATTACTTCATAATCCACTGTTGTGTCTAGGGTATTTGGATAACAATTTTCGAACATCCAAGCCAGTTCAGGATCAGCAATAGAAGCTTTTACTTTATTTAGGGTCGTTTCAACGGCTTCACTCGTAAATGTTCTCTCATTTACAGGCGGCCTCTTTGACTTAAAGTTTTTAATGGTTATTTTGTCTTTCATTGAAAAACTCGCAGCGGGAATGAGTGACATTCCAAGTGCAACTTTTGAATTATTAATCAAAAAACGTCTTCTATTCATAATACTTACTTTAATATTGATTACATTATTTCTATTTTAGACTAAAATACTTAGCGTACTACTTCAATAACTTTCCCCCCTTTATTGTTACTATCAAATGCGCGAAGCAGTACTTTTGCATTATGTGATACTGTAACTGGGCCATGATAAACGCTGTCATATACACTAGGTAATGAGCCATCTGTTGAATAACACACCTTAGTTCCAGGAAATTGCGATCGAACAAACAAGCTGTCATTTCTAATAATACCACCTGGCTTTGAAAGGTGGATGTTTAAATCTTTATACTGATTGTTTAAAAAAGGAATGGCGTGTTGCCCTAATGTGTTTACAAACACATTCCATTGCTCAAGCATAGGTGCTTTTTGTTGATCTGCAGCTAGGCTTATCCACGATGGACGACTGGTCCAAGCACGCTCGGCGAATACCAGCAGGTTGGGTAACAGCATTTCGTTTAAAATAGTTTCATTTCGAACGGTTTCACCAAACAATTGACTTTGTATCCCAATAAGATTACTGCGTTTATTGGGATCTAATGTTGCTTTTTTTGCGATATACTCATCCGACAAGGCATGCTTCTCATTTAGTATCGCATTGGCAAATATATCTTCTGGATCAATCGCCCAAGTATCAAAGTAGTCTACATAACCTGACCAGTTCAGCCCATGACTTTCCATGTCACGATCATCTGCCATATCAAAATAAAAAGCCGAGGAATTACTCATCACTGTTTTGAAGCCTAAATTGGCAAATTTGTAGTTCATATCCTCTCTTCCGCCACCCCAAATGTTGTTCCATACATAAGGAATGACCTCATAATCATATCGTTTCTCTTTTATCAAGGTTTCCGATTGACTCTGTGCGGAATGCTCTAAAAGGAAGTCTTCCCAGCCAGAAAGCACAATACTGTGCTTGTTTAAAATGCCTTTAAGCCGTAAAACATTTGTGTCGTACAAATCACTTAGCGTATACGTATCCGAAATTTTATCCGCGCACATTGGTGACGCTTGCCAAACGCCATAGGGTAATTCATCTGCTCCAATACTGAACTGTTTTAGCCTTACGTTTGCATCATTGTACATGCCCACTATTTCATTTACAACCTTTTCAAAAAAAACATAGGAGCTTTCACGGCAAATAGTTATAACGTTGTCGTTGTATAATTGAGCCGATCGATAAAGGCTTTTGTCCTCAGGGTCGATTAATGCGAATTCCTCTGCTCCAGCGTCATCTCCTGCCGCTAAAAACCATTGCCGTCTGGCTTCCATAGAAACTACGGCTGCTCGTGCATGCGAGGGAAAGCTGATTTGGGGTATAACAGTCACATTGCGCACCCGTGCATATTGAATCAGATTAATAAATTCAGTACGCGAAAGAAATCCGTTGCCTGTTTCACCTCCGTCAGCTCCCGAGCCATACATAGGAATTAACCTGTCCTGCTCGTCTAAGGTGTAACCTCTTTTGGCACCAACTTCTGTAAGCTCGGGAAGCCCAGGAATTTCAAGACGCCAACCTTCGTCATCGGTAAGTTTTAAATCCAAGTGATTGAGTTTGTAAACAGACATTAAATCCACAATTTGTTTGATCTTATCTAAGCCGTAAAAGTTTCGAGATATATCCAGTAAAAACCCCCTGTATGCAAAGCGTGGGGCATCTTCTACAACAACGAGCGGTAAACGGTTGGAACCTATTTGGGCAGCAACGTCAATTTGAACAAGCGATTGAATCGCGTAGACTAAACCGCCATAAGCATTTGCATCTATTCTTATTTTTTGTTTGTCAATAAAAAGCCGGTAGGCTTCATTTCCTAAGTCCGCAGCATGGCCAATGACCAAATTTGCTTCTTCGACAGCGCTGACCCATTGAATGTCTTTGGCAGTTTGCGCCAACAATTTCTCTAAGTCTTTCTGATGGTCTGAAAAAAATGTCGACAGATAAACGCGCCAACGTTCTTCGGCAGGTCTATCATCAGTTGATATTGTTTGTTGTTGTGGCGTTGGAATAATGGAATTTAGCTTACTCTTTGGGATTAAAGAGACATCTGCAAGTTTATCATAGCGTGTTTTGGACGTAGGAAGACTTAGATCTTCTAAGCCTTTAGCATGCTGCCAATCAACAGTTGTTTTTACATCGTATAATTTTTCTTTTTGAACTAAAAACGCACCAAAAGGACCCAAAGCCAATCGTGACATAATGCCCTGTTTGACTACATCAAAATGCAATTGTTCCCCTGCCTTTAACGCCCAGCCATCACCAAAACCCAATTTGAAATAGGAGTTACCATTTATCCAAGTAAAATCTACTCCTGGAGGTAAACTTTCTGGAATTACTGTTCCAATGATTTGATTCCAATGAAGTGACCAATGCGAAGGCTCGAAGTCTGTTTTGGTTCGATTGTTAAGTGTAAGGCGAACATGCATCTCTCCTTTTTCTACATCAAAGGCATTAACGGTATAAGTCAGATGAATGGCATCTTCTTTGGAGTTAGTGATAAAATAAGCAGCAAAGCCCATGCTTAGCAATGTTAGACCTGTAATGAACTTTGATTTTGGTTTTAAGCGATACATCTTGTTGTTGCCTATTAGTTGTAAATATAGCTTGACTAAAATAAATGATGTCTGGACTTATGCTATTTTCTTCAGCAATAGGCTTGCTTAGGGATAATAGCGCACAAATCCTTCAACAGCTTCATACTCAGGTAATCCTAGTAAGTTATATTCTTTTGCTGTTTTCCGATTTCTTTGTTCCGATCGTTGCCAAAACTCTCTGTCGTCAAGACCTGGGAACATGGCTTTGTCTTTTTGAGATTGATGTTTGAAAATAGCACGTCTTTTTTTTATCAAATCTGCTGGTGAAAGGGGGACTGCCATTTCAATATCTGAGACTTCCCATTCTTGCCAGGCGCCTCTGTATAGCCATATTTCACAACTATTGATCCACGCTTTTTTATTTTTAATCAATTGATTAATGGTATCGATCAGGATTTGCAAACAGACTCTGTGTGTGCCATGTGGATCGGACAGGTCGCCAGCGGCAAATATTTTTTCAGGTTTTATCTTGTCTAAAAGCGCATAGGTTTGATCTATGTCAGCTTGGGTGTGTGGATTTTTTTTTACAGCACCTGTTTCATAAAAGGGAAGATTCATAAAATGTCCTTTTTCTTCGTCTACCCCACAAATGCGACATGCGGCCAAAGATTCGCCTTTTCTAATAAATGCTTTTAGATCTTGTATTTTTTTTAAATCAGGTTGCCCTTCTTTTTTGGTTTTGAAAAATGCCTTTGTTTGTTTGAATTCCGTTTTGATCGCCTCGTCACTTGGGTTTGCATCCATACAAAACTGTAAAAAACGCAAAACATCATCGTCATGTACAGCGATATTTCCAGAAGTTTGATAGGCAATATGAACATCAAAGCCATTATCTACCAACTGGATCAAAGTGCCACCCATTGAAATTACATCATCGTCTGGATGAGGGCTAAATACAACAGCCTTAGCTTCCTTGCCATTGAGTGTGCTTGAGCGCCACAATTCAAAAGCACCATAGAGTGATTCATATACTTGTTTGATTGTTCGTTTTAAATCAAAATTAGGATCGTAAAACAGTTCTGCTAGATGATTTTGCATAAAATCACTTTTGGTAAGTTTTAAGATCGATTTATTTGTTTTGTTGGACAACCAAATGATAGCTTTTCTGATGAGGTTCGAATCCCAAACACATGCACCAACCAACCAAGGTGTTTTTTCTCTGACGAGTTCAGAGGCAGCTGCTTTATCGAGGACAAACTTACAGTTGTTGTGTTTTTGTAGCAGGGTTGCAGGAATCTCTTTTGTCACATTGCCTTCTATGGTTTTTTGGAGAATAGAAACTTTACTTTCGCCCCATGCCAATAGCAGTATTTCCTTGGACTGCATGATTGTTTTCATGCCCATGGTAATGGCTTGTGTGGGTACGTTTTTCTCTCCAAAAAAGCTACTTGATGCATCTTTTCTAGTCAAAGGATCAAGCCACACCAGTCGTGTTTCACTTTCAAAAGAAGCATTGGGCTCGTTAAAGCCAATGTGTCCAGTTCTTCCAATGCCTAAAAGTTGCAAGTCAATTCCACCCAGTTCTTTAATTTTTTCTTCATATTCAGCACAGTAAGCCTCAACTTTTTCTAGAGGCAAAGTACCGTCTGGAATATGTATTTGTTCTTTTGGAATATCAATTTCATTAAATAGGTTTTGGCGCATAAACTGCACATACGAATGAATGGAGTTGCTGTCCATTGGAAAGTATTCGTCTAAATTAAACGTATAAACATTTTTAAAACTTACCATACCGTTCTTATAGGCTTGGATAAGATTTCTATACACTTTTATTGGACTAGACCCTGTTGCCAAACCAAGGACAAAGGCCTCACCTCTTTTAGCTTTTTGATTAATTTTTTCTATTATGTGATCTGAAACAGTTTTGCTTCCAATATCACTATCACTATATATTTTTACTTCAATATGCTCATTCGACAAGTTCAAATCTTTTTTGACAATGTTTTTTAAGCTGCTGGTTACTTCCATTATTTGGTTTTGTTGTTGTGAAATACAGTAAAATGCATTTATTTTCAAACTTATGCTATATTTTGCAAACTTGCAATTCTATTTAATGGAAAATATTTTTTAAATTGATAATCTTAAAATAAATCGCATGTTAAAAGAAGAGCGTCACCAAAAAATATTGAATGAAGTTTCCCTTCGTAATAGAGTCCTTTTAAATGATATAGCAGAACATTTGGACGTTTCTGTAGACACCATTAGACGTGATGTAAAAGAACTTGACAAAAAACAGCTTCTTAAAAAAGTGCATGGCGGCGCCATTTCACTTAGCTTTACTTCTAACAAGAACTCTACAGAGGTATATGATATTAATGAAAAGCAACTTATTGCACGTAAGGCTGTTGATTTAATTCAAGACGGTTCAGCCATTTTTATTGATGGGGGTACTACTTGTATGGAACTTGCTAAAGCAATCCCCAACAACAAAAAGATTACTTGTTTTACCCTTAGCTTACACATTGCCATGGAATTAGTTCACAAAGAGGGAGTAGATTTAATATTTATTGGAGGCAAGGTTTCTAAGGTTTCTCACATGAGTATTAGCGCAGGTGCCATTAATGAATTATCACAGATTACATTTGATCAAAGCTTTATCGGAACAGGTTATATTGATGCTGTACATGGACTTAGTGAATTTGATTGGGAGGTTGTGCAAATAAAAAGAGCCATTATCAAATCTTCAAAAAAGACCACTTTGTTATGTATATCCAAAAAATTCAACTCTCAACAGAAATATAAGTGTGTTAATGTTAATGCTATAACAACTATAGTAACCGAGTTAGAGCCCAATGATAAACTTTTTGAACCCTTTAAGTCATTATATATCAATTTGATTTAAACTTTTCTTCGTCATAACCAAAAATATCCTTCAAACCTTACTGCTGTTTTTCTTTTTTTTTTGCTGTTAGTTGCAATTTAATGCTTATTTACTATATTTACGACATAATAATCATTAATAAGACAAACTATGTTGTTTAAAAATTCAATTATGATACTGTTTATTTCGTTAAGCAGTATTCTTGTTGCGCAAAAGACAGTAACAGGAAATGTTAGTTCTGCTGACGGACCGCTTCCTGGCGCAACAGTAGCTGTAAAAGCCAGCGCTACGGGCACAACCACAGATTTTGACGGAAATTTCTCAATTAGCGTTTCTGACCAAGATATATTAGTGGTATCGTATGTTGGTTTCGCTACGCAAGAAGTGCTTGTAGCCGATGCTACAGATTTCAATATTGTCATGCAAGCTGATCAACTTTTAGATGAAGTTGTCATCACAGCCTTGGGGATTTCTCGCGAGAAAAAATCACTTGGATACGCTATAACAGAAGTAGCAGGTGATAATGTGAATACCATTAAAGATAATAACCTGGCAAGTTCACTTACCGGTAAAGTTGCTGGACTACAAATTTCTTCAGCTGGATCTTTAGGTTCTGGTTCTAGAATTACAATCCGAGGCAATAATTCCCTAGGAGGGAATTCTCAAGCACTTATTGTAGTTGACGGGATGCCTATTAATTCCTCACTACCATTAAGTAATGATGGTGGTCAAAGAGAGTCCGGAGCTAATGATAGTGGTGGCCAACCAAGTTACGAGCCGAGTATCGGTGGTGGAGGTATCGCTGACATTAATCCTGACGACGTTGAATCAATATCTGTACTTAAAGGACCTGCTGCATCAGCACTATATGGTTCAAGAGCCGGTAATGGTGTAATACTTATTACAACCAAAAAAGGGTCGCAATCAGATAGATTAGGGGTAACCTTAAAAACTAATTTATACGTTGACAATCCTATGTTTTTACCGGATTTCCAAAATCAATATGGAATGGGCGCTTTAGGCGCTGCAAATTTAGATGTTTCAGCCGGGAGCTGGTCAGCAGCCTCTTGGGGAGGTAGATTAGACGGTTCTGCACAGCCATATTATGATGGGTCTTCTAAAGCTTACAGCGCTCAACCTAATAATGTTGAGGATTTCTTTAGATCTGGAGTAAGATCAATTACATCTCTTTCTGTTGATAAAGGATCAGAAGCTGGATCAATTCGTTTTTCTTACACAAATAACGCATCTGAGTCAATTATAGAGGGATCTGATTTAGACAGCCATAACTTTAATTTAAGAGCAATTGCGAATCTTTCTGATAAATTGACTTTTGACTCAAAGGCTACTTATTTTACTCAGGAGGTTGGACAAAGATCTTCCACAACAGGAGCTCAAGGCTCGATCGGTACTTTATACCGAATGGGTAGAAATGTTGCCATTGATGATTTACGTTATTATCAAATGGAAAACCCTGGAACTCCAGATGAATTTAAAGTAATATCATATGGACCGGGTCAAGCAAATCCATTCTGGCAATCGCAACACGACGAGAACAGTGTTCGTAGAAGTAGATTTTTAGGATATACTAAAATAAACTATGCGTTCACAGACTGGCTTAATGCGTTTGTGCGTGTGGGTGCTGATGTTACCAATGTAAGGGATAATACCATTTTAAAACCTGGACACCACTACAGCACCAACGGTTCCATGATTCTTCAGGAAAGTAAATTTGTTGAATTAAATTCTGAATTCTTGGTAACGGCTAATCGTCAACTTACAGATAAAATAGACCTTATAGCTAATGTAGGGGGTAATTTATCCAAAAGATCTTCTGAAGGGATGATGCTACTTGGTTCTAATTTTAAAATACCGACAAAATTTTTCCTTTCAAATTTGGAATTAATTCAATCACCAGTTGAAGCTCCAATGGCCATCAAAAAAGTAAACTCTGCGTATGGGTCCGTTAACCTATCGTATGACAACTTCTTGTATTTAGATGGATCTGTTCGTAATGATTGGTCATCTACTTTAAGTGAGGATAACAGATCATATATGTATAGTTCTGTTAGTTTATCTGCGATACTTAATAAGTTCATCGACCCAGAACAAAACTTCTTTAATCTATTTAAGGTTCGTGCAAGTTTAGCCGAAGTAGGGAATGACACAGATCCATATCAACTTTCCCAAACATATAATGTCCCTGGACAAGGTTACCTAGGCTTAACGACTCTAAGTAACTCTCCTGTGAAATTAAATCCAGATTTAAAACCTGAAACGGTAACTTCTACTGAATTTGGATTAGAACTAAGTATGCTCAGTAATAAACTAACATTAGATGTTACTGTCTATGATATGGAAACTAAAGACTTAATTTTTGATGTTCCAGTACCAGCATCTACAGGATTTCTATTTAATAGATCAAATATTGGTTTAGTGTCTAATAAAGGACTTGAGATTGCACTTGGTGCAACCTTAATGGAAACAAATAATCTTTCTTGGAACACTTCACTTTTTTATTCCGCAAATGAAAATAAAGTTGAAAAATTAGTAGAAGGATTAGACAATTTTGTTTATAACAATACAACTGATGGTAATTTAGCTGTTAAAGCAACAGAAGGCGGAAGTATTGGTGACCTTTATGGAAGAGTTGCTACTGGCGAAACTGATGCAAGTGGTTTACCACTCTTTTCAGCAGGTCCAACTGAACTTCTTGGAAATGCTCAACCTGATTTCCTAGCGGGATGGTCTAATACTATTAGGTATAAAGATTTATCTATGAGTTTCTTAATTGATGCCCGCATAGGTGGCCAAGTTTATTCACAAACCTCTGCTGATTTAGACCGAGTAGGTGTTTCAGAAAGAAGTCTTCAATACCGAGATGGAATTGTTGTAAGTGGTATTAACACAGGAACTGGTGCTGCTAATACTGAAAGAATTAGTGGACAGGAATATTGGGCTCAAATGAGTGAAGTTTCAGGCAATTATGTTTATGATCAAGATAACATCAGACTGAGAGAATTGTCTATAGGTTATAACATACCAAATGTGTCATCGATTGGATTGCAAAGCGCAAACATTCAATTGGTAGGTAGAAACTTATTCTTTTTCTCAAAAAGTGCAGAGGACATCGACCCTGAAGTCATGTTAGGTACATCAATCGGTGTACAGGGTATGTCACATTTTGCAATGCCTACGCTAAGAAGTTTAGGTCTAAATCTAACCTTGAATTTTTAATTTAAATATTTAACAAAATGAAAAATAGAATTTTATTAATTTGTAGTAGCTTTTTAATAGCTACAACTCTGTCTTGTACAGATGATTTCAATGAAATCAATACACAACCTGATGCGCTATCCACAGATGACATAAGTGCTAAATTTTTTGTTACTAATATTCAGCAAAAACTTTTAAGACCTACCATGATTCCACTATGGTTTGGTGATGTAATACACCCTGATCAATTTTCTGGCCAAACAGCAAATGGATGGGCTGGATCTGACTGGAATGGTGATTTAGGATGGGTATACAACAGTTTTTATACAGATCTAGGATGTTGGGATTGGCTTGCGGGTTATAATAGTGATTTAACTTCATACTTGAATAATGTCAAGGAAGGAGGTACATTAGAAGATGAAATGTATTATGCTCTTGGTCTAATTATGAAAGGATTTTATTACCAATTATATACTGAAGCCTTTGGAATGATACCATTTAGTGAAGCATCTGATCCTAATATTACACTACCTAAGTACGATGATCAACTTACTATATATAAAGGTATAATTGCTGATCTAGATGAAGCAATAGGACTCATTGGTGATAAAACAGAAGCGGGTAGTGGATTTGGTGTTCTTAGTGATAATGACGTAATATTTGGAGGAAATATGCAAAACTGGAAACAAGCTGCAAACAGTTTAAAGTTACGTATTGCACTTAGAGCACACGGTGGTGTTGGAGAAGATTTTTCTGATTCTGCTGTTTCCGAAGCAATTACTTCAGGTGTTTTAGCTAATGTTGATGCTATGTTTGAGGGTTATGCAGAAGAGACAAATATATGGGGCGGTTCATCATCATATGGAGATGTTTGGCATAATTTTGCCGGTAGTCAATGGAAAACTACTGAGGCAATGATCAATATCTTAAAAGAAAGTAATGATCCAAGATTAGCTCTTATGGCTAAACCTGCTGTTGGTGGGACAATGAAAATAACGAAGCCAGTTGCAGGTGAAGGAGTTGCTTTAATTGCTGATCATGTTGCTTTTGTAAAAAGTACTCTTGATCTCTCTGGACTTGTTCAAGATACAGACTATACATGGGTTGAAACAGCCACTGATTTGACCATCACCATGCCAGAAAACACTAATTATGTAGGGATGCCCTCACGATTAAGTGGAAAGATCAAAGGATATATGCCAGATCATATGTTTTCTGACCCCGCCGACATTATAACGCAAAAGACAAATGAAGGTAAACCATTATTCCCAACAGTTCTAATGACATCTGCTGATTCACATTTTATGATAGCAGAGGCCATTGTTAAAGGACTTGCTAGTGGCGATGCAAATACGTATTACCAGATAGGTTTAGAAAAAGCTATGGATATTTGGGGAACAGCACCGACAGCTACATTTTTATCATCTGATATGGGTTCATTAACCGGAACTACAGAAGAAAAACTAGAGAAAATAGCAACGCAACGTTGGCTTGCTAACTACACCAATGGATACGAAGGCTGGTCTATTGTAAGAGATACCGGCTATCCTGCTGCATGTGTTATAACATCTGATAATGACGATATAGTCAGTTTTGCTGGTGAAATGAATGGTAAGCAGGCACATAGATTAAGATATGGTACTAGTACTTATAGTTCAAACGGGGCTAATGTTCAAGCTGCTGTTTCTGCTCAAGGTCCTGATAATATGACAACCAAATTATGGTTCGCTAAATAAACATACATTTTATTAGTTTTTATATGTTTAGTAAAAAGGCCTGCGAAAGCAGGCCTTTTTTATAGGAATTGATTTAGGCTGCGAAGTTGAAAAGTGACGTCTGTATACTTAGTAGAAAAATAAATTTCTTTCTCCTTGTTAGGTAGCAGGTCAAAATAGTTATCACTAAAAGTACCCGCACTACTAGCGCGCAGTTGAACAGATTTTTGATGTGTTGCTGATTTAAGCACAATAGTAAAACCATCTTTTTGTTTTGTTATCCGCATAAATATTTCGGACTGCTTCAAGTCAAGGTTTTTTGGCCGTTCAAAGTAACGTAGGCTACTGGCTGTGCCCATTGTAGCTTCCAAAAAGGTATTAGTGGCGTCTATATTAAGCTTTTTCATTGTCAAATGGTAAACCACTTGACTTGAATTTGCCGCTACCGCTACCGCTTCTTCAGTCTCCCAAAGTATTTTCCCACTAAAATCTGTAATGCTTAGACGTAAAATGTTATTTATTCCTTCTAAACGATCATTAACGACATATACTTGAAGTACATCGTCTACTTGCTCAAAAGATATAAGTATATTTTCAAAAGCCGCTTTAGCGGCATAATGCAATGATTTCCACTGCCCAAAATAATCGATACTAGACCATGAAATAGCGGGCCAGCAATCGTTCAGTTGCCAGTAGAGCGTACCCATATTGTAAGGTTTTGCACGCCTATGTGCTTCTATTCCCATACGCATGCCCTTGGCCTGAACCAATTGGCTCACATACGCGTAGTCTTCGGGATTTGTTGGAATAGGAAAGTCACGAGCCATATATTCGTCTATCAACTGAAAACCACGGTGGTGCTTTTGATGGCATTTAATAGCACCATCATTTAAGTCAAGTTGTTTGTTCCCCACAACATAGTCCAGCACTTGCTGACTGGGAAAGGACTGAAAGCCAAACTCACTCATAAAACGGGGTACATGCTCTTCGAAATGTTCAAAGGGATATGCATCATGCCATACCCACCAATCGTGTGCATCACCTTCATATTTATATTTAGGATTACCACGCCCAAATTTTGGGGAGCTTTCCCAGTAGGGGAGTTTACTGTAGTTAGCTACTTGCTGTGGTAAAATGCTGTCAAAAAGTTTAAGATAATCACCCCATATTTTGTCTTTTTGTTGCTCTGTTTTTCCTTCTTGCCAGCCCCATCTATGCCAGCCCTCAGAACTTTCGTTGTTCCCACACCACAAGACAATACTCGGGTGGTTACGCAAGCGTATCAATTGGTCTGTGGCTTCCTGTTTGGCGTTCTGGAGAAAGGTTTCGTCACCAGGATACATGGCACATGCATACATAAAGTCCTGCCAAATCAAAATGCCTTTTTCATCACATATTTCATAAAACAAATCATTCTCGTAAATCCCACCGCCCCACACACGTAACATATTCATGTTTGCTGAAACAGCATCACCCAACAACTTATTGTAATCTTTTGCTGTTACACGGTTTTGCATGCTGTTCTGTGGAATATAATTAGCACCTTTCATATATACGGGAGTGCCGTTAATTTTAAAGAAAAAACTTTCGCCAGAAGCATCTTCCTCAGTGACCAACTCCACCGTTCGAATGCCGTGTTTTAATTGCTTTACATCCAAAACTTTGCCATTGTTTCTTAAGCGTACATCAACTTTATACAGATGTGGGGTTCCTAAATTATGTGGCCACCAAAATTTGGGATTTTCAATGGAAACAGGAATAGAATAAGTTGTTTTTTTTTCGTCTATTTCTAGTATCATTCTTTTACCAGAAACTTCCACCTCTATGCTACTGCCCACAATAGGGGGGTTGGTAAGTGTAACCTTTACATTGAAGCTAGCCTTAGCAGTAGAGTATTCATTTTCCTCAAGGTAGATATGGTCAATGGCAGCCATATCCCAAGCTTTTATGTAAATATCTTTCCAAACACCGCTCGTGTTTAGCACAGGCCCCCAATCCCAGCCGTATTGAAACTGCGCTTTGCGGGTAAATATTCTATTTCCTTCAGGCATGGTAAAGTCGAGTTTTGTCTTTGCCATATTTTCGTGTGTGCTGGTGGGTTCAAATTGTATTTCTATTGTGTTTTCAGCTGTGAGCAAGTCTTTTGCAGGTACCGTATAGTTTCGAAATGCATTATCAGTGTTTAGTATTGTTTCGCCGTTCAATAGTATCGTAGCGTAGGTATCCAAACCATCAAAATTGAGTGTAATATACTGCTTACTTAAAACGGCATTTGGTAAGGAAAATGCTGATTTGTAAACCCATATCGAATCAGAAACCCATTGCACGTTGTATTCATTTTCCCCTACAAATGGATCTTCAATAACTTCATTATCCATCAAATCTGAAAAGATATTACCTGGGACAGTGGCTGGATACGATTGATTCCCATGTGCAGATGATACCGTCCAATTATCGTGAAGTTTCAAGACAAGCGTGTCTTGTTGTTTGGATTGGCAAGCTGTTAATAATACAACTAAGACTATGACTATTGGGATGTGTTTACGCATGAATTTGACTAATAAGTTTTTGTAATATAGATAAACTAGATACGCTTTGCAGGGTTTCGTCAAAGTGTTTTGTAGAATTTAAAGCTATTTTGGGTGTATCAATAGTTTTTTCAAACACACTTGCTGATAAATGTATTTCTTCAAACGCATGCACTTTGAATTGCGCTACGTTTTCTAGCTTGATGCCCCCCGCTGCCAGTATAGTACCACCAAAACTATTTTTTAACTGATTAAGCATGTTCAAACCTTCAATTGCGGAAGATTCTTGTCCAGATGTTAGAATTCGAGCTACTCCTATTTCTGCTAATTTTTTAGCGGCTACAAATGGGTCTGGAGTCCAATCAAAGGCACGATGAAAGGTAAAGGTCATGGGTCTTGCCAAATCAATCAATTCTTTAGTGCGAATAAGGTCCACAGACATGTCTTTGTGCAAAACACCACTAACAATCCCCGAGCAGTTTAAACGCTTACACAGTGCTATGTTTTCTTTCATCGTTTCAAATTCCGAGTCACCATACATAAAGTCACCACTTCTTGGACGAATCAGCACATGCACAGGGATATTGAGTTCTGAAGTTACTTTTTTAAGGAGTCCATAGTTGGGGGTAATACCGCCAACGGCAAGTTCGGAACAAAGTTCTATTCGATCTGCTCCTGCGTTTTGGGCATTTAAAGCAGATTGAAAACTATTTGCACAAACTTCTACGACCATGGGTTATTGCTATTCTACATTTAATAAAAATGCACAAATGGTTTCACCCTGTTCGTTTAGGATGCTTCCTGAGCTCGTATCGCTCCACGCATGACGGACATATTTAGGTTTAGGCACTTTATATGATGAAACCTGAATGCTACAGCCGTCAGCCACAACTTTCGCAGGATGGTATGTAATATTATCAGATGAAATCTCAATTTCATTGGTCTTTGGCTTAAGTGTAACACGGCCAACTTCATGACAATCAAAGTATACAATAAGCTTATTTCCTTGCTGCACTATACGAATAGGCTTCGAAGCCCGGAGCTTTTCACTTACCCCATAGTCATTCCCCAAGGCGAGGTTAGCTAAACGCTTACCAACATCCATTTTATTTGCCGGGTGAATGTTTTTAGCGTCTCCAAGGTCGAGAGTAGATACAATACCCGTATTTGAAGTTGCTGTGGATTTATATTGTGCATTACGCAGTGCCGCAGACATGCCGTTTTCATAGTCATAGGGTGCAATCTGCACAAAATAAAACGGGAATTCATATCCCCATTGTTTTCGCCAACCTTCTATCATCCCTTGAAAAGTTATTTCATATTCATCCTCAAAACCCACGTTAGACTCTCCTTGATACCAGATAGCCCCTTTTACTGTGTAAGGAACCAGCGGATGAATCATTGCGTTGTATAGTACGGTGGGAGTAAAAGGAGTGACTTTAATAAAGTCAGGTCTAGTGGTTGATTTAACATAATTTTCGTCTAGTCTATAAAAATTGTTTTTATATAATTCCGCAGATGGCATTGCCTTCCAAAAGCCCTCCAAGTTTATGTTATCGTTACTGCTTTTTATGGAAATTGGCGACCAAACTCGCGCAGGCCCCATGGTGTCTATCAGTCTAATTGATATGGTGTTCTTGCCTTGCTTTAGAAGTTCTGCAGGTATTTTGTATCGCTTTTCTCGAAAACTCTCTGCTTGAAATGAACTGCCAACAAATACACCATTTATATATGTGAAATCCATATCATCAACGAGTCCTAAATCAAGAAAATAAGCATCGTCCAAGTTTTCTAAATAGAAACTTTTTCTGACCCAAACAATTCCATCAAAATCATTCACAACGGTTTCTCCAAAAACATCATTAAAACTACCTGGAAATTTAATATTAAACCAATCGCTATCATTAAAGTTTTCATTGGCGTATTCTATATCATTAAACGTTAATTCCTTCCAGTTCTCATGAGTAGAATCAGCACCAGGCATAGGAAAATATGTAAGCGGTGCTAGCCATTTATCGAAGTCAACTAATTTCGCATCAAATCCTGAAAAATTAGCAAGTTTATCATCATAAAGCCCTGTTTCTTGTAGTGTGTTAATGCCTGTCCAAGCTTCGACTGGCGTGCCGCCCCAACTGCTGTCAATAATTCCAATAGGCACATTTAGTTCTTGAAATAATTCTTTCGCAAAGAAATAAGCTGTTGCACTAAAATTGGGTGCGTTTATAGAATCGCTCACTAACCATTTTCCGCTCACATCATCTAGTGGAAGATTACTTAAGTCACGTTCAACAGAAAAAAAGCGCAAATCGTAATTACCTGCTTGGGCAATTTCATTCGCAGAATTTAAAATAGGTTCAGCTGGCGGCCACCCCTTAAGTGGCATTTCCATGTTGCTCTGTCCAGAAGCCAACCAAACCTCTCCCAAGACCACGTTGTTTATCTTAATACAATTTCTTACATCACAAACATCTATACTGAAAGAGGGGCTTTCACTTGGTGTTGAAAATCCAATTTGCCATTTTCCAGAATCATCCGCCTTTGTTTTGTGTGTGCCCCATGGAGTGCTAATTGATACATCACCATTATTAGCTGCGGTTCCCCAAAACTGAACAGTTCCGTTACGTTGTAAAACCATATTGTCTGAAAAAAACGCAGCTAAGGAAAGATTTTCTGTTTTGTTGCAACCGAGAAACAGCATGAATGACAAAAGTGCAAAAGAGTTAAATTTCATATTTGTATTTTAGTACTTAATTTGTATTTCATCAATAAAAATCCAACCTAACCCATTGTCTTCAAAACCTTTATGCCATTCAGGTACATTGCCTATTTTTTTTGCAACAACTTTTATGTAGCGGTAGGGTTTTTTTACTTTATCAATCTCAATGGTTTTTATTTCATTGTTCTTTATTTCAGTTATTTTAATTTTTTCAGAACCAATTGAATCGAAATTTTCACCATCTGTTGAGCCATAAAACAAGACTTCTTTGGGATAAAAAATCCAATAGTTTTGGTCGCTTAGGAAGTTGACAGCTAGCTTATCTATTTGCTGTACTTTACTTATATCAACAGTAGCAACTACATCTTCTCCTACATAGCCTTGCCAAGTACCCGTCCTAAAGTCCTCGCTGCCTAAAATTCCATCAACAAGCGCTCTGTCTCCGCCCGCATTGTATTGATTTGAATAAGTTGTTGCCAAGCTGATTTTAATGTCCGGGTTTGTTTTTCTGAACCTTGTTTTAAGGGTTGCGCTTTTATTTCCATTCAAAACAGCATAAGTGCTTATTTCACTATCATCAGTTATTGTAATAGGCGATTTATATTCCACAAAGGCTTCATCTAAACTGTAATAGATTCTTGCTTCGGGCTGTATGCTTTTCAATACAATTGTTGTTTCATTAGCAAAGGCTGCGTCTCCTTTTTCAACAAAGGGAGGTGTCGTAATCATGTGATCCTCAATTTTTGTTTCAGGGATGTTTTCATCCGAAGCGCCCCAATCACTTTTTCTTCTACTCATTTCATAGGTCAGGCTTCCACCATTCATAATGTCGCTATGCGTGAGATAAGATTTCGTATGCTCTTTTCCGTTGAGTAATACACCTTTTATGTAGGGTTTTCCTTCTTTGTTTTTGGGTGCATTGATTTGAAATGTATTTCCGTTTTCCAAATGAATGGTGGCAGATTTTACAATAGGTGAGCCAAAAATGTATTCGTTTGTTCCAGGTGTAACAGGATAAAAACCAAGCGAGCTAAAAATATACCAAGCGCTCATTTGCCCACAATCTTCGTTTCCAGAAATCCCGTCAGGTGCATTCGCATATTGTTCTTCAAGAATTTTACGAATGATGGCCTGGGTTTTAGAAGGCTTGTTTACAAAGTTGTATAAATATGCCATATGATGGCTGGGTTCGTTTCCTTGTGCGTATTGTCCAATTAGTCCTGTAATATCTGACTGGTGACGTCCAGAAGTTTCGGTTTTGGCAGTAAAAAGATCGTCTAGCATTTGTTCGTATTGTGTTTTTCCGCCCATAAGCTGTATATGCCCCGAAACATCCTGAGGTACATAAAAGCTGTATTGCCACGAGTTGGCTTCGGTATAGTTGAAGTTTACCTCATAGGGGTCAAAAGGCGCAACCCATTTATTGTTAAGTCGCCCACGCATAAATTTGGTTTCAGGGTCATATACATTCTTATAATGTTGCGCCCGCTGAATAAACGTTTTATAATCTTCTTCACTTCCAAGAGCTTTTGCCATGCTAGCAATGGTCCAATCGTCATAGGCGTACTCTAATGTTTTTGAAACAGCCTCGGCCTCGGATTCCACTGGTATATACCCCAAACTTTTATAGCTGGCTAAACCTAATTTATCTTGAATGGCAGAGTGTTTCATTGCTTCGAAGGCCTTGTCTACGTCGTATCCGCGTATCCCTTTTAAATAAGCGTCGGCAATAACCGGCACTGCATGATATCCAATCATACAGCCTGTGTAATTTGCAGATAAATCCCAAATAGGCATGATACCGCCTTCGTCATATTTGTTTAAGAAGGTATTTATGAAATCGTTGGTGCGTTCTTGTTCTATGATGGTGTAGAGTGGGTGGGCCGCTCTATAGGTATCCCACAATGAAAAAACAGTATAATAGTCATTGTCCAAGTCTTTGTGAATTTCCATATCCATCCCACGGTAACGCCCGTCTACGTCTTGGTATAAGTTGGGAGCAATCATGGTATGATACAAGGCAGAGTAGAAATTGTACATATCCTCTTCCTTATAGGTTTCAACTACTATCTTATTTAATTGCTTTTCCCAAATGGCATCTGCCTCTTCACGAAGCTGATCAAAAGACTTATCTTTTAGTTCAGCTATTCTGTTTTTGTGTGCCCCGGTTTTGTCTACAGCAGAAATTCCTACTTCAACTTCTAAAATATCAGAAACGCTTGCGTCAAACTCAAAGGCAGCCTTCACATTTTCACCCGTTGTTTTTCCATCAAGAAGCGTAACATTAATAAATGGCTTTGAAAAGGCAATATCAAAAAATAGGCGTTGATCATTGGCCCAGGCTCTTGAGAAGCGACGCCCTGAAACAAATTGATTTTTTTCGATGAAAATTTCAGCATCTAGCACCTTATCCCTGTGTGCGAGGTCAAGTATGACAACTTGCTTGGCTCCTTTTGGAAATACATATTGGTGTTTGCCACTGCGATATGAAACCGTTAGTGAAACATCTATGTTGGTGTCATCTAAGTGAACGGCGTAATACCCAGGTGTGGCAGTTTCGTTTTCGTGAGAAAAAGCGGACTTGTAGCCCTTTTCACCGTCTGATCCATTATGAAACAGAACTTCATTGGTTGGCATTAACAACACATCAGCGTAATCGGATATTCCTGTTCCAGATAAATGGGTGTGAGAAAAACCATAAATGTGGTTATCAGAATAATGGTAGCCCGAGCAGCCATCCCAGCCTTTGAGTCGGGTGTCTGGGCTAAGTTGCATCATGCCGTAGGGTAATGTAGCACCTGGGTAGGTGTGTCCATGCCCTCCAGTCCCGATAAAAGTATTGACGTAGGAAGTTAGTCGCTCAGTTTTTTTAATGCCAGAAGAGCTGTTCTGGCACCCGACAAATAATATGCTTATTAATATATAAACGATAAACCTCATCACTGATTAATTTTTTTGGTTACACAATTTTAATTAAATAATTTTGGTTTTTGCTGTTTTTTGCTGTTTTTTTCATATTTATGACCTAAATTTACTTTTTGGCTCATGAGCTCATTAAACAAATTACTTTAAAACAATAATTACCTATTTTTCGTACATGAAAGCATCACAATCCAATAAAACAGCCATTGCCATTATCGCAGGGTTGTTTTTTATTTTTGGCTTTATTACTTGGGTAAATGGGGCCTTGATTCCATTTATGAAAACGATCAATGAGCTCACTGAAGCCCAGTCTTATTTGGTGGCTTCAGCCTCTTACATATCCTTTGTGGTTATGGCGTTGCCGGCATCTTATTTATTGCGTAAAATAGGTTATAGAAAAGGTATGTCCATAGGGCTATTTCTTATGGCTGTTGGGGCTTTGGTATTTATTCCGGCAGCGGAAGCCAGAACGTATTGGATGTTTTTAGCGGGTATATTTATTCAAGGAACGGGCATGACCGTATTACAAACGGCTGCCAATCCCTATATTACAATATTGGGTCCCATAGAAAGTGGTGCCAAACGCATTGCTATTATGGGAATAGCCAACAAGGTTGCTGGTGCACTTGGTTCTGTCATTTTTGGTGCCATTCTTTTAAAGGGAATAGATGAAGTTAAAGATGTTATAAGCCAAGTTTCTGCTGAAGAAAAAGCGACGCTTTTAGATCAAATGGCGGATAGCGTTTTTGTGCCTTATTTGGTTATGGCACTTGTTTTATTTGTATTGGGTTTGTTGATGCGCCGCGCACCTCTTCCTCATGTAGAAGCGGAGGTCGATGCTGAAGCAGAATCGCAGTCTGGAGGGAAAAAAACCATTTTCCAATACCCACACCTTTGGTTTGGGATGCTTACCCTATTCGTTTATGTTGGTGCTGAGGTGATTGCTGGAGATACCATTATTGCTTATGGGCTTGCACTGGGAATATCAGCATCAAAAGCCAAGTTTTTTACCACCTTTACGTTGATGGCAATGGTGGCTACTTACGCAATAGGAGTTGTATTAATACCAAAATATTTAAGTCAGAAGAAGGCATTACAAATCAGTGCCGTGATTGGTCTTGTATTAAGTTTTTGCATCATAAGCACTACCGGCTTTACATCAGTTCTTTTTGTTGCAGCATTAGGAATTGCTAACGCGCTTGTCTGGCCTGCTGTATGGCCATTGACTTTAGACGGTCTTGGAAAACACACTAAAACGGCAGCTGCCTTGCTTATCATGGCAATATCTGGTGGCGCTATTATTCCACCATTATACGGTCGACTCGTAGATAGTGGCAAAGAGGCGCTTATTAACTCGGGACTTGAAGCTGCAGATGCGCTAGCCCTTTCAGCTAAGGAGAGTTATTATATCCTTATTCCCTGCTATGCTATTATTTTTGTTTTTGCCGTCTGGGGACAACGACTTAAGAAATAAACGATCTCATACTATTTTAATTTCATCACATGAAAAATAACACTTACTGGAATAAAAACATCCAGTACATCAGCATTCTACTTTCCTTTTGGTTTTCGATTTCTTTTGGTTGTGGAATCTTATTTGTAAAGCAGTTAAACACGATACAAATTGGCGGTTTTAAACTTGGATTTTGGTTTGCACAACAAGGGTCCATTTATGGATTTGTACTCATCATATTTACGTATATATTCCTCATGAATCGTTTAGACAACAAACTAAATAAAGACAACTAGATGGAACTTCAGTATTGGATTTGGATTGCCGTTGGATTGAGTTTTTCACTATACATAGGAATAGCTATTTGGTCTCGTGCCGGCTCAACAAAAGAATTTTATGTTGCTGGAGGCGGGGTGCATCCCATTGCCAACGGTATGGCGACTGCCGCCGACTGGATGTCTGCTGCCTCGTTTATTTCCATGGCGGGCATTATATCGTTTAGTGGATATGACGGCTCTGTATACCTTATGGGATGGACAGGGGGCTATGTACTACTTGCACTCTTACTGGCTCCTTACCTACGTAAATTTGGTAAGTTTACCGTGCCTGATTTTATAGGAGATCGGTATTACTCTAATACCGCTCGTTCGGTGGCTGTGTTTTGCGCCCTGATTGTATCTTTCACCTACATTGCTGGACAGATGCGAGGGGTAGGGGTTGTATTTTCTAGATACTTAGAAGTTGATATTGTCACGGGTGTACTTATAGGAATGGGAATTGTATTGTTTTACGCCGTACTTGGCGGCATGAAAGGAATCACCTATACTCAAGTGGCTCAGTACTGTGTGTTGATTTTTGCCTTTATGGTTCCTGCGGTATTCATATCGTTTACGGTTACGGGAAATGTAGTACCACAGTTTGGTTTTGGTGCTACTGATGCTGAAGGCGTTTATCTTTTAGACAAGTTAGATGGTCTGCATAAGGAGTTGGGCTTCCATGAATATACTTCTGGAAGTAAATCCATGTTTGATGTTTTTTGCATTACTATGGCATTGATGGTAGGAACAGCGGGGCTTCCCCACGTAATTGTACGCTTTTTTACAGTCAAGAAAGTAAGCGACGCCCGAAAGTCTGCGGGATGGGCACTGTTGTTTATTGCCATTCTTTACACAACTGCTCCAGCCATTGCGGTGTTTTCAAGAACAAATCTTATTGAGACAGTAAGCAACAAGCCCTACGAGCAAATGCCGTATTGGTTTGAAAAATGGGAGACCACAGGACTACTTGGTTTTTCCGATAAAAATGAAGACGGACTCATCCAATATACGGCAGATCCCACAACCAACGAATTGGACGTAGACGTGGATATCATGGTATTAGCAAATCCAGAAATTGCCGATTTACCAAATTGGGTTATTGCCCTACTAGCGGCAGGCGCTCTGGCAGCTGCTTTATCAACTGCAGCAGGCTTACTTTTGGTAATTTCATCAGCTGTATCTCACGATTTACTTAAAAAAATGGTCAAGCCTGATATTTCAGATAAAGGAGAGCTTATCGCTGCTCGTATAGCAGCTACAGCTGCTGTTTGTTTGGCTGGATATTTTGGCATCAACCCACCGGGGTTTGTGGCGGCTACGGTTGCTTTGGCTTTTGGACTGGCAGCTTCATCCTTTTTTCCAGCCATACTGTTAGGTATATTTTCTAAACGCATCAATAAGGAAGGAGCCATTAGTGGTATGTTAGTGGGTGTATCGCTAATGCTGTTCTATATGCTCAAGTTTAAGTTTGGTTGGTTTGGTGGTGGAACAAAAGCCGAATGGTGGTTTGGAATATCTCCTGAAGGCTTTGGAACGATTGCGATGATTGCAAACTTTGTTGTTACGATTGTAGTTACCAGCTGTACTCCAGAACCAAGCAAAGAAATCCAACAGCTCGTAACAAACATCAGAAGGCCATGAATTTATGTTTATAAAGGCTTATCATGAATGATTCCTTTTAAAATATCAAAAAAGCTTATATTCAAAAATAATTTATAACCATAAAATTAAGCACGATGCGATTTAGTTTTGTATTAGTAATTCTCTTATCATTATCCGCCTGTTCCACTTCATCGAATAATAAAGATGCGCATGTTATTGCTGAAAAAGTTTCCAATATTTTAAATCAGATGACCCTTGCTGAAAAAGTTGGTCAAATGACGCAAGTAGATTTACGCATGTTCGATGATATTAATGATATTAAAACCTATCATATAGGCTCAGTTTTAAGCGGAGGTTCAGGAGCTCCAAAAAACAACACGCCAAAAGATTGGCTCGACATGGTTAATGGATTTCAAAAAATAGCTATGGGAGACCGCCTAGCCATTCCATTAATCTATGGAGTTGATGCCGTACACGGGCACAACAATCTTTTAGGCGCAACGATATTTCCGCATAATATTGCACTGGGCGCAGCAAACGATTCAGATTTAGTGTTTCGGGTAAATAAGGCTACTGCGACCGAGGTTGCTTCAAGTGGAATCCATTGGACGTTTTCCCCTTGTGTTGCTGTTCCCCAAGATCCAAGATGGGGGCGCTTTTATGAAGGGTTTGGACAAACAACAGCCCTTGTAAATGGACTTACAACAGCAGCTGTAATGGGATACCAAGCCCTGCTAACAGAAACAGATGATAAGCAAGTTGCCGCTTGCGCCAAACACTTTGTGGGTGATGGCGGAACTATTTGGGGGACAGGTACTGAAGTAGACGGCATTCACCCCTATTTAATCGATCAAGGCGATGTTCAGCTGGATGATGAGGCATTACGCGAACTACACCTGCCTCCATACGAAAGAGCAATTGCTGCTGATGTAAAAACCATAATGATCAGTTTCAGCAGTTTACGTGGAGAAAAATGCCACGGCAGCAATTTTTTGATAAATGATCTCCTAAAAGATGAGCTTGGATTTAAAGGGTTTGTAGTTTCCGATTGGGGTGGGATTAATCAAATTCCTGGTGATTATAAGTCCGATGTAATTAAGGGCATTAACGCTGGTATAGACATGGTTATGGTTCCTGGAATTAGACAGGGAGATCCGTTTTATGTAAAAAACAAGCACTACAAAACGTTTATTCAGTATTTAATTGAAGCAGTCAAAGAGGGTAGCGTCAGCATGGATAGAATAGATGAAGCTGTAAGTCGAATCTTGAAAGTGAAAATGGAGATGGGTTTATTTGACAATCCGTATATTGATGATACTTATTTAGATCAAATTGGCTCTGCAGCACACAGGGCTTTGGCCCGCGAGGCAGTGCAAAAGTCAACTATTTTACTTAAAAATCAGGGAAGCCTACCCTTGTCTAAAAACGCAACCATTACTGTAGTTGGGTCAGCAGCAAACAATCTCGGCGCTCAAAACGGTGGCTGGACAATCGATTGGCAAGGTATTTTTACTCCTGACTTTGCCTTTTTAGATTATAATGCAGATGGAGAATTGACAAGTGAAGAGTATTACAGCCAACTAAAAAAAGTTTATGAAAATAAATTTGAAAAAAATAATTGGACAGATCATTTTGAAGAAATTGACCCAGACAATGACGGAATAGTGGCTCCAGCAGACTTCTCTAGTTTTATGCAGAATCGTGTTTTACAGCCAACTGGAACAACCCTATTGGAAGGGCTATCACAGGTGGCACCTGAACTTGATATTGTGTACAGCCCAAATGCTACTACAATTGCAGAAGGCAGTGTTGTTTTGGCTGTAGTGGGTGAATATCCCTATGCAGAAGGAATTGGTGATGATGGAGATTTGAGCCTAAACCTTGCCGATCAAGAAATATTAAATCGTGTAAGTGCTTCAGGAAATCCATTAATCGTTGTCATGCTTAGCGGTCGTCCCTTGTTGGTGCATGATCGCGTAGATGCATTTGATGCCTTTGTAGCTTCCTTTTTGCCTGGCATGGCTGGAGAAGGAATTGCCGATGTGCTCTTTGGAGACATACAACCCAAAGCCAAGCTTAATTTTACTTGGCCCACATCCTCCGATGGATCTGGTGTTCTTTATGAATTAGGGAGTGGGTTAGACTATAATTAAATCGTATTGCTAGTCAAAATTGAACTTAATAAGTATTTAACTTCTTTATTAATCAAATATTGTTAGGATAGGATTCAATTGATTTGGCAGTTTCCAAAATAGTCTTCTTAAAAGCTATGGGGTTACAATCGAAGATTTCCATTGTTGTGGAAACATTTCCATCACAATTTTTGCCAATACAAAACCTCATACTTTTTGCTTCTCTATCAAAATATGTATTTTGACATATATTACTTTTCTTCATTTTCATCAACTCTGTCATAATGAAGTTGAACTTTTGTAAAGACCAAATTCATCTGAAGTGTCCCTTTTTGCTTATACTTTCTTATTAATTCATTTCTCATATCTAAAGTTTGATCTATCGCAAGTTTAGAATGGCTAATTTGTGTAATTTGATGGTATACTTACTTCAGCCACAAAATCCAAACATGTATTAAAAATTAAACTTTTAAAAAAACAAGAAACACGGTTAATCATAAAGTCTACTTCTTTCTTTGATCTATATATCCCGTGACCCCCGCTAGGAACAACAGTTAAGTCGTTACAGACTCCTGCTTTTAAAAGCATTTCATGGATGGGTCTGGATCCAAAGCCAGTTATCATACTTATTCCTATTGGAACTGTCGTATCAAGTTCACCATGAAATGAAATTGTAGGAATTAGGTCTCCAGAACTAAAAACAATTGGATGAATAGCCCCCATGAAATTATAAATTCCTTTAATATTAATTATTTGATTTAGTTTGCTTTCTCCAGATTCTAGAGGTCCTAGAACAGACTCAATTTGAGGAGCTATTTTATTCCATTCTTGTTGACTTGCATAACATGTGGATAGAGAAGTTATTGCTCCTGCACTCGAGCCCCCAATAAACACCTGCGACGTATCAATTCTCAGAGTTTCTTTTTGACTTGCTAGATATTGGAGTGCTTTATTTGCGTCTTGTTGTGCCCTATACACTGCTTTTTGGATACTCCCAAAAACTTTACTATTGTAACCTAGTCGATAGCTAATTGTAGCCACTACAAACCCTCTCTTGGACAATTCCTTTGTTTGATAAGTCATATTTTCTCTTTTGCCCCCAGTAAAGCCGCCACCGTGAATCAAAAGTATTAAAGGCCGGTGCTGCTGAGTGTCAATTTTTGCATTTGGAAAATATATATCCATTTTCAAATCTTGTAGAACCCCCATGAAATTAATAGCTTTTCCGTAGGAAACATTTTTAAGAGAATCGATTTGGGATTTTGAAAAATAAGTAATATTGCTGTAACGCGACTCTAAATTAAATTTTTGAGCAACAATACAATTCGAGGTCATAAGTATTATAAATATGTATAATTTCATCTTTTTAAGTATAATTTATTTATTTTTTAGAAAGATGACACTACCATTATTTTCCCTGTAATGATTTCCTTCACTTGGAACGAATAGAGAAATAGCGTATTTGTTATTTTCAATTTCGATTATTGAGGGATTTGCAAAAGATGTAGATTTTTTAGGAGTAGAAATTTTAACTTCTGAATAATACCCATTAAGACCTAACATTATTTTCCATGTGCTCCAATCATTTTTAATGAATCTAGCCTCTTGCAGGGTTAGTGATTCACCGCGATAGTTAAATGATTTACGACTTCCGATATTACCCATAATATTCATGTCTCTTAAATTAATTTCAGCTAACGAATTTTTCCATGCTGTCCAGTAATTGCCATTTTGTAATATACCCATAGCTAATTTATCGATACTTCCGTTATGGTAATGAAATCCGATCAAGACAGATCCATTAGTTGGGTTTTTTCCAGTGAACCCCCTTATGTCAGGCGTTCCTTCAACCCCAAAACTATGTATTGACGTGTTCAGATGTTTTTCATATGCACTATTGTTAGATATAAGGTTCTCGTAATTTGTATAATATTTTAGAGCAATATTATTAGATCCTTTAATTTTATCCTCTTCATATGCAATAAGATATCCGTTATCCCATTTAACTATATCTCCTTGATGAGCATCTTGATCAATTTCAGTAATAAATTTCCATTCAAATAAATCATTTGATCCAGCCAATTGTAAATTGAAATTATTTTTTGAGATTTCTACATGATAAACTGCTAAATAGACAAAACTATTATTTAAAATTTCATTGGTTTTAACAATTTTAAGCACGTCCATTCTTCTTTTTAAATTATCTTTTAATTGAAACTTAGAACATAAAGATGATGATGAATTTTCGACAATATCAAAACTAATTAAAGAATTAAATTTTTTTGGGAGGTACCAGCTGTAGCCTAATTGAACAAGTTTTTTTGTGGTAAAGGTTTGAAGAGTAGATATGTCTTGATCCAAATTTTTTGTGTTTTCAATTATTATGCTGTTTCTTATATCTATAAAAGACATCTTTTTAAGCTCACTTTCACTTTTAATGGATGCTGTTTTTAAAAATGTGTACGCCAAACAAAATGAAGCTAACTCAAGTTTGGTTTTGTTATTTAGCTTATAAACAGATTCGTTAGTTCGCTTAATTAGTTCTTTAATTAATAGTTTTTTTAATTCATCATTAGACATTTCTATAATTGTATTATAATCAATCCAATTAGTGTTTAAAATTATTGAGATAAGTAAATCTTTATTCTTTTTTAATTCTGTTGATTTGTGTGATATTAATTTTGAATAAGATCCTGTTGTGTTTTTGCAAGGAGTAATATAAATTTCAGTCAAGTGAAAATTTATAAAATGAATTAATAGAAAAGTAATCAGTTTCATCAGGCAACTTTAATAAATATGATTTTTTTAAAGTTTTTTTACTATTTACAAAAAAATATTTTAATTAAAACAACGGCTACATTTTATAAAATTATAACCTTTAAATTGTTTTAGTAGTCCTAATTGACCTATTTTATAAACAAATCTTGGATTTTTAAATGAGCTTAATTCAATTTTTGGGTTTGAATTCCCAAAATTATAGCTATTAATTTGTAGAATATTTTTTCAGTCTGGAAAGCTCTTTTTTTGAAACCTTAAAAACAGTACCATGCCGAACTCCATCAGGGAACGAAATATCGTTAGAAATATCTTCCCAGTTTTCAAGATCCTTTGATTTTAATGCGCCAAATTTCCCTTTTCTATATTGGTCAAAATAAACGACCCAATCACCACCAAGTTTAGTAACCGTGGGACCTTCTACCCAACTCCAGGAAATTGCATCAGAAAAAGGAACATTCCAGTCGTAAAGATTGTCTGAGAAAAGTAAGTGAAGACTTTTTTTAGCTTCTGGAAGTAGAGTTTCATCCTTGATAATCATGAAATACTCGTTTCCATTTTTAGTAATGGTAGCGTCAATTACATTAAATCCAGGCTCAACAAAAAGTTTGGTTTCTGAAAAATTTTCAAAATCTTTAGTGGTTGTGTAATACATGCGATGATTATAACCATCCTCAGTTTGATCGCTAGTATTAGTAAACTTGTCAGAAACAGTACTTGCCCAAAATATTAAATATTAAATATTGTTTTTCCCTCCTGTCCATGAAATAATCAAAGAATCATTTTTTTATTTTATCCATCCTCAAATGAAAAATTGAGCTATTCTGGGAAGCACGACTTGAACCACCATCAACTTCTATAATCAAATTTAAATGCTCAGCAACAACTTTTACTCGAGCACCTAAACCTCTTGTGGTACATTCATTTACATCTAATTATACTTCTAAATATTTCTTAACTTAGACAATGTCTTAATGATTTCTAATTAAATATTTTATGAAACTCTCTGATTTATACTTGTCAACGCACAGAATTTTTTATTGACACTGAAAATAAGATGTTTGCAATTTTTTTAACTCTTAAAATCAGTTAATATAACCACCGATTACATTTTATGAAATCAGTTTACAAAGCTTTAAATAACTATTTTTTTAAGTAAGTTTTTTAATTATATTCTTGAAATTTATATAAAATAAATAATTATTAGATGCTATTAATATTACTAAATCATTAAAATAAAAAACTCAATATGATGAACAATAATTCTAATGAAATTAACTCTTTTGGAATCAATATTATCAAATTTTTTAATTTTTGGTCTAAATTATTTTTAAAAATCTTGTTCGCCACACTAACTTTTTCAATACTGTTTTTAGCATGCAGTAAACAACAAGGATCAGATCGTATGCGTGAAGAGCTTGCAAATATTTACGAACAGGCGTTAGAAAATCCAAATCAGTATTTACATATGAATAGAAAAATGGTTGAGTGGATGAAGGCTAAAGCTCAATACCTTCCTCCCGAAAAAATTCTTTTTCATCGTTACTTACTTTCTCAGGAATTATTGCGTGCAGGTCAAACAGAAGACGCAATATTAGAATTAGAGGGCATACTAAGTGATATTGGTTCAAAAACTGATAGGGTTAATAATTCAACAAGGCCTTTAATTGATGAGCTTGCTTTGGCATATCTACGTCTTGGTGAACAGATTAATTGCATTGAGCACCATGCAGGTGAGTCATGCATTATGCCAATTGTTGGAGATGGTATTCAAGTTAGTAAAAAAAGCACAAAAAAAGCAATTGATCTTTATCAGGTCATTCTAAACAAATTTCCTGACGATTTGGGATCACGGTGGTTGCTAAATATCGCATATATGGCAGTAGGCTTATACCCTGATAGTGTTCCAAAGCAATATCTTATTGAAGGGCTTATGGGTGATTTTCAAGCTGAAATACCAAAGTTTAGTAACATTGCTGATGATTTAGGTGTGGCAATAAATGATATTTCAGGAGGACTTAGTATTGAAGATTTTAACAATGATGGACATTTAGATCTGTTTGTAACTTCCTATGGATTAAATGACCCTTCGTACCTTTATTTAGCAGACGGAAATGGAGGATACAATAATTTCACTTCTGAAGCAGGATTAGACGGTATAGTTAGTGGTCTAAACTCAATTCACGCAGATTATAATAATGATGGTAATACTGATATTTTAGTTTTGCGTGGTGCTTGGCTGGCGGACGCAGGATCTCATCCTAATTCACTCCTGCACAACAATGGTGATGGAACATTTACAGATGTTACTCATGATTCGGGAATAATTTCGTACCATCCAACCCAAACAGCATCATGGGCTGACTTTAATCTTGATGGACACCTTGATCTTTTCATTGGTAATGAGTCGAATAGTGGGTGGCAGGATATATTTACTAATAATCGAGATGGTCAAGGACAACAACACTATTCGGAACTATATTTAAATAATGGTGATGGTACATTTACAGAAGTATCTCAAGAGGTAGGTATAGACCTAGAAGCTTTTGTAAAAGCTGCTGTGTGGGGGGATATAAATAATGACGGATTACCTGATCTATATGTCTCGATTCCTGGTGAACCAAATAAATTATACGTTAACAAGGGGGGGACATCCATAAAGGATTGGAGTTTTATCGAACAAGCTAAAGAATCTGGGGTTGAGAATCCTTTATTCTCTTTCCCAGCTTGGTTTTGGGATTTTGACAATGATGGATGGGAGGATTTACTTGTACTAACCTATGATTACAACCATTTCCCTTATCTGATCAGTGATATTGCAAGCGAGCACTTAGATTTACCTTTTAAAAGTGAAACTCCACGGCTTTATAAAAATAACAGGAATGGAACTTTTTCTGATATTACAAATTTAGCTCAACTCGATAAAGCCCTTTATAGCATGGGATCAAATTTTGGAGACTTGGATAATGATGGCTGGTTGGATTTTTATGTTGGAACCGGTTCACCTGACCTTCGATCTATTGTTCCTAATAGGATGTTTAGAAATATTGGAAGTAAATACTTTAAAGATATTACCTATGACATTGGTATGGGACATATTCAAAAAGGACATTCCATAGCTTTTGCTGATTTGGATCGTGATGGAGATCAGGATGTTTATGCAGTGATGGGGGGTGCCGTTGAGGGTGATAACTTTGCAAATGCTTTATTTGAAAATCCAGCTTTAAAGGATGAGAATTCATGGATTACAATTGAACTAGAGGGGAGAATAGCCAATCGTTCCGCAATTGGAGCTAGAATTGAAATTATAGTTCAGCAAGCAGATGGGCAGAATCGTAAGATTGCGCGTACATTGGGGACAGGGGGTTCTTTTGGTTCCGGAAGCCTTCAAGCAGAAATTGGCTTGGGAAAGTCTAAAAAGATTCGGGAGTTAACTATAAAATGGCCTAATGCCCAGCAAACTGTTGAAACTTATAATAACCTTGCCATCAATAAATTCTATCATGTCGTTGAAGGAAAGCCTCCAGTAGTTTTAGACAGGTCGCCTGTTCCATTTAATAAGGACTCAAAAATGAAGCACAATCACTAGAATGTCTTGAAAACCTGGGCAGTCCAACGGATTATTAATAACGATAACAAAACGTTAGTAAAAGAAATACTATTCATAATAGATTTTAAGATCTTGAATAAAAAATAAATAATGTCAATTAATTGTCTTTAAAGCTGATAATTTTGAGGTTACAGCCTATTTAACTATAAAATTTTTATTTTGAATTAATGTTATCAATTATGAAACCCATAGTTTTTTTAATTACGGAGCTAGGGTTTGAATAATTCCAAATTTCATCAGCAAAAGGTTCCAAGGAAAAATACCCATTGTATCCCTTATTAATTAATTCATTAATTTGTTTAATACAGTAGGTCGAATCATTGTCCTGAACAAAAAATCTATGTGAGTCTTGAAGCTTTTCCATAGTTAAACTCTGGTCAATAACGCTAGATATGTGAACTAGACCTGTTCTTTTAGGATAATATTTTGTTTCTTTTGCACTAGCATGATGGAAGTTGTCATGTAGAAGATTGAAAATATTGGAAACACCTGCATCATCAATAGCTTTGAGCGCAATTTTTTTTTTGCGTAATGAAGATTTTGGAAAACCTAAAGGTTCAACATAACCAATTAAATTACGGGATTTTAGAATTAAAGATATTTCATTTAAAGCATTAGATGCTTTTTGGATCTGTTTATTTTCTGTAAATTCCATATTTTCAGAAACTAACGGACAGCAAACCAGTGCTTTAGCACCAATAGCCTGACACAAATCCGCTAACTTTACAGCTTGTTCTTTCCGTTCGCTATCCCAAATATTGAAAGGATAAAGCGCATTAATTGTTAGTATTTCAATATTTTTCATTAATGCATACTGACCTACTTTTATGGCAATATTTAAATCACTTATACTGTTTTGTTTTATATCAGTACGAAGTTCGATTGCAGAAACTCCCAGCTCTACAGAGAGATCAATTAACTCTATTGGACTTAATTGAGGGCAAGAGCGATGGTTTATAGCAAATTTAAACTTATTATCTTTCATGTTTTATTGTATTTTAAATTCCAGTTTTTTTATGGATTATTCTTCAAAAAAATTTAATTTTTTATGGCAGATTAAAATGTTTTTTTAAATACTCTATCCCTTTGATTGCATATTCCAAAGGGGTAGCCAGTGCAGGATCTTGTTCGGCTTCAACTACAACCCATGCATCATAGTCTTTTTTAGATATTAAATTTATAATTGAATCAATCGGTAAATTGCCATCTCCAGGAACTGTAAAGACTCCTTTTCTTACGGCATCTAAAAAACTCAAACCTTGCTCATCAACCATTTCTTTTATTGATATTCTAATATCCTTTAGATGAATATGACTGACTCTTTTGTGGTATTTTTCATATGCTGCTACAGCATCCTCGTTAGCAAGCGCAAAATGGCCGCAATCATAGTTTAGACTTACATACTCAGGATGCGTTTCATTCATCAACCTTTCAACTTCTTCATCACTTTCCACCATGGTGCCAATATGGTGATGATATGATAACATGATTCCGTATTCCTCATTTGAAAACTTACCGAGTTCATTGAGGCCTTTTGTCAATAAGTTCCACTCCTCGACTGATGCTGGTTTACGTTCATTTATTGGAATGTCTGGATTTCCGTGGATGGTATTTCCACACTCGGCTCCGCCCGAGACTTTGGCATTAAAAAAATGTAATAACTGAATATGCTTTTTAAAATCATTCTTGACAAGATGGAAGGGTTTTTTGGTAAACTCAAAACTAAACCACTGATTGCAGATACATAAATTCCTAATTTCAAGGTGGTATTTTAATAATGGTAAATCATGGACCGGAAATTTGTTACCTACCTCACAACCAGCATAACCTGCCAATGCCATTTCACTCACGCATTGTTCAAATGAAATATCCCCACCTAATTCTGGCATATCATCATTTGTCCATCCTATCGGAGCAATACCAAACTTTATCATAGTTTTATTTGAATAAATGATTTTTATTTAAACAATTTAATAGTCTAAACTTTTTGTGGATTAATTTTTCCAATTCATCCATATATTTTATTCCTGGAATCAAGTGATCCCATTCACCACTATGATCTCTAAAATACTCTCTAAAAACACGCGTCCATAAAAGTCGCAAGTCTGTCGCTATATTGAGTTTACACACCCCAAGCTCAATCGCTTTTTTGATCTCGTCATCTGTTATCCCTTTTGCACTATTCAAAATATTCCCTCCTGCGCTATTGATGCGTTTTATTTCTTCAGGATCAATCTGGGATGCTCCATGTAAAACAATTGGAAAATTGGGAAGATTACTTTGAATTTCGGACAATAAATCAAATCGAAGTCCTTGCCCGCCTGTGAATTTGTATGCGCCATGGCTTGTTCCAACAGAAACGGCTAGGCTATCGCAATTCGTTTCTTTCACAAAGGTAACAACGTCTTTTGGGTCTGTAAAGAGAGCATTCTTTTCATCTACCTCAAGATCATCTTCTACACCACTTAATATACCTAACTCAGCTTCTACTGAGATATTTTTAGAGTGAGCTTGTTGGACAACTTTTTTTGTGCGAGCTATATTTTGTTTAAACGAATCATGAGAGGCATCTATCATCACAGATGTATATTGACCCGAAGTGATTGCATCATGCACATGGGATTCATTTCCATGATCCAAATGAACAGCATAAACAACATCGGTATAGATTCTTGATGCTGTTTCGACATAGGAAAGAATCATTTTAGCACTGATGTATTCCCTTGCAGCAGGGGATGTTTGTACGATAAATGGTGCTTGGTGTTTTTGTGCCGCTGAAAATAAAGCTGTTACTTGTTCAGGATTTGAAATATTAATTGCTGGAATACAAAAGTTTCCGTAAGATTTTTTAAATAATGTATTTGCATTTACCTTCAAAATAACTTCCAATTTAATATGTAAACTTACTGACTTGAAAAAGAAGAAGCAGGCAAACCCTCACTGTTAAAGAGGGTGCCAACAAACCAATTTTTCCATCCATATCTAACATGAACAGGTTTTGTTACTTTATTTGATGAAACAACAATTTTATTTTTTGAAATCTTAGCAAGTGCAGGATGGAAAACACCCTCTTTTCCTGCTACTTCAAAGCCTGTTAGTTTTCCATTAGACACCAAACCATTGGCGATATGATCAAAGGAAACTTCAATGCGTGACCCCTTACTAACATGGTTTTTATATAAAGGTCCATTCGCTGTAATATTGAAGTTGTATTGATTTTTTAATGCATGTAACGCCAAGCGTTCACCGACATCTTTTTTATTCTCAGGATGAATATCATATTCCTCACCAATATCCAATAAAACTGCCATACCTGTATTTTTAACTCTATCAAGTGTTTTTCGTTGAGCGTCACGTAAACCTTGAGAAGATTGGTTTTTATCATAGATGAAGGGGGCAATTTGGGCAAAGTAAAAAGGCAAATCTATAGACCAAGCAGATCGCCAATCTTCTATCATCCCAGAAAATAAATTGGTGTAATCTTGGAAGTTAATAACATTAGATTCCCCTTGGTACCAAATTACACCCTTTACCCCGTAAGGCATTACTGGCGTCAACATACATTCATACATTGCAGAAAACCCGTTATGGTCATTAGAAACAAATCCCTTTAATATATCGTCTCTGTTATTTTGAGTAAGCGATATAAGTTCATTAATTGAATGGTTATGAACAATGATGTAATTATTGTTTGTTATGAAACTGTGGTGTTTGTATTTAAAACTTTCAAACGGGACTATAATGACATTATCTCCTTCGTGTAACTCAATTTGACTATTGAATCCTCCTCCTCCGCCAGGGTCAGTAATTCTGAATGAAATTACATTTTCACCTTTTTGAATGATTTCTTTTGGAATAGTATAGTTTCTTTCGAGATAATGGCCATATGTATTCCCAATAAGTTTACCATTAAAATATGTCTGATCCCCATCATCAATTCCTTTTTTGATTTTTAACACATAATTTTTGGTTGGATCAGGTATTCTAACACGAACACGATACCAAATTATACCGTTTGATAGTAATTTATCTGAATCTTCAAAAACAGCTTCAAATCTTCCTTTGCTTATGGGGGGAGTGTAATCATTTAGAGTAGGATTCCAATTTTCCCATAAGTTATCATCAAAATCAGGCCTCTTAAATTCTTTATCTCCTAGATCTAGTTCCTCCCATTCTTTAGCATATTTACTCCACAATTCCTTAACATCTGACTTCTTTGGTAGTTCAAGGGTTTTATATTCATATTTTTTACTAATATCTTGAGCTATGGAATCATTATAGTTTTTGAAAAATCCCTGTGAGCTTAAAAAACTATAGTTATCAGGAATTTGATCTTTTGTTTCCTCAAGTGTTCTTAGTTTTTTAGGACTCATCCAAGCCTCAACTCGAGTTCCACCCCAACTTGTGTTCACAATTCCAACAGGTACGCCCAGCTTGTCATGTAGTTTTCTTGCAAAATAGTAGGCAGTGGCACTAAATTTTCCTGTTGTTTCAGTACTTGCTGACATCCATTTTCTATGTTTTATAGCATCACCAGTTAATTCATGTGGAACGGAAAACATACGAATCATATCGTTGTTAGAGGTCTCTATTTCTTTTGTTTGATTTATTAGACAACCTTCACATTCGTCCATATACCATTGCATGTTTGACTGCCCAGATGCCAACCAAACTTCCCCAATTAACACATCTTTAATTGTAATTGTTTTGTAACCGTCTGAGACTTTAACTGTTTGTTTTTTATTGTTATAACCTTTCCTAAGGACCGGAGTAGGTAGTTTAACTGACCAATGGCCACTGCTATCTGTTTTTGTATTAACTGACTCCCCCCAAGTTGAAGTTATTGTTATTTGTGAGTGAGGAGATGAAGTACCCCATATTGGATTTGATTGTGCTTGTTGAAACACCATTTTATCGGAAAATATAGGTGCAACATTAAATACATTATTAGTGTTATTGCAGTTAGCGAAGAGTAATGATAAAATTAAAAACGAGATTAAAAATTTGGAATTCATATTTTAAATGTTGCTTGATGCAATTAATAAACGTTTAATTTACGTTTTAAAAGTATAAAATTTTTTTATTATACTTTGATAATATCATCAAAACCATGAACATTTAACTTGTTTAGAATTTTGTTTACTTTCACCAATTATTTATTTTAAGTAAATGTTTAACAAAAAGTACAACAAAAATCAAGAAATAAGCGTAGCAGTTGACTGTGTTATTTTTGGTTACGATGAACAAAAACTAAATTTATTGCTTTTCAAGCGTAAGTATGAACCTTATAAAGGGGATTGGTCTTTGCTAGGAGATGCACCTGATGGAAAGCTCTCAATGGACCAAAGTGCACAAGATATTATTTTTAATCTCACGGGGGCTAAAGATATTTATCTAAATCAATTAAAAACTTACGGAGATGTAAACAGGGATCCCAGAGATAGAGTAATCTCTATTGTCTATTTTAGTTTAATCCGAGTAGATTATTTCAATATTATTGATCTTGAAAAGCATAATGTAAAATGGTTTGATCTGTATAACATTCCTGAAATAGTTTTAGACCACAATCAAATGGTTAATGATGCATTAATGAAATTAAGAGATATTGCAAAAACACAACCTGTAGGATTTAAATTACTACCAAAATTATTTACCCTTCCTCAATTACAAAATCTTTATGAATGTATATATAATACGGTGTTTGATTCCAGAAATTTTAGAAAAAAGATTCTTTCAACTGGATTTTTAGAAAAAAGTGATAAAAAAGATAAAACATCATCAAAAAAAGGGGCATTTCTATATCGTTTCAAGAACATTAATGATCAAATAGCTTCTCCAAATGAAACCATAAACTTAAAGGATGTTTTTCAATTTTAACTCATTAGTATTCATAAATTAGAAATTAATTAATCTACTCTAAAGGCATTAATTGCAAATAAATATTTTACTAAAAATGTTTATATTTTAAATATTAGAATTTCCATATCAAATTTTGTAATTCTGTTTTTTACAAAAATTATAGCATATTTTATGTAATCCTCATTTTTTTATGTAAAAATTACGTTTATATATTTTTTTTTATTACTTTTGGTTTATAAACGTATTTTATACATTTATAACTTAGCTAAATTTAAACTTCAAATTATGAAAAAATATATTAATAATTTTACATTCTTTTTTGCTTTAATGTTCGTATTGCAAATATCTGCTCAGAACATTAATGGGTTAGTACTTGCTGAAGGAAATCCTCTTCCAGGTGCTTCAATACTTGTAAAAGGAACAAATAACGGTACAACAACTGATTTTGATGGAAATTTTTCTATCCAAGCAAATCAAAATGATATTTTAATTATATCATATATTGGATTTTCTTCTCAAGAAGTGAAAATTGGAAATCAGACTAATTTAACAATTTCATTATTACAAGATGTGCTTGAAGAGGTTATTGTTACTGGTTATGGAACTCAGAAAAAAGAGGAGATCACTAGTGCAATTGTTTCAATAAATTCTGAAGACTTTAACGGTGGAAATATAAACGATCCGACACAATTATTACAGGGTAAGATTGCAGGTCTAAATGTAACTCGTGCAGGGAGTAATCCTAACGAAGGTTTTACTCTAAGACTCAGAGGATTAAGTACTTTTGGAGCAAATGCAGAACCTCTAATTATTATTGATGGTGTAACTGGTGGTTCTTTGGATTCTGTAGATCCAGCAGATATTGAATCGGTAAATGTTCTTAAAGATGCAGCAGCAGCAGCGATTTATGGAACAAGAGGTAGTAGTGGTGTAATTATCATTACTACAAAATCCGCCAAAGGGTTAGCTAAACCAGGATTTGAATATCGTGGTTATTTTTCATCTGAACAGATTTCTAATAGAATTCAGTACGCAAGTTATGATGAATTTTTGTCATATGATGGTCTTGATCTTGGTTCTAAAACTGATTGGGTTGATGAAGTGACCAGAACGGCAATGAGTAATGTCCATAATTTAGCTTATTCTGGAAGAAATGAAAATGGTTTAGGTTACAGAGTATCCTTAAATGTTAGGGATGTTGAAGGAATTCAAACTACATCAGGCTTTGAGCAGGTTAATGCTCGTGTTAACGTAAACCATAAACTTTTAGATGACAAATTAAGGATTCAGGCTAACCTAGGAATGACTAGTCGTGATGCAAGTTTAGGATTCGAACGAGCTTTAACTAGCGCTCAATCTTTTAACCCGACTGCACCAATATATAATTCAGATGGTACATTTTTCCAAAATAATGGAGTAGATAGAAGCTACAATCCAGTTGCAATTAATGAGCAAACTGTTTGGGACCAAGACACAAATACAATGCTGGCTAATTTTAAAGCTGATTATGATTTAACTCCAAACTTGACAGTTTCAGCAAGTTATTCATCACAATTCAAAACCATGACAGATGGAAAATTTTATGATAATGATGACTTTTGGATAGGGCTACGAGATGAAGGTAGGGCTGAAAAAACTACAAGTGACGAAAAGTTTAATCTTAGTGAATTTACAGCAACTTATAATGGTGAATTAAATAACCTTAATTACGAAGTTTTAGCAGGTTATGCATTTCAAGAATTTATTTATTCAAATCAATATGCTTACAATACTGATTTTCTTACTAATGAACCTGGCTATAATGGAATGGGATTTGGATTAGGAATTTTAAATGGTGAAGCGGGTATGAATTCTTTAAAGCAAGAGTCAAAATTAGCTTCAGCATTTGCAAGACTTAACCTTAACTACCAAAATCTTGCATATTTTTCTGCTAGTATCAGAAATGAGCAGTCATCCAGGTTTGGATCAAATAATAGATCAGGAAACTTTTGGGCAGCAAGTGCCGGTGTCGATCTTAATAAAATATTTGACATCAATGGTGTAGACCAAATGAAACTAAGGGTAGGATATGGGCTTACAGGAAATGAGCCAAATCAATATTTAGCATACTTAGCAACATTGGGTACTGCACTAGACCCTTTGGGTAATGTAGTTAACGGATATGTAAATGGTAATTATGTAACTGCTATAGGTCCCGCATCAAATCCTAATCCAGACTTAAAGTGGGAAGAAAAAACTGAATTTAATATTGGAATTGATTTCATTGCATTTGATTCCAAGCTTTCTGGTAGTTTAGACTATTTTGAAAGATCAACTTCGGATTTATTAAGAATGACACCAGTATCCACACCACCTAACATATTTGGAGAGACATTGTTAAACTTGGGTGAATTAGATACAAATGGATTTGAGATTGCATTAAATTATTCTGCTGTTTCCACTGCTGACTTAAAATGGGATGTTGCTTTTAATATGGCTAATTTTGATGTTACTTTAGTAAATCTATCTGATCAAGATAATTATGTTGTATATAGTGGTAACCTTCCAGCAGGTCTAAATCAAACATTCCCTATTGTACTTGAAGAAGGACAACGACTTGGTAACATCCGAGCTGGTATTTTTGCTGGATATGACTCAAATGGTAAAACATTAGTTATCAACCAAGAGACAGGTCAGCCTACAACTGAGAGAGATCTTAATAGAGATGGAGTTATAGTTGGTAATGCTCTTCCAGATTATACATTTGGCTTAAATAATACCTTATCATATAAAGATTGGGATTTAAATATTATGTTAAGAGGTGCTACTGGGCATTCAATAGTCAATGCAACAAGAATGGCCTTTGAGTACTCAGGGCTTTCAGGTACTCAAAACTTTGTTAAGACTGAACTTTTTGACGCTGATAATAAAGAATCAGCTGGGGTTTATCATTCTGGCCATGTTGAAAAAGCTGATTACTTGAGACTAGATAACGCCACTATTGGTTATAATTTTGAATTGTCTGAAAGTAGTAAAATTGATAATTTGAGATTATATGTAGCTGGAAATAACTTGTTTACAATAACTAATTACACTGGAGCTGATCCAGAGGTTAGATATACGGAGAGATCGTGGGTTCAGGGAAATGAAATTGATACTACAGTTGATATTTTGTCACCTGGTTTGGATAAAATTGAATTTGGTTATTTTCCAACTTCAGTTTACACAATTGGTGTTAATATATCCTTTTAAAGTTTAGAAAATAAAAATTAAATAATAAGATATGAAAGTTTATAATTTTAAAAATGTTCGGAAATTATTTTTAGGAACCATTCTATTTTCAATGGTAGCTGTTACTGTATCGTGTGATGTTGAACCTGAAATTTACTCTGAAGTATTACCTTCAGAATATTTTCAAACAGAAGATCAAATAAATACGGCAGCAGCGGCAGCTTATGTGCCTTTAAATGATTATTTCGATATAATGGAAAGCAACAGTGCATTATTGAGTGATGTTGCTACAATTGTAATAAAGTCAGATAATGACTGGGGTGGGAATGCTGGTTTATTTAGCCACGATTGGACACCTGACATGTTTCAAATGCAATGGACTTGGACTAGAATGTCAAGGGGTATTTCTACCTGTAATCGTTTAATAGAAATTATCTCAGAAACTCCAAATCCACTAGAATCGGGAATTGCTGAGTTGAGAGCATTAAGAGCATTTTATTTTTATAATATGTTACAGGCATATGGAAATATACCTATTGAAACACGTTTCGCTGCTGCTGACCCTGCACCAAAACAGGTTTCACCTCAAGCAGCATTTGATTTTATTGAGAAGGAATTATTAGAATCTGTCGATAAATTATCTTCCAGTAAAGGGATAGAAACTTATGGAAAAGTAAATAAATATGCAGGTTATTCAATACTTACTCAATTGTATTTAAATTCTGAAAGAATTACTGGAGTGTCAAAGTGGTCAGAGGCTGCTGCTGCTGCGAAGGTTGTGATGGATGAGGGGGGGTATCAATTAACCCCTGGGTATTTTGCCAATTTCCGAGCTGAAAATGAAGGATCAACTGAAAATATTTGGGTTATCCCTTACGAAGAGGGTAGTAATTGTTGTTTTGGCCCTGTTTTACATTCTTTTTTAGGCTCTATGGATAAAACCTTTGATCTTGGCTGGAATCCTTGGGCAGGCTTTTCTTATACAAGCGAATATTATCATTCATTTGATGATGATGATCTAAGGAAGGGTCAGTTTATTGTTGGCCAGCAATACACTAAAGATGCAGGTCCTGGGTGGACAGATAAGGGTGGTTTCGCATATGCAAATCCTAAAGATCAATATAAGCTTAATAACTGTGCAGATGATTTTAACAATTTTGGAGATTTTCAATCTGAATTTGAGCAAGCTTATCCTGAATCGGCAGGATGTAATATTTTTATAAGTCCAGATTTTATCGAAATTGATGGAAAATATCCTAAACAAAGTGGAGCAAGATTTGGTAAATGGGAAGTTGTTCCAGGAAATGGCTTTAATAGTGATGCTGATTTTTCAATTTATAGGCTTGCGGGCGTAATGTTACAAAGAGCTGAAGCACTATGGAGAATTGATAATGCTAGCGCAGAGGCTTTAACTATTGTAAATCAAATTAGAGGTAGAGCCGGGTTAGATGATTTAGTTAGTTTAACGGAAGATGATTTATATCATGAGCTTAAAAAAGAATTAGGATTAGAAGGTTTTTCAAGACCAACTATGCTAAGGTTTGACCGATATGAGGATGATTGGTGGTTCAAGGGTATTGGATCCTATGCAGGACAACAAACTGTAAATAAGAAAGACATAACCAGAAGAATTTTACCAATTCCAACAGAAGCAATTCAAGGAAATCCAAACTTAGTGCAGAATCCTGGATATAATTAATTTTATTTCAACTTAAATACTTATTTGCTTTTTCATAGATTGTTTTAGGTTATTTCAAAAGTTTTTCTAATTTTTAATTAGAAAAACTTTTGTTTTTAAAACGTTTTTAGAGCTAAATTCTGTTTATAGTTTATTGAAAATTTAATAAACTTAAAAATATTAATTATTACAAAAACAGTATGATAATGAGTAGCAAAACAAATAGCTAGGCATGCTTTTTTTTACAGAATTCTTAATTAGTAAATATTTAGATATATGAAAAATAGGTATTCTATCTTTTTTCATTTAATAGTTATATGTATTGGGCTGCTAAATTTATTTTCGTGTAACCCAGTTTCATCTTCTGTAATTGACAAAAAGTCTCTTGATAAGTTAATAGTTAAAGAAACTAGTAGGAATAAAAGATTTGATAGTATTGTTTATGGAGTGAAATTAGGTATGTCAACTTATGATTTTTTTGATTATGTAGACAAGACCTATCGTGAAGGTTTATTTTTTCCTTCTAGGGGTAACACAAGGGTTAAAATAGAATTAAATAAAGGGTTTGACTATCCAGTCAACTTTGAATTTTTTCCAGCAGATATTGATGGAAAATCTATAAAGCAATTCAATGCAGGTATTAGTTATAAAAACTATAGCAGTTATAAGCAAGAAATGACATTAACCAAATTAGTGAAACAATCAATTCAATTTTTTGAGAATGGATACAAGGGAAATAAATTTTTGAAAGTGCCAAATAATGAGGATATTTTTATAAAATATAATTATGTTAAGATAGATGGTAATAGATTAATTTTAATAACACCCTCATCAACTTTAAATGAATTGAATATTGTCTTTAAGGATTTAGAACCTGAGTGGATAGCTGAATAAATCAGGAGTTTAAATTAATATAGTTTTAATGATATCAAATAAAATCAATTCTTTTCTGTATTGTATAATATTAATTCTATTTTTTTCGTGTGATAGAATTGGTAAAAATGGCCAATTTATTTTTGAACTGTTAAGTCCCAACCAAACAAGAATTGATTTTGAAAATAATCTTACATATTCTGATGAATTCAATATTTATACTTATAGAAATTTTTATAATGGAGGGGGTGTAGGTCTTGGTGATGTGAATAATGATGGGTTATTAGACATCTATTTAACGGCAAATCAGTTACCTAATAGACTCTATATTAACAAAGGTAATTTTGTTTTTGAGGATGTAACTGAAAATGCAAAACTTA
>Ga0213862_10000004_pt1 | contig 102927 bp, 85 predicted proteins | sample PICome_7_FD_160092 | JGI IMG/M metagenome (GOLD analysis project Ga0213862, IMG submission 160092) | Coastal seawater microbial communities near Pivers Island, North Carolina, United States - PICO266 | ecosystem: Environmental > Aquatic > Marine > Coastal | place: USA: North Carolina... | reverse complement strand
GTGTGATTAATAGTAGCCCTATACAATTATTCGCTTGCCCTCCTGCTAATGATAATTGTGAAGGTGCAACAACAATAATTGCTAATAGTGATGAAAGTTGTACAGAATTTGGAAGCGGTACTCTAGTTGCAGCAACCCCATCAATTGAAGATAATGCATGTGGTGGATCAGATGATGATGATGTTTGGTTTGAATTTACAGCAGTTTCTGAAAATCATGCAATAAACCTATTTAATATAAATGGTGATACACAAGATCTATACCATGTTCTTTACGAAGGAGATGATTGTGGAAATATGAATCAGATATATTGTAGTGATGCAAATCAAAGTGTTGCAAACGGACTAACAGTTGGTAATACTTACAGAGTTCGTGTGTACTCCTTTACTGCAAATGAATTACAGAATCTAACATTTGATATCTGTATATTCACAGTACCACCAGCTATTATTACAGACACTGAAACTTATAGTGTTAGTGAATTAGTAACTGATGTATTAATTGATTCTGAATGCTCACAAGCCTTTAATGTAACATATAGTACAGGATCTGATTTTGGTACAACAAATGGTATAGGATACTTCGAAGCAAATGGTTCGTCATGGCCATTTGAAAGCGGATTAATTATGACCTCTGGTGATGTTATGAATGCTGTAGGTCCTGAAACAGGTGTGTTGGGAGATGGAACATATGACTGGCCTGGAGATCCAGATCTAGAAGCATATATTCCTGGACTAAATGCTGGAGATACTAATAATGCTTCTATTATTGAATTTGACTTTGTTCCAGTTACGAATTATATGAGTTTTGATTTTATTTTTGCTGCTGAAGAATATGGAACATTCCAATGTACATTTACTGATGCATTTGCATTCTTACTAACTGATTCACAAGGAGTTACAACAAACTTAGCAATTGTACCAGGAACTGTAGATCCTATTTCTGTTCTAACGGTAAGAGATGAGCAGTATAATGCAAACTGCGAATCTGTTAATCCAGAATTCTTTGGTAATTATTATGGTCAAGGAGGGCTACCTGCCCTGACTAGTCCAACTAACTTTTTAGGTCATACCATTCCTATGACAGCAGAAGCAGATGTTATTCCAAACGAATTATATTCTATAAAACTTGTCGTTGCTGATGATGGTGACACAATTTACGATTCTGCAGTATTTATTGCTGCAGGAAGTTTTGATATTGGAGATTTAGATTTAGGAGATGATATACTTTTAACCTCTGGAGACGCAAATTGTGAAGGTGATGAAATAATATTAGATGCAGGTGGATTACCAAATAACTCTACTATTAGCTGGTACATGGACGGTAATTTAATAGAAGGTGAAAATGGTGTAAATTTAGCAGTAACAGAAACTGCATTTTACAGTGCGAATATCGTTATTAATGAAACAGATTGTACATTTAGCGATGAAATCTTAGTTGAATTCTTCCCAGTACCTGAAGTTATATCAACAGAAGAATATTTAATTAAATGTGTTAACGAAGAACTAACTTTAGACGTAGAAATTGCTAATCTAAATGAGTTTACAAATGCAATAACTTTTGAATGGCAATTAGATGGCATAACTGTTCAATCTGGTCCAGATTCTTCATATACTGTAGATGATATTTCAGGTGATCATGGAGAATATACAGTCTATGCATATGATGATGTGACTTTTTGTATTGGATCCACTACTATTCAAGTTGATTTATATGAAAATAGTTATTGTGTAGATCAACCTCAAGGACTTTCACCAAATGGTGATGGGGTTAATGATTGTCTAATACTTGATCATTTAGAAGATCAAGAAAATATTTTGAAAGCTGAAGTCTTTAATAGATACGGTTCTAAAGTTTATGAACTAAATGATTATGTAGATCAATGGTGTGGAACTGATCAAGATGGAGAATTACTACCAGTAGGTACGTATTTTTATATAATATATTTTAACTCAGATAAAGAACCAATAACAAGTTGGATCTATTTAAATTACTAACAATTCTAACTATACGATAAAATGAAAAAACATTATTTTTTACTTATAATCTTACTGTATGCGTTTACGGCAAATGCTCAGCAAGATCCACAGTACACTCAGTACATGTATAACATGAATGTAATAAATCCTGCATACGCTGGGTCCGCAGATGGTCTGGGAGTTGGAATATTATACCGAAGTCAATGGGAAGGTCTTGATGGGGCTCCAGAAACAAGCACATTTAATATTCATACTCCTATTGGAAATAATGTTGGTCTAGGGTTATCCATAATTTCTGATCAAATAGGCCCAGTTAAAGAAACCAATGCTTATGTTGATTTTTCATACACTCTAAATTTAGCAAATGAAAATAGATTAGCCTTTGGTTTAAAAGCAGGGTTAACTTCTCATGACATAGGTCTAATTGGTTTAACATTAATTGATCCAAACGATCCATTTTTTGCTAATGATATTTCTGAAATGACCCCTAATGTTGGAGCTGGCATGTATTTTTATAAACCAAATAAATACTATGTATCTGTCTCTATACCTAATATTCTAAATTCAGTTCATCTAGATGCTGAAGATTATAATATTGGTTCAGAAACACAACATTTATTTGCAGCAACAGGATATGTTTTTGATTTATCTAATGATTTTAAATTAAAGCCTCATGCATTCTTAAAATATACTTCTGAAAGTCCAGCAAGCCTTGACTTAAATGCAAATTTATTTATGTATAATTTAATTGAATTAGGGGTAGGCTATAGGCTAGATGCTGCTATGACTGCAATGGTTAATTTACAGTTAACTCCAAGTATGAGAATAGGATATGCATATGATAGTGTTCAATCAGAATTAAACTTTATTGCAAAATCATCACACGAGATATTTATTAATTTTGATCTTAATTTCAATACTAAAGTTTCAAGATCCCCAAGATATTTTTAATAAGCTAAGCTAAAACTATTATGAAAAAAATATATACAATAATTACTCTTGTTTTATTAAGTGTTTCAATGTTAAACGCTCAAGACAATAGTACAAAAAAAGCAGATAAACAATTCTCAAGATTAGAATTTGTTAAGGCTGCAGATAGTTACAATAAACTAATCAAAAAAGGTAAGTCAAGTGATTATGTAATTTCACAATTAGCAAAGTGCTATTATAACATATTTAATACTGTAGAAGCAGAAAAATGGTATGCCAAAATTGTTGAAAATAGTAGTGATCCAGATGTGATTTTTAGATATTCTCAAATGTTAAGAGCTAATGGTAAATACGAACTTTCAAATACTTGGATGATGAAATTTGTTGCATTAAGACCTGCTGATGATAGAGCTACTACATTTATGAAAGATCCTAACTATCTACCTAAAATTATTTCAAAAGGAAAGAGATTTAATGTTCAAAATTTAAATATTAATAGTGAATATTCTGATTTTGGAGGCAGTATTAAAAATAATAAACTATATATAACCTCATCAAGGAATACAGTAGGGTTATTTGATTTAGGTAGATGGATAACGCAAAGAATTAATTATGGTTGGAATAATGAGCCATACTTAGATATCTATAGCTTTGATATTACTGAAAGTGGTAGTTTAATTAATGAGGATTATTTAAACTCTAATATAAATACTAAATTCCATGAAGGAATCACTAGCTTTGATGCGAATGGTACAATGTATTTTTCAAGAGAAAGTTTTTTTGAAAATGAATATATAAAAGATCCTAACTCAAGAAATATTACAAGTGTATTAGGAATATATAAATTAAATGATGGTGATAATAATGTTATTGGATTAAATATTAATAGTGCTGAATATTCTGTCAAAAACCCATCTATTTCCTCAGATGGCAAAACATTATATTTTTCATCAGATATGCCTGGTGGATATGGAAATTTTGATATTTATAGTGGAGAAATTGATGAAGAAGGTAATATAAATAATGTAAAAAATCTAGGTCAAAAAATTAATACTGAAGGTCAAGAGATGTTTCCATATATTGGGAATAATGACAATCTATACTTTTCTTCTGATTCTCAATTAGGTTTAGGTGGATTAGATGTTTTTTATTCTCGTAATGTAGATGGAAAATGGGCGACAGTGAGAAATGTAGGTATTCCTGTAAATAGTAATGCTGATGATTTTGCTTTCATTATAAATGAAGTATCTGGAGAAGGATATGTTTCTTCAAATAGAACTGGCGGAAAAGGGAGTGATGATATTTATTCAATTAAAATGTTAGAACCAATTTGCGATGTTCTTCTAACTGCAAATATTTTTGATGCAAAAACAAAAGAAACTATTGGATCAGCAATTACTTCAATTTCTGATAGTAAAGGAAATATTGCATCAACGAAGAACAGTTCTGATAAAGGTGTTTCAGAATTTATGCTCGTTTGTCAAGAAGAAGGAAAAATAATTGTTTCAAAAGAAGGCTATAATAGTAAAATAGTTGATTTAAAAGTTTCTAATGAAGAATTTAGAACAATTGATATTATGCTAGACCCTATAGAGAAAATTATAGTAGCAGAGAAGATAATGCTTAATCCTATATATTTTGATTTTGATAAGTCAAATATCAAATCAGAAGCTGCATTTGAGTTAGACAAATTAGTTCAGGTAATGAATAAATATCCTGAAATGACAATAGCTATTGAATCTCACTCAGATTCTAGGGGACCATCAGCATATAATATGAGACTTTCTGAAAGAAGAGCTAAAACAACCTCTCAATATGTTGTTTCAAAAGGTATTGATCCTTCAAGAATAATATCTAGTGGAAAAGGAGAGTCAAATCCTGTAATTGATTGTGATAAATGTACTAGAGAACAAGATCAACTTAATAGAAGATCAGAGTTCATTATCACCAAAGGAAATCCTATGATTGAAGTAATAGAAAATTAAAAAATATTAGTATTCAATTTTTTTTTAAAGACCCTTTTAAAGAGGGTCTTTAAATATATAATCTCAAATGGATGCAAAAATTATTAAATTTTGGAATAAGTTTATAATAGATAATCCAAATTATAAAAATTTCATAATCCCAGGTTCATTTTATTTTTGTGATAATAAGAGAGATGCTGATCTGTGTGCAAAACTTGTTGTAAATGGTATTAAACAGGCAACTGCACCATATCTATGGTCTTTTAAAGTTAATAATGAAAATATCCCAGTAATTGGAGATCTAAATATAATTACAAATTGGAACAAAATTCCAAAAGCAATTATTAAAACAACAAGAATAGAGAATATAAAATATAAAGATATCACAGCACAATTTGCTTACATTGAAGGAGAAGGTGATAGATCATTGTCTTATTGGAAAAAGATTCATAAGGATTATTATAGTCGTGAGATGAAGGGAAGTAAAGAAAAATTCACAGAAGATTTAGTGATAGTATGCCAATATTTTAAAACAATTTATACTAACAAAAAAAACCTTTAAAGTTATTAAAGGTTTTTTTTATTATTTAATATTTTAATTACTTACTCACCAGTAACTAGTACATTATCAACTTCGTAAGTAGCAGAACCTGAGCTAGTCGAAGTGTACTTAAATGCAATATATAATGTTCCTCCAGCAGCGGCAGAGACATCTAAATTACCGGAATCAGTCCATGATGACCAACTTCCAGTATTAGTATCTAATAACGCTTCTAATTCTACCCAAGATGAATCTGATGGGTCTCCTCCAGTATAATCTGTAGTCATGTAAACTTGCAAGGCAGGCCCATTATATCTAACTACTGTTTGGAAATTAAGTTGAGCAGTAGTTAATCCAGAAAGATCAATTGGATTTGATATCAACCAATCTTCATTTAATTGATTTCCACCATCATATCCAGAAATTCTAGCACTCGGAGCAGGATTACCATATGGAGTTATACCCCAAATTTGTTCCCCTTCAACGCTAACCTGTGTCCAATTATTAAGGTTGTTAGAAGAAAAATTGTCTGCGAATAATGGATCACATCTTGAACCATCAAAATTAATATCATTAATATCGTTTAATGCTATTACTCTATCATCTCCATTATAACTCTTAGTAATTATTCCGGCAATGGATCCTTTATTCTCTGGTAATAACCTATCTTGAAAACTAGCAAAAGCACTAGTTTCAACTTTAATAGATCCAGAGTCTTCACAACTTTCAAGATCTCTTAATGAATCATAATCATCTGTAGGGTCAACAAAAGATAATCCGTTTAATGCAGCTGGAAATTGAGTATTATTGGCTTGAACAAATAAACCTATATGTGAATCATTAATATCACCAAGGCCTAACTCTAATGGAACAATAGCTTCAGTATTTGGTGATCGCAATAAATGATCTGAAATCATATTTTCTGTTATTTGATCAATTTCATTTCCGTCCGCTCTTCCTCCAATTGCTACAACTCCATCACCTGAATTAGTTTCTCCTATATATAGATTTTGAAGTCGAATATAAACTTCTCTTCCTATATTAAATTGATTATAAGAATCTACTTGATTTAAAACAACCTTCAGGCCTGCTGTTGGATTAGATGGTTCATCTTGAATATAAAATTCTTTATAAAAATTTCCTGTTAAGTCTGAAGAAACTACATATCCTTTAACAGCAATACTGGATTCAATATTAACTGCTTGATCTGAAACAAATAGGTTTTTTACTTGATCTACTGTTAAAAGATCAACTTCATTATTATTAATCTGATTTAATAATACAGTAAGTTTATCATTTTCCTCCAATCCAACACTTGTTGGAATAGAATAATCATCGTCTTCAACACAGGAATTATAACTTATCATAAGAAATAATAGTGCTAATAGTTTGAAAGTTTTATTATGCTTCATAGTATATAAAATTTATCTTTTTTTATTAAAATCTAAAATATAGGTTAAGGAAATAGTTTGTGCCTCTAGCATACCAATACTTAGGGCCAAAAACTCTTTTTGGTTTATTAACATCTTCATTAAGTTCTTGGTAGTTAGCATTTCTTCCTTGCTCAAATCCACCAGTTTTATATTGATTATTTAGTATGTTATTAATACTTGCGAAAAAACCAATATAATAATCATCAATTTTCCATGATTTACCACCAACAGCATTAACTACCATATAATCATCAAATCTTTCTTGTTTTAACAAATCTCGAGCAACATCTACATTATAATCTGTAAATGGTAACCCATCTTGAGCTAAATAAAAGTTTTGGGTTCTTGTTAAAGGACTAATATCTAAATACGTATTAGTGAAAAAGTTAGTTGTAGCTCCTATCCACCAATAATTAGGATCTCTATATTCTATCCCAAGTGAATAAGCTTTTTGAGGTCCTCCTGCTAATTTATAATTCTTTAGATTCGACTCACCCATTGCAACTGTATTATTGTCAGATGCTAAATAAAGATAAGGGTTATTATCATAAGTGTACTGACCAACTGATGCTGCTCCTTTTAATTTAACAGTGGAAGTTATTTGTGCTTCAATTCCTAGCTCCGTACCAAAATATTTCTTATTTATACCTTGCAATATTTCTTGAACAAATTCATTAGTTTCTTCAAATCCAACCAATCCGTCTGCATAATAAAAAGAAATTTCATTTGCATCTTGAATATTTGTATAAAAACCAGTTAATCTAGCATTAATTACAGGAGATCTGTAGATATAATTAAGATCCAATGCCATAACTTTTTCTTCAGTTATTGGTGTGTTGTTTATTAATCCGTTAGCATCTACACCAACAATATTATGGTTGACTCTAGAGTTTGTAAATGTATTTCTAAATGATGGAGCTTTTGAAATATATGCAGTATTTAGATCTATCATGTGTTTTCCTGAAAATTTATATGAAAGTCCAAATTTAGTTCCAAATCCTGAAAAATTTATCACCTCTCCTTTACCAAAAGAATTACCAGAATTTGCTTCATTATCAAACAAACCTTCTCTTTGATAATTAGTATCAGTGTAACTAGCAGCTAAATAAAAGCTAATTTTATTGTACTTAAATGATAATTGGCTATATGCATTTAAGATATCAGCAAAAAGAGTATAATTATATTTAAACTTATCCCCTTCTCCAACAATCAAATTTGGATTAATCAAATCATATTGCAAATTATCAAAAGAGTCAATATTTGAATAGCCTGATCCACCTAACATATCAGTGATTTCAGCAAAATTATTAGAAACTAATTTTTTATAATTTAAAACTGTATTGAGTGAAATATTCTCACTAAGCTCTGTATTAAAAATAGTATTCACAGTTAGCTGATTATCATCACTTCTATCTTCATATAAAACATAAGCTGCATTCTCATTTGCTAGAGTGTTTGTTAAATTAGCATCATAAATTCTATTCCAATTAATTTGACCATCATTAACAAAGTTCTGTTGAGCTAAATAAGCACCTTCGTAATCAGGACCATTATTATCAGCTAGAAAGTAACTTGGTAAGTCTTGATAATAAGATGGGCTTGGATTAGCACCTCCAGCATAATCTAATCTACTATTTCCTAATTCACCAAATTGGTAACCAATATTAGTATTCAAAGATGTTTTATCATTAATATCCCAATAATGATTTAACATAATTATTGGCTCAACTACTCTTTTAACCCTTGAGTTTCTTTTTTCACCATCTTGCCAACCCCAATAATCATTATATCTTATATTTTTCAAATCATATACTTCCTGAGTATTAGGGGATGATTTCCCTCTTCTATTTGGAGCATAAATTCCTGTAAAATTAATACTATGTTTATTGTTTAATTTCTTTTCTACAGAAACAAAAAGAGAATTAGAATCATAAAAAGTTGCATCTTGATAACCTTCATCTCCCCATCTTCTACCCATAGAAAGTGCATAAGACCAACCTCCTTCAACTATTCCTGAGGAATATGTTGCCATTACTCTGTTCGTATAACTTCTATTGGAAGAAGAATAAGTAACTCTTCCAGCCTTAGAATATTCTGAGGCACGAACATTTATATTATTGGATCCTAAAAGTCCACCAAAACTATATGATGATGGAGTTATACCATTTGTAAAATCTTGATTTCTTAAAACATCGTTTAATCCACCCCAGTTACTCCACTGCGGTCTACCATTATATAATTTATTCATCTCTATACCGTTGATATGAACCATTCCGTTATCGGAATCAAGACCTCTAACTTTAAAAAAAGAAGAACTAAATTCATATGCTGCTGTTCTAAAAAATATATCTTTAGAAGATTGTAAAAGACCTGAAATATTATCAGATCCAGATGTATCATCACTTAGTTCATCATCACTTAAAGAAATAGTAAACTGATCATTATCAGGAGCGTTATTATCAATTTCTTCCTCAGCAATTTCAGTTATTGAATCACCATCTTGTATTGGACTAATATCTTTTTCTGTACTTGTAATAATTGGTTTATACGTTAATTCGATTTGATTTATTTGAATAGTCCCATTATCAGGGATAATTGCCTCAAAAGATTTATTTTGATAACCCAGTTTAGAAAATTTTAAAATCTGTAAACCAGAGGGAGCTGTATTAGAAAAATTAAAAAAACCTTTATCGTTTGTGAAAGTTGATAATTCAGAATTTTCAATAGTTACTTTGACATTATTAATTGGCTCGTTATTTCTGTCATCTTTTATATTACCACTGACAGTTCCAAATTGAGAATATATATTAGAAACAAATAAAGTAAAAACGAAAAAAGTTAATAAATTGTTTTTCATATTTGAGAATTAAAGATTTTTTTAAAATATAATTTTAAATAATAATCAAATTTACACTATTTCTAGTACATATTTAATATTTTTATCGAACAAAATTATGTTTATTATGATAAATAAAATCTTTAAAATATCAATTGTATTTTTCTTCTTTTCAAATTTAATTTTATCTCAAGATCAAAGAAAATTTAAGATTCAGACTATAGCTTTTTATAATGTCGAAAATTTATTTGACACAATAAATGATGTGAATAAAAATGACGAAGCAAGTCCAATGATGGAGATTAAGTATGATCGAGGAAATATTTACAAGAAAAAAATTGTGAACATGTCAAAGGTAATATCTGATATTGGAAAAGATTTTACCAATAGCTCCCCAGCAATTGTTGGGCTATCAGAAGTTGAAAACAAACAAGTTATAGTAGACCTTCTAAATGACAACTCTTTAGCAGATACAAATTATGAAATTATACATTATGAGTCGCCTGATAAAAGAGGAATTGATGTGGCAATGGTCTATAATGAAGATGTATTTAAAATTAAAAACACACTTTCCTATGAATTATTAATTTATGATGATGAAGATGGGGATAGAATTTATACTAGAGATCAGCTTGTTGTCAGTGGAAATTTAGATGGTGATGAAATTTATATGATTGTTAATCATTGGCCTTCTAGATCAGGTGGCGAAGCTAGAAGTAAATCCAAAAGAGAGGCCGCTGCAAAATTGAATAAAAAAATAATTGACTCCATTCACAAACTTGACAAACATGCTAAAATTATTACAATGGGAGATTTTAATGATAATCCTATGAATCATAGTATTAAAGGGATAATTGGAGCAAAAAAAAATAAAGATCAAGTTAAAATAAAAGAAATGTACAATCCTATGGAAAAGATATTGACAGAGGAAGGCATAGGGTCAAATTCTTATAGAGATGTATGGTTTTTATTTGATCAACTAATAATCTCAAAAGGGTTATTGGGTAAAGATTATTCTGATTATAAGTTTTACAAAGCTGGTGTTTTTAATAAATCCTACTTAACTCAAAAGGATGGAAGATATAAAGGGCAACCTTTTAGAAGCTTTTCTTGGGGTAAATTTACTAATGGATATAGTGATCATTACCCTTCATTTATATACTTAATTAAAGAAATTAAATAATTTTTTTAAATCCAACTATCCCAAGGAATTCTAGATAAAAGTAATAGTAACCCTAATACATAATGTATTCCAATTACTTTAAATTTCTTGTTAGATACTTTCCTTTTTTTATGTAAACTATAACCTCTAGTAATTAAAATAACGGCTATAATATTTGTTACTGGGTGTTCAACTAGGTAAAGACGGTTAATTGAGCTTGACATAATTTCACTCATACTTAACTCAAACCATAAGGAAAACTTTTCTGAAATAAAATATAAGACTAAACCAACTAATAGCTGAGTATGGGATGTTATTAAGGATATTAATCCTAATCTAAAATCAATAGGAGTGTATTCTTTATGAGTGAAATATCTCAACAAAAACCTTACAGTTGAAATAAATAGTACTATTAGTACAATATATGCTAAATAAGAGTGTATAAATTTTATCATATTACAAATAAAGTAAAAAAAAACCTGCTCTATAAAATAAAGCAGGTTTTTTTAAATTTTATTGGTTATTAGAACTTATATCTTAATCCTACATTCCATGTTCTTCCTAATCCGAAGTAACCTTGGTTAGCAGTATCTATTCCGTTGTAAAGTTCTCCTGAACCTTCACCGGCAGCAATATTTGTTCTTAATTCAGAAAGATATACTGCATCAGAAACATTATTAACATTAATTCTAATGTTTAATGATTTTTCATCATCAGCTCCTAAGTACATCTTATATGATAAACCTGCATCCCAAATATGGAAAGAAGGTAAAAGTAAATTTTCTTTTACAGCTCCAACATCTGAATATAATTCATCATAAAATCTTACATCTGTATCAAATGATAAGTTTTCAGCTAATTTCATATCAACACCTAATCCAGCAGTAAACTGAGCAGCATCTCCAACCTTACCTCCATCAACATCTTGTGTTTCTGTTGAGATAACATTTTGATCTTCATCAGTAAGTCTAGTTACAGCATCTCCTACATATTGCCAGTCTCCAATAGATAAAAATCCTGTTAATGTGTATGGAAGATCTGGCTGAGGTTTAGCTCTAAAATCAATTTCAATACCTGAGTGTAATTGTTCAACACCTTCATTAGTGTTAAAGAATACAACATCATTATCAACGTAAGATGAAGTAACTACTCTATCTTTCCAAGAAGTTCTATAAGCATTTACGTTAGCAGAGAAATTAGGAGTTGAATAAGAATATCCAGCTTCTAATCCGAAAATCTTTTCATTTTCAGTTAAAGGATTAACTCTGTTAGTATAATTTAAGTAAATATTATCGTGATAAGGTTGACGTGAATACATTCCAGTATTAAAAAATACTTTAGAATTATCTCCAACATTGAACCCAACACCAGTTTTAATATTATATCCCATATTATCTACTTTTTCTGAGTCTACACCATCAGTAATTCCAGCTGGTAATGGTTCTCCTGTTGATTGAGATGAAGTACCGTCAATTAATGATTGATCAGCGTATTGATAGTGGTCAAATCTTTGGTGAGATTGTTGAGATACAGCACCTTGGAAAAAAGCAGACATATTATCATTAGAATATTCTAATTGGGTAAATAACCCACCGTATGTAATTCTTTCATCATTACTGTATGCAATTTTTTGATCCTCACTAAAACTAGCTGATATTGCTGTCCAAGGATTTGCAGACATATCTTCTGTAGCAATTACATTTTTGTAAGTACCGTAGGAACCATAAATTTGGTGAGAGTTATTTTGATCTCTTAATCTAATATTTTCTTGCCATGAAGTTAATCCGTGGAAATTTTCAACAATTCTAAAATGCTCTCCATAGTAAGTTCTAAAATCAACTCCAAAATTGAATGTTAAATTTTCATTTAATTGTCTTTCATAGTTAGAAACTAAACCTACCCAGTTATGCATATTCATAGAAGCGCGAGTGATATAACCACCTTCTGCAGCAAAGTTTCCTCCAGCACCAGATGTACCTAAGTTATAAGCATAAATTGCATCATAATCAACATAACCATCTTCTGTTCTTGGTCTAGATCCTCTACCACCAGTTCCTCCACCATTTCCAGTAGAAACATAAAATACAGTAGATAAACTTGAATCATCACTTATTTTATAATCCCAGTTTAAATTCATAACAGGCTTATGATAGAAATTTCTTCTTTCAGTTAAATACTGATCTCCATACATACCCCAGTTGTTATTGTATTTTCTTCCATATTCTAAGTATTTAGAGATACTCTTAGAAAAGTTTTGATCATGCCATTGTGGAGCACCAGTTAATAAGAAATTTAAACTGTGTTTTTCGTTAATTTCTTTTCCAACTGAAAGAAAATATGTTTGACCTTGACCATAACTACCTTCGTTATATCCGTCACCTTGCCAGTGAGTTAATAAGAAACTAGTAGCCCATCCGTCATCAGATTTTCCAGTATTGTAAGAATAAGTAGTTTTAAGATAGTCATCATTTGCAAAACCTGCGTAAATAAATCCACCTTGTCTAACATCGTTAGAATTCATTACAAAGTTTACAGTACCACCTACAGATGATATTGCAAGTTTAGAAGCTCCTAAGCCTCTTTGAATTTGAACAACACTAGCCACATCATTCATTCCAGACCAGTTAGACCAATACATTTTACCGTCTTCCATACCATTAATTGGCTGTCCATTTAACATGTAAGCTGTGTTATCTTGTTCAAAACCACGAACTGCAATTCTAGAATCACCATAACCTCCAGCTTGACCTGCAACATAAACAGATGGAGTATTAACAAGAGTCATTGTGATATCTTGAGTTCCGATTTTTTTCTGGATTTCACTTCCTTTAATTGTTGAAGCTGCTACAGGTGTAACTCTATCTTCCGCAAGGTCAATAACCCCACTTCCCATAAGTACTACTTCCTCCAGTTCTTGAAGACTCAAATCATCCGCTTCTGCTTCTGTTTGAGAGATAATTGCCATAGAGCTAAATAAAGCCAAAGCAACCATTAAATTTTTAGTAATTTTTTTCATAATTAAATTTAATTTAGTTTGTATTTTGATGCAAAAATAAATATTTATATTCAGATAGAGTTATCTAAACGTTAATATTATTCATAATATACAAGTTAATTAAAAAAAATAAGAATGCCTAAAATAGCTTAAATAACTTATAGTCAATAATTTAAATCTTATTTATATACTTAAAATGATCAATTAAATTTCTTGTAGAAGAGTCATGAATTGTAGATGCTTTTGATTCAATATCATTTAAAACTTTCTTTGCTAATTTTTTACCTAGTTCAACTCCAAATTGATCATAACTAAATATATTCCAAATAACTCCTTGAACAAAAATTTTGTGTTCATACATAGATATTAGCTTTCCAAGGCTATTAGGGGTTAGCTTATTAATAAATATTGATGTTGTAGGTTTATTTCCAGCAAACACTTTAAATGGAATAATAAAATCATTAGCATCATCCAACTTAACATCTTTTAATGACTTACCATTCATTAGAGCCTCTGTTTGTGCAATATAATTTGAGATAAGTTTGTTTTGATGATCAGAATTTCCATGCAAACATTTTGCAAAACCAATAAAATCTGTAGGTATTAGCTTCGTTCCTTGATGAATCAACTGAAAAAAGGCATGCTGAGAATTAGTCCCTGGTTCTCCCCAAACAATTTGACCTGTAGAATAATCAATACTATTTCCATCTCTATCAACACTTTTCCCATTACTTTCCATTGATGCTTGTTGAAGATAAGTTGCAAATTGATTTAAATATTGAGAATATGCAATAACAGATTCACTTTCTGCTTCATAGAAATTATTATACCATACTCCTAAACAAGCTAAAACTACAGGGATGTTTTTTTTAAAATCAGCATTTTTAAAATGCATATCCATTTCATTTGCTCCATCTAATAATTTTTCAAAATTATCATATCCAATGGCAAGACTTATTATTATGCCAACAGAACTCCACAAGGAAAATCTTCCACCAACCCAATCCCACATTGGAAAAATATTCTTTTCATCAATACCAAATTTTATTACTTCTGAAATATTTGTAGAAACAGCAATAAAATGCTTTGAAACATCTTTCTTGTTAGCATTTTGTAAAAACCAACTTCTAATTGTATTTGCATTGGAAATAGTTTCTTGTGTCGTAAAAGTTTTAGATACGATTACAAAAAGAGTTGTTTCAGGATTTAAATCTTTTAAAATTTCACTAACGTGATCGCCATCAATATTGCTAACAAAATGTGTATTTAAATTATTTTTATAATATTTAAGACTATCAACAACCATAGCTGGGCCTAAGTCAGAACCACCAATACCAATATTTACAATATCTGTAAAAGCTTTATTTGTAAATCCCTTTGAAGAGCCTGAAATAATCGAGTTTGAAAATAATCGAATCTTATTTTTTACATTATTTATTTTTGAAAATATTTCTTCCCCATTAATAATAATGCCTTGATCTTTTTTTGACCTTAATGCTGTATGAAGTACTGCTCTATTCTCTGTTTTATTAATTAAATGACCTGAAAAATATTTATTTATTGCGTCTTTTAATTCTACTTGATTTAACAACTCATTAAACAAACCTAAGGTTTTGTTATTTATTCTATTTTTAGAAAAATCAACATAAAAATCCTTCCATTTTATAGTAAAATTTTCAGCCCTTAAAGCATCTTCTTTAAAATAAGATTTTATTGAATTATATTTTATGTTTTCAAAATGATCATTTAATTTTTGCCAGGCAATTGTTTTTGTAGGGTTAATATTTTTTAAACTCATTTTTTTATTTCTTATCTATTTATTATAAGTTATATTATCAAGTTTCAATTTTATTGGGCTAATAAAACTAATATACTCTTCTTTATATTTATTTGGAATAGATTTAGCGACAGGTAATTTTTGTTTAAATGGGTCTACTTGTTTACCGTTTTTCCAAAATCTATAACAAACATGTGGTCCTGAAGTATTGCCAGTCATTCCAACGAGCCCTATAACTTCTCCTTGCTTTACATACTGACCCACTTTTACTAATCTCTTTTTCATGTGTAAATATTGAGTAGAATAGGTATTATTATGTCTGATTTTGACGTAATTACCATTACCTCCTTTTCTTCTAGATTCTATAACTCTACCGTCAGCAGTAGCCATAATTTCTGTTCCAACAGGAGCAGCAAAATCCGTTCCCTTATGAGCTTTAACTTTATTCCCATAAAGAGGTATTCTTCTTTTTAAATTATACCTTGAAGACACCCTGCTAAACTGAACAGGTGCTCTCAAAAAAGTTCTTTGAAGACTTCTAGTTTTTTCATCATAATATTCGGTCGTTTTCTTAAGGCTATCTGCTTTAAAATTAAAAGCGTAAAAAGGTTCACTATTGTGTTCAAAATATGCCGCATCAATACTTTTTATTCCAGCATATATTGTGTCATCTATAAATCTTTCATTATATATAATTTTAAATTTATCTCCATTTTGTAATCTAAAAAAATCAATATTCCATGCATATATTTCTGACATATCATTAATTAATTGGTATGGTAAGCCTTGACTATCCATTGTTTCAGAAAGACTACTATTAATAACACCAGATGCATATTTTTTTATAATTTTAATTGGCTTTTTTTTATTATAAGCACGCACAGAATCATCTATATGAATTACAACATAATTGACTTTATTTGGTTGATAAATAAAAACTTTAGGAACCTCTAATGAATCTTTACTTTTTAAAATTGTATATGGTTTTCCTGCAGTCAACCATCTAACATCAAAAGAATCTTTGATTTTCTGATCTATTTGATAAATCCTAGGATATCCAATTCCTATTTTCTCCATAATCTCTCCAAAACTATCCCCTACCTCAATAGTATCATTTATAACTTTATAGTTATCTATATTAAATCCAAATTTTATATTTTTAAGAACTTCAGTTTCTTTAATCGAATTATTGGAGCTATTGGTGTTATTGGTGTTATTGGTACATGATGAAATAAAAAGACAAAAAATGAAACTTAATAAAAATTTATACATTCTTGCCCCAGTTTTTAATTTCATCTTCACTCCATAATTCAGGGAAAAATATACGTTTTTGATATTTAGGATGCATATATTTTTGCCAATCACTTCCACCTGTAGATTTTGAATCACCTATTGAAGATTCAATATAATATTTAGCGGCTTTGTAATGAGCCATAACCCATGTAATATTTACAGTATAATCTAAGTGTCTCATGACATTTATAAGCTCTGAGTTTTTTTGATCAGCTAAATCTAAACCTTTAAATATTGACCATAAATTTTTTGTATTGTAAACTTTCATAAAAGTTATAAATCTTTCTTTATATTTTTTTTCAAAATTAATGAGTAGTCTAGATTTTTTACCAGTTTTATGATCTTTACCGGCTGCTTGCCAATAAAGATGATTAAATGCATGCTCAAATGAAGTGTTTCTGTCAATTGTCTTTCTAAATCTTATGTCAATCAGATTGATTAGTTCGGTAGAGGCAAACTCAATTAATCTATATTGAAAACTCTGAAATCCGCTTGCAGGACTTAATGCAAGTCTAAACTTATTATATTGTTCTGGAGACATTCCTTTGGACATTATTTCAAAAGAATTAGAAAGCATATCAAAGTATCTACTAACTCTCATTATTTTTTGGATAAAAAAATTAGTTGAAATTTCTTTTGATGTTGCAACCTGATCAATTTCCCAGAGAATCATTTTAAATATCAATTCATTTATTTGATGATAGGTAATAAAAACCATTTCGTCTGGATATTCAGTCCTTTGAATCTGCAAATTTAAAAGTGCATCAGTATTTATATAATCCCAATAAGTTAATTGTTTTGCATGAAGAAAACCTTCCAAATATGTTGTAAGATCTTGCGAAAAATCACTATGCTTAGTACTTAGCTCTGAAATTATAGATTCTAATTTTGATTTATCTTCCATATTTAAAATTTAATTTCAAATGGGTGGTTCAACCCACTAAATGCATCAAGATTTACAACAATAGAGCCAACTACCAAATCAGCCTTAATTTTAATTGGTATTTTATTTTTATCTGCACTAATCCACAAAGTTAAACTTTCTTTTTCTTTAAACACTCTTCCCGACTGAACAAATGGTCTTAACTTTATACATTTAATTTTACCAAATTTAGTGTTTATAGTTTCAATTCCTAAAAATTTCATTTTGAATTCATAATTTTCTGAATCAAAAAACATATTAACAGCAAAATCTTCTTCTTCATGGATAGAATCAATATCATAATTGTTTCTTAAATGATAAAAAACAGAAAGCATATCTTGAACACTATCCTTAATCTTAAATTCTTCAATTGTGTTTTTTTTTATATTATTTACTTTTGCTTTCTTTAGAATCTGGTCAAATTCAATTATTAAATTTTTTGTATAACCTCCTTCATTTATTTTTCTTTTGAATTTTCTTGGCAACCCTGTCTCTTTTGAAAAATAACTCTCATAAAAATCCTCAACCTTAAAAAACCATTTTAATGCACCAGTAGATTTCCCAACAGCTTTTACATTATAACTTTCTGTATTTGATTTTAATTTTAGTGTAGCCTCTCCAGCCTTAATCAAGCCACTATATGAAATATTAAACTTTAACCATTCCCCGCTTTTGTAGGCATTGTTAGACTGTGCATTAATTAATAATGTTGAAAAGATAGTTATTAAAAAAATAGCTTTTTTCATCTGCAAATATTTATAATAAATTTAATTATTATTTTTTATTATTATAGTACTCAAATATAATTTTTGCCTTTGTAGGACCAATACATTTTTTTAAGCTATTAAATGAAGCATTTGAAATACCTATATTTGATTTGAACTTTTTTAATAATTTTAAACTAGATACTTCTCCAATTCCATTTATGTAATCTAATTCATTTGTGAGTAAATTTATACTTCGTTTATTTCGGTGTAACTGTAGACTAAATCGATGGGCTTCATTTCTTAATTTCTGAATAATAATTAAACTTTCAGATTTTTTGTCTAAGAATAATGGTATTGAATCATTAGGAAAATAAATTTCTTCCAGTCTTTTTGCAATTCCAATAATTGCTACACGTTTATGAATATTTAGATTAACCAAGCTTTTTAAAGCTGCAGACAACTGACCTTTCCCTCCATCAATAATTATTAATTGTGGAAGAGAACTATTTTCATTCAATAATCGATTATATCTTCTGTACACAACTTCTTCCATAGATGCATAATCATTTGGGCCTTGTACAGATTTAATATTAAAATGTCGATAATCGTTTTTGCTAGGTTTTCCATTTATAAAAACAACACATGCTGATGTCGGATTTGTTCCTTGTATATTAGAATTATCAAAACATTCAATATGAATAGGTGTTTTAGGTAAATTTAAATCAATTTTTAACTGGTTTAAAATTCTATTTTGATGTCTTTCAGGATCCAAAAAATTTAATTGTTTTAAACTATCAAATTTAAATTGTATAACATTTTTTAATGATAGATTTAATATCTTTTTTTTATCTCCAATTTTTGGAACTGTTACTTTTATATTTTCTCCAACATCAATCATAATAGGAGAATATATTTCTTTTGATATAGAATTAAATTTCAATCTTAATTCTACAACTGCCAATTCTAATATTTTTTTAACTCCTTCTTCAATTTTTATTTTAATTTCTAAATTATATGACCTTATAATAGATCCAAGAGAAATTTGTAAAAAATTAACGTATACATGTCTATCTTCTTCAACAAAAGAAAATACATCTACATCTGAAATAGATGGACTTACAATTGTTGATTTATATTGATAGTTTTCAAGAGTTTTTATTTTATCCTTTAATAATTGTGCTTTTTCAAACTCTAAAGCATTAGAAAGGTTTAACATTTCCTTTTTAAAGCCATTTAAAGATTGTTTGAAATTACCCTTTAAAATATTTTTAATTTCAATAATATCAGAATTGTAGTTTTCTTCATTCTGAAGATTCTGACAAGGCCCAAGACAGTTTCCAATATGGTATTCAAGACATAACTTATACTTATTTTTGTCAATTTTTTCTTGATTTAAATCATAATTACAAGTCCTCAATTTATATAAGTTTGTTATTAAATTTAAAATTGTTTTAACTACTTTAAGACTCGTGTATGGGCCATAATAATTCGAGCCGTCTTTAATCATTTTTCTTGTATAAAAAACTCTTGGAAATCTTTCATTTTTAATACATATCCAAGGGTAAGATTTATCGTCTTTTAAAAGAATATTATATTTTGGCTTGAACTTTTTTATTAAATTATTTTCCAGTAATAGAGCATCTAATTCTGTTTTAACAACTATATGAGTAATTTTTTTTATCTTTTTTACTAAAGAGTTTGTTTTTCCGTCTTTATGTTTAGAGCTAAAATAAGATGATACTCTGCTCTTTAAGTTTTTAGCTTTACCTATATAAATAATTGTTTCATTTTGATCAAGGAATTGATATACTCCTGTTTTTTTTGGGAGGTTATTAATTATATCACTTAATGCTAATTTTGACATTATCCAAAGGTATATTATTTGTTAAGATTGTAAAAGTTGAAATCAATTTTTATATTGTATCATAATTTTATCCTATATGAATATTGTCATTTTATCAAGAAATGAAAATCTATATTCAACTAAAAGATTGGTTGAAGAAGGTGTAAAAAGAAATCATAATATCGAAGTTATTGATCCATTATTATGTGATTTATTGATTGAAAAAGAAAAGCCGACAATATATTATAAAGACAAATATTTAGATTATGTCGATGCCATAATTCCAAGAATAGGTGCTTCAGTTACGTTTTATGGTTGCGCTGTAGTTAGACAGTTTGAAATGATGAATGTGTTTTCTACTGTTACTTCTGATGCTATTTTAAGATCAAGAGATAAATTAAGAACATTTCAAAGATTGTCTAAAGCGGGTATTGGAATGCCCAAAACTGTGTTTACTAATCACTCTAGAGATGCAGGAGAAGCAATCAATTATCTTGGTGGCGCACCTATCATAATAAAGTTGCTAGAAGGAACTCAAGGTTTAGGAGTTGTTTTAGCCGAATCTAATAGTACCGCAAAATCAATACTACAGGCTTTTAACGGATTACAAGCTAGAGTAATTATCCAAGAGTATATTTCCGATGCAAATGGATCTGATATAAGAGCTTTAATTATCGACGGGCAAGTTATAGGGGCCATAGAAAGAACAGCAGTTGAAGGGGAATTTAGATCAAACTTACATAGAGGAGGAGAGGCAAAATATATAAAGCTAAATACAGATCAATTTAAATTAGCTATCAATGCGGCTAAGGTATTAAAATTACCTATTTGTGGAGTAGATATGCTTGATTCTGCTAAAGGGCCATTACTGTTAGAAGTTAATTCTACACCAGGACTTGAAGGAATTGAAAAATTTTCTCAAAAAAATATTGCTAGAGCAATAATTACTTTTATTGAACGGAATAATTAGATTTATTTTTGCATATTTTTTGCTTCTATGCTTAATGTTGCATGAGGAACTAATTCTAATCTTTTTTTATTAATTAATTTTCCTGTAACTCTACAAATTCCAAAAGTTTTGTTTTCAATTCTAATTAATGCAGTCTTTAAATCTCTAATAAATTTTTCTTGTCTTATTGCTAACTGAGAGTTTGATTCTTTACTCATAACTGCACTTCCTTCATCAAAAGCTTTAAAAGTTGGAGAAGTATCCTCAGTGCCATTATTGTGGTCATTAAGATAAGCGCTTTTAATAAGTTCTAGGTCCCGATTAGCTTTATCAATTTTTTCTGTAATCAGTTTTTTAAACTGACTCAATTCTTTATCCGAGTATTTATTTATTTTACTTTTAGACATTTTTTTTAAATTTTTGTAATAAATATTTTTGTTTTTACATCATCAAACTCAATATGATCTCCTTTTTTTAAATTAGAGACAATTTCAAGATTATTTGCCAAAGTTTCAGTTTTAATGTAATTTAAATTATCTTGAATTGCAACTTTTATATTAGCATCATCAAGCAAAGAGATGTTAATTCTATCCGTTACTTCAAAATTAGAATTTTTTCTAATATTTTGAATTTTACTAACAATTTCTCTAGCTATACCCTCCCCTCTTAATTTATCAGTAATTACTATATCTAATGCAACTGTTAATGACCCTTCATGTGTTACTAGCCAGCCCTCAATATCTTGTGAAACAATTTGAAAATCGTCTAATTCTAAAGTAATACTTTTTTTATTAATTTCAAGATCTATTTTACCATTTTGTTCTAGGCTTTTTATATCATTTGAATTTAAGTTTGCAGTTTTAATAGATATTTCTTTCATCAAACTTCCATATTTAGGCCCTAAGACTTTAAAATTTGGTTTAATTTTTTTAATAAGAATATCAGATTCACCTTCTAGAAGATGTATTTCTTTAACATTGACTTCGTTTTTAATTAATTCACTAATCGCCTGAATTTCTTTTTTTTGATCGAAATTATTGACTGGAATCATTATCTTATTTAGTGGTTGTCTTACTTTAATTTTCTCTTTTGCTCTTAAGGATAATGCCATAGATGATATTAGGCGAGCATACTTCATTTTTCTCTCTAAGTCAATATCTATTAAATAAGAATCATAAAAAGGGAATTTAGTTAAGTGTACACTTTCAGTTTTGTAAGCATCAATGTTTTTTGTAAGATCTAAATATAATTTATCCATAAAAAATGGTGCAATTGGTGCAGCCAATTTAGATATAGTAATTAAACATGTATATAATGTTTGGTAAGCAGAAATTTTATCAAACTCATATTCTCCTTTCCAGAATCTTCTTCTAGATAAACGCACATACCAATTACTTAAGATTTCAACAGTAAATTCAGAAATTGTTCTAGCTACTTTTGTTGGCTCATATTCAGAATAGCATTCATCAACTTTTTTAATTAAAGTATTAAGCTCTGACAAAATCCATCTATCAATTTCTGGTCTTTCTATATTAGGGATATCATTTTCAGAATAATTAAACTTATCAATATTAGCATATAAACTAAAAAACGAGTAAGTATTGTAAAGTGTTCCGAAGAATTTTCTTTTAACTTCTTCAATTCCATTTAGATCAAACTTTAAGTTATCCCATGGATTTGAATTAGATATCATATACCATCTAGTTGCATCTGGACCAAACTTCTTTATTGTTTCAAAAGGATCAACTGCATTTCCTAACCTCTTTGACATTTTTTGTCCATTTTTATCTAGAACTAGTCCATTAGAAACTACATTTTTATATGCCTTAGAATTAAATATAGAAGTAGCAATTGCATGGAGGGTATAAAACCAGCCTCTAGTTTGGTCTACACCTTCTGCAATAAAATCAGCAGGATAAGCCTTATTGTTGTCAATTAATTCTTTATTTTCAAACGGGTAATGCCACTGAGCATAAGGCATACTTCCTGAGTCAAACCAAACATCAATAAGATCAGATTCACGAAACATTTTATTACCACTTTCTGAACATAGGATAATTTTATCTACAATGTTTTTGTGTAAATCAACATTGCAATAATTACTATTTGAAAAATCATCTACAATAAATTTTTCATATATGTCAGACTTCATAAATCCTACACTTATAGATTTTCTAATTTCTTCTTTTAATTCTTTTATAGAACCTATACATATTTCTTCTTTTCCATCTTCTGATCTCCATATTGGTAATGGAATTCCCCAAAATCTAGATCTAGATAAATTCCAGTCATTTGCATTTTCTAACCAATTACCAAATCTACCCTCACCAGTTGATGTAGGTTTCCAATTAATATCTTTGTTTAATTCAACCATATCTTGCTTAAAGTCGCTGACTTTAATAAACCAAGAATCTAAGGGGTAATACAGAATTGGTTTGTCTGTTCTCCAGCAATTTGGATAACTATGTTTGTATTTTTCAACTTTAAAAGCTTTATTATCTATTTTTAATTTAATTGCAAGTTCAACATCAACAGATTTTTCAGGAATATTATCAGTATCATAATATTCATTTTTTACATATTTTCCAGCAAACTCTCCCATTTCTGGTCTAAATTTACCCTGCAAATTAACTAGCGGAACTAAATTATCATTTGAATCTTTAACCAATAGTGGAGGGATTTCAGGGATGGCTTGTTTAGCTACTAGTGCATCATCAGATCCGAATGTTGGGGCAGTATGAACAATTCCTGTTCCTTCAGCAGTTGTTACAAAATCTCCTGAAATAATTCTAAAAGCATTTTCAGGATTATTAAATGGTTTAGCATATTCTAAAAGTTGCTCATATTTAACACCAATTAATTCTTTTCCTGTAAAAGATTCGTAAACTATATATGGTATTTTATTATCTTTTTTATTAAAAGAGCCAAGATCATCTTCATTAAAAACTTCATAATATTTACCATCAAATTGTTTTGAAATTAACTCTTTAGCTAAAACAACATTGATTGGCTCAAATGTATATTGATTAAATGATTTTATAATTACATATTTAATTTTTAGTCCAACAGTCAATGCAGTATTACTTGGTAATGTCCATGGTGTTGTAGTCCATGCTAAAAAATGTACAGAATTATATTTTTTTAAAAAATCAGGAAGAGTATCACTAATAGCTTTAAATTGAGCAGTTATAGTAGTATCTGTCACATCTTGATATGTCCCAGGTTGATTAAGTTCATGAGAACTTAACCCTGTTCCAGCTTTAGGAGAAAAAGGTTGAATAGTATATCCCTTGTACAAAAGATTTTTTTTGTAAATTTCTTTAAGCAACCACCAAACACTTTCCATATACTTAGGGTCGTATGTAATATATGGATCATCCATGTCTACCCAATACCCCATTTTAGATGTTAAATCATTCCAAATATGGGTGTATTTCATTACTTCTTTTTTACATTCAGAGTTATATTGCTCAATTGAAATTTTTGTGCCAATATCCTCCTTTGTAATTCCCAATTTCTTTTCTACACCTAATTCAATAGGTAATCCATGTGTATCCCAACCAGCTTTTCTTTTAACTTGAAAGCCTTTCATAGTTTTATATCTTGGAAATATATCTTTAATTGTTCTGGCTAGCACATGATGAATTCCCGGAAGACCATTAGCAGAAGGTGGTCCTTCAAAAAAGATATATGGTTTAGACTTGTCTCCTGAATCTAAAGATTTTTCAAAAATTTTATTAGTATTCCAATTGGATAAAATTTCTTCACCAATTTTAGATAAATTTAAATTTTTATAATCTGGAAATATCATGATCTATTAACTATTTTGCGAAAATAATAAAATAAGTTAATTCGTGGGTTAAGTATTAACGAAATTAGTTAATTTAATTTATTAATTAAATCTTCTATTTTAGATAAATATATAATATTAATAGATTGTTTAGTAATATTATGATTGTTAAGTTTAGATATAAAAATTGAAGAGAATCCTAATTTTTCTGCCTCAATAATTCTTTGTTCAATTTTTTGGACAGGCCTAATTTCTCCTGACAATCCTACTTCAGCTGCAAAACAAAATTTATGATCCAAAACTATGTCCTCGTTGGAGGAAATAATAGCTGCAACTACAGCTAAATCTAAAGCAGTATCATCAATTGTTATACCTCCAGTAATATTTAGGAAAACATCTTTTGATCCTAATCGAAATCCAGCTCTTTTTTCTAAAACAGCTAAAAGCATATTCAATCTTTTTGAATTATAACCAGTTGAACTTCTTTGTGGAGTGCCATATACAGCTGTACTGACTAATGCTTGAACTTCAATCATAAACGGTCTCATTCCTTCAATAGTAGCAGAAATAGCATTACCACTTAATTCTTGATTTTTTTTAGATATTAATATTTGAGAAGGGTTACTAATTTCTTTTAAACCTTTTAAACACATTTCATACACTCCAATTTCATTAGTTGAACCAAATCGATTTTTGTTAACTCTTAAAATTCTGTATAGGTGATTTCTATCACCTTCAAATTGGAGAACTGTATCTACCATATGCTCAAGAATTTTTGGGCCAGCTATATTTCCGTCTTTAGTAATATGACCAATAATTATTACAGGAGTAGAGGTGTTTTTTGCAAAACTAATTAATTCAGAAGTACAAGTTTTAATCTGATTAATACTCCCAGGTGTTGAGTCTAATAAGTCTGTTGTTAAAGTTTGTATAGAGTCTATAATTAAAATCTCTGGATTTAATTTTTCAATATGTTTAAAAATGCTTTCTAAATTAACTTCATTTAAAATAAAACACATATCCGTTTTTCCCTCTAGTCGATCTGCACGCATCTTTATTTGACTTTGACTTTCCTCCCCAGAAATATAAAGAGTAGTTTGCCGTAATTTTAATGCTATTTGAAGTAATAAAGTACTTTTTCCAATACCAGGTTCACCCCCCAGAAGTGTCATAGATCCTGGCACAACTCCTCCTCCTAAAACTCTATTAAATTCATTGTCAAAAGTTGTAATTTTATCTTCTTCTTTAAAAACAATATTTGATATCTTTAGCGGTTTTGATTTAAGGTTTTTTAAAAGTTCTTTTTTGTTCCAGGAACTATTTTTTTCTTTAATTATAACTTCTTCAGAAATAGTATTCCAGCTTTTACAAATATTACATTGGCCTTGCCATTTAGGAAAGTTAGACCCGCAATTATTACACGTAAATGTTGTTTTAATTTTATTCATTAATAATTTAAGTCATTACTAATTAAATCTGCTTTCTCTAATAGTTCATCCTTCGTTATTCCATCAATATCCTCTAATGTATATGCAGACCTATAAATATGCATTGCTTTTCTAGGGTCTCCAGTTCTTTCATGATATAATCCCATATAATAACTTCCTAAGATTGTTTTTGGATATTTATTAATGGCTAAATCCGATAAGTCTTCATAGTACTTATACTGTTGGATTTCTTCAATATATTTTTCAATTGATCGGATATCATTAACTAACATTTTTTTTTCAATACCATAATAATCTTTAATTGTTTGATATTTATTTGTTAAATATTTAACAGGTGAATAATCAATTTTTTTAAGCTTCTGATCGTATTCAATAGAATTTATTGGAGAGTAAAATTCAAAAATATGTTCCAAAGCATTAGAAATAGAGTGAGCAGGTAAATTATAATGTGTATAACCTTTGAACTCATCAAATTTTAATTTTACTTGACTTTTTCTATCTTGGTTATAGTTTGTGTAAAAATCTTTTGATCTTTCATAGATAGACTTAAAATCTTTATCAGATGTAGATAAATAATAAATAATATTCTTTTTAATTTTATTAAACCTATCAGTTAAATAATTTTCCATGTTATAAGAAAACTTTGGACTAATAGCTATATATCCTGAAAAATTTACATCATTATTTAATAAAAAATAATTTATAAAATTTGCTGTAGATTCATGTCCTACAATAACTCTAAATTTTGTTAATCTAAAATTATTATCAAAATAGTCAATGATCTCATTATTTATAAAATCATAAAATTTAGCACTGGAAGCAATTGGGACGAAATCAATATTATCTAAGACATTACAATCATCATACCTAGTTGAAATCTGATTAATCCCGACTACTATAGATTCTGGAATATCACCCCAATAGGATAAATAATTAGAATTTCCTGAGACAGCATCAAACATATAATCACCATCTAAAACAACAATTAAAGGATATCTTTTATTAGAATTGACATCGTAGTTCTTAGGCAATTGGATTTTTATTTTTCTTGTATCATTCAGAAATTTAGATTCCAAAGAATCAATTAGTGTTTGTGAAAAAGAGAAAGTGCAAGAGAAAAAAAATAAAAGTAAATATTTAAACATATATTAAGATAATTTTTACAAATGTGAAGATAAACAAATATGTAAAAATTAATTACAAAATATAACTTTTTCTATTTTTATTATACAAAGGAATTAATACCATTGACATAGTCCCAAAAAATAGTATCATTATTGTTTGAGATGCCCAAATTAAGCTTCCAAAAGCAGTAGATGGTTCTTGTGCTACATCAAATAGAACAAAAGCACCAGCAACTAATAATGGGTAGGAACCAAGACCTCCGTTTGTGGTGGCAATACTGAAAGCTCCAGCTATAAATCCAACTAAGACACCACCAATTGGGACATTTAATCCTTCGATTGCAGGGATTGTTGCCCAAAACATAAGAACATACATTATCCAGATAAATAAAGTATGTAAAATAAAAGCCCATTTTTTTTTCATTCTAAATATACTAGTAACACCCTCAATAAGGCTTTTAATAAAGTTTTTAATTTTTACTGTAACTCCAGTATTAGATTTTTTAACATATTTATAAATTAATAAGATGACAATTGAAAATATTAATAATGAAATAAAAATCTTGGTAGAATTAAATTTTTTTAACGCTAGATCAACAATAAAATTAAATTCAATTAGTAATGTTATTCCAATAATTAAAAACATCATTATTAGATCTATAATTCTTTCTGTTACAATTGTACCAAAACCTTTTTCGAATGGAATATTTTCGTATTTGGCTATAACAGTAGCTCTTGTAACTTCGCCAGCTCTGGGAATTGCTAAGTTAATAAAATAACCTATTAACAAAGCTAGAGTACTATTTATAAAACTGACTCTATAACCCATTGGCTCTAGCATAAAATTCCATCGATAAGCTCTAGATAAATGGCTTAGCATTCCAAAAAATAATCCAAGAGAAATCCACCAATAATTAGCGTCTTTAAAATATTCTAAGAGTTTTGTTGGCGTAATTATGTTTGTAAATAAATACCAAACTAGACCTATACCAATAAACAATGGCAAAACAACTTTTATTAAGCTAATTATTTTTTTATTCAAAAGCTATTTTAATAAGTTAGTTTTTTCATCTGGAAATACAATCGCAGGATTAAAAGATTTTGCTTCTTGCATAGACATAAAAGCATAGGTGATTAATATTAATACATCTCCAACTTGCACTTTTCTAGCTGCTGCTCCATTAACAGTTATTTCTCCAGTATTTCTTTTTCCAGGAATTACATATGTATCAAATCTTTCACCGTTATTATTATTAACAACCTGGATTTTTTCACCTTCAATAATGTTAGCAGCATTCATCAATTCTTGATCAATTGTAATACTGCCAATATAATTTAAATCAGCACCAGTTACTTTAACTCGGTGTATTTTTGATTTTACAATTTGTATTTTCATCAATATAATTTAATAAAGTGCAATATTATCAATTAATCTGATTCCATCAACATAGACTGCAATAAAAGATCTGTATTTTATAGAATTATTAAGCTTTAATGTAGGCTCTAACTTATTTTCATCAGCTATTACAAGGTATTCTAATTTCATATTTTTATTAGAATTAATATAATCACTAACAATTTCTTCTAACTTTTCTACAGAAAACTTTTTAATATTTTTTTTCACAAAAGTTAAATTACTATAAATTTTTGATGCAAGTAGTTTTGATTTTTTAGATAATAAATTATTTCTTGAACTTAAGGCTAATCCATTATTATCTCTAAAAGTTTCACATCCTATTATATTATGTTTTTTAAAAATTGATTGAATAATTTTAAATTGTTGAAAATCTTTTTTTCCAAAATATGCATTAGTTGGATTAACTATATTTATTAAAGAATTGACAACAGTAGCTACTCCGTGAAAATGTTGTTTTCTAAAAGCTCCTTCCATAAATCTATCTAATCCATTAAAATTAAATTGTTGAATTTTTAGACCGTTTGGATATATTTGATCAATTGATGGAATAAATACTACAATATCTAGAGAGGTATTTTTTAATAAATAACAGTCTTTTTCAATTTGAATAGGATAGGAATCTAAATCTTCCTTTGAATTAAATTGAGTAGGGTTGACAAAAATACTAACAACAGTTAATTTGTTTTCTTTTAAAGATTTTTTCACCAAACTTAAATGACCAGCGTGTAAAGACCCCATAGTTGGAACAAAACCAATGGATTTATTAAAATCTCTCTGAGAATCTAATTCCATCGATAAACAGCTTATTGTTTTTAGTATTTTCATTTTAATAAAACTTTAACAACATGCAAACTTAATATATTACTGTTAATCTGCATAATTTTTGTAATTTTGCACTTTTGCAGTTAATAATTAATTAAAGGATAATGAAAGAGAAAAAAATATTATACGTATCATCTGAGGTAGTTCCTTATCTACCAGAAAATGAAATTTCTTCAATGTCATTTGAAGCCCCTAAAATGATAAATAAACAAGGTGGTCAAATTAGAATATTTATGCCAAAATACGGCAATATCAATGAGCGAAGACACCAGCTTCATGAAGTAATTAGACTTTCAGGTATTAATTTAGTTATAGATGATCTTGATATGCCACTAATTATTAAAGTTGCTTCTATTCCTAAAGAAAGAATTCAGGTTTATTTTATTGATAATGAAGAATATTTTAAAAGAAAGTCTACTTTTAGAGACGAAAGTGGAACCCTACATAAAGATAATGATGAAAGAGCAATATTTTTTGCTAAGGGAGTAATAGAAACAGTCAGAAAATTAAATTGGTCTCCAGATATTATACATGTACATGGATGGATGGCTTCCTTATTTCCTCTATACTTAAAAACATATTATAAAGATGAACCAGTATTTGAAAATAGTAAAATCGTAACTTCAATTTATGATAAAGCATTTGATGGAAATCTTAACGAAAAACTAGTAGATAAAATTTTATTTGATGAAATTAACCAAGACTTAATATCTAACTTAAAAAACCCTTCTTATAATAGTTTAATGAAAAATGCTATTGATTTTTCTGATGCTCTAATAGTTGGTTCCAAAGAGATTCCTAAGGAAGTTTCAGACCACTTAAAATCCTCCAAAAAACCTTTTTTAGATTATCAAACTAGAGAAACATTCTCTGAAGCATATACAGGGTTCTACATGAATAAAGTATTAAATTAAATCTATATGAAAATATCAAAACTATTTGTGTTATTTAGTTTAATAATAATGAGTTCATGTGATAAAGACTTCACAAGTATAGACTCTGATGTTATTAATGCTGATAATGCTATTAATTTTAACTCCTCTTCAGTTGAGTACTCTCTAAGATCTAGTAATGAACAAATCAATGCTGTTAAAACAAATAATCTTCCTTCATTTTTATTAGGTTACAATAATAATCCGTTATTTGGAACAACTAAAGCAAGCTTTTTAGGGCAACTAGTCCCAACAGAGTATAGCCCATCTTTTGGAGATAATGTTATTTTAGATTCTGTAGTTTTAACAATACCTTATTACAGTAGAGGAATTGATACTGATGATGATGGAAATATTAGTTATGAAATTGATTCCGTTTATGGCTCCTCCAAAACGAAGTTATATGTTTACAAAAATAATTTTTATTTAAGAGATTTTAATCCTGGTGGAGATTTTAGTGATTCTCAAAATTATTACTCAAATGGTGCGATGTCTGTTGAAGAAATAATAAACCAAGTAGAAATTGAAGGAGAACTATTGTATGAGTCTGGAATTATTGGAGATGGATCCGATGATTTTATACCAAGTGATGAAAGAATCATATTAACCTCACTAAATGAAGATGGAGATACCCTCGTAAATTCATTAGCGCCATCAATAAGATTAAAATTGAATAATCCTAATGATAATTTTTGGCAAAATTTAATTTTTGAAAACGAAAATAATTCAGTTCTTTTAAACCCAAATTCATTTAAAGAATATTTCAGGGGATTATACATAAAAGCGGAAGGAGTAAATTCCAATGGATCAATTATGCTTTTAAACTTTGCATCATCGAACACAAAACTTACTCTACATTATACATCTGAAACAACAACAGAAAACGACACAGATTCTGGTAGTGATTCTGAAACTATTGTAAGCCAAAATGAGTACGTTTTAAACTTTACCGATAATCTAATTAATTTATTTGACAATTCGTTTAACATTGATGTTTCAAATACAAACCCATCTGAAGGTGGTGAAAGAATTTATTTGAAAGGTGGAGAAGGTTATATGTCAAAAATTAATTTATTTACAGGTCAAGTTGAAAATGAGAATGGTGAAATGATTGATGCATTTGACCACTTTAAAAACTCATTTTATGATGATGAAAATGACATTGCAAAACGATTAATTAATGAAGCATATATAGAGTTTTATGTAGATCAGTCTCAAAATCTTGAATCAGAACCAGATAGGATTTACTTGTATAACTATGAACAAAACACAGCATTAATTGATTATTTTCTTGATCAATCTGTAAGTTCAACTACTATAAATGCAAAAATTAATCATTTAGAACCACTAATAAGGGATGGTGATTCTTTAACTGGAGATGGAATTAAATATAAAATTAGAATAACTGAGCATCTCAATAATATTATTTTAAGAGATTCTACTAATGTTCCCTTAGGTTTAGTTGTCACATCAAATGTAGGTTCTATTGAAAATTTTGCACAGTTAAATACTGAAGACCCAATTTCAGAACTTCCTTCAGGAGCAATTTTGAGCCATAAAGGGACTGTTCTGCACGGAAATTTATCAGAAGACATTGATAAAAGACCTAAATTAAAAATTTATTATACTGATCCTGAAGATTAGTAAGAACTTATAATGACTAATAAATTTTAGATTATTGGTTTTTAAAAATTATACTTTTATAAAATGTGTGGAATAGTTGGATATATAGGAAATAGAAAAGCATTTCCAATAGTAATTGATGGACTTAAGCGATTAGAATACAGAGGTTACGATAGTTCGGGTATAGCACTTTTTGATTCAAAAATTGAATTGTGTAAGACCAAAGGTAAAGTTGATAAGCTTAAAAAAAAATCTGAAAAAAATATTTCATTAAATGGAACTATTGGGATAGGTCATACTAGGTGGGCTACTCATGGAATCCCAAACGATATAAATGCTCATCCATTTGCTTCTAATAATAAGAATCTAATTATTGTTCACAATGGAATTATAGAAAATTATGCTACAATTAAAAATGAACTCATTAAAAAAGGATATGCTTTTGAATCTGATACAGATACTGAGGTATTGGTAAACCTAATAGAATATGTTCAAAGTACTGAAAATGTAAAATTAGGTAAAGCTGTTCAGTTAGCACTTTCCCAAGTAATTGGAGCTTATGCTATTGCTGTTTTTGATATAAAAAAACCTGATGAAATTGTTGTAGCTAGATTAGGAAGTCCATTAGCAATTGGAATTGGAGATAATGAAAAATTTATTGGAAGTGATGTAACTCCTTTTTTAAACTTTACTAGAAAAGTAATTTATCTAGAAGAAGGGCAAATCGGTGTTTTGAGAAATCACAAAGAGATTTTGTTTTACAATATTGAAACAGATTCAAAAACTAATCCAACAATTGAAAATTTACAATTAGAATTATCTGAAATTGAAAAAGGTGGTTATGATCATTTCATGCTTAAAGAAATTCATGAACAACCAAAAGCAATTATTGACACTTTACGAGGAAGATTAAATTTAAAAAAAGGGATTATAAAACTTTCAGGTGTAGATAATAATATTAATAAATTTATTAATTGTAATAAAATTACAATAATTGCATGTGGAACATCATGGCATGCAGGATTAGTTGCGGAATATATTTTTGAAAAAATTGCCAAAATTCCTGTAGAAGTTGAATATGCTTCTGAATTTAGATATAGAGATCCTATAATTAGTAACAAGGATTTAATAATAGCTATTTCTCAATCTGGTGAAACTGCTGATACTCTAGCTGCTTTGAAGTTAGCAAAACAAAAAGAAGCATTCGTTTATGGAGTTTGTAATGTAGTTGGATCATCTATAACTAGAGAATCTCATTCAGGATCTTATACTCATGCTGGGCCAGAAATTGGAGTTGCTTCAACAAAAGCTTTTACTACGCAAATTACTGTGCTTTATTTAATGGCTTTAAAAATTGCCAAATCTAAAGGTGTAATTTCAAAAACTACTTTTAATAAATATATTCATGAATTAGACTCTATTCCAACTAAAATAGAAAATTCATTAAAATCAAATACTGAAATTAAAAAAATTGCAGAAAAAATAAAAAATTTTAGAAATTGTTTATATTTAGGAAGAGGGTTTAACTTTCCAGTCGCTTTAGAAGGTGCTCTTAAGTTGAAAGAAATTTCTTACATACATGCAGAAGGGTATCCTGCTGCAGAAATGAAACATGGGCCAATAGCTTTAATTGACAAGAATATGCCAACAATTGTAATTGCTACTTCAAAAGGACATTACGAAAAAGTGGTTAGTAATATTAAAGAAATCCAATCAAGGAAAGGTCAAATTATTGCTATTATAACAAAAGGTGATAATGATGTGAAGTCCATTGCTGATCATTATATTGAAATACCTGAAACAATAGAATCTTTAACTCCACTTTTAGCAACAATTCCTTTACAATTATTATCATATCACATTGCAGTAAAACTTGGAAAAAATGTCGATCAGCCTAGAAATTTAGCAAAATCTGTGACCGTCGAATAACTACTTGATTATCAAGTACTTAGGTGGATTTTTGAACTCTTTATTTTTTAAATAAATTGTACATTAGAAGTACAAAAAACACGATAACACAGGTGTAAGTTATTATATCTATTATCACATGTTCAATCAAACCTTCAAGAAAGTAACCGTTTATAATTACGATAAACATACACAAGGAAATGATCTTTCCAGTCCCTTTTGGTTCACTCCCAAGTCCTAATAATTCCCAGTATTTCATAATTTATTATTTTTCGTTTTAAAAACCTTTACTGTTGTTCCATTAAATTTACTACCATGACATTTATAATTTCAAATCTTATTTGAAGATTCTATCTTTTCCAACCATATCCTTTATGTTCTCAATGTGTTGTTTCTGATATTCAACATTATCACCTAATGAAACCAATTCTTTAAGTTTATCCACAACCTCTTTTTTATTGGAGTATTGAGTTGGTTTATTCTCTGATTTAATAAGATTAAGAACTTCAAATACTCTGTGGGATTTAACTAAATAAGTTCCTTTTGGAACATAGTTTATTTCCTTTAACTCACAATCACCAAAGAATACAATTACAGAGAAAAAAGGAATGTTATCAAATTGTTTTAGGGATTTCCTCAACTCTGTAGTGTGGTTATTATTTTGTTTTATAGGATTGTAGAACTTATACTTTCTTTTTCCATATGAAAGAACTTGAGTCCAATTAGTGTTGTTTCCACTTCCGAATATCCATCCACTATAATCCTTTACTTCAAAAACAATAATTCCCTCAGAGGTCACTAAAACTAAATCAATCTGAGAAAATTTGTCATTACCTTTCTTAATGATTAAATCGTGGTAAATTGTTATTGGAGGAATTCCACTTTTCAATAATTGTAATATTAACAACAATTCTGAATTCGTTCCTCTACTCAATGATGTAACGGAACTTATTAGTTCTATATCCCTCTTTCTACGATTTGATTTAATGATAGAAAAGATTATGAAAAACCCAATTGTTACCGATATTATTATTGTTAGTTCCACCATAGTAAAATACTAAAAACTATTTTAACAACTGAATAAATTCTAAACCCTACCAACTTGTGTTCCTTTAATTCTTGATAATAATGACTCATAAACCATAATATTTTTTACTACAGGGTTAAACTCTCGATTTATTCTTACTTCTCTGATTTTACCCTTCTTGTAAATAGAATAAATATAATTGTATCTAAGAACTGAATCCGTTCTTATCGACCTGTAACCTTTTTCAAATAGTATGTAACTAATTCTCTTATATCCATAACCCTCAACTTCTTTTAATCTTTTGATTTCATCGAAAAGTTTTTGTTGATACCCTGTATAATGTGAGGTTTTGGTAAGTGTTGATGATTTGAATGAAAGAGTAAATTTTAAAATGAGTGAATTGTATTTTTTTAAATCGTTGATTTGAAGAGGAAAACCATACTTCTTAAAACACTCTGTAACCGTGGAGTAATTTGTGGTGGGTGAATAAAATCGAACACCTTCAAGACTATCTTAAAGTTTATCTCCCTTTCCGTTTATTTTAATTACAAGTTCTTCCATATAACAATTTTCCCAATCATTTGGTTTTGGACAATTTTGTTTTTCCCCTTTTATTATATACTCATTATTATTTTCATTTGACGGAGTAATTACCCTCCCATAATCATTCAAAGAATCACCGTATGTTTTAAACCAAAGTTCATTCCCGAGTAAATCCAATTTAGTTAAATAAACATCATTATTTCCAACACCATAAGAACCTGTTTGTCCTAGTACTAAGTAACCGTCTTCTACTTCTAAAATATCCTCAACATAATCCCAAGAATTCCCTCCAATTGTAGTTTTCCATTGGATATTATCATTTAAATACTTTAAAACTATTATGTCACAATCTGTTCCATCTGAACCATAACAGTTAGTATCATAATATTTGATATAACCTCCATCAGAAGTGTTCAATTCTTGATAAACTTGTTTCCAATAATCAAAAGGTGGTGGTGGTAACTCTTTAAAACTGATATAATAAAAACCAAGTGTTAATGAAAAAATTCCTAACAAAATAAATACGTAGGATTTCTTAAATATTGATTTATTTTCTGAAGAACTAAAATCTTCATTAAGAACTTCACTAATTCTATTTAAGGAATGAATCGAGGGAGTTACTTCTTCATTTTCAATTCTTTGGATTGTCCTTAGTGTAAGACCTGATTTTTCAGAAAGGTCTAATTGAGTTAATCCATTTTTTATCCTCGTTTTTTTTATTCTTTTACTTAAATTCATAGAAAGATAGTTAGTTTTAATAAATAACAAAATAACTGAAATTTTAATTTAATCATTAAATAATTAATACGTCATTTAAACGTCAATCACGATTAATGTCTATACTCTGAAGTATTGAATTTTAAAATTTTCGTACTTCCTAATTTCATCTTTTAGTCCGATTACAAATCCCCTTTTTTTCATCTTTTTTATCATAGAATCGACTGTTGTTCTACCTTTTCCAACCTCATAACCATTCTTTTGAAGATACTGATGAATCTTAGTGTATCCCCATCCATCTTGGTGGAGTTCCCAAACCTTATCTCTGATTTTTTTTCGTTCTGGATAGGTTCTCGTATATTGGTGAACAGAAAATTTGGTTGAGGTGAGATTGAAGGTGAAAGTTAGATGAGGTATCCACCCACCATAAATTAGAGTACCACCGTAGAGTAATCTTTTCCAACCCCAATATTCTTAGGATTTAAGGTTGTATTAGTTCCACTAAAAAATATGTAATTTTACACTATGTCATCTACTTTTTTAAATTCGTGTTTACTTCAGTTTAGATACTACAAAGAACTAGGTGAAAAAACAATTGAACAAGTACCGGAGATTAAATTGTCATTTCAAATAAATAATGAAACAAATAGTATAAATACGATTGTAAAACACCTTAGTGGTAATATGGTCTCTAGATGGACAGATTTTTTAATTTCAGATGGAGAAAAAGAATCTAGAAATAGAGATGATGAATTCGAAGACACTATCAAATCTAAAAAGGAATTGATGGAAATTTGGGAAAAAGGATGGAAGGTTTTGTTTGACACTCTTGAGAAACTTAATTTTCAAGATTTAGAAAAAATTATATACATAAGGAACGAAGGTCATACAGTAACCGAGTCTATTAATAGACAACTTTGTCATTATTCATACCACGTAGGACAGATAGTAATGATTGGAAAAATCATTTGTGGAAACAAATGGAACTCGTTATCAATCCCTAAAGGAGAAAGTCAATCCTTCAATATGAAAAAGTTTTCAAAAGAAAGAGACAGAAGACATTTCTTGAAGTAATATTTTTAAGGGTTATATACCATTTTTTAGAACTCACTTATATATTCGAATCAATTCAATATCAAAATCTGAATATTCCATAACCTCAGGTTGGTTCAAAATCCTTTGTTTTTTCTCTATTTTCTTCCAAATAACAGAAACTAAAGAGGGATAGAAATCTTTTCCCAATGAACTCTTAAATCCTAACCTATTTAATTCTTTTGAAATACTTCTGTACCCTAACCCTTTGTTTTTAAGTTGAAGGATTTTATTATGTGTTTTTTGATGTGATTTATCTAACTTTCTTCGGTAAACGAATTTGTTGGTAAGAACACTAAGATTGAATGTTAGAAATGGTGTTGGGGTTGGAAAACCCAAACCTATTACTGTGGAATGAGTTTGATAGGGGGTATTTAATCCCTCATCTATTGGTTGATATTGAAGTAACATCTCCGAAACTTTGGGTACTACCACTCACCTCTTCACAAATAGTCAATTACTGTTGAGTAATTTAAGAAGTATTTTTTTAATCTATTAATTCTCCATTTCTATAAATACCCTTTTCTATAGTTCCATCACTTCCAATCCAAATTCCCCATCCATTGTAATCATTATTTTTCCAATTTCCAACATATGTGCCCATTAGGTAACCTTCACTATCATAAAGGGTTTCAGTACCCCAACCAATTATAACTCCCATATCCATCTCACCATCAAATGTTCCAACTAATTCTCCATTGTCATTATAACTTATTTCTTGAACAACTCCATGAAGTTCTCCATTTTTCCAAGATCCATTAGAGATAGACCCATCTTCCCAAATGTAAGTTCCAACTCCGTTATCACAATTTCCATCAACACATTGACTAAATCCATTAAAAGAAATACTGATAAATAATATTAATATTATTTTTTTCATTTGTTTTATTTTTTATAGTTACTACAAATTACATAAAAAAAATTAATCTATTAAATATACGGTATTATAAATGCTTAATAAAATGTTACCTTTGTTTAACAATCATAAATTATTTTTATGTCTAAAATAAATGATTACGAAAATGAAGTTTATTCACAAGCAATTATTCGAAGATTTACTACAGAATTTATCAATATTGTAAATGATTTATGGTATGATAAATCAATTGAATTAATTCTATTTAGGAATCAATTAGTAGACAAGCGTACTAGTGAAATTTTAAATCTTTTAAACTACACTAAAGATTTTGTTTCAAAACCAATTAAGATTGAGGATGCATTAAATATTGCTAAGGCAATTCAATTACTTGAACTTCCTGCTTCAAAATTAGACATTGGCAAACTATCTTATGAATATTATTTAAATCATGCCAATTTTAAAAATGAAATTGATTTTGTAAAAAATCAGTTAAAAGATATAGTAATTCAAAATAATAATAAACCTAAAGATGTTATTCTTTACGGATTTGGTAGAATTGGCAGATTAGTTGCAAGGGAATTAATGTCAAAAATGGGAAAGGGTTCTCAACTTAGATTAAGAGCAATTGTAACAAGAGGAAAAATTGATCAAACTACACTCGATAAAAGAGCATCCTTATTAAGTATAGACTCAGTTCATGGAGATTTTTTAGGGACTGTTCAGACGGACTTAAATAATGAGGCCCTGATAATTAATGGAACTACTGTAAAAATGATTTGTGCTAGTAATCCTGAAAATATTGACTATTCTTTTTATGGAATTAAAGACGCTTTAGTAATTGATAATACTGGTGCCTTTAGAGATAAAGAAGCTTTAAGTAGACATTTAAATGCAAAAGGAGTCTCAAAAGTATTACTAACTGCACCAGGTAAAGAAATTCCTAACATAGTACATGGAGTTAACCATAAAGAATATAATCCAGACAAGATTGATATTTTTTCTGCAGCATCATGTACTACAAATGCAATAACACCAATATTAAAAGTTATTGAGGACAATTATGGCTTAAAGAAGGGGCATTTAGAAACAATACATGCATATACAAATGACCAAAATTTGGTAGATAATATGCATTCTAAAAATAGAAGAGGAAGATCTGCTGCTTTAAACATGGTGATAACAGAGACAGGTGCTGGGAAAGCAGTTGCTAAAGCATTACCTGTCTTAAAAGGTAAATTAACCTCTAATGCAATTAGAGTCCCTGTACCAAATGGATCCTTGGCAATACTCAATCTTCAATTGAAAAAAAATGTAACAACTGACTCCCTTAATTCGATAATGAAAAAGAATGCATTAGAAGGTGAATTAGTAGAGCAAATTCAATATTCTTTAGATAAAGAATTAGTTTCTTCAGATATAATTGGAACTACTGCACCATCAATCTTTGATAGTAAAGCTACTATAACTGATCAAGATTGTGCAATTTTATACATTTGGTATGATAATGAATATGGATATAGTCATCAAGTAATTAGATTAGCAAAATATATAGCTAAAGTTAGAAGATTTACTTATTACTAAAAGTCTTCCCAAAAATTAGATTCAAATACTTCAATAAATTCTGGAAGGACCTTATTTTCTTCTTCAATTTTCTTGAAATATTCGTTAGAAATAAATGAAGAATTAAAAACTTGAATTTCTATTTGGTTTTCCTGTTCAATCTTCATGTCTAATTTAAATGAGATTTGATTTTGTTTATTTCTTCCTTTAACAATTTTATTTTTTTCAATTAATTTTATTGGTCTTTCAATTGAATAATTTTGTGATCCATTAATTTTTATATAAGATAAGCTATAATTTTTATTATTAAATTTTGACATTAATATTTTTCCCTCTTTTAAAAAATAATTAAATGAAACTCCCAAAAGTTTAAATTTTACTATTGGTTTTACATTTTTAAAATCTAATCTAATTATTGCATAATCTTCGGAGTCTATATATAAAGTTGCTTCGTATTTTGAATTTCCTTTTGGTGAAGATTTAATTATATAAACTAGATTGTCACCAATAAAATCAAGTTTTGGAACGGAAAAAATATACTTATTGGGTTTTAAAATAAAGTCATATGGAGATTTAGTTTGATAAAAAAGATCAGAATATATGTTTTTGAGTTTATTCTTTTGATTTTTGGCAAAATTGTTTTTTCTATCTATTTGAGTTTGAATACTATCTGTTTCATCTAAACCATCTACTTCTAAATCTCCTCCAAATATGCCTGATTTAATCTTAAAATAAGAGTTTGATTTAACATTATTTTTAAAAGACTCTTCTAGTTGTTTGTTTAATGATTGAATAATATCATTTTCTTTATTATAAGTCTCACGGGCCTTTATTAAATTAATTTTTTGATTTTCCTCATCGGTATTTCCGTAAAAATAACAAAGGGTCTCTAGTGAAGAAGAATTATTTTTGGATAAGTTTTTTGTTATACTGTCTATTAGACTTGGGCTAATTTCTTCAATTGTAGATTTAAATTTATTTATATTAAATCTAACTATTTCTGATTTTTCATTTTGACTTATAAAAATCTTGTTTTTAGAAAAATCTTTACTATAGTTTTTCTCAATTTTAGCTATTACTGAGTCAATTATTTGATTTGAATTTAATTTAGTGTTTGATAATACAACTTCATCCAGTACTACGAGTTTAGGAAGTATATATAATATACTGTCTTTTATATCTTTATTTAAAAATGATTTTTTTTTATATCCAATAGCTGATACAAAAAGTGAATCTTTAGAATTTAATTCATTTATAATTAATTCAAAATTTCCATATTCATCTGTTATTAATGCCTTATTATTTGAAAATGAAATCGTAGAAAAGGGCACTGAATAATTCGTTAGTGAATCTTTAATTTGAATTAATTTAGTTTGTGAATTAGCACTTGTTATGATCAATAAATAAAAAAATAATATTATTTTTTTCATATAACTAATTTAAATAGATATTAGATATAAAAATGTTAAGTAAATATTAATTTAATATATTTAAAAAAATAAAAAATATATGCCTTTTACTAATGATGCAATAACTTTTGGAATATTAATGATCTGTCTTGGTTTTGTTTTTTATACAGAATCAATAAAAAATGGCTTTTGGTCTCGTTTTTACAAATTAATACCTGGTCTTTTAATGTGCTATTTTTTACCAGCAATTTTTAACTCCTTAGGTATTATTTCTTCTGAGGAGTCCCAAACATATTATATAGCTAGCAGGTATCTTTTACCGGCCTCATTAGTCTTAATGACCTTAAGTATTGATTTAAAAGCAATTTACAACTTAGGTTATAAAGCACTAATTATGTTTTTCACTGGGACTATTGGAATTATAATTGGAGGTCCACTTGCTATAATTATTTTATCATTTTTCTTTCCAGAATTATTTAACGGAGCTGGTCCAGATGCAATCTGGAGAGGATTATCAACTTTAGCAGGAAGCTGGATTGGTGGTGGTGCAAATCAAGCTGCTATGCTTGAAATATTTGAATATAATCCTAAAAAATATGGTGGAATGGTGCTTGTTGATATTGTTGTTGCTAACATATGGATGGCAATTTTATTATTTGGAATAGGGAAAAAAGATTCAATAAATAAATGGTTAAATGCTGATACTTCAGCAATTGAAGAGTTGAAAGAAAAAGTTATTTCTTTTGCAAATAATATTAGTCGAAACCCAACACTTACAGACTATATGGTTTTATTGTCAATTGCATTTGGTACAGTGGGTCTATCACATTTAGGTGCTGAACTAATCTCCGATTTTCTTATCTCAAATTTTGATAGTGTAGCTGATAAATCTTCTGGTTTATCCTCTTTTGGGTCGAAATTTTTCTGGATGATATCAATAGCCACTTTCATAGGAATTATACTTTCTTTTACAAAAGTTAAAAATTATGAAGGAGTTGGGGCTAGTAGAATTGGCAGTGTCTTTATCTATATTCTAGTTGCAACAATTGGTATGAAAATGGATCTTGGGTCAATACTTGACGAACCAAAATTAATGTTAATTGGTTTAATTTGGATGAGTATTCATGCTATATTACTAATTGTAACTGCAAAAATTATCAGAGCTCCTTACTTCTTTTTAGCGGTCGGTAGTCAGGCTAATGTTGGTGGTGCTGCGTCTGCCCCTGTTGTTGCTGCTGCATTTCATCCATCACTTGCTACTGTAGGAGTTTTATTAGCTGTTTTTGGCTATGTCGTTGGTACTTATGGAGCTATGCTTTGTACTTACTTGATGGAATATCACTCAAATATTTAAAACACTATTTTTTAATAGTTCGTTAACACAAGGTGTGGCCAGATTGACATAATTTTGTATTAAATTATTAGACTGATTTATAATGGATAGTAAGGTTACTAAAATTCAAAGAAAAGAAAAAGGGCAAATTGTAATACAGGGTCAGGTAGAATTAATTGATCATAATGGAAATAAAATTGATCATAGTTCAAGGTTTACACTCTGTGGATGCGCCAAATCAAAACAAATGCCATTTTGTGATGGTTCACACAAGGAATAATGATAAAAAAATATTTTTTTTTAATTTTATTTGCTTATTCAGTTTCATCTATGTCGCAGGTAAAGGGTTATCTATCGGGCTATGTTTATGATGAAATTAGTAATGAACCTCTAATTGGAGCAACAATTATAGTTGAAAATTCGGAAAATGGAACTACTACAGATTTTAATGGACATTTTGAATTTAATGGTCTAGAACCAAAATCCTATAATATTTCAATTAGTTATCTAGGTTATAAACCTAAGACTATTTTCAATATAATCGTTAAAAGTAAAGGGACTCTAGAACAAAATATATATTTAGAGGAATTAAACGAATCTTTAGATGAGGTAATTTTAAATCAAAGTCCATTTTATAAATCTAAGGAAAATCCTCTCTCTATTCAGACTTTTTCTGCTGTAGAAATTCAAAGTTATCCTGGTGGAGATAATGACATTACTAAAGTAGTTCAAAGTATGCCTGGAATATCTCCATCTGTCGGTGGTTTTAGAAATGACATTATTATTAGAGGCGGTGCTCCAAATGAGTCTGTGTATTATTTAGATGAAATTGAAATTCCTAATATTAATCACTTCAGTACACAAGGAAGTTCAGGAGGTCCTGTGGGGCTTGTAAACATCTCTTTTATCAGTGAAGTCACACTGGCAACATCATCTTTTGGATCAGAATATGATAATCCCCTTAGTGGTGTACTAAAGTTTAAACAAAGAGAAGGAAGTTTTGATGAATATAGAGGTAATTTTAGGTTTGGAGCTAGTGAAGCCGGATTAACTTTCGAGGGACCACTTTTTAAAAATTCCAATCCGGATAAAAAAACATCTATAATTTTTTCAGCTAGAAGAAGTTATTTGAAATATTTATTTGAAGTAATTGGACTTTCCATTAGACCCGATTATTGGGATTATCAATGGAAAATTAATCACACATTTAATAAATATAATTCATTAACTATTCTTGGTATTGGATCAATTGATGATTTTTCGCTAGCATCCCCTGACGACTTTAACGAAGAACAACAAATACAAGTTGAACAAGCCCCTGTTATTGATCAAACTACTAATACATTTGGAATTTCTTGGACTAGAAAAAATAAAAATAATAACGGCAAAGTAATAACTTCATTTAGCACTAATAGATTAAATAATTTATTATCAAGATTTAGTGATAATTTAAATCAACAAGGAGTTGTTTTTCAAAATGATTCCCATGAGTGGGAAACTAAATTTAGAATCAAGGCTATAAATTATTATAAAAACTGGAAGTTTAAATATGGAGGGAATATACAATACTCTGATTATGTAAATAACACCCAAAATTTTATAAGTGAAATTTTCTATAATACTTCTCTTAATCTATATAAATATGGCTTTTATTCTAATGCCTCTAGAAGTTTACTAAACGATGATTTAGATTTATCTATTGGATTTAGATTTGATGGAGACAGTTTCTCAAAAGGTTCTGATCTATTAGATAATTTTTCTCCAAGAATTGGAATTTCATACAATTTATCACAAAACAATAGATGGAAGCTTAATATGTCGTATGGTGAGTATTATAAAATACCTACCTACACTATGTTAGGTTTTAAAAATAATGAAGGACTTTTTACAAATAAAAACAGTAAATATACTAAGAGTATTCATAATGTTTTTGGGATTGATTTCAATAGTTCTAAATCTTCTAAATTTTCTATCGAATACTTTGTAAAAAATTATTCACAATATCCGATATCCATAATTGATGGTGTTTCACTTGCTAATAAAGGGGGTGATTTTGAAGTCTTTGGAAACGAGGATGTTATAACTGTTGGAAAAGGTAAATCTTCAGGAATAGAGTTTTTGTTTCAGCAAAAATTATCGAATAACTTCTATGGTATATTTTCTTACACCAATTTCAATAGTGAGTTTACAGATATTAATAATAATTATTTATCATCTGTTTGGAATAGCAAACACTTAATGTCGTTCACTGGAGGATATAAACTAAAAAAAAATTGGGAGATAAGTTCGAGATGGAGGTTTTCTGGAAAAACTCCTTATGTCCCATACGATTTAATGACTAGTGCAGTAACTTATCCTGAGCTTATACTTGATTATTCAAGACTAGGAGATGTTAAATTATCAAATTTTAGTTTGATGGATATTAGATTTGATAAAAAATGGAATTTTAATAAATTTTCCTACAATTTTTATATCGACGTGCAAAACTTCTTGGGCCAAAAGATACCAATTCCTCCAAAATATGGACTTGCCAGAGATGATAATTTTGATATAATTCAACCACAGAGTCTAGTAGAAGTTGATATTAGTAATGGGTCAATTATACCATCTTTTGGGTTTAGCATGGATTTTTGATGAACTTTTATGTCATTCTCAATTTTTTTAATTAATTGTTAATTATCTTACACAATAATATATTTATTTGTTAATTATTTAAATTTATTTTAATAAAATCGTAAAATTAAGGCATATTTATTAATAATAATAGTAATCAAAATGTCATTTATTTAGAATTTTGCATGGACTTAAGAGAATATATACATATATTGTGTTCTTAAAAATTAAAACTAACAATTTATTATGAGAACAATTCTTAAAATTTTTATGATGTGTTTTTGTGTAATTTCTTACGCACAAACAACAATTTCAGGTAGTGTTACTGACCAAAATAATCAGCCATTAACTGGAGCAAATGTAATTGTAGATGGCACTTCAAATGGAGCAGTTACAGATTTTGATGGTATGTATTCTATTAAAGTAGATACTGATGAGTCAGTATCATTGACTGCAAGTATGGTAGGATTTAAAACAATTTCGCAAAGTGTTGATTCTGCAGGAACAGTAAATTTTGTACTTGAAGATGGTACTTTTCTTGATGAGGTAGTAGTATCAGCATCTAGAACGCCACAAAGAATTTTTGAATCTCCGGTTACTATTGAAAGGTTTGGAGTTAAAGAAATTGCAAATACTGCATCTGCCGATTTTTATGATGGATTAGAAAATATGAAAGGTGTAGATATAAATGTAAACAGTTTAACCTTTAAAGCAATCAACACTAGAGGATTCGCAACTTTTGCTAACACAAGATTTGTACAATTAGTTGATGGAATGGATAACTCTGCTCCAGCACTTAACTTCCCTCTTGGTAACCTTTTAGGTATGACGGAAACAGATGTTTTAAGTGTTGAATTATTGCCTGGTGCATCATCAGCTTTATACGGTGCTAATGCATTTAATGGAATTTTACTCATGACTAGTAAAAATCCATTTGACCACACAGGTCTTAGTGGGCAATACAAACAAGGAATCACCTCTCAAGAAGCTGCTGGAGATAATACTTACAGAGATCTTGGAATTAGATTTGCGCACAAGTTTAGTGATAAATTTGCTGTTAAAGCTAACTTCGGATACCTTCTTGGTACAGACTGGGTAGCAAATAGTGAAGTTGATAAATTTGGAAGAGGCTTAACTAGAGCTGATTATGATCATGATGGAATTAACATTTATGGTGATGAAGTAGCAACTGATATTAAAGGTGTAGCTGAAGCATTAGTAGCTTTAGGTATTGCACCTGCAGGAATTGAAAACTTAATTCCTTCTCAAACAGTTAGTAGAACAGGATATAATGAAGTAGATCTTACTGATCACAGAGCTGAAAGCAAAAAAGCAGATTGGGGTCTTTATTACAGACCATTTGAAAACGATTTTGAAATATCCTATGTAGGTAAATGGGGTACTGGTCAAACAGTTTATCAAGGAACTAACAGATATGGAATCGAAAACTTTACAATGAGTCAACATAAACTTGAAGTAAAAGATGATAACTTTTTTGTTAGGGCATATGTAACTGAAGATAATGCTGGAGATTCTTATGACATGAACTTTACCGCAATTAATATTAACAGAATATGGAGTGATTCAGGATATAGTCAAGGAATTCGTAATGGAGATGGAGATAATGTATGGTTTGGAAATTATGTTAATGGATTTGCTGGGGCAACATTAGGTGGGGCTACTGAAGCTCAAGCTCATGCTGCAGGTAGAGCTGTTGCTGATGCAAACAGAGTGCTTCCTGGAACTGCAGAATTTGACAGACTATTTCATGAAGTTGTTAATGATCCTGATTTAACTACTGGAGCAAAATTCCAAGACAACTCAAAGATTTATCATAGTGATTGGAATTATAACTTCCAGGATCAAGTGGACTGGGCAGATATCCAAGTAGGTGGTTCATTTAGACAATATTCACTTAACTCATCTGGAACAATATACACAGATTATGATGGAAATATTGATTATTCAGAAACTGGAGTTTATACTCAGTTAGTTAAAAGTTTTATGGATGATGATAGATTAACATTAACTGCTGCTGCAAGATATGATAAAAATGAATTTTTTGATGGTCAAGTTACACCAAGAGTATCATTATCATATAATGCAGGTGAATACAAAAATCACAATATAAGACTTGGTTTCCAAACAGGATTTAGAAATCCATCAACACAAGATTTATTTATCGGTCTTGATGTAGGAAGAGCAAGATTAATCGGATCTTCTCCAACTAGTTTAAGTAACTATGTTAGAGATTATAGTGTTAGTGCAAATGGTCAAGCATTAGGAATACCATCTTCAGTTACTTTAGACGGTAATAGTGCAATTGATAATTCATATTCTGTGGCCTCAGTTTTAGGTTTTGCTGCTACTGGAAACCCTGCTTTATTAACAAACTCTGGAGTAGAATTAGTTAAACCAGAGGAAGTTAAATCAATTGAATTTGGATATAGAGGTAAATTGTCTAAAAACTTTTTAATAGATCTTAGTGTATACCAAAATGAATACTCAAACTTTATCAACACTCAAGCAGTAATTAGTCCATATTATGGAACTGTTGGAGACGGAGCATTATCTGTTCTAGCAATTGCTAACGGAGATTATGAAACGTGGAGTGTTTATACTAACTCACAAGCAGAAATCAATTCTTGGGGTGGTGCAATTCAAGTATCAACTAAAATTGCTGGATTTGATGTAAGTGGTAGTTACACTCACTCAGTTTTAGATTTTGATGAAGAAGCCAACCCTGATTTTGCTACTAACTGGAATACTCCAGAGCACAAATTTAAGGGACAACTAGGTAAAACTGAATTATTCAAAGATTTCGGATTTAATGTTGCTTGGAGATATAACAGTGAGTTTTTCTGGGAAGCTACATTTGGTAATGGAGATGTCCCTGCTCAACACGTTTTTGATGCACAGGTTAGCTTAAAATTACCTAAAATTAATTCGGTTTTAAAAGCTGGTGCAGCTAATTTAGGTGGTGATGAATATTTCACTGCATTTGGATCTGGATTTATTGGATCTCAATACTATATGTCTTTAACAATCAATAACTAAATAATAATTTTTTTAAAAACGCTTCTAATTAAAGAAGCGTTTTTTCTCTAATATTAACACAAATCAAATAAATTATGAAACTAAGAAATCTTAAATATTTATTTCTATCAATGACATTGATAGTATTTAATTCCTGTGAGGAAGAAGAAGATATCAATGGTGTGGTAGCTGATGAAATGGTAGAAATCAGATCCGGAAATGCTAATTTTGACAATTTTGTATCTATTGGTGCTTCAATTACAGCTGGGACAACTGATGGATCTTTATTCTTTGAAGGACAAAAAAACTCATATCCAAATATAATGGCTGGTGTAATGGCTATGTCACAAGACAATACAGTCGCTTCAAATTTCACACAACCATATATAAATGATAATATTGGTGGTTTATTACTTGGGGGGACTCAAATAGCTGGTCCTAGATTATTCTTTAATGGTTCAGGACCACAATCATTAGCTGATTTAGGTGCTACACCTACTACTGAGCTAACAAACTTTGTGCCTGGTCCATATAGTAATATGGGTGTTCCTGGATTACAAGCTATTCATGCTATTGCGCCTGGTTATGGTAATATAGCTGGAGTTGCTACTGGGACTGCAAATCCATATGCAGTTAGAGTAATGTCAAGTCCTGGATCTAGCATAGTACAAGATGTATTAGCACAATCTCCGACCTTTGTAAGCATTTGGTCTGGTGGAAATGATGCTTTAGGTTATGCTACTAGTGGTGGAACAGGAACTTTAACAAGTTCTGCTGATTTTGACTTTGCTTTTGGAAATACTATGGGTGCTTTAGCTCAAATCCCTGGCGGAATTGTTGCTAATGTTCCAGATGTAACTGCTATAGCCTATTTAAATACAATACCTTACAATTCTGTTCCTTTAGATGCTGCTACTGCAGATATGTTAAATGGAGGTTTTGCTGCATATAATGGTGGATTAGCAGTAGCGCAAGCATTTGGCTTAATAACGTCTGATGAGGTTGCAAAAAGAACAGTAATTTATGCTGCTGGACAAAATGCAATGCTCATGGAAGATGATTATCTTACAGATTTATCTGCTTTAGGATTACCATCATTAAGATTAACGACAATGAATGATAAAATTGTATTGCCTGCAATTGGAATAATTGGAACTTCTGTAGGTGGAAACCCAACTCAAATAAATGGTGTAAGTGTTCCTTTAGCTGATGAAATTGTTCTATGTGAGAATGAAATTGCAGAAACACAAGCTAGAACAGCTCAATTCAATGCTACAATTGAAACATTAACAGCGCAAAATGGATGGGCATATTTTGATTCTAATGCTCTTTTAAATGAAGCAGCCAGTACTGGAGTTGCGTTTGATGATTATGTAATGACTACTGATTTAGTTTTTGGCGGATTATTTTCATTAGATGGAGTTCACCCAACAGCAAGAGGAAATGCATTAATTGCTAATAAAATGATGGAAGTAATAGATGCCCATTATGGGTCAAATTTATCTGATGCAGCAGTAAAAGCTGGAGATTATCCAACAAATTATTCTCCTACATTGAGATAATAACTAAAAAATAAATTTTTAAAAAACCCGTAGCTAAACTGCGGGTTTTTTTATTTTAAATTATTTAAAAAAGTTTATATTTTTTTAAAAAAAATATTGATTTTTTTTAGAGAAAAAATCTATCTTTGCAGCCTAATAGTATTATAATTATTATTTACTATATAATTTATTAAATAAATACATTAAAAATGTCAAAAGTTTCAGGAAAAATTGCACAAATAGTAGGGCCAGTAATCGATGTTGAATTTGATGCTAGCATAGGATTACCAAAAATATACGACTCCTTAGAGATTAAAAAAAGTGATGGGACAATTTTAGTTTTAGAAGTTCAATCTCATATTGGTGAAAATACAGTTAGAACTATTGCAATGGATTCTTCTGATGGATTAAGTAGAGGAACTGAAGTAACTTCTAGTGGAGCGCCAATCAAAATGCCTATCGGAGAAAATGTATATGGAAGACTTTTTAATGTTATTGGGGATGCAATTGATGGTTTAGGAGATTTACCTAAATCAGGTGAAGATGGACTTCCAATTCACCGAGAAGCTCCCAAATTTGAGGATTTATCAACTTCAACAGAAGTTCTATTCACTGGGATTAAAGTAATTGACCTAATAGAACCTTATGCAAAAGGTGGTAAAATTGGCTTGTTTGGTGGAGCTGGTGTTGGTAAAACTGTATTAATACAAGAATTAATTAATAATATTGCAAAGGGTCATGGTGGTCTTTCTGTATTTGCTGGAGTTGGGGAAAGAACAAGAGAAGGAAATGATTTACTTAGAGAAATGTTAGAATCTGGAATTATAAAATATGGTGATGACTTTATGCACTCAATGGAAGAAGGTGGATGGGACCTAAAAAAAGTTGATAAAAGTGCTATGAAAGAATCAAAAGCTACTTTTGTTTTTGGACAAATGAATGAACCTCCTGGAGCAAGAGCTCGTGTAGCATTATCAGGATTAACTATAGCAGAGTACTTTCGTGATGGGGCTGGAGACGGTCAAGGTAAAGATGTACTGTTTTTCGTAGATAATATATTTAGGTTTACTCAAGCTGGTTCTGAGGTATCTGCACTTTTAGGAAGAATGCCGTCAGCGGTAGGATATCAACCAACCCTAGCAACTGAAATGGGTGCTATGCAAGAAAGAATTACCTCTACAAAAAAAGGATCTATTACTTCAGTACAAGCAGTATATGTTCCTGCAGATGATTTAACTGACCCTGCACCTGCAACTACGTTTGCTCACTTAGATGCAACTACAGTGCTTTCAAGAAAAATTGCTGAGTTAGGTATTTATCCTGCAGTTGATCCTTTAGATTCTACTTCTAGAATTTTAACCGCTGATATCTTAGGTGACGAACACTATGATTGTGCACAAAGAGTAAAAGAATTATTACAGAGATATAAAGAACTTCAAGATATTATTGCAATTCTTGGTATGGAAGAATTATCTGAAGAGGATAAAATGGCTGTAAGTAGAGCTCGTAGAGTTCAAAGGTTTTTATCCCAGCCTTTTCATGTTGCTGAGCAATTTACTGGGATTGCTGGTGTTCTGGTTGATATTAAAGAAACTATTAAAGGGTTTAATATGATTATGGATGGTGAGTTAGATCATCTTCCTGAGGCTGCATTTAACCTTAAAGGGACTATAGAAGAAGCTATTGAAGCTGGTGAAAAAATGTTAGCTGAAGCTTAAAAAATTAACTATGTATTTAGAAATTATATCACCTGAATTTACATTATTTAGCGGAGAGGTTAGTTCTGTCGATGTCCCTGGTGTTGATGGCGAATTTGAAATGCTCAATAATCACGCCGCGATTGTTTCAACTCTTAAGAAAGGTTTTATTAAAATTTATGGTGATATCACACTAGACGAATCTGTAAAAGATAAGTTTGAGAAGGGACCACAAAGAGGTATGTTTCTTCCGATTATGTCTGGAACCGTTGAACTTAATGACAATAAAATTATAGCATTAATTGACTAATAATTAGTTATACTTTTTTAATTACATTAGTTACTATCCCCCATATTATAAATTCATTTTCATCGGTCACCATTACAGGATCATAATTAGAATTTTCTGGTTGTAACCATAATTGTCCTTTCTTTATTATAAGTCTTTTTACCGTAAATTCTCCATCTATAAAACATACTGCAATTTTATTATTGGAAGGCTCTAAACTTCTATCAATTACTAACAAGTCATTGTCCTCTAATCCCGCTCCAATCATAGACTGACCACTAACTCTGGCAAAAAATGTAGCTTCTTTATTTTTTACTAATTCACTATCTAAACTTATCCTGTTTTGTTTGAAATCATCTGCAGGAGAAGGAAAACCAGCTGCAATTCCTGAATTGATTATTATTGTGCCTGGCCCTGAACTTGGTTTAGGAATAAAAAAGTTAAGTTTTTTTGAAATAGTCATAATTATCTAACTTTAATTACATCGTTAATATTAGTTGTGTATTCTGGAGAAAGATAATCTTGTTTCATTTTCCAAGTTTTTTTTAAATCTTGATTAGCTGTTTTTATTTTATTAGAAAACCTATAGTTGATTGTATCAATGGTCTTCATTAAAGGTTGATGATTAGGATTCTCTGCATCAAAAATACTTAGCTGATAATTATTAGAAGGGACTAAGCCTGTTAGAATAATTCCAGCTTTTTTGTAAGCTATACCTTGTTTATAAATCTCCTTAATAGCTTGATTAGCATAATTACTTAAGACTAAAGAAGAATTAGTAGGGTACGGTAAATTAATAATTTTGGTAGCATAATGCTGCTTTAAATCTTGTCTAAAAGAATTACTCCTTAAAATAACAATAAGCATATGGCAATGTGATTTTTGTCTTCTTAGTTTCTCTCCTGAAACAAAAGTAAAAGTAGAAATTCGCTCTTTAATATATTCTAAATCCGAAAGAGGTTTCTCAAAGGTTCTTGTGGTAGAAATAGATTTTTTGCACCCCTGGTTTTCTAAATCAAGTGTTGGCAGGCCTCTTAAATCTCTTTGTAATCTTGACTCAACAACTGACATGTTTGATTTAACCCAGTTTTCATCTAACTGAGTAAAATCATATGCATTTCTACACCCTTCTAAAGCTAATCTTTTACTCAATTTAGATCCTATTCCCCATATGTCATTGATCATAGTCCATTTAAGTGCTTTTTGAATTTTATAAGTAGAATCTATAGTATATACTCCCTTAGTTTGATAAGGGTACTTTCTGGCAATTTTATTAGCTACCTTAGAAAGTGCTTTAGTTGGAGCAATCCCAACGCAAGTTGGAATTCCTGTCCACTTTAATACTCTATTTTTGATTAGATTACCATAATTTGTAAAATCGCAATTATTAAACCCTTCTAATTTTAAAAAAGATTCATCAATACTGTAAACCTGAATATCTGGTGTAAATTGTTTTAAGATAGACATTACTCTACTGCTCATATCTCCGTACAATGAATAATTAGAAGATAAAACTTTTATATTATGTTGATTTATAAATTTTTTATACTTAAAAATTGGAGCACCCATAGGAATTCCTATTTTCTTTGCCTCATCACTTCTAGATATAATACAGCCGTCGTTATTAGATAAAATAACTAAAGGTTTATTATATAATGTTGGGTCAAAAACACGCTCACAAGAAGCATAAAAATTATTACAATCGACAAGTGCAAACATGAAATAAATATAATTTTTTAGGCAAAAAAAACAATATGTATTTGGTATTTATTTTTAACAAAATATAAAATTGAAAAAGTAATTGACTAATTTTGAAAAAAATTAAAATCACGATGAAAAATTTACTAACTACAATCTTAATTACTACATCACTTTTTAGTATTCATGCTACAGAAGAAAATTTACTAGAAGAAGTTTTGGTAGTATCATCACCTAGAATCGAATTATTATTTTCAGAAGATTCAAGAACAGTAGAAGTAATTTCAAAAGAAGAAATTTTAGCAAGTCCTGCTAATAATGTTAGTGATTTATTACAGGAATTTGCAGGAATTGATGTTAGGAAAAGAGGGGCTTCTGGAGTACAAGCAGACCTGTATATAAGGGGGGGTGGATTTGACCAAACACTACTTCTAATAGACGGAATTAAAGTAGAGGACCCACAGACAGGTCATCATACAATGAATATGGCATTGCCAATTGATGTAATAGAAAGAATAGAGATTATCAAAGGAGCCGCTGCTAGAATATATGGTCAAAATGCTTTTACAGGAGCAATCAATATAATTACTTCAAAAATAACAGAAGACAAAACAGTTATTAAAGTAGAATCGGGATCTTTTGAACAAAAAAATGCGTCTTTAACCATAGCCAGAAAACAAGACAATCAATCCGTTTTATTTCATTACTCTAACAACTCATCAGATGGATATAGATATAATACAGATTATCAAAATCAAAACTATTTTTTTAAAAATAGTTTTGAAATAAAAAATTTACCAATAGATATAATTGCATCTTTCAACGAAAGAGAATTTGGGGCTAACGGATTCTATGCAAGTCCTGAAGCTATCGATCAATATGAAGAAACTCAGGCAAGTGTTCTTGGTGTTTCAACTATAATTGATAAAGGAAATTTAATGTTAAGACCTAGAGTATATTGGAAAAGAAATCAAGACATGTATGTATACCTAAGACATAATCCTTCAGTATACAGAAATTTACATATTTCTAATAAAGTTAGTTTTGAACTAAACGGGTCCTATAAATCCTCAATTGGAGACACTGGATTTGGAATAGATATTGCTTCAGTAACATTATCAAGCAATAATCTAGGTAATAGAGACAGAACAATGCTAAGCTTATTTTTAGAACATAAAATGATGTTTGCAGATAATAAAATTGATTTAACCCCTGGATTAGCATTAAGTTATTTCTCAGATGTTTCTACTAACATGAATTACCAAAGTAATTTATTTAGAAACTTTTTTGCATATCCAGGTCTAGATCTTGGATATAAGATAAATGATAATATTAAGTTCTATAGTAACATTGGCTACACTTACAGAGTTCCTACCTATACAGATTTTTACTATACTAGCCCTACAACATTAGGAAATGAAAATTTAAACCCTGAAAAAGCACTGACTAAAGAAGCTGGAGTTAAATTTAACAAAGATGGATTAAACTTAAGTTTTGTGTTTTATAATCGTGATGCATCAGATGTAATTGATTATGTAAAAAATGTTGAATCTTCACAATGGCGAGCTTATAACATAAGGAATATCGACACAAAAGGTTATGAAGTTGATCTGTCTTATGATTTTTATTTAGCAACATTTTTAAAACATAGTATAAATATTGGCTACAGTAAAATTAAAGATGATTTAAAAGAAACTGAATTTAATTTTTCTAGATATGCACTTAATTCATTAAAAAATCATATTACCGCCTCTTATAGTTTTGAAATTACTGAAAATTTAAAAACTACGCTTGTTTACAAACATGCAGAAAGAGTTAACGGAGAAAACTATAAAGTAATGGATGTTAGAGCTAGCTATAAAATAAATAAATTTGATATTTCTATAAGTGGAAATAATTTATTTGATGAAATATACAGTGAAACAAATCTGATACAAATGCCAGGAAGAAATATGTTAGTTGGATTAAGTTACAGTTATTAGTAAAGCTCTCTGACCTTACTGAAAATTAAATCATTTTCCCAGCCACGATATTGTAAATATGTAATGAATTTATTTTTACTTTTTAAGCTTTTATCATTTTTTAAATTATCAAACTTTCTTGCCGAAATATCATTAAATGTAGTTAAATAATCTATTTCACTTATTGTATTTATTGCCTCCTTAATCAAAGCAGGAGTAATATTTCTTAAAAACAATTCTCTTTCTAATTTGATTTTACCCCACTTTTTAATTCTAAATTTGCCTCTAACAAAACTAAAAACAAATCTTTGTTCGTTTAAAAAGTCATCTCTAATTAACTCTACTACTATATTGTCATGAAGACTATATGGAATTTTCATTTTTTTTAATTTATCTGAAATATCTTTATGACAGCGATCTTGATAGACACAATATTTTTGTAATTTTTTTACAATATCGGATTGATTAAATAAATTACTCATATTGAATAAAGTTATAGACTACAATTAACTGAAAAAATAAAGTTAGTCCCAGGTGCAGATATCCCCGAAGAGTAGGGTCTATAAAGTTTATTATTTATATTTTCTATAGCAAAAGTGAATGTTAAATTTTCATTCAATTCATACAACGATCTCAAATTATAGGTATGCCATGCCGGAGAATAAGGATTACCATTTTTATCTAAAGCGTATAAATATGGTTTACTTCTTTCACTTAAGGCCATTTGATCATGTGATAATTCAGCATTATACTTAAAATATAAATCTAACTTTATTTTATACTTAGAATATTTTAAATGGATATTCCCAAAATGTGGAGAGACATGTCTTACAGGCATTGTGGAATTACTATTTATTGATTGTTGTTCCCCTCCAATATAATTATATTGAGATAATAAACTTAAATTATTGAACAACTCAATATCTAGTCCTGCTTCAAATCCGTATATCCAAGATTTAGATGTATTTTGAATTGCATATATCTGACTCAATTCATCATTATAAATAATTTCATCTATAAATATTGAAATATTAGAGTCATCTTCGTTAATTTCTAAGCTAAAAGGACTCCTTACCATAGCATTATATAAATAAGTATAATAAAAAGCATAATTTATTTTTACTTTATCCCATGGCTTATAAAAATTTACTAGCTCTAATCCAAGAGATTTTTCTGGTTTTAAATCCGGATTTGGAACAACAACCATTCCTGGAGCAGAATCAAATATTTTTCCAATGTCATCAATATTTGGAGCTCTAAACGCAGTAGTTAAATTAAACTTCCAAGTTAATTTATCATTTTGAACCCAACTTAAACCAATAGCGCCAGTTAAAGCCCCGGTGTTTAGATTAGCATTTGAAAAAGGAAAATCATAAAAAAGATTATTTTGAGTTAAATCAGCTTTGATAAAAAAATGACTATACCTTAATCCAGATTGAATTGTTAAATTTTGATTAGGCTTATATTTATGACTTAAGTAGCTAGCTATAGATTTCCATGTTGAGCCATTAGGATATCTTGTTGCTATGGGTTCTGTTGAGTTATTTGATATATCTGTTATTAAAGCTAAAGAGTTAACTTTATTTCTCAAAAATTCAAATCCATAGGAAATATGATTTTCACGATCAATAGACTTTTCTAAATCAAGGTTTATGGAAAATATATTTACCTTTTCTTTAAATTGATTTTTTAAATTAGAGTTGAACTTTCTACTATTTCTACTTTCATTAAATTTTTGAAGTGCAGTAGTTAAAAGTAATTTATCATAATAATTAGAGGATGCATTTGTCTTTTTTATTCTCGAATTTAATAACATCCATTTTTGTGGGCCATAATACCATTCCGCATAATGTAGTTGATCATCATTATACCTAGTCAACCTATCATATCTTGGGATGTTAGAAGTTTTTGAATAGTGATATCCTAAGTCATATTCAATATTATCTTTTTTGATAAGAAATTTTTGCATAAAATTTGTCTGAGAATAGGCAGTAAATTTTTGAGATCTAGGATTCGGATTTGTCGTTATAATATCCTGATTATTAATTTGCTCAACATATTCTGGTCTTAAATAATCATTAGGGCCATTCTTACCCATTTTAAGATCTTGAAAATTTGAATCGGTGAAGCTTGAATAGCTAGCGAAATTCTTTAATCCAATATTAAAATCTAAGTGCGCAGTTTCTTCCATATTAGCACTTGATCTTCTAGTACTTAAATTTAATTTAGTATTTAAGGATTCTGAATCAGAAAGTTTTGGGGATTTAGTCTCAAAATTCATAGCTCCACCAATTGCATCACTACCATATATAACTGAACTAGAGCCTAAAACTAACTCAGTGCTTTCAATATTTAAAGGGTCAATAGATATAACGTTGTGAATATTTCCTCCTCTAAAAATTGCATTATTTAACCTAACACCATCAACTGAAAGAGTTAGACGATTTGTTGCAAACCCTCTTATAATTGGACTACCTCCACCTAATTGACTTTTCTGAATATAAACATTTCCACTAGAAGTTAATAGATCTGCACTAGTTTGAGGGTTACTTAATTCAATGTCATTGGATGAAATAAATTTGACTCTTTGAGATACTTCTCTTAAATTTTGTGAAAATTTTGATGCAGAAATTACAATTTCACTTAATCTATCAGAATCTGATTTTAATAATACATTAGTGCTAATGTCATTAATATTTAAAGATAAATTTTGATAGGAGATATGAGAAATTGTAATTGGAATATTATCATTAAATATAGAGAGAGAAGCCATACCATTAATATCTGACATAATCCCTATTTTTTTACCACTCTCTAAATTTTGATATAATAGAACACCTGAAATGGGATCCAATGTTTTCTGATCAAGAAGGTATATATCTTTAGAGAAGACTATTGTAGAAAAAACAAATATTACTAACTGAATAAATAATTTCATTAATCAGCAAATATTTGATTAATTACTTTTAAAGACTTCGGTTCTTTAAACCCATCAACATGAAATTTATAATATGTTAAAATTGTATTCAATATGTTTCTTTTTTCATCTCTGCTTAATACTGGTAATTGTTTCTTATCAAATTTTATGCCTAAAATTTTTTTAAATAATATTAATCTATTTCCTTCAATTGAAGAAATATTTGTTTTCTTATTTTCAAACACTCCTTCTTCTAAATTAAAATACATATAATCTTTATTAGATGTGTCAGGATAAAAGCCTAAATAATAAGTTATCTGCATTAAAAAAATTAAATAAAAAGAGGAATTGTTTGAAGTATTATCGTAATATAATAATGAGCTTGAAATAAAGTCAAATAATTCTTCATCTTTAGACTCTTGGTTAAGAATATTAGACAGAATCTCAGAAATAAACATAACTACTGAACTTTTATAAATATCCGTATGAAGAGAAGAATAATTGTATTTAATTTTTAAATCCTTAATATATTGAATAGATCGATTTGGATTGTAATTAGTTTCAAAATCAAGGATATTTAATAGCTGAAAAAAAGCAAATTTATTTTTACTTTTTTTAGAGGTTGAAATATTCCTTACCATATAAGAAATTATACCTAAATCTTTAATTAAACATTTAATAATTAAGTCATTATCTCTGTAACGAACTTTAGATAAAATTATACCAGAACTTGAAACTATCATTATCTAATAATCATTATTTTTAAAACTTTAGTTTCATAACTATCTAAATCAGAAAGTAAGACTATATATACTCCTGAAGCAACTGTATTGTTAGCAAAGTTTTTTCCATTCCAATAAGCTATTCCTCCATCAACCTCTAAGTTAAAACCATTATATCTATTATTAGTATTAGAATTTGCTTCTGCCACTAAATTTCCCGAAATATCTGTAATTTTAATATTAATATTTTGTGTTATTCCTGCAATTTTTATCTTGTCCTGATTTATATTATATGTGGGTCGAACAGGATTTGGATAAATATAAGAATCTTTCAGATTTTCACTAGAATCGGACCCTCCAGACTCAAAAGAAACTAATCCTCTATCTGTAGCTATATATACAAGTCCATTAGAAAAATCTAAAGCAATATCATTAATATTATTTGAGGGTAACGGAGAATTATTTTTAGTAAAATGATAAATTGTTTGTTGGCCATTTTGAGAAAAATAAAATACCCCCGAACCAATAGTGCCTATCCATTTATTATTCGAACCATCTACCTTAATATCAGAAATATATTGTTGCTCTAAAAGCTCTTTATATATCCCTTCTTCTTCAATAACAATTTGCTGAGTAGAGGAGTTAGAGTCAAAGAAATTTGAAGTGTTATACAAAACTCTTAATCCTTTTATAGTTCCAATCCATAAATGATTATTATTATCTATAGCTAAACTTTTAACATATGGTGATGGTAAATTATCAATATCATTAATTTTTTTTAATTGTGTATTACCGGAATTTTCATTGAAGCCAATTAATCCAGAATTTAAACCTCCAATCCATTTTGTCCCATTATAATCAATGACCAAATCACTAAATCCAAGTTCATCATTAAAGCCGTCAGGAATTATTTCAGTAAAATCATAATTAATCCATTGGTTTGTATCTAAATTATAGGAATATAATGGATTATCAACTCTAGAATTCATTAACCATAATAAACCAGAATTATCAAAAGAACTAGAAGAAATTCTAACACTACTGTAATTTATATCAGATGTGATTAAAGATTCTAAACCACTGTTAGTTTGGTCAAACAAATTAATATTTTCATCATTTATTTCTACTAAACCACCATGAAATGAACTAATAAAAATATTGCTTATATTAAATGGATTAATAGAAATGTTATTTAGATTCACTGCATTTTGAGGAATGCTGTCATAATTGATATTATTCCAATTTTCTCCATTAAAATTACTAATTCCTTTTCTTGATAATGGGTAAGGATTGTAGGTTGATGTATAAGAACCAAATGTAGCCCATAAGTTGCCATAGAGTGAACTAAGCGAGAAAACATTATTGTTTAAAGGCCCATTAGGAAGTTTAAAAGAAAATTGTTGAATATTATTAATGTTAATTTTTAACAATCCATTTTCAGAAGTTGAAACAAATAGATTGTTATTTATTATTGTAGAATTATTAAAAGAAACTTCATAAAGATCTGAAGAAATTGGAGAATATATTAAATTAAAACTTTCATCATATACATAAATTTTGTCAGTTGTTGTTACAATTAATTTATTGGATTTCACAAGAATATCTTTAATTTCATTATTTATAAAAATAATTTGCTGAGAAGAATTTTGCTCAAATGAATAGATTGAATTTCCATTTGAATAAATTAATATATCATTGAAGTTAAGTATATTAGAATAACTTCCTGAACTAACAACTTCCCAGTTTATAAAATTTACAATATCTGTGTCTAAATTTGCTCTTTTTAAGCCTTCAAAATTTTCAGAAACAGAATAAATATAATTATCATTTATTGCAATTTGTTCAATCTCAATCTGAGATCCATTATCTCCAATAAATAAGGAGTCTCCAAATCCTAATGACTCTAAATTATAGATTGAAATACCATAGTCCGTAGCTATATATATTTCATTTTCATATTCAGTAAATTGATTAATTCTTTTTTTATTAGGAGGAATAGTAGTTTTGTCAATTATATCAAAAAGAGTGGTTACATTATCATTATTAAAGTCAATAATTTGTATTAATCCATTTTCAAATCCAATTATTAGTTTATTAAAAATTGAGCTAAAATGAATATTAGAAATTAGTTCTCCTGAAAGCCCATCAATTGTCGTTAAAGTGATGAGTGAATTATCAGCATTATAATATATATATATTGCATTCTCTGAAGCAACAAAAACTCTTCCGTTTCCATGAGAAATATCTATTGAATTATTAAATGAAAAATGTCCATTCCAGCTTTGAGATATAGAAAAATTTACAGTTAATAGAGAAAAAAAAACAGTTAGAAAAACCTTCATTAATTAATATTACAAGGATGTCACTATAAGAACGACAAATATATCATTATAATATGTTAATTTAAAACTAAACTACTCCTTGCGCGAGCATTGCATCTGCAACTTTTACAAAACCTGCTATATTAGCTCCTTTAACATAATCAATGTAACCATTTTCCTCAGAACCATATTCAATACAAGCTTCATGAATTTCTGACATGATCTCTTTTAGCTTTTCATCTACTTCTTCCCTGGTCCAATTGTAACGAAGAGAATTTTGTGTCATCTCCAAACCTGAGGTAGCAACACCTCCTGCATTGGAAGCTTTACCTGGTGCAAAAAGAATCTTATGTTTTTGAAATTCATGAACAGCATCTTTAGTACAAGGCATATTTGCTCCTTCACTTACGCAAATACATCCATTTTTTAATAAAATATTTGCATCATCAACATTTAATTCATTTTGAGTAGCACAAGGTAATGCAATATCACATTTAATACTCCATGGAGTACCTCCTTTTACAAAACTACTATTAGTATATTTATTGCAATATTCATCGATTCTTTTTCTTTCAACGTTCTTAAGATTCATTATAAAGCTTAGTTTTTCAGAATCTATCCCTTCTGAATCATAGATATATCCAGAAGAATCTGACATAGTAACAACTTTAGCTCCTAATTGAATTGATTTTTCCGCCGCATATTGAGCTACATTTCCAGATCCAGAAATAACAACAACTTTATCCTTTATTTGATCATTTTTAGTTTTTAACATGTTTTGAGCAAAATATACAGTACCATACCCTGTAGCTTCAGGCCTAATTAGTGATCCTCCAAATGTAATTCCTTTTCCAGTTAAAACTCCTGTAAATTCATTTTTTAACTTTTTGTATTTACCAAAAAGATATCCAATCTCTCTACCTCCTACACCAATATCACCAGCTGGCACATCTGTATTGGGTCCTATATGTCTAAAAAGTTCACTCATAAAAGCATGGCAAAATCTCATTATTTCATTGTCACTTTTACCTTTAGGGTTGAAATCACTACCTCCTTTACCTCCACCCATTGGAAGAGTAGTAAGACTATTTTTGAAAACTTGTTCAAATGCTAAGAATTTAAGGATACTCATATTAACTGATGAATGAAATCTTAATCCTCCTTTGTAAGGTCCTATAGCAGAATTCATCTGAACTCTATAACCCCTATTAATTCTAACTTCTCCAGAATCATTAACCCAACATACTCTAAAAGTGATAATTCTCTCAGGCTCAACCATTCTTAGTAAAATATTCTTGCCATAATAAATATCTTTAGTAACTATATATGGTATTACTGTTTCAGCTACTTCTTCAACGGCCTGCATAAATTCAGGTTCATTTCCGTTTCTTTCCCTTACTATGTCTAAAAATGCTTTGATTTTATCTTCCATTATCTTAAAATTACATTATTGATAGTTTATCTTAAATAAAAATACTGATTTCATAATTATTTCAATAAAAAATCAAATAATTTTATAAAATTGTTAATAAGTATCTCATTCTAAAGCTACTCTTAAATCTTCTATTAAGTCTTCAGAATCTTCAATACCTACACTTAATCTAATTAATGAATCTGTAACTCCAGACTTTTCTCTTTCTTTTTTAGGAATGCTAGCATGAGTCATACTTGCAGGATGTCCAGAAAGTGACTCAACTCCACCTAAAGATTCTGCCAAAGTAAAAATTTTCAATTTTTGCAAAATTTTTATAGTTTTATTATAATCGTTGTTCTTAGAAGTGAAAGAGATCATTCCTCCAAAATCATTCATTTGCTTTTTAGCAATTTCATGACTTTTATGATTCACTAATCCAGGCCAATATACTTTTTCAACTTTTGGATGTGAGTTTAAAAAGTCTGCAATTTTTTTCGCATTTTCACAATGCCTTTGCATCCTTACATGTAAAGTTTTAATTCCTCTTAAAAGAAGAAAACAATCTTGAGGTCCTGGAACAGCTCCACTCGCATTTTGAATAAAATACAATTGCTCTGCAATTTTTTTATCATTAACAATTAATGCTCCCATTATAACATCACTATGGCCACCGAGATATTTGGTTGCTGAATGCATAACTATATCTGCTCCTAAATCTAGTGGCGTTTGAATATAAGGAGTTGCAAAAGTATTATCAACTGCAAATAGTAGGTTATTATTCTTTGCAACTTTAGCAAGCAATGAAATATCTATTACATTTAACATTGGATTTGTTGGAGTCTCTGCCCAAATTAATTTTGTTTTTTCATTAATTAGAGAACTAATATTTGAACTATTTTCCATTCCTACAAAATGAAATTTAATGCCAAAATTTTCATAAATTTTTTTAAATAATCTATAAGTTCCTCCATATAAATCATTTGTTGATATAACCTCATCTCCTGGCTTTAATAATTTCATAACTGCATCAATTGCTGCTAAACCAGACCCAAACGCTAATCCATACTTTCCGTTTTCTATACTCGCAAAAGACTTCTCGAGAGCACTTCTTGTAGGGTTATGAGTTCTAGAATATTCAAACCCTTTATGTCCTCCAGGTGTAGTTTGTGAATAAGTTGATGTTTGATATATTGGAGGCATTACAGAGCCATAAGCTAGATCATGCTTTTGACCACCGTGAATTGTTTTTGTATTAAATTTCATTTCTCTTATTTATTACACAAAAATAGATTATAATTAGTAGTATCAAAATCTAAACTATACCTTTAATTTAAAATTTATAAAGATGAATACTGTTTATTATTTAAATTCATGTAATACCTGTATGAAAATTATTAAAGAATTGAATTTAGATGATTCCTTTAAGTTAAAAGAAATAAAAAACAATCCAATTAATAGTTTAGAGTTAAATTATTTGTACAATAAAACTGAAAGCTATGAAGCTCTTTTTAACAAAAGAGCTGTTCTATTTAGAGAAAAAAAGAAAATTCAAAACCATTTTAATGAACAGGATTATAAAAAATTAATATTAGAACATTATACTTTTTTAAAAAGACCAATCTTAATTATAAAAAATAAAATATTTATAGGTAATAGTAAACTTGTTATTGCTGAAGCTAATAAATTTTTGAATGAACAATAAATTATTAACTATAATAGCTGCACTCATTACAACTTCAATATTTGGGACAAACCATACAATAACTGAGAATTTGTTGCCTTATTATATCTATGCTAAATTTACAGGAAATGATTCATTAGGTGTTCTAGCTATAGTGTCTATGATTTTAGTATTTATGGGCATATATATAGTATCATTAAAAAACAACTAAATCAGATTTATATATCTTTGTATAATAAAAAAATCAAATGATAGAATCAATGACAGGTTATGGTAAGACAACTTTTGAATTAGACAAAAGTAGTTTGACTATTGAAATTAAGTCTTTAAATAGTAAAAATTTAGATTTAAACTCAAGAATCTCTAGTACATTAAAGTCAAAAGAGCTAATAATCCGAAAATTATTGTCTGAAAAATTAAAAAGAGGTAAAGTTGATTTTCATCTCTATTATGATTCAAATAATACATTAAAAAAATCTAGCTTAAACACTAAATTAATTAAAGAATATATTGCTGAATTAAAAAAAATTAGTGCTGGTCCTGAAATTGAATTATTGAAAATTGCCTCTAAAATGCCAGAAGTCATAGTAAGTGAAAAAATAATAGAAAATGAAAATGATTGGCCATTAATATTAAAAAATATTAATTTGACTATTGAAAAAATTATTGAATATAGAAAATATGAAGGTCAAAGCTTAGAAAAAGATTTTAAAATAAGAATAGATAATATAGAAAAATTATTGAGTGAGATTGAATTAACTGATTCTGTTAGATTAGAAAACATAAAATCTAAAATAACTAAAGATTTATCTAAATTACAGATGGAAATAGACAATAATAGATTTGAGCAAGAGCTAATCTATTATATAGAAAAATTAGATATAACTGAAGAGAAAGTTAGATTAAAAAATCATTTGCTTTACTTTAAAGAAAATTTAAATACTAGTAATTCAAATGGCAAAAAATTAGGTTTTATTTCTCAAGAAATAGGAAGAGAAATTAATACAATTGGTTCAAAAGCAAATAATGCAAACATGCAGAAAATTGTTATACAGATGAAAGATGAATTAGAGAAAATTAAAGAGCAATTATTAAACGTTTTATAATGAAAAGAAAAAAAATAATTGTTATTGCCGCACCATCAGGATCTGGTAAAACCTCTATTGTAAAAAAATTACTTAAACTATATCATCTAAATTTAGGCTTTTCAATATCATCAACTACAAGAAGTAAAAGAAAAAATGAGACTGATGGAATTGATTATTATTTTACATCTAATAATGACTTTAAACAAAAAATTAATAATTCTGAATTTATTGAATGGCAAGAGGTTTATAAAGATGTTTTTTATGGTACATTAAATTCAGAAATCAATAGAATTAATGATAATAATCAGAATATTATTTTTGATATCGATGTTAAAGGTGGTATAAATATTAAAAAAAAATTTAATGATAATTGTATTTCAATATTCATAAAGCCTCCAAGTTTAAACGAATTGAATGAAAGATTGAAAAAAAGAAATACTGAGTCTTATGAAAGTTTAAAATTAAGAATTGAAAAATCTTCAAAAGAGCTGCTTTATGAAAAAAAATATGACTTTACAGTAATTAATGCTGATCTAGATACAGCTACACAAGAAGTTGAAAAAATAATAACTAAGTTCATAAAAAATTGATAAATATTGGTCTTTATTTTGGAACATTCAGCCCTGTACATATTGGGCATATTAATATTGCTAATTATATATTAAATAATACTAGTTTAGATAAAGTGTGGATAGTTCCTTCCCCAAAAAGTCCTTTTAAAATAAATGATAAAATATTTGATTTTAGCCACCGAGTAAAAATGTTAGAGATTGCTACTAGCAAAATGCACAATATATCAATTTGTAATATTGAAAAGGATTTACCAAAACCTAATTATACTATTAATACATTAAATACTCTAAAAAAAAGATATCCTGATCTTAATTTTAATATAGTTATGGGGAGTGATAATATTGAAATGCTATCCAAATGGGAAAGAGCAAAAGATATAATTAAAAATTACACTATTTATGTTTATCCAAGAAAAAAAATAACAAAAAAAATAGTAAACAAGAATATTATTTATTTAGAGGCACCAATTTACACTATATCATCATCAAAAATTAGATCAAATTTAAATAATAAAGAATTAATTAAAAAAAAACTTAATCCACTGGTATTAGATTATCTTAAAAACAAAATTAATTAATAAAATGAAAGCAAATTTAAAATATGCGGTAATCGGTAGTGGAAGTTGGGCCACTGCAATAATAAAAATATTATCAGATAATAATGATAAAGTCGGTTGGTATATTAGAAATGAAGATAATATTGAATATCTGAATAAAAACAAACACAATTTAAATTACTTAAGCTCAGTTGAACATAAACTAAAGAAAATTGATATTAGTAGTAATATTAATTATATTATTAATAATGCTGATGTCATTATCCTAGTAGTTCCATCTGAGCATATTAGTAATGAGCTTAATAAAATTAATATCGATATTTCTAATAAAATTATAATGTCAGGCATCAAAGGTATAATCCCAGAATCGGGGCTACTAATTGGAGAACACATGATTGAAAATTTTAATATTCAAGCTAATAATTTTTTAGTTATTGCAGGTCCTTGTCATGCTGAAGAGGTTGCGCTAGAAAGACTATCCTACTTAACAATAGCTTGTGCTAAAAAACAATTAGCAAAAACAATATGTAAAGATTTTAATAATAATTATATCCATACTAAAGTTAGTGATGATGTTATTGGGATAGAGTATGCTAGTATGTTAAAAAATATCTATGCATTAGCTGCAGGAATAGCACACGGACTTGGATATGGTGATAATTTTCAAAGTGTTTTGATGAGTAATGCTATTAGAGAAATGAGCAGATTCATTAAAAAGAGATATAAAATGAAAAGAAAAGTCACTAACTCTGCATATTTAGGTGATCTTCTAGTTACTGGTTATTCAGTATTTTCAAGAAATAGAATGTTTGGCAATATGATTGGCAAGGGATATACTGTTAAGTCTGCTAAAATGGAAATGAAAATGATAGCTGAAGGATATAGCTCAACTAAAAAAGCAATGGAGCTAAATTTACAAAGTGAAAAAAAGGCCAAAATTCCTATAATAGAAGCTGTTTATGAAATATTATATCTTAGAAAAAGTCCTAAAAGAACCTTTAAAAATTTAAGTGATAAATTAGATTAAAAACTAGACTTAAATTGATTAATAAATCTAACATCATTTTCACTCAACAATCTTATATCTTTAATTTGGTGTAATAATAATGTAATCCTGTCTATTCCCATTCCAAAGGCAAATCCGGAATATTTTTTTGAATCTATACCACAATTTTCCAATACATTAGGATCAATCATCCCGCATCCCATAATCTCTAACCAACCAGTACCTTTAGTCATTTTATAATCTGTTTCATTTTCTAAACCCCAATATACATCTACCTCTGCACTAGGCTCTGTGAAAGGGAAATAAGACGGTCTTAGTCTAATTTTTGATTTACCAAAAAGTTGCTTAGTAAAAAACTCTAAAGTTTGTTTTAGATCTGCAAAACTAACATTTTCATCAATATATAATCCCTCAACTTGATGAAAGAAACAATGTGATCTTGCTGAGATGGCTTCATTTCTATAAACTCTTCCTGGTGAAATTGTTCTTATTGGAGGTTTATTATTTTCCATATATCTAACCTGTACAGAACTTGTATGAGTTCGAAGTAGAACATCTGGATTAGTTTGTATAAAAAAAGTGTCTTGCATGTCTCTAGCAGGGTGGTGTTCTGGCAAATTTAAAGCTGTAAAGTTATGCCAATCATCTTCGATTTCAGGGCCTTCGCTAACATTATACCCAATACTAGAAAATATATTAATTATTTTATTTTTCACTATAGTAATTGGATGTTTAGCACCTATCTCAAATACATCTCCTGGTCTTGATAGATCATTTAACGATTTAGATTTTTCCGTAATGTTTGATGTTAAATTATTTAATAGATTTAATTTATCTTGAGCAGTTTTTTTAAGTTTATTGATGGCTTGACCATACTCTTTTTTTTGTGAATTATCAATATTTCGAAATTCAGAAAAATAAAAATTTATAAGCCCTTTTTTGGACAAAAATTTAATTCTAAAGCTTTCTATTTCTTCTTTTGAATTAGATTCAAAAGATTCAATTTCGAGTATATTTTCATTTATTTGGTCAATCATATCTTTAATAAAAATCAAATTTAAGAATTCTTAATGAATATAATTAGATTTAATAAAATAGTTAACTATTGCTTCTTTAATCAGTATTGTTTGTTCACCTGCTTTAAGATTTGGTAATTTTTTTAAATTTAAATAGTGAGGCCAGCCATCTTCATCAATAAAATCGAATTTATAGTAACCATAATCAGATAATAATTTACATATCGCTACGTGCATCAAATCTAATTTTTGCTTCTTATTAAATTTAGAATGAATCTGCTGCAACTCTTGAACTCCAATTAAATAAATAATAGAGTCTAAATCAATTAAATCCCCATTAGAAAAATCTTTGGAAAGCTTTTTAACTAGTAAGTTCCATCGATATTTTAATTCTGAGTTAATCATATTTTAAATTTACATATCAAATTTAATGTTATCAATTTTGTTAAGCAACACATAAATTTCTTTTATTTGTAAAAAAAACTTAGTGAATTACTTAGATTTAATAATCTTATTTTTTTTAGTTTTTGGACTTTATAAAGGCCAATCTAATGGTTTAATCAAAGAAATATCTTCTGTAATAGGCTTAGTATTAGCAATATTAATAGCTTCAAATTTTAATGACGAATTAGCTCTGTATTTACTAACTTTTATTGAATTACAAGATTCATTAATTAAAATTATATCCTTTTTTATATTATTTTTTATAGTAATAAAATTAGTTGAAATATTAGCAAAACTAATTACTAAACTTGCTAAAATTATTGCATTAGGGTTAGTTAATAAAATTTTAGGTGCAGTATTTGGTTTAATAAAAAACTTGTTAATTTGCTGTACAATATACTACGTGTTTGAGATAATTAATTCAAACTTAAATTTAATTGAGTTATCTATAATTGAATCATCAAAATTTTATTCAATAATCAATTTTATAAATAATATTATTAGTTCTATATTTCAATCAAAAACAATTTAAGAAAAAATTAAGAAGCAAAAGGTAATGAAGAATGGTGAAGATCTATGTATAATTTTGAATCAACTAATTTATACCCAAAAGAATATTCTACTTTAATTGTGAAGCCATTTGAATCTGTGAAAAAATAATTTCCCATTGCAATGGCTCTATTTTCTTCAATAATCACACCGGAATTTTCAAATGATACTTCAATCCACGGCTTCATTGCAAAACCTTCATCCTCTTCACAAAATGAATTTTTTCCGCCAATAAAATAAGATAAAGCCATGTTAAAATCAGGTCGAAATTGCTCTACACTTGCTTTAGTTGGCTTAAATAAAATTTTACCTTCTTTAAAATTATACAAATCCATCAAAAAACTCGAAGCAAATGCTTTACATAATTTATTATTGTTTATTAAACTCCCAATTTTAATAATTCCGTTACTCCACTTTTTTTGAGCATTTTCAATTTGACTTAATGTAATCATAATATTTTAATTTGATTTTTAATAATCCAGCCTGTTTGTCCATCTAACAACATAATTTTTAACCATTTATCATCGAAATTTTCAATAACTTGGACTTTAGTCCCCTCATGTAATTTAAACAAAATATTACTTTTGTCATTAGGTTCTAATTTTACATCAATTTCTTTTCTAAAAATAATTGCTGAAATAGTATTATTCTCAAAATTATAAATATTGAAGTTAATGATAAGATTAGAAATAGTTAAAAGAAACATGATTACAAAAAAACTGAAGAAAATTTTCTTTATTCTTGATTTATTTGAAAAATAATACAGTAGAAATAATACAGAAGTTATTAAACTAAAAATAATTGATATATAAGACCAAGTCTTTAAATCTATATAATTAATATTTTTTAATATTTTATTTTTAATCAAGTTGCTAGATATATCATCTATATCATCAATAATTAAGTTATTTACAAATTCTAAATTTTGTTTCAAATCTTTGTTTCTAGGAAAATATAAAAGTCCTTTTTCATAGAAATATATACTTTGAGCTAAGCTATCTAATTTGTAATATGCAGTGCCTAAATTAAAATATAATTCAGGTGAATGAAAACCAGTATTTAATATCTCAGTATAATTTAAGATTGCAGTATCATAATTTTCTAAATTATATTGCTCGTTAGCAGCAATAAATTCAGTATTATCCTGAGCAAGAGATAAAGTATTAATAAACAATGAGAAAATAAGTAGTAAATAAATTTGATTTTTCATACTATTTAATTTGATTTTCTATTGATGAAATTATTTCATTGGCTTTTTTGTAATCTAATTCCATTTCAACATTTGTAATTGGAGTATATCTTGCAATTTCACAATTATTAAATAAATTATTTAATGATTCATATGTCTTTTTATGAACCCCTCTATTTTTAAGTTTTTTAAGAATTGTCGATTTACTGAAATCACTATTTTCAAATGCTAAAACATTTTTTAAGTAACTATATAAAGCCTTGTCTAAAAAATCATAAAAAACTTCCTTATCATTTAAATTGGATTTAGCTTCTTTTAAGTATTTCAATGCTAATTTTTTAGAACTCCTATTGCTAATATTAATGAACTTAATTTTTTCTTTAAATAAATAGAAAAAAACAAAAATTAATAGACTCAAAATAATAGGAAATATAAAACAAATCCAATACAAAGAAGAATTAAAGAAATATGTGTTTTTTACTTTAATTAAATTAGTTTTAGTTTTAAATGGTAACAATTCAATATTGGTTTGATTAATTTTTATCTTATTATTAGTATTATTCACCTTTGATTGAAGTGAAGGATCAAGGCCATCAACGTCAATAAATATAGGCTTAGATGATATTTTTTTATAAGATTCTGAAGATGGATCAAAGTATGAAAAAGAAATTTTAGGTATGGTATACCTTCCTGACTTTTGAGGAACAATTGTATATAAATCTTTAACACTACCTTTCATCCCAGAAATTGAAGTTGTTATTTTTTCTTGTTTTTCTGGCTCAAAAATTTCAAGAGAACTAGATAGATTAAATTTTGGCAATTGAAATAATTTTAAATTTCCTTTACCCTTAATCTCTAATTTCAATTCTAAAGCTTCAGAAACAGCTAATTCTTTTTTAGAAGACGTAACATTTAAATTAAACTGACCAACAGCACCACTAAAATTGACAGGTTTATTTTTTAATGGAAGAGGTTTTACTATAATATTTTTTTTACCAGAAGAGACTATTTTTTGTGAAGACTTAGTTATTCTTTGGCCAAAAAACCTATCGACTCTATTTGTTGGTAATTCCAAAGTTAAATCTAAGCTCAATGGCTCTATGATCAGATTTCCTTCTTTTTGAGGATATAATAATGTTTTTTTCAAAACAACGAATCTATAAGGCTGGCCTTTAAAGTTATCATTTTCAACAACTAAATTTTTAATATCTATATTTTGATTCCAAAAATCAGTATACCTTGGCGAGGATACTTCTCTGTAGTTGTTAATCGCTATTTCAGATGAGAAATATAACTTATAGATTATTGATACTTTTTCGTTCAAAAATGGATTTTGATTAGAAATTTCAGATATTAAAAAAATATCATCATCAGATATATAATTTGGATCATTTTCTTTATTTGATTTTTTAACAGCATTTGTAATATTTACATTAACAGGTGATGTTTTATATATTTGATTGTTGACTTCAATTGTTGCTTGACCAATCTTAAATTTTCCTAATTTAGTAGGCGATAACACAAAAGTATAAGACTTACTATATGATCTATCTCCATTTATATTTAATTGTTTAATGGATTGATTTGGGCCTCCAATTATTTTAAAATTTTCAAAAGATGGAGGTTCAAAATTATCCCCATCTTCATTGACTGTAAATTCAACTCTTAATCTCTCATTTATCCCAAGAGAATTCTTACTAAGTCTAGTTTCAAAATTTACTTGAGAAATAATTAAAGTACTACATAAAAGAAATAGTGTTTGTATAATATTTTTAATCTTCATTACCAATCTTTTTCATTTTTAACTTTAACTCCTTTTAACTTCTTAGCATTAATCTTTTGTTGGACCTTATTTTCCTCTTGATTCATTGCCTCTAACAAATTTTTGATTTGTTCTTGAGAAAGTTTAGAACCATTTTGATTTGTATTATTCTTATTTTCATTTTGATCATTCTTATTTTCATTTTGATCATTCTTATTTTCATTTTGATCATTCTTATTTTCATTTTGATCATTCTTGTTTTCTTTATCATTTCCAGATTTATCCTTATCATCTTTTTCATTTTTATTTTCATCCTTGTCCTTATTCTTTTTTTCATTATTTTTATCCTCAGCTTCACTTTGTTTTTGATTCTGCTCCTGATCTTTTGCACATTCAGTAGCAATAGCCAAATTATATCTTGTTTCATCATCTAATGTGTTATTACGCAATGCATTTTTATATGCTTCAACTGCTTCTTTACATAAATTTTGCTTCATTAAAATATTTCCTATATTATGATAAATCTTATGTTTTTCAGCAGGAGAACTTTCATCTTTAGAAGCAGATATTTGATTAAATAAAGCTTCAGAATAATAACCTTTTTCGTAAAGTGAATTGCTTAAATTATATTTAGCTTGTAATAAATCTGTATCTATTGATATTGCTTTTCTATATTCTTTTTCAGCTTCGATAAAATTATTTTCAGATTGATTAATACCTCTGGAATTAAGAACTTCATATTCAATATTTTGAGCTATGCTGATATTGTTAATAAAAAAAATTATTAATAAATAAGTTCTATTTAATTTATATGAATTATTAATTTTTATCATTGAATAAATTTAGTTTAGTAATCCATTTAGTCTTTGAATTAAATATAATTATATCTAATAAAAGTAATATTAAACTAATAATTATAAACAATTGAAATTGATTTTTAAAGCCAGAAAACTGTTTGCTTTCAAATTCCTTTTTCTCAGTATTTAATAAAATTGTGTTTATCTCTTCTAAAACTTTAGAAGTTATTTCACCATTTATATAATATCCATTAGCTGATTCAGAGATATTTTGAAGTACTTTTTCATTAAGTTTAGTTATTACTATTTCATCATTATTATCACGTTTATAATTTTGAATAATCCCATTCTTTTTAATTGGTATAGGGGCTCCTTTTAGCTTTCCAACTCCGATTGTATAAATTGTAATTCCCTTGGAAGCTGCAATTTTTGATAAATCATTTGAGTTATTGTTATGATCTTCTCCGTCTGAGATAATAAATAAAATTTTTGATGAGTTTTGGTCATTATCAAAATAATTGGTAGATAATTGAATAGCTTCATCAATAGCAGTCCCTTGTGAAGAAATCATATCTGTATTCATATTATTTAAAAACATTTTAGCTGAAGAATAATCCGTTGTTATTGGTAATTGAGGGAAAGCTTTCCCAGCATAAGCAACGATTCCAACTCTATCACTATTTAAGGAATTAATAATTTGTGATACAATTTGCTTTGATTTTTCTAGTCTATTTGGAGCAATATCTTCAGCTAACATACTTTTGGATACATCTATAGCAAATACAATATCTATTCCAAATCTTTTATAAGTTTCTATTTTAGTTCCTATTTGAGGGTTTGATAATGAAATGATCATGAAAATTATAGAAAATAAACTAATCATTAGTTTAAGTCTAGGCTTATGCTTAGATTTTAATGGGCTAAGTTTATTTAAAGATCTATTTGTAAAAAATTGCTTTTGAATCCTTTGTTTCCAAATTTCATTTATTATGAAAATAATTGAAATCACCACAGGGATTAAAAATAACCAAAACCATATTTTTTCTTCAATTTGATACATTATATAAAACTTCTAAATAAACTGTATTTAAGTACTAATTCAATGGATAATAATAATAATGCACTCAAAATAAATATTCTATATTTCTCATCGTAATTATAATATTTTAATTCTTCAATATCAGATTTTTCTAATTTATTTATTTCTCTATAAATATCTTGAAGTTTTTGATTATCAGTAGCTCTAAAATATTGCCCATCAGTAATTTTAGCAATATTTATTAACAAATCTTCATCAATTTCAACTTGAGTTTTCGCATAACTCAGATTTCCTCTATTGTCAACTCCTACTGGTGAAAGAGCCATTCCGTTAGTACCTATTCCTATGGTATAAATTTTAATTCCAAACTCTACAGCAAGTTCTGCAGCAGTATTAGGATTTATAAATCCTGAATTGTTAACACCATCGGTCAGAAGAATAATAACTTTACTTTTAGCTTTACTATCTTTGATTCTGTTAATTGAAGTCGCAAGACCCATTCCAATTGCAGTTCCTCCTTCAATTATAGTGTTATAATTTATATCATTTAAAGAATTTAATATTATGTTCTTATCACTTGTCACTGGAGTTTTTGTATAACTTTCTCCTGCATACTCCACAAGACCAATACGATCACTTTTTCTATCAATAATAAACTCTGATGCAACTTTTTTCAATGCCTCCAATCGATTAGGTTTTAAATCTTTTGCCAACATACTTGCTGAAACATCAATAGCCATAACTATATCAATCCCTTGGTTATTTTTTATTCTTGTAGAAATATCAATTACTTGAGGTCTGGCTAAAGCAATAATTATTAAAATTATTGAACTAATTCTTAAAAAATGAACTAACGGTTTTAACTTAGTTAATAATGTTTTTTTATTATTGAATGATAATGTATTAGAAATTGAAATAGAATTTGAAATTTTATATTTATTAATATATATATAGTAGATAATAAATGGTATTAATACTAATAACCAAAAATATTCAGGATTTAAGAATTCAATATTTGCAATCACTGTTATTTTTCTTTATTTAAAAGTTCTATAGAATCAATAATTCTATCTACTACCAGATTAATATAGTCGTCTTTATTCTGCCATGAAATAAAGATTTGTTTGAAATCATTTTCATTAATAAAACCAAATATTTTATAGTTAGTTTTGATATACTGCCCTGCTTTTTGTGATGGGAAATCAGCTGATCCATAAATTACTATACCTTGAGCATCATTAGGAGTAATAAATTTATCATATTTCGTAATAATATTTTGAACATCTAGGACTTCAAGAGACTCAATAGTGTTATCCAGTATATTTTGTAAATCAGGTAAGTTACTATTTGAGGGCAACTTAATATTTGTTATAATAATATTTAAAGGGGATCCAAAATTATTAAAAGTAAATTGGGAATCTATTGTTAGTGAATCCATTGTAAAATAATAATCACCTGGTTTTCTTTCTAATACTTCTGGTGTACTTATAAAGATTGGAGGTGAGCCATAATTTGAAGAAATCCAGCTACTTGATTCGTTATAAATTAAATTTTGATTACGAAAAATAAAATCCTTAACATACGTAAAACCAAAAATAATTGAGAAAATTAAATAAGATAGTATTAAAGCTAGTAAAGAAGAAATAACTATTTTTCTATTTCTTTTTTTTAATTTATTTTGTCTGAGCAATTCTTGAGTTTTAAGATTTTCTAAAATTTCTTTTTCGCTTGGTTTGGGGAGTAATAATTTTATATTTTTAACTTCCTTTTCAATGGTATTAAAATCATTTAAAGCTTTATACTGATCGGGTTCATATTTAGCAAACTTTACTAAATCTGCTGTAGATAAAACTTCTTTAAGGTTTTTAATAGTATTACTTGTCAATTTAAATTTGCCTGAGTTCTTATAAAAGTTAAACTTATCTATTAATTCATCGCTAGTACTTTCTAATGCATTACTAAATACTTTTTTTTCTATAAAATTTCTAAATATATATGTCAAATTAGAATAATATAATTTTATATCATCATTTGAATTATATGCTGTATTTTTTAATTTATTTAAACTATTCTGAAACTTTTCATATGGAGTTAAATAGTCAACATCTCTACTATCTATTTTAAAAAAATTAATGATTTTATTTTTAAAAACAATTAAAAATATAAATAGTATTAACACAAAAAATATACTAATCCAAAAAGAATAATCTAAATTATATTTAGCTAACATGCGAATCCAAAAAGAAGTATTTTCTATCATTGGTTTTAAATCATATAGTTTTTGCTTGGTTGTGTCAACAATTACAGGATTAATGTTAACTTTTATAGAGTCTACTTTAAATATTTTACCTTTTAAATCAAACTTAAAGGATGGTATAAAATAAGTGCCTGGATCAAATTTTAAAAGTGAATATTTTTTTTTGAAAAAATATTTTTCATCAATTAATACAGTATCAAGATCAAATTCTTCAATTAATTCTAGTGGTAAAAAATCAATATCTTTTGGTAGAGGTATTTCTATTAAAGAGTCTAATTCATAGTTTATTGAATAAGAAATCTTTTCCCCAATCTTAACATTTACAGTATCTACTTCAGATGAAAAGTTTTGAGGGTAAATATTATACTGAAATAGTAGAATAATTGTAACAATTATTCTACGTACATAACTGAAATTTGAAAGTATTTTCATCACTATCTACCTTTAAAATATGCTAACAATTTTTTCACATAATTGTCATTAGTATTACAGTTTATAATCCCAGCTCCTGCTCTTTTGAAATTTTTTTCAAATAAGTTTAAGTTTCTTGAATAAGAATTTGAATAAGCTAAACGAATTTTTTTAGAACTTGTATCTAAATACGATAATATCCCTGTTTCATTATCTAAAACTTGAATAATCCCAAGATTTGGGATTGAAATTTCGTTTGAATCAAAAATCCTAATTCCAGTTATATCATGTTTAGAAGAACTAATTTTTAAACTTTTAAAATAATCTTCTGAAATAAAATCTGATATTAAAAAAACTATAGCTTTATTTTTCTGGATATTTGATAAAAATTTTAAGGCCCTATGAATATCTGTTCTTCTTTGTATTGGTTTAAATTCTAATAATTCTCTAATAATTCGTAGAATATGAGTTTTTCCTTTTTTTGGTGGAATATAAAGTTCTATAATATCTGTAAATAAAATTAGACCTATTTTATCATTGTTTTGATTGGCAGAAAAAGATAATGTAGCAGCTATTTCAGTCACATATTCATTTTTAAATATATTAGTAGTACCAAATGATTTAGATCCCGAAACATCTACCATTAACATCATAGTTTGCTCCCTCTCCTCTTCAAAGACTTTGATAAACGGCTCGTTGTATCTTGCAGTAACATTCCAATCAATAGCACGCACATCATCTCCAATCTGATATTGTCTAACTTCGCTAAAAGTCATTCCTTTACCTTTAAAAGTAGACTGATATTCTCCACCAAAAATATGATCTGAGAGCCTCTTAGTTTTTATTTCAATTTTTCTAACTTTCTTAATTAAGTCTTTTGTTTCCATAAGAAATAATTTATGGTACTTCGATTTTATTAACAATTTTATTGATTATATCAACCGAACATAGATTTTCCGCTTCTGCTTCATAAGTTATACCGATTCTGTGCCTTAAGACATCATAAACTATAGCTCTAACATCTTCAGGAATAACATATCCTCTTCTTTGTATAAAGGCATAACATTTTGAAGCTAAAGCTAAGTTAATACTCCCTCTGGGAGATGCTCCAAATGAAATTAATGGCTTTAACTCATTTAAATTGTATTTTTCTGGATTTCTAGTAGCAAAGATTATATCTAAAATATAATTCTCTATTTTTTCATCCATATAAACTTTATTAATCATTCCTTGAGCTTTTATTATATCTTTTATCGAAACTACAGGCTTAATCTTTTCAAAGCTATTAGCTAAATTCGCTCTTACAATTAATTTTTCCTCTTCAACCCGAGGATAATCTACAACAGTTTTAAGCATGAATCGATCGATTTGAGCTTCAGGCAATGTATATGTTCCTTCTTGTTCAACAGGATTTTGAGTTGCCATAACTAAAAAAGGCTTATCCAATTTAAAAGTTTCATCTCCTATCGTAACCTGTTTTTCTTGCATTGCCTCTAAAAGAGCTGATTGTACTTTTGCAGGAGATCTATTAATTTCATCCGCAAGAACAAAATTTGCAAAAACAGGACCTTTTTTTACAGAAAAATTACTTTCTTTAATATTGTATATGAGTGTTCCTACAACATCAGCTGGTAAAAGATCAGGCGTAAACTGAATTCTACTAAAGGAGCATTTTATAGCCTTTGATAGAGAATTAATTACAAGTGTTTTTGCAAGGCCTGGAACTCCTTCAAGTAAAATATGCCCCTTTCCAAGTAGGCCAATTAATAATCTATCAACCATTGTTTTTTGACCAATTATTACTTTATTTAATTCAAATTTCAAAAGATCAATAAATGCACTTTCTTTTTCAATTATTTCATTAATTTCTTTAATATCTATATTGTTTTTCATGATTGATTTTTTAAATCTTATTTATTTGATACTTTTTTATGCAATTTGTTAAATATATTAATTGCAACCTGTTAAGATTTGGTTAAAAAAATTAAATAATATAGCTTATTTTAACTTATTGTATATTTAAAATATGTATTAAATAATAGTTATGGATAAAATTATACTTATTACTGGAGCTACTAGTGGAATAGGAAAAGCGACTGCATATGAACTGGCTAAATATAAATTTAAACTTATAATTTGTGGTAGAAGAAAAGAACAATTAAGTAAAATTGAATTTGAACTACAAAATTTTACTGAAGTAAAATCTCTTTGCTTTGATGTATCAATAAATTCAGAAGTAGAAAAATCTATAGCTTCTCTAGATAAAAAATGGAAAAACATATCAATATTGATTAATAATGCTGGCAATGCTCATGGCTTAGATTTATTTCAAGATGGAAATATAGAAGACTGGAATAAAATGATAAACATAAATGTTAAGGGATTAATGTATGTGACTAAATCTATTATCAATAACATGATTAATAAATCAACTGGTCACATTATAAATATTGGTTCGCTGGCAGGTAAAGAAGTTTATCCTAAGGGTAATATTTACTGCGCTAGTAAATATGCTGTAAAAGCGATAAGTAAAAGTCTTCGATTAGACCTAAATAAACATAATATTAAAGTTTCCGAAGTAAATCCTGGTCTGGTCGAAACATCTTTTTCAGATATAAGATTTAAAGGTGATAAAAAGACTGCTAAAAGTGTTTATAAAGGATATAAAGCGCTTCAAGCTGAAGACGTAGCTGAAATAATATCTTTTGTCATAAGTAGGCCTTCTCACGTAAATATTGCTGATTTACTAGTTCTTCCTACATCACAAGCTTCTAGCACTGTAATTAATAAATTATAAATCAAACTTTATCCCTTGTGCCAAGGGGAGGTCAGTGGTATAATTTATAGTATTAGTTTGTCTTCTCATATAAACCTTCCAAGCATCTGATCCAGACTCTCTACCTCCTCCAGTATCTTTTTCTCCTCCAAAGGCACCACCAATTTCAGCACCTGAAGTTCCTATATTTACATTTGCAATGCCACAATCTGAACCATTTACAGAAAGAAATAACTCAGCTTCTCTAAGATTGTTAGTCATAATAGATGATGATAATCCTTGTCTAACTTCATTTTGAATTTTAATTGCATTTTCAACTGATCCACTATATTTTAGTAAATATAAAACAGGAGCAAATGTCTCATGTTGTACAATATTGAACTTTGGGTTAGCCTCAGCAATAGCTGGCTTAACATAACAGCCGCTTTCATATCCCTTTCCAGTTAAAACTCCACCTTCAACTATTATTTTTCCTCCTTCTTTAATAACTTCATTTAAAGCGTTATTATAAGAATCAACAGCGTGTTTATCAATTAATGGTCCAACATGATTTGATTCATCTAGTGGGTTCCCAATTTTTAGTTGCTTATAAGCTTCAGTTAATGCATTTTTAACCTTATCATATATAGTTTCATGAATAATTAATCTTCTTGTACTGGTACATCTTTGGCCGGCAGTACCAACAGCTCCAAAAACTGAACCAATTACTGTCATTTTTAAATCAGAATCAGGTGATACAATTATGGCATTGTTTCCTCCAAGTTCTAATAAAGACTTCCCTAATCTACCAGCTACTTCACTAGCAACAATTTTACCCATTCGAGTTGATCCAGTAGCTGAAATCAATGGAATTCTTGAATCTTTAGTCATAAATTCACCTACTTTATAATCGCCATTTATTAAGCAAGAGACTCCTTCAGGCACATTATTTTCTTTAAAAACTTCAGCGATTATATTTTGACATGCAATTCCGCAAAGTGGAGTCTTTTCGCTTGGTTTCCATATACAAACATCTCCACAAACCCAAGCTAATGCTGTATTCCATGCCCATACCGCAACTGGGAAATTAAAAGCAGAAATAATACCTACAATTCCTAAAGAATGATATTGTTCGTACATTCTGTGACCTGGCCTTTCACTATGCATTGTAAGCCCATGCAATTGTCTAGATAGTCCAACTGCAAAATCACATATGTCAATCATTTCTTGAACTTCGCCGAGTCCTTCTTGGTAACTTTTTCCCATTTCATAAGAAACTAACTTTCCTAAAGGCTCTTTAAAATGTCTAATTTTATTGCCAAACTGTCTTATAATTTCTCCTCTTTCTGGGGCAGTTTTATTTCTCCAATGATTAAATGCGTTAGATGCAATCTGAATAGTTTTTTCATAATCATCTTTATTAGCGCTAACAACAGTTCCTATTAATTCTCCATCAACTGGTGAAAAGCTTTGTATATCGTCTCCAGAAGCAAAAAAATCAGATCCGGTTGAACATCCAAGATTATTTTTATTAACTCCCAGTTCTTTTAATGCTTTACCAATTCCAAATTCAGAAATATTCATATTTTTTTTAAACGAAGATAATAATTTAGTTTACCATTTAGTAAAGGGTCTACTAATTAAATTCAAATTATAATATTTATTTATTCCTGTAACCTCTTCACCAATCCAAGTTGGGAGCCTAAGTTTTTGATTTAGACTATTTAATTCTATTTCAGCAATATATAATCCTTTATTTTTATCTAAAAACTCATCAACTTCAATTATAAATTCTTTAAAATTAATATAATATCTTTTTTTCGAAATTAATTGATCGTTACATAACTTTAATAAGTCTAAACCCTCATCAAGTGATATTTTTTTTTCCCATTCATATCTTGACAATCCATCATTAAGAGGTTTCCCTTTAATTGTTATGTATGCATTGTTTTCTATCAATCTAATCCGAACAGATTTATTTGGATCATCATTAATATATCCTTGAGTAATAGTTTTTACCTCTCTTGAAAAAGATTTAAATTCTAAATTTTTTACCAAATATTTTCTTTCTATTTCAATCAAAATAGATTAATTAACTTCACTAACTCTAAGAGTGTTAACCATTCCCTTAGTCTTAATAGGCATCGCTGCTAAACTGATTGTAAAATCTCCTTTTCTAAGAAATCCTGAAGATTTTGCTATTTCAATTATATCTTCCACAGTTTGATCTGTACTTTTAAAACTATCATAAAAGAATGCTTTTACTCCCCACAATAAACTAAGTCTATTTAATATAATTTTATTTGATGTAAAAACTAAAATATTCGAGTGAGGTCTCCATGCAGAAATTTGAAATGCTGTATATCCACTATTAGTTAAAGTCATAATAGCTTTAGCATCAATTTCATCTGCCATATGGGATGCATGATAACAAACTGATTTTGTAATATATCTATTTGTTTTAATTTTTGGCGGAAGTTCAGGAACAGTGATCAGCTTTGAGAATTCTACTGATTTAATTATTTTTGTTATTTGTTGAATGACTTGTACTGGAAATTTTCCTACAGATGTTTCTCCACTTAACATTACAGCATCTGCTCCATCCATAATTGAATTTGCAACATCATTTACTTCAGCTCTCGATGGGGTTAAGCTATCCATCATACTCTCCATCATTTGTGTAGCTATAATTACAGGAATTCTCCCTTTTTTAGCTTTTAAAACTAAATTTTTTTGAATCAAAGGGACTTCATGTGAAGGTACTTCTATTCCAAGATCTCCTCTTGCCACCATTAAACCATCACAATTTTGAATAATCTCATCAATTACTTTAATGGCTTCTGGTTTTTCAATTTTTGCAATAATTGGAATTTTAACTGAGGAATGTTTTTTAATTAAATTATTTAATTTATTTAAATCTTTAGCGTGTCTAACAAATGATAAAGCAAACCAATCAACTGATTGAGATATAGCAAAGATTGCATCTTCTTCATCTTTAGGAGTCAAAGCTGGAAGAGATATTTTTGTGTTAGGTAAATTAACTCCTTTGTTTGATTTGATAACTCCATCAATTTCAGCAATAGCCTCGACATGATCTTTGTTATTTGTTTTAGAAATTTTAAAAATTAATTTTCCATCATCAATTAAAATATTTTCTCCAACCTTAACATCAGATGCAAAATTATTGTAACTCAAATAAAACTCATTATTATTCGAAATAAATTTATTCCCTGTTTTAAAAACAATTTTTTGACCTTTTTTAATTGAAAAATCTTTTTCAACCATTCCAATTCTTATTTTAGGCCCTTGTAGATCTGCTAATATAGCAGCATTAAAATTATACTGATTATTTAATTCTCTTATAATCTCAATAGTTTTTTTAACATCATTATGTATAGCATGAGAAAAATTGATTCTAAAGACATTAACACCATTATCTAATAATTTTTTTAGAGTTTTTTTATCATTAATAGAAGGTCCTAAAGTTGCAACTATTTTTGTTTTTTTATTAATCATTATAAAAATTTAAATTCTCTTTATTTTTTACTTTTTTTACATTTAAGCTGTATGCTGAAATAATATTTGGAATTTTATATATTAATTGTATTATTTTTTTAATTTTTATTGAATCTATATTATTTTCAATTTTAAGAAAATAGTCTATATTATCAAATTCATTTAATAGTTTCGATTTTTTTAATTCTACCTCATTATCTTGAAATAAAAGTCCATTATTTGAAGGGCTTAATTCTGATAAAAAAGAATAATTAGAAATAAGACTCCAATTTAAGAAATTATCATGGTCTTCATACTGAAAAACTGAATAAAGACCACTTTGACCAACTATATCTAAGTCACTAGAAATTCTATTCAAATTTATATTTAAATTTTTGTTTAACATATATGCCAATTTATAGTCAATTAAAGGAGTATGTAATGCAAATAAATAATATTCAAGAAATTCGTCTTGATTAGGTAAATTTAATTTTGTTACAGGCATTTTAAAATAAATTAATTATAAATATAAGATATATAAATAATATCATTTATCAATAAGATGTTGGTACATATAAAATGCTCTTTGAGATACTTTTTCTTCTGCTTTTTTTTTCGATGTTGATCTTGCTTTTACAATTTGATTATCAGAAATTGATAAATTGGATGTAAAATGCTTTACTGGGTCATTGCCAGAATCCTCAAAAGTATTATAATTGTAAATCAATTTGTTTTTTTGACACCATTCAATAATTAATGTTTTATAACTCAAAATTTTTCCCTCTAATTTTTTTAAATTAACGTGAGGAATAATAACTTTTTTGTAAATAAAACTTTTTGCATACTTATATCCCCGATCTAAAAATATTGCCCCTATCAAAGATTCAAAAAGATTACCTTCAATATTTTCTCCATAATTTTCTTCATTCATGCTAGAGGATAAGAATTTTCTTAAATTTAATTCTTGTCCTAATTCATTCAAATGCTTTCTACTAACAATTTTTGATCTCATTTTAGTTAAATCTCCTTCAGTTCCCTCAGGAATTTCATTAAATAAATAAGTGGAAATAATAGAACTTAAAATGGAATCTCCTAAAAATTCAAGTCTTTCATAATTAACAGCAACACCGTTTAAATCTTTAACATTTAATGACCTATGAGTGAAAGCTCTTTTGTAATATTCTATTGATTTAGGCTTGAAATTAATTAAATTATGAATTTGAATATAAAAATTATCTTTTTTATTAAAAAAGCTAAGATTATTTAATATTCTAACCATTTACTAGGAATATTTTTTAAAAATCACACAAGCATTGTGTCCTCCAAAACCAAAAGTATTACTCATAGCTATGTTAATATCCCTTTTTTGAGGTTTATTCAAAGTTAAGTTTAGCGAAGAATCAATATTTTCATCAAAATTATTATGATTAATTGTTGGAGGAACTATTCCATTATTAATAGATAAAATTACTGAAATGGCTTCAACAGCACCTGCAGCACCAAGCAAATGGCCTGTCATAGATTTTGTAGAATTAATATTTATATTTTTAACATTTTCACCAAAAACTTCTGTTATAGCTTTAAGTTCAGCGACATCGCCTAAAGGAGTTGATGTACCATGTGTATTAATTAGATCAACTTCTGAAATTGAAACACCTGAATTATTCAAACAGTTTTTTATAACAGCTTTTACTCCAAGACCATCTGGATGTGGAGAAGTGATATGATACGCATCAGAGGATAAACCTCCTCCGATAAATTCAGCATAAATTTTTGCACCTCTTTTTTTAGCATGTTCATACTCTTCTAAAATCATTGCTCCTGCCCCCTCTCCTAATACAAAACCATCCCTGGTTGAGTCAAAAGGTCTAGAAGCTGTAGTTGGATCATCATTTCTAGTAGATAAAGCATGCATTGCGTTAAAACCTCCCATTCCGGCTTTATTGACCCCTGCCTCACTTCCTCCAGTAATAATCAAATCACAATGACCTAATCTTATATAGTTTAATGCATCGACCATAGCATTTGCAGAGGATGCACATGCTGAAACAGTTGTATAGCTTGGCCCCATAAAACCATATTTCATAGAAATATGACCAGGCGCAATATCACCTATCATTTTTGGAATAAAAAAGGGGTTAAATCTTGGGGTCCCATCTCCAGAAGCAAAATTAATTACTTCATTTTGAAATGTTTCGATACCTCCAATTCCACTACCCCAAATTACTCCAGATCTGTAATTATCAATTTTTTGAAGATCAATTTTAGAGTCAATGACTGCTTGTTCTGAGGCAACCATCGCATATTGAGTGAATCTATCCATTTTTCTAGATTCTTTTCTATCTAAAAATTCTAATGGATTAAACCCTTTTAATTCACATGCAAATTTAGTTTTAAATTTTTCAGTATCGAAATAAGTTATGTCTGCTGCGCCACTTTTACCATTGACAAGCCCTTCCCAGTATTCACTCACATTATTGCCAATAGGCGTGAGAGCTCCAAGACCTGTTACAACAACTCTTTTCAATTCCATAAATTTAGTTTTGCTTATGCGTTCTCAATGTAAGAAACTGCTTGGCCAACAGTTGCAATATTTTCTGCTTGATCATCTGGAATTTGAATATCAAATTCTTTTTCAAATTCCATAATTAATTCAACAGTATCTAAAGAATCTGCTCCTAAATCATTAGTGAAGCTAGCCTCTTGAACAACTTCGTTTTCATCTACCCCTAATTTATCTACAATAATAGCTTTAACTCTTGATGCAATATCTGACATAATTTTAAATTTTAGTTTATTAAATGTTTAGTTATAATTGGCAAAAATAAAAAACTTTATTTTAATTTAACTATTTAGTTCGAAAATGTAATAATATTTTATTTTTTTTACGTAATTAAACAATTAATAATTTTTGATAAATGAAGAAAATTATAATTTTTGCCTCTGGTAATGGAACAAATGCAGAGAACTTAATATTGAGTACAGCAAAAAAGGAAAGTGAAAAAGTTAGGTGGAAAGTTTATTCAAATAATGCAAGTGCTGGAGTAATTCAGAAATGTAAAAATTTAAATATAAAATGTAGAGTATTTAATAAATCAGAGTTTATAAGTTCAAATATAATTTATAAAGAAATTAAAGAGATAAATCCTGATTTAATAATATTAGCTGGATTTTTGCTAAAGATTTCTGAAGATATGATTGATATTGGTATTCCAATTATTAATATTCATCCTTCTCTTTTACCAAAATATGGTGGTAAAGGAATGTATGGTATTAATGTACACAAGGCTGTAATTGAAAATAAAGAAAAAGAAAGTGGAATAACCATACATAGGGTTAATAAAGATTATGATAAGGGTGAAATATTACTACAAAAAAAAGTTTCTTTAGAGGAATCCGAATCTATTAAATCCTTAATTTTAAAGATTCATAAATTAGAAATGAAATATTTTCCAAAGACTGTAAATAATATTGTTTTCAATGACTAAAAAGAAAAAAAAATATTATGTAGTATGGGAAGGCAACAAAACTGGAGTATTTTATAGCTGGGAAGATTGCAAAAATTACGTAATTAATTTTAAAGGGGCAAAATACAGATCATATGAGTCTGAAAATAAAGCAAAATTAGCATTTAAAGGAGGGTACAAAGAAGCCTTAGAAAAAAAATTAATTCCAGATAAAGAAAAACCAAATTACGATTCAATTTCAGTTGATGCTGCATCTAGTGGAAATCCAGGGATTATGGAATATCAAGGAGTTGACACAAAAACTAAAAAAATAATTTTTAAGCATGGTCCTTTTAAACAAGGGACCAATAATATTGGAGAATTTTTAGCATTAGTTCACGGATTAGCAGAATTGAAAAAAAATAATAGTACTAAAGCTATTTACACAGATTCTATCACTGCTATTAGCTGGGTTAATAAAAAAAAATGTAACACTAAATTAACTAAGGTTAAGGAAAACGAAAAACTTTTTGAGCTAATTGATAGAGCAATTTTATGGTTAAATAAAAACAAATATGAAACTAAAATCCTAAAATGGAAAACCAAAATTTGGGGTGAAATTCCTGCAGATTTTGGAAGAAAATAATATATATTTGTGAACCAAAAAAATAATAAATGAACAAATTATTAATTGTAGGAACTGTGGCTTTTGACACAATTAAAACCCCATTTGGGAAAGCCGAAAGAATACTTGGGGGGTCTGGAACTTACATTGGAATTTGTTCTTCAATATTTGAGATAAAAAATTCTATAGTATCTGTGGTTGGAGGTGATTTTAAAGAAAAAAATTTAACCCTCTTACAAAATAAAAATATTGATATCTCTGGAATTGAAATTGTTAAAAATGGTAAGACTTTTTTTTGGGAAGGAGTTTATCACAAAAATATGAATCACAGGGATACTATTAACACTGAACTTAATGTATTAGCTGATTTTGATCCAAAAGTGCCCTCCAACTATAATGATCCTAAAATTGTTTTATTAGGTAACTTACATCCCTTAATTCAACTTAAAGTTATCAGTCAATTAAAAAACAACCCCGATTTAATAATTTTAGATACTATGAACTATTGGATGGATAATTCTTTGAGTGAATTATTAAATGTAATTTCAAAAGTTGATTTATTGTGTATAAATGATCAAGAAGCCCAACAATTAACAAATGAAAATAATCTTGATATTGCTGCTAAGAAACTTTTTATCCTAGGGCCTAAATATTTGATTATAAAAAAAGGAGGCGATGGGTCAACAATTTATTCTAAAAACAATTCTTTTAATTGTAATGTATTTCCAACAAAAAAAGTTAAAGATCCCACAGGAGCAGGAGATTCTTTTGCTGGTGGTTTAGCTGGATATTTAACAAAATGTAATACTATATCATTTAAGGATGTTAAAGAAGGTGTAATTTATGGAACTGCTCTTGCGTCTTTATGCATTGAAGATTTTGGTCCAAATAATATTTTAAAAATTGACTATAAAATAGTTGATGAGAGAGTTGCTGAAATCAAAAGATTAAATTAATCCTATTTTTTTAGATATTTCTCAAAATTGATTATATTTTTGTTCTTATAAACTTTATGATATCTAAATGAGTGATGCTCTAAAACACGAATGTGGAATTGCACATATTCGCCTTCTAAAACCCCTAGATTATTATAAAGAAAAGTATGGGTCAGCATTTTATGGTATAAATAAAATGTATCTACTCATGGAAAAACAACATAATAGAGGTCAAGATGGAGCTGGTTTTGCTAGCATCAAATTAGATGTTCAAGCTGGCGAAAGATATATAAGTAGAGTTAGATCTATTGAACAACAGCCTATTCAAGATGTATTTTCTAAAATTAATAATCGAATAAATGAAGTTCTAGAACATAATCCAAATTATAAGGAAAATGTAGATTTACAAAAAAAACATATCCCATATATTGGTGAAGTTATGCTTGGTCATGTTAGATATGGAACTTTTGGGAAAAATAGTGTTGAAAGTGTTCATCCGTTCCTAAGGCAAAATAACTGGAAACATAGAAACTTAATTCTTGCTGGGAATTTTAACATGACTAATGTTAAAGAATTATTTAATAATCTTGTTAAACTCGGTCAGCATCCCAAAGAATATACTGACACCATTACAATAATGGAAAAAATTGGTCATTTTTTGGATACTCAAGTTAGAAAGATTTACAAAAAACTTAAGAAAGAAGGTTTTTCTAAAGTAGAATGTTCTTCATTAATAACTAACAGAATAAAAGTTGGAAAAATTTTAAAGAAAGCATCAAAAGATTGGGATGGAGGTTATGTCATTGGAGGTATGATTGGGCATGGAGATTCATTTGTTTTAAGAGATCCAGCAGGCATTAGACCAGCATTTTATTTTAAAGATGAAGAAATTATTGTTGTTGCTTCCGAAAGACCTGCAATTCAAACAGCTTTCAATTTAAATTTAGAAGATATACAAGAAATTCCTCCAGGAAATGCACTTATTATTAATAAAAAAGGAGAACTAAATATAGAACAGATTTTAAAACCAACAATGAGAAAGTCTTGTTCATTCGAAAGAATATATTTTTCTAGAGGAAGCGATGCAGATATATATAGGGAGCGTAAGGAATTAGGTAAATTAATAATGCCTAAGGTTTTCAAAGAAATTAATTACGATATCAATAACTCTGTTTTTTCATATATCCCAAATACAGCCGAAACCTCTTTTTATGGAATGGTGGAAAGTATAGATAATTATCTTATAAAGAAGAAAACAAAGTCTCTTTTAGATGACGAAGCTCTTTCTAAAGATAAAATTAAAGAAGTATTAAGTGAAAGGGCTAGAATAGAAAAAATTGCAATTAAGGATGTAAAGTTAAGAACATTCATAACTGAAGATAGCAGTAGAGATGATTTAGTAGAGCATGTTTACGATATAACTTATGGAGTAATAAAAGAATCCGATACTTTAATCATTATAGATGATAGCATAGTAAGAGGAACAACTTTAAAAAAGAGCATCTTAAAAATGTTAGATAGATTAAAGCCTAAAAAAATAGTTGTTGTCTCTTCTGCCCCTCAAATTAGATATCCAGATTGCTATGGAATTGACATGGCTAATTTAGATAGCCTAGTTGCATTTAGAGCTCTTTTAAAACTCTTAGAAGATACTAGTCAGTATGATTTAATAGAAAAAACCTATAAAAAATGTAAAGAACAAGAAAAATTCGAGGATAAAAATATTAGAAATCATGTAAAAGATTTATATGATTTATTTGATGCAGAACAAATTTCTGATAAGATAACTGAATTATTAAGCACTGGTGTTGTTAATGCTAAAGTCAAAATTATTTTTCAATCCATAGAAAACTTACATAAAGCATGCCCTGAAAATTTAGGTGACTGGTACTTTACTGGCAATTACCCCACTTATGGTGGAAATAGAGTTGTCAACAATGCTTTCATTAACTTTTATGAAGGAAACAACAAAAGAGCGTATTAGGCGTCTAATTATTTAAATAATTAAAGCTTTTTTTCGAATAATTAAACAACTTAATATTAATATTGAAAGAAAAAAATTCAGCTGTATATATATTTATACTTTCACTTTATAATTTCTTATTAAGTGATTTGATTTGGGGGAAAAAGGCGAACTTTTGTTCGCCTTTTTTATTTTTATCTATTTAGATAATTACTATAAACGTTTTCCCAATTTATCAAACCAATAAATGCTGAAATATAATCTACTCTTCTGTTTTGGTAATTTAGGTAATAAGCATGTTCCCATACATCAACTCCTAAAATTGGAGTCCCTCCACACCCAATTCCTGGCATTAAAGGGTTATCTTGATTAGCAGTTGCACAAATTTTTAAACTTCCATCTGGAAATGCGCAAAGCCAAGCCCATCCAGAGCCAAATTGTGTTGCAGCTGCTTTAGAAAATTGTGAAGAAAATTCTTCCATAGATCCAAAAGAATTATTTATTAACTCCAAAAATTCAGTAGAGATACCATTATTGTTATTTGGAGAAATCACTTCCCAAAACAATTTATGATTATAGTATCCTCCAGCGTTATTACGTAATGCCTTATTTGACATATCTAGATTTTTTAGAATATTGTCTATTGATACAGAATCTAAATCAGTATCTATTATAGCATTATTTAAATTGTTAGTGTAACCGTTATGATGTTTTGAGTGATGTATTTCCATTGTTTTTGCGTCAATAGAAGGCTCTAATGCATCATAAGAAAAATTTAATTCTGGTAATTTAAATCCCATTATATTGTTGTTTTTTAATTAATATTACCAAAATTACAAAAAGGATTACTAATAATTTATATTGTTTACTTAATTTGCTAAAAACTGTTTTTTGAATTATAACTATAACATATATAATGCATCAGCTGGTAGTGGGAAAACATTTAATATTGTAAAAGAATATTTAAAGATTCTAATAAATGGAAATCAATTAGATGTTTATAAAAAAATCCTCTCAATAACTTTTACTAACAAAGCGGTTAATGAAATGAAGTCTAGAATAATTGATGGGCTTAATGACTTAACTAAAATTCTAGAAGCAAAAAATAACAATCCTCTTGTAGAATGTATAAAAAATGAAACTGGACTTAATGATGAAGAAATTCAAAATAAAGCTACTTCGTTATTAAAATCTATTCTAATAAATTATGCGGCTTTTGAGGTGTCTACGATTGATAAATTTACTCAAAAAATTATCAGAAATTTTGCCTATGAAATAAAATTGCCTTTAGATTATGATGTAGAAATAAATAGTAAAGATATTTTAGAATTAGCGATCTCAAATCTTATAGCACAAGTCGGAAGTGATAAAGAATTAACCGATGTATTAATAAACTTTTCTTTTGAAAAATCTGCAAATGACAAAAGCTGGGATATAGAATATGATTTAAATAATATTGCAAAACTATTACTAAATGAAAATCATTATTTACAATTAGAACAATTAACAGCTAAAAGTTTAGTTGACTTTGAGTCATTAAAAAGAAAGGTGGATAATTTAATAACTTCTGTTGAAAATGAAATTTTAAAAGATGCTAATGACTGTCTAAGTTTAATTTATGCAAATGATTTAGAGGATTCTGATTTTTTAGCAAAATCCTTACCTAAGCACTTAAAAAAAGTAAAATCAAAAAATTATAAATCCTTGTACTCAAGTCAATTAGAAAACAACATTATTGAAGGTTATTTATATAAGAAAACATTAAATGTTTCTAAAAAACATGTAATAGATTCTATTAGAAATGATATTGAAATATTTTTTCTAAATATTAAAAAAAACGTATATAAATTTAAATTTTATCAAAATATTCAATCAAATAGTAGACCTCTTTCAATTTTAAAACTTATTAATTTAGAACTTGATAAAATAAAAAAAGAAAAAAATATAATATTAATCTCTGAATTCAATAAAATAGTTAATGACCAAATTAAAAATCAACCAGCATTGTTTATCTATGAGAAAATTGGAGTTAAATACAATCACTTTTTTATTGATGAATTTCAAGACACATCTATTCTTCAATGGAAGAATTTAACTCCTCTAATTGAAAATTCATTATCATCAGAAAATTCATCTTTAACTATTTCAGGAGACGTAAAGCAAGCAATTTATAGATGGAGAGGTGGAGATCCGGAACAATTGATAAACTTATCCAATAATAATTCAGATTTTACTCTAAATGGTAATATCATAAATTTAGATACTAATTACAGAAGCAAAGATGAGATTATAAACTTTAATAATTTATTTTTCAATTATATTGGGACTAGTGTATTTAATTCTAAAATTCATGAAAATATTTATTTAAACTCTTTTCAAAATAATAATAATAATACTGGAGGTTATGTTGGAATAAATTTTTTAGAGTTGGATGATTGTTTAAATAAAGAAGAGCGCTACTGTATAAAAGTTGAAGAGATTATTGAAGAAAGTTTAAGAAATAATTATCAGCTAAGAGATATTTGTATTCTTGTAAGAACTAATGAGCAAGGTATAATTGTTTCTGATTATTTGAATAAAAAAAACATAGAGATAATTTCATCAGAAACACTTTTAATTAGTAAATCTGATGAAGTTAAATTTATAATTGAAGTATTACGTTTTTGTTTAAATCCAGATTTAATGGATTCAAAATTATTTATATTAAATTTTTTATATAACAGTATTGAAATTAACAAAACAAAACACATGTTTATAAAAAGTTTAATTTCAGAAAATCGTTATACTTTTTTTAATGAATTAAAAAAAAATAATATTCATTTTGACTATAAAACTCTAACAAAATCTTCTCTTTACGAATCTATTGAATACATAATTTATAATTTTAAGTTAAATAATAGTTCAAATAGCTATATCCAAAATTTTTTAGATTTTACTTATGATTATTCAGTTAACAATTTTGCTAATATCACAGATTTTTTAAATCATTACGATTCTAAAAAAGACAGCCTATCAATTATAGCTCCAAAAAATAGTAATGCTGTCAATATAATGACTATTCATAAATCAAAAGGACTTGAATTTCCAATTATACTATACCCTTTTGCTGATTTAGATATTTATAAAGAAAAAAATGCTAAAGAATGGGTTGGCTTAAATAATGAAGAATTTGAGGGGTTCAATAATTTTCTTATAAATTTTAATAAAGATTTTAAGTATTTCAACAATACACAAAAAATATATTATAATCACATATCAAACCAAGAATTAGATAATATTAATCTTCTTTATGTTGCAATGACTAGAGCTAAAAATGAACTACATATAATATGTTCAAAATCTTTAATAAAAGAAGAAAAAAATATTACCAAATATTCTGAACTTTTTATTAGTCATTTGAAATCACAGAATCTTTGGGATTCTAAAAAATGTACTTATGAATTTGGGCAAAGATCTAAATCATTTATTAATAAAGATAAATCTAACTTTGAATTAATGAATGAATTTATAGTTGTACCAAAAGAAATACATAAAATTTCTGTAGATGCAAAATCAGCTAAAATATGGGGATCTAAAATTGAAAAGGCAACCAATGACGGAAATTTATTACATGATTTGATGTTTCATATTAGCTCTTCATTAGACTTAAAAAAAACCATTGAAAATTTTCATGTAAGTGGAATTCTAGATTTTAATTCCAAGATTAAATATACAGACCTTATTACTAAAATATTAGAACATAAGAAATTAAAACCATTTTATGTGCCTTCACTTATTTCATTTAACGAAAAAGAGATTCTAATCAAAAACCAAGGATTGATTAGAATTGATAGATTAGTTTTTCTTTCTGAATCGGACGTTTGTATAATTGATTATAAAACTGGAATTGTTAAAAGAGAAGATTTTGATCAAATAAATAATTACCAAAAAATTCTTGTCAGTATGGGATATTTCGTGAAAAAGAAAATAATAGTAAGTACATTAAATAAACTAGAAGTAATTGATTTTTGATATTGGAAATTACGATTTCTATTATTAAAAAAAATATAAGTGCAAAAAACTTTTAATTTAGTTAAAAATTAAACTAAATATTATGAAAAAAAATAATGTTTTTCTTGTAGCTCTTTTGCTTACAATAAGTACTACACTAAGTTTTTCTCAAGACCAAAACAATCCTTGGCAGTTTACCTTTGGTGTTCATGCTGTTGATTTAGATGCAGACACGAACACTTCTTTCGTTGATTTTTTTGCTGTTAATGAAAATTGGAATGTGTCTCCAGGATTATCAACTTTTACACTTTCTAAGTATATAGGAGATAACATGTCTGTAGGTATTACTGGATCCGTAAATCAAATTTCAAAGTTTGCTGATGACTATGAATTTATAAATGATGTGACTTATTTTGCTCTAGATGCTATGCTTAAGTATGATCTTAGCGATTTATTATCTTGTCAAAATATGGAACCTTATTTAGGTCTTGGCTTAGGAAATACTAATATGAATGACACATCATGGATAACATCAAATGCAAGTTTAGGTATAACCTACTGGTTTTCAGATTTTATGGGTTTAACTGCTCAAACAGATTATAAAATGAATATGGATGATAACGGAAGAGGTAATACAGCAATGCTTGATGAGGGTGGGACAATGAAATATACTCTTGGGCTTTCGATTAAATTTGGAGAAAAGGAATAAAAAACTAATAATTTTGATAAATATCATAATTGTCTGATATACTGAGTTTTATAAAAAATTAATTTTATAATAGACAACTTTTTTCTCTGTAAAATTATTTTTTTTGAATGAAAATTAATCATTAATTATTAAAAAGAGTGTTTTTTTGACTTCTTATGATAATAAATAGTTGAAAAAATCATATTTTTGCAACAATAAGAAAATTAAATTAAAAAATTATTATGAAAAATTTTAGCAAACTATTGTTAATACTTTTAATTACAGTTGTTTACACTAATGTGTATTCACAAGATGAAAACAATCCTTGGCAGTTTACTTTTGGAGTTCATGCTGTTGATTTAGATGCAGATACTGATACTTCTTTTGAAGATTACTTTGCTGTTGATGAAAACTGGAATGTGTCGTCTGGATTATCTACATTTACTTTATCTAAATATTTAGGTGATAATCTTTCCTTAGGCTTTAATGGTTCTGTAAATCAAATATCAAAATTTGCAGATGACCGTGAATTCTTAAATGATGTAACTTATTTTGCATTTGATGGAATGTTGAAGTATGATCTTTCAGATTTATTTACAGTAAAATTAATTACTATGGAATTTGAACCATACGTAGGAGTTGGTCTTGGTAATACATGGATGGATGAAGTTTCTTGGTTAACAAGTAATGCAAGTATTGGTGTAAATCATTGGTTCTCTGATGTATGGGGATTAACTGCACAAGTAGACTATAAACTAAATATGGATGAAAATGGTAGAGGAACTACTGTTATGTTAGATGAAGGTGGAACAATGAGATATACTGTTGGGCTTTCTGTAAAATTTGGTGGTACTGATACTGATGGAGATGGTGTTTACGATAAACATGATGTATGCCCAGAGGTACCTGGTTTAGAAGAATTTAATGGATGTCCTGATTCTGACGGAGATGGAATCCAAGATAGCGAAGATGTATGTCCTTTATTAGCAGGATCTTTAGAATTTGAAGGTTGTCCTGATTCTGACGGAGATGGAATTTCAGACAATAAAGATGCTTGCCCTAATATTGCAGGTTTATCTTCTTTAGATGGTTGTCCTGATTCAGATAGTGACGGAGTAACAGATACAAAAGATAAATGTCCTAATGTTAAAGGACCTAAGGCTAATGGCGGATGTCCTTGGCCTGATAGTGACGGAGATAGTGTTTTAGATAAGGACGATGATTGTCCATCAGAAGCTGGAACTGTAGCTAACAATGGATGCCCTGAAATTTATCCGAGTGATGAAGTTATTGCTCAACTTGTTGATTACTCAAGAACAATTAATTTTGCATTTGACTCGGCTAAATTTACTGATGGAACCCCTCCTGTGTTAGATGCTATTGTCGAAATACTTATGGCATATCCTAAAGCAAACTTTTCAATTGAAGGTCATTGTGATAGTAAAGGATCTTTAAAAGTAAATCAAAAAATTTCTGATAAAAGAGCTGCCGCTGTACTTTCTTATTTAATTAAAAGTGGGGTTGCAGAATCAAGGTTAAGTTCTGTAGGTTATGGCGAGACAAAGCCTATTGATACTAATGACACCAGAGCTGGTAGAGCTAATAATAGAAGAGTAGAAATTTTATTAGTTAAATAATAACTATTCTTTCTTAATATTTTTAAAAAACGCTTCTTAATTAAGAAGCGTTTTTTATTTTTATACAATGCAGTCTTTTATTAAAAGCGTATTACTGAATCTACAAAAAAACAAAACAGATTTTTCAAATTGTGTTTTTATACTTCCCAATAAAAGATCTGGATATTACTTAAAAAAAGAACTTTCTAATCTAATAAGTAAAACAATATTTTCTCCTAGAATAGTTAGTATAGAAGAATTTATAGAAGAATTATCTGGCCTAAAAATATTATCAAACACAGAATTAACATTTGAATTTTATAAGGTATATCTAAGTAATACTCCAAAAGAAAAACAAGAGAGCTTTGAAGAGTTTATAAAATGGAGCAGAATATTAATTCAAGATTTTAATCAAATCGACAAAGAAATTATTGACCCAAAACAGGTTTTTGATTATTTAAAGGCTGTAAAAGAAATGGACCATTGGTCAATAGATGCATCACCGAGTAATTTAGTTAAAAGACACTTATATTTTTGGAGGAATATTAAACTATATTACAGTGAATTCACCAAACATTTATCAACTATAAACGCTGGCTATCAGGGGGTGTTAGAAAAAGCAGCTTTAATCAACACCTCAAATTACATAGATATAAATTCTACTTTAAAATATATTTTTATAGGGTTTAATGCTTTAAATAAAATCGAGTCTTTAATCATTCAGAAGTTTCTAAAAGCTGAAATAGCAGAAATTTATTGGGATATAGATAAAATATCGATTAATTCATCATTTAATAATTCAGCATTTTTCATTAATCAATATAGAAGTAATTGGTCATATTATAAAAACAAAGAAATAAATTGGATTAATGATAATTATAGTTCTAAAAAAAATATACATGCCATTGGAATTTCAAAAAATATCGGACAAGCTAAATATATAGGACAAATATTGAAACAGAACATTAATCAAAATGGGAAAACAGCTATTGTTTTAGGAGATGAAAACTTATTGATTCCTATGTTAAATTCACTTCCAATAGAGATTGAAGATGTTAATATTACAATGGGCTTCCCTCTATTTTCTAGTTCTGTAAGTTCAATATTTTATAAAATATTTAAAATTCACTTAAACCATAGCAATAAATATTATTATAAAGATGTAATATCTATTTTATCACATGAATTAATTAGGCCATTATTTCAAAAAGATAATTTAAATTATTGTGATAATATTATAAATCATATTAACAAAAATAACAGTTTATATATTGATTTAAATTATCTAATACCTATAGTTAAAGAAAAAGATTATATAGTAAATATACTTTTCAAAAAATGGTCTAATGATCCTGAAATAGCCCTTAAAATTTGTAAAGAACTTGTTGTAATTATTAGGGATAATTACTTGATTAAAACTGAAAATAAATTATTAACTATAGAGCACTTATATAGGTTTAATAAAATATTTAATGAGTTAGAAAATCTAATCAAAAAATTTAAATTTATAAATTCTTTAAAAATATTATTTGATCTTTTTCAAGATATAATTAAAAATGAAAGGCTTAAATTTAATTCAGAATCTTTTTCTAAGGTTCAAATAATGGGGCTGCTAGAATCAAGAGTTTTAGACTTTGAGAATGTTATTATAAGCTCTATGAATGAAGGGATTTTACCATCGGGAAATAGTGAAAATTCTTTCATACCATTTGATGTTAAAATCGATAATAATATTCCTACCTACAGAGAGCAAGATGCTATTTACTCTTATCACTTTTATAGATTAATACAAAGAGCTAAAAATGTATACTTACTATATAATACAGAGCCAGATGTTTTAAATGGTGGTGAAAAATCTAGATTTATTAGACAAATTGAGTTTGAAGGAATTCACAATATTGATCATATTATAGCGAATTCAATTACTCCTAAAGTTGATAATACATTAATTGAAATAACTAAGACTAAAGAAATTATTAATGATTTAAATTTACTGGCAATAAAAGGATTCTCTGCCTCTACATTGTTATCATACATAAGAGATCCTTTAGATTTCTATTATAAAAAAATACTAAATATAAAAGAACAACAAACAGTAGAAGAAACAATAGAATCAAATACTTTAGGCACTGTAATCCATGAGAGTTTAAAACAAATTTATAAGCCTCTTGAAAATAAAGTTTTATGCTCAAAACAACTAAAAAAAGAATTAAAAAAATTAGATAATACTGTTAAGAGGCAATTCGAATTAAATTATATAAACGGACAATTTAATACTGGTAAAAACTTAATCATTTTAGAGGTTGCAAAAAAATATATTTCAGTTTTTATAGAATCTGAAATTGAATCAATTAATAATGGAAATAGTATAAAAATAATTTCTATTGAAAATGAGTATAACAAAGAGATAAAGATCTCTAAGTTTAAAAATAAAATAATATTAAAAGGACAAATTGATCGAATTGATATATTTAATGGGGCATTAAGAATAATAGATTACAAAACAGGAAAAAGAATTGAAAAAAGAGAATTGAATTTATCTAATTGGGATATCCAAGAATATGAATATGATAAAATTAAGAATTGGTTTCAATTACTTTTTTACAGCTATATATTTTATGACTACGATAAGTTACAAATACCTTTTGAGGCTGGTATTGTTTCTTTCAAAAATTTAAAATCAGGTTTATTAAAATTTAATTATGGATCAAGGTCTAACAATACAACAATTATTGACGATCAAACATTACTACAATTCGAAAAAATTTTAGAAAAGATTTTATTAGAAATAATAGATGTAAAGCAAAATTTTAAACAGAAAAAAATATTAAAAAAGAAACATTATGTATAATATTTTCATATTTATATTTTCTATCACTTTTTCATTTAGTCAAATAAATCCTAAACATGTTGAAATTGTTAGAGATTCTTTTGGTGTAGCTCATATTTATGGGAAAACTGATGCAGATACTGCTTATGGTTTAGCATGGGCACACAGCGAAGATGATTTCTTAACAATTCAAAAAGCCTATTTAGCAGGTAATGGTCTTTTATCAAAACACTTAAATAATAAAGGAATAATTGTGGATTTTTTAAATCAATTTATTGAATCTAAAATTTCAGTGAAAGCCCTATATGGCTCCTTATCAAATGAATTTATAAAAATATTAGAAGCTTACTCTGAAGGAATTAATAAATATGCAAAATTAAATCCTAAGAAAATATTAGTTAAGAATCTTTTTCCAATTACGCCTGAAAAAATGTTAAACTACTCTTTTTTACAATTATTTATTTCAAATGGAGCAGATAGATTAGTAGGTAATATAATATCAAATAATACTGTTGATTTATCAAACTTAGGAATTAATGATGATATTCAGGGATCAAATACGTTTGCGTTTAATAATTATAAAACAAAAAATGATGAAACTTATTTAGCTATAAACACACACCAACCTTTGGATGGTCCAAACTCGTGGTATGAAGTTCATTTAAATAGTGAAGAAGGTACAAATATATTAGGCGCAACTTTTGCCGGAGCTCCTTGTATTTTAACAGGTGTTAATGAGTATTTAGGGTGGACACACACAGTAAACTACCCCGATAAGGCAGATTTGTTTAAATTAAAAATGCATAATAAGAAAAAAAATATTTACCTCGTTGATGGTAAAGAATTAGAACTAGAGGTTTTTAAAGCGAAGTTAACATTTAATTTTCTTGGGATTAAATTACCAATTTCAAAAAAATATTATAAGAGTATTTTCGGCCCAACATTAAAAAATAAATCTGGATACTATTCAGTTAAAACTCCAAGTCTTTATAATATTAAAGCTTTAGAACAATGGTGGAAAATGAATAAGGCAAAATCATTTAATGAATTTTATGAAATATTAAATATGAAATCCATACCAGGATATAATATTGGATATGCAGATAGAAATGATACAATATTTTATATATCAAATGGGATAATCCCTATTAGAAATGAAAAAAATGATTGGACTAAAATTATAGATGGAAGTAAAAGTGAAAATTTGTGGTCGAAATATTATGAAATTTCTGAATTACCACAAGTTATAAATCCTAAATCAGGTTTTATCTATAATGCTAATCATTCCCCTTTTAAATCAAGTGGAATTAAGGATAATCCAAATCCAAATAATTTTTCTAAAACAATGAATTTTGAAACTTATGATAATAATAGAAGTACAAGAATTAGAAATTTGATCCATTCATACGACACAATAAACTATAGTATATTTAAGAGAATCAAATATGATAATAGTTTGCCTAAACCTCTCAATTATAATTTTTTAGATATTAATGCCATTTGGAATATAAATGCTGATAAATATCCTAAAATTGCAGATGTAATAACCAATATTCAAAAATGGAATATGAATACAAATGCTAACTCAATAGGCGCATCAAATTATGCGGTTCTATATTACTTATTAATCGAAAATTATAAAGGTATTAGCAATAAAAAGGTCTTTTCTGAAGATGAAATAATTGAACTGATAAAACTGACTAAAAAATATTTATTAAAACATTTTAAATCAGTTCATATTAAATTAGGGGATTTTCAAAAACTAGTTAGAGGAGAAAAAGAAATTGGAATATTTGGTCTTCCAGATGTTATAACAGCTATGAAAGGAACTAAATATATTGATGGGAAAATAAAGATTACTCACGGAGAGTCTTATATATCATTAGTAAAATTTTCTCCAAAGGGAGTAGAGATTGAAAGCATAATCTCTTACGGATCTAGCGACGATCCAAATTCTAAACATTATAATGATCAAATGGATTTATATTCTAAATTTAAAACAAAAAAAATGAGTTTAGATAAAGAAGAAAATTATAAAAATGCTGTTAAAATTTATAACCCTAAATAATTTAATGCGAAGTAAAATAAATTTACTTCGCATTAATATTATTATTTTAATGATTCTAATGAAGCATTCCAATCACAATACCATTGTACGTAAGTAACTTTACCTTCATCATTAAAATCAAAAGACTCATAGATTGGAACTATTATCGATTTAGCTTCAGTCGAATCTGTAGCTGTTCTTGTAACTTCAAGATCATAATACATTCTCACTGAACCATCAGTAACTCCAGTATCTGGATTTACACCAGTTAAGTATTTCATAGGAGCAACATATCTTACGTCATGTTCTGCAAAAAACTCTTTATGATTCATTTTAATTTCATCTAAGGAAATTGAATCCTTAGTGCCTACTAGTGTGCCTTTAAAAACTACATCTTCTGCAAATTTTGAATAATCTACAGATTCATTAGCATAACTTTCAAACAGAATATCCATTGTTTTAGTGTTGGCTTCAAAGGCCTTCATAGCTTCTTGATTTGGGTTACAAGAAAATGTTACTATTGATAAAAAAGTAACATAAATGAAATTTTTCATAATTGTGTATAATTTTTTAGTTAGAATTAAATTTAGTTAATTTTTTTAACAAAAATTTAGAATAATAAGATTTTTATTTAAGGATATTTGAACCAATATTAGCAAGATGAGAAATCGAAAGTTTTTATTCCTATTTATGCTTATTATAATAAGTAATAAATTTTACTCCCAAGGGACAAAAGTTGCTATTGCTGAAAGGACAATATCTCCACCAGTTATCGATGGTATTATTGATGATAGTGTTTGGGATAAAAGTAAGGAACTTACAGGTTTTTATATGCTAAGACCCTCTAACACAGGATCTGCACGAAATACACATCCAACGTTTATTAAAATTTTATATGATGATAATGCAGTATATTTTGCTGCTTCTATGTTAGACCCTGATGCTAATAATATAGCAAGTGAAGTAAGTCAAAGAGATGAATTTTATGAAACTAAAACTGATTTCATAGGCATAAGTTTAAACCC